>JGI24721J44947_10000625_pt1 | contig 48207 bp, 38 predicted proteins | sample YelNatPaOPGAMG01_FD_44947 | JGI IMG/M metagenome (IMG submission 44947) | reverse complement strand
TACAGGAGTTTTCTTAAACTCTTCTTTAAGCTGTCCGGTAGGAGTAAATGCCTCTTTTCCTAATGTTTGAGCAACTTTCTCTTTTGCCTCTTCAAATCTCCTATTTATGTCAGCCAATCTTTCATCTTTATGTTTAGCAAAGGCATCCTCAACCTTATTTCTAAGGTCCTCTTGAATAAACTTCTCAATCCTCTCTCGTTTGTAGTTTAGAACACGATAAATCCCAAAGTCCAAATCAGAGGCTTCAAACTGAAAAAGCTCTTTAAGTAAATCCTGAAATTTTTGAATAGTCTCCATAATTTTTTACCCCTATTTTTTCTCATTCCTCTCGGCAGCAGAGAATTTCATATTCTGCACACTCTTCATAACAATTTGTCATTTATCCATCTATCAATCACATCTTATTTAAATCGCATTAACTAAGCAATTTTTAAGAAAGGGATAAGCCCTTTGCGAACAAGTTTATAGACGATGTATTCATCCATCTGCAAATATTTTGCAACTTTCTTAACAGTCATTATCTCTTTTTCTTCCATAAAGGCAATATTTTTAAAATATAGTATTCTACAAAATCTGACTACCTCAATCTTCACTATCTCAAGAAATTTTGCATTTTGCGTTTAGGAATTGCGAAAAATCTCTAAAATACCCAAATTAAATTTTTCACTCTGCAAAGGCTATATATTACGCAGGTTGCAAAAATTTTATATTGGATGAAAAACGGGGTTTAAATTCCGTCGCCGCCGATGAACGGGGTATCGTAAACCACGGCAACTTCAGGAGGCAGTTCTGAACCTTCTTTGGAAAGGACACGATATTGTTTTATCTGAAAAGAGACCGGCATACCGTCGCGCAAACCAAGCAGATTGTATTCTTCTTTCGACATCCTTGCCTTTATTACGAGTCCGCTTTCAAGTTCAAGTTCCAGCCTGAGCATAATCCCCAGAAAATAGGTATGTTTTAAAATTGCCTTATACTTGTATCTGTTGACATCACTGGAGACCTGCACGGCATACGGACGAAAGCCGATGCGGATTTTTTGTCCTTCAGTCTGACCATGTGTCGGAAATTCCAGTTCACCAATTCGTGCCACTCCATCCTTCACTTCAAGTTCAAGGATGTTCATTACTCCTATAAACCGCGCGACAAATTCGTTGACAGGCTTCTCATAAACTTCCCTTGGCGTGCCAATCTGTTCAATCTTTCCCTTGTTGAATATGATAATCCTGTTTGCGATTTCCATGGCTTCTTCTTGGTCGTGCGTTACGAAAATTGTGGTTACGTGCAGGTCATGATGCAGATGAACGAGCCATTCCCGAAGCTCCTGACGGATCTTTGCGTCCACAGCGCCAAACGGTTCATCAAGTAGCAACACATCGGGCTTTGGAGCCAATGCTCGGGCAATTGCAACCCTCTGGCGCTGTCCGCCGGAAAGCTGATGCGGGTAACGTTCTTCAAACCCATTTAGTTCAAGCAGGTCAATCAATTCCCGAACCCGGTTTTCTATATCGCTTTTCTTCCATTTCTTAATCTTTAATCCAAAGGCAATATTTTCGAACACCGTCATATTCTTGAAAAGGGCGTAACTCTGAAAAACAAAACCGATGTTCCTCTGCTGAACGGATACGTTGTTAACCTTTTTGCCGCGGATATAAATTTCGCCGGAATCAGGATACTCAAGACCCGCAATTATTCTTAAAACGGTGGTTTTACCGCTGCCGCTCGGTCCAAGCAAAGAAACAAGTTCGCCTTCCTTTACAGAAAAACTAACATCATACACTGCGGGGAAATCCCCGAAAAACTTTGAAACATTTTTAAGTTCAATGCTCATAAATCATCATTAACATCTTATCCTTTTTGATTGTATTTTTCCTCCCGCCATTCAAGCCACGTTTTCACTGCCAGTGTAACCAATGCCAGCATTGCGAGCAGACTCGACAGGGAAAAAGCCGCCACGCTGTTGAAATCGTTATAAAACTTTTCGACCATCAGAGGCATGGTATCGGTTTTTCCGGTTATATGTCCCGAGACCACGGACACTGCGCCGAACTCGCCCATCGCACGCGCGTTGCAAAGGATAATCCCATATAACAGCCCCCACTTAACAGATGGCAATGTCACATACCAGAATGTTTTCCATCCGCTTGCTCCAAGCGTAAGAGCCGCATGTTCCTGCTCAACGCCGCTTGCCTGCATTACAGGGATTAATTCGCGAGCAACAAAGGGAAGTGTTACAAAGGTTGTTACAAGAACCATACCCGGAACATTGAAGATTATCTGAATATCGTGTTCATCCAACCATTGCCCCAGATGTCCCTGCAACCCATATAACAACACATACATCAGACCCGCAACCACCGGCGAAATCGAGAATGGAAGGTCTATAATGGTCAGTAAAAGCGCCTTTCCGGGAAATCTGAACTTTGTAACCGCCCACGCAGCAGCAACCCCGAAAATCATGTTCATCGGCACAACAATGGCTGAAATAGTTAATGTCATCCGTATTGCCGATTTGCTTTCTGGAAGCATCAGGCAATTAAAATAGTAATTCACACCCTTTGAGAGTGCCTGCGCAAAGACGTTAACCAGCGGCAACACCAGAAATGTGGAAAGAAAAGTGATACTCACGATGACTAAAATCCATTTCACCACCGGCGAACCTTCGGTAGGCTTTGGCATCTTAGTCTTATTATTTTTTCTTGTTGCCCCCATGGCTATTCAGCATACTTCTGCGACCATGCCTGCAACCAGTTAATTATCGCAAGCAGTAAAAACGATAAACCCAGTAGAACAACTGCAATCGCGGTAGCGCCTGCATAATTGTATTCCTCCAGCCTCATGACAATCAAAACAGGCGCAATTTCGGTTTTATACGGGATATTGCCCGAAATGAAAACAATTGAACCGTACTCGCCGATTGCCCGGGCAAATGCAAGTGAAAAACCAGTGATTACTGTCGGAAGCAATGTCGGAAATATTATCGAAATAAAAGTCCTCATCCTTGATGCGCCTAAAATCGCCGCCGCCTCTTCGACCTCTCTATCCAGCGATTGTATTACCGGTTGCAATGTGCGGATTACAAACGGCATACCGACAAAAGTCAATGCAATCACCACGCCAATTGGACTAAACACCAGTTTGAGACCAAGCGGCTCAAGAAATTTCCCAACCCAGCCTTCTGACGAGAACAATTCAGCCAGCGTTAAACCTGCCACTGCCGTAGGAAGCGCGAACGGGAAATCCACAAGGGCGTCCAGAAACTTTTTCCCGGGAAAATCATATCTGACAAGAACCCAAGCAGTCATAACCCCGAAAACTGTGTTAATCATTGCTGCGCAAAAAGAAGCGCCAAAGGTTAATTTGTAGGCAGAGATTGCGCGGTCATTCGTTATCCACTTCCAGAATTCTTCCAGATTCAGATTAAGGGCATTAAGCACAAGAGCGGCAAGCGGCAAAAGCACAATGATGCTGAGATAAAGCAATGTATATCCCAGAGACAACCCGAATCCCGGCAATGGATTCCGCCTTAACATGTTTACTATAAATAAGTTATACTTTTAATTATCAATGGTAAGATTACGGTTTGTAGATTTTGTCAAAGATGCCGTCTTCGCCAAAAAACTTCTTGTGTGCTGTGTCCCAGTCGCCTGAAACGTCCTTAATCGTAAATAACTTAATTTCAGGAAATTTTGAAGAATATTTTTGCATGATATTCTTGTCGTATGGTCTGAAATTATGCTGCGCTATAAGTTCCTGAGCCTGAGGCGAAAACATGAATTTTACATACGCCTCAGCCGCCTTTCTGGTATCAACCCCGTTTCTATCTACATTTTTATCAACAATTGCAACACACGGTTCGGCAAGGATTGATGCAGATGGATAGACAATCTCAATACTGTTTGTACCATACTCTTTCATAGCGAGCATCGCCTCGTTTTCCCAACAGATATAAACATCCCCTATACCGCGCTGGACAAAGGTTGTCGTTGCGCCACGAGCTCCGGTGTCCAGAATCGGTACATTATTATATAATCGCCTTATGAAAAACTCCGCCACGTTTTCACTCAANTTTTTATGCACAGTAACAAAGCCCCATGCGGCAAGGAAATTCCACCGTGCCCCGCCGGAGGTCTTNGGATTNGGCGTTATGACGGCAACCCCAGGTTTAACAAGGTCATCCCANTCGACGATTCGTTTCGGATTTCCTTTTCTGACAAGGAAGACTATNGTGGAATAAAACGGCGAAGGATTTGTGGAACTNCCTCCATACCAAGGGGTTTTGATAAAACCGTGCTTTGCTATAATCATTACATCGTATTCGAGCGCAAGCGATACAATATGCGCCCGCAAGCCGTCAATAACCGACCTTGCCTGTTTTCCACTACCACCGTGAGATTGCAATATCTGGATTTTTCTTCCCTCTTTTTGGTAATAATTCAAAAAGAGTTCATTGTAATCCTTGAAAAGTTCACGTGTCGGGTCGTAAGAAACATGGAGCAATTGAACCGGCTGGGCATCAATATGTTAATGCCGCCGCAACAAACATCGCAATTATCAGACTTGTTTTTACAATTTTCAATAAACCCATTTTAAATATGGAAATAAATTAATACAAATCTTTACTATGTCAATCATTTTAATTATCATTATTGATATTCAATTATTTACAAACACTAAAAACCTGTATTTTCTTTTTTATAAAAATATACTTCAATCTTTTTCGCCTGCCAATTTTTAAGTTTGGAAAATTAAATGATTTGAAATTTGATTAAACTGAACTGCACAGTCATCAAATCTTATATCAGTTGACACTTAAACCTGAAATAACGTATCTCCTTGAAAGTAAGGATGTTATGTTTTTTATAGTATTTTAAATGTAATGCTGACAAAATGCCGATCAATTTTTGCCAAAAGGTATGGTAAAATAGAAAACTGTCGTTTAATTTAGGTATCAGAGACCGATGCAGAATACAAAGGATATAGACAATCAATTGCAGGTTGGTCAGGTAATAGAAATTGATATTGAAGACGTTGCATTTGGCGGCGAAGGTGTCGGCAGATACAACGATTTTGTAATCTTTGTTCCGTTTGTAATCACTGGCGAACGTGTTCAGGTTGAAATTACAGAGATAAAAAAGAACTTTGCCCGGGCAAAACTAATCAAAGTCATAAATCCTTCTCCATACAGGGTTAAACCGGAATGCAGGTATTTCGGTGAATGTGGTGGATGCCAATATCAGCATATTTCTTATGACTATCAGGTCATTCTGAAAAAGAAACAGATTAAAGACCTTATCCAGAGAATTGGGGGATTCAAAGACCTTGTGGTGAATGATGTTATTCCTTGTCCTAAACCATACGGTTACCGCAATCGGATTATGGTCAGGAGCCAATGGAGTAAGCCATTGCAGCGGCTTGCAATTGGCTTTCTGCGGTATGATAACCGGCTCGTTGTAGATATTGAAGAATGCAAAATTGCCGAACCCGAGGTTAGCGAGGGTATAAAGGACGTTCGGGCAAATCCTCCGCCTCGGGGTGGTTTAAAAGTCGTTTTAAGAAAGTTTCCTAAAGATTGGGAAGTTCCTAAAGATTCTTTTTTTCAAAACAACTTTTATGCATTGCCGCATCTGGTGGAAACAGTAAAAAGATGTGTCAATAAAAGCGCGGCAAAATATCTTGTGGATGCATATTGCGGAATAGGATTTTTCGGGATCGAACTTGCCAGTAATGTGGAAAAGGTCGTAGGTGTGGACGTGGATGTCCGCGCCATTAAAGCCGCAAAGAAAAATGCCGAAATGCGTGGAATCACTAATTGCGAGTTTATTGCCGGACAGGTGGAAGATATCATAAAAGAAATCTTTAAGACTTTTGACCCTTCGCAGACAGTTCTGATAATGGATCCTCCACGCACAGGTGTGAAACCGGAAGGACTCGAATTTATAAAGTCACAATTGCCCAAACAGATAATTTATGTCTCCTGTCATCCAGCAACCCTTGCCAGAGACCTGAAAATCCTTTGTTCAGACTCTAAATACCAGCTTGTTGATATAACCCCCATTGATATGTTCCCGCAAACCCAGCATGTTGAATGTGTGGCAGATTTGAGGAAAATTATATAATAGAAAAGGATTAACGGTTTCCGCGTTCAGGTTTTATAATCGTTATTATTTTGACGCAACAGAAATTATCCGTTAATTTGATATATTTATTAAATCTGGCTGTCATTCCGCAGAAAACTGGAAGACGCCTTTAAACAGCGGTTTTAAAGACTGCTTTTGATTATCTGATTTAAAAAGTGTAATTTTTAAAAATCATGATTGCTTATATTTTAAAGAAAATTTTTGGCACAAAAAACGAGCGCGAGATAAGAAAACTTCGCCCGATAGTTGCCAAAATTAATGAGATCGAGCAGAGGCTACAGTCTTTGCCCGATGAAGCGTTACGGGAAAAGACTTTAGCCTGGAAGGAAGAATTATCCAAAATCAAAGACAATGCCGAACTGGCGCGTCGTTTGGATGAAATTTTGCCCGAAGCTTTTGCGGTGGTTAAAAATGCCTGCCGACGGCTTTTAGGGAAAGAAATTGTCGTCCGTGGTCATACCTACGTTTGGGACATGGTGCCGTTTGATGTTCAATTAATCGGCGCTATTGCGTTGCATCAGGGCAAAATCGCGGAAATGGCAACCGGCGAAGGTAAAACTCTCGTTGCCACAATGCCGGCTTATCTAAACGCGCTTAGCGGAAGAGGCGTTCACATTGTAACAGTTAACGATTACCTTGCCGCACGTGACAGCGAATGGATGGGAGCGGTTTACAGGTTTCTTGGTCTGACCGTAGGTTGCATCCAACATGACCAGCCACCGTCTGTCCGCCGCGAACAATACGCTTGCGATATCACTTACGGGACTAATTCAGAATTTGGTTTCGATTACCTTCGTGATAACGGCATGGCGACAAGCGCAGAAGAACAGGTACAGCGCGGGCATTACTATGCAATTATCGACGAAGTTGACTCTATTCTTATTGATGAGGCGCGAACCCCGCTCATTATAAGCGGACCTTCTGTTGTGAACCGGGATGCCGAATTGTATGTTGCTTATAAACCGGCTGTGGAGGCTCTTGTTGCCGCTCAGAAACGTCTTTGCAATCGCTACTTAGCCGAAGCTGAAGAGTTGATTAAAAAATTGCATCCAAAGGACGGCTCAGAGGTCAAAAACCGCGAGGAACTGGAACGTCAGATCGGAATCCTTCTGTTCCGGGTTAAAATGGGCGATCCACGTTCGGAGGGATTGATGAGATTGCTCGAAGAGCCCGAAAACCGCAGGTTAATGGAAGAAGCCGAGTTAATGCTTCATGCGGATCAGTCCAAACGGGAACTTTTCGCAGAAAAAGAACAGTTATTCTTTGCTATCGACGAAAAAACGCACGATGCCGACCTGACTGAAAAAGGCAGGAATTTCCTAAGCCCGGGCGATCCAGATGCCTTCGTACTACCAGACCTTGCCATGGCGTTTACGGAAATCGACCTCGGACCTGAAACAGACCCGCATAAACGCCTGCTTGCAAAACAAAAACTTCAGCAAGAATTTGACCAGAAGGCTCAACGGATTCATTGCATAAGCCAGTTGCTGAAAGCATACAGCCTCTTTCAGCTTGACGTCCACTATGTCATAGAAAACGGCAAGATTGTCATTGTGGACGAACATACCGGACGACCGATGTACGGACGACGCTGGAGCGACGGGCTTCATCAAGCTGTCGAGGCAAAGGAAGGTCTCATTGTGGAGGAAGAAACCCAGACTTATGCCACAATTACAATCCAGAATTACTTCAGATTATATCAAAAACTCGCGGGTATGACAGGTACCGCCGCTACGGAGGCACAGGAATTCTGGGACATCTACAAGCTCGGCGTGCTAACTATACCCACAAACAAGCCGTGCATCCGCAAAGACTGGAACGATTCTGTTTATAAGACAAAACGCGAGAAGTTTAACGCAGTGTTGAAAGAAATTCAGGAAATCCATGCTCAGGGACGCCCAATTCTTGTCGGCACTGTTGCTGTTGAGACGAGCGAACATTTGTCGAAAATGCTTCAGAAAGTCGGGCTCGTTCATAATGTGTTGAACGCAAAACAGCATCAGCGTGAAGCCGAGATTGTGGCGCGTGCAGGTCAACGTGGTGCCATTACAATTGCTACCAACATGGCAGGTCGCGGAACGGATATCAAACTCGGTCCGGGCGTTGCTGAACTTGGAGGATTACATGTTATTGGCACAGAACGTCATGAGGCGCGCAGAATCGACAACCAGTTGCGCGGTCGTTGCGCACGTCAAGGCGACCCGGGTTCATCTCATTTCTTCGTATCTCTGGAAGACGACCTCATGAGATTATTCGGTTCCGAAAAAATTGTTAAAATTATGGAACGCGTGGGGCTCGAAGAAGGACAGGAATTGCAGCATCCGCTCCTTAATCGTTCGATAGAACAGGCGCAAAAACGCGTTGAACAGCAAAACTATCAGATTAGAAAGCGCGTCCTTGAATACGACGACGTAATGAACAAACAACGCGAAATCATCTACGGTTTCAGGAATGAGATTATCCACGGGACAAATATCCGCGAACGCCTGCTCGAAATCATGGATGAAGTAATCGTAATGAAGGTGGAGGAGTTTTCGAATAAGGATGCAGACCCGCAGGAATGGAATATCCGTGCCCTTGCAGACTGGGTGAACATTACCTTCCCGCTCAACATGCCGGAAAAGGAAATCATCAAAGCAGCAATGTCGGCAGATACTGAACCGCCGGAAAATTCAGTATTTGCAGGATTGAGTCCAGCTCAATACGCTGTGGCACAGTTCATCAGTCAGGCGGCAAGAAACGCATACCAACTTAAAATCCAATTCGAACCAGACCCAGAAGTTTTAGCATCCATCGAAAGGTACACCATCCTGAGCGCTGTGGACAAACTCTGGCAGGAGCACCTCTACAATATGGATGCCCTTCGTAACAGCATCGGCTTGCGGGCATATGGACAGCGCGATCCGTTAATCGAATATAAGGTCGAAGCTCATAAAATGTTCGAGGAACTTCGCGTAAACATTAAAACAGAGATTTGCCATAATATCTTCCGAAGCGCATCGAGCATCATGGCATTTGAGAATTTCATGCGGAGTCGCCCAAAACAGACATTGCACGCAGAAGTAAGCGCATTTGGTAAGACCACAACTACATCGACCACGACGGCTTCAACCAGACCAGCTCAAATTTCAAGCGAAATTGTTTCTGAAGCCGCCGAACTGGTTAGTAAAACAGCTCAAGAACCGCAAAAAGGAAAGACTGTCAGAAGCGGACCCAAAGTGGGACGAAATGACCCATGTCCATGCGGCAGCGGTAAGAAATATAAACATTGTTGCGGCAAGTAATCATTATCTTATTGATAAATTTAGTTGTTTCAGGATTAGAAAGTTTGACTTAATCCAAATCAGAAAGTAAATTTTTTCATAATGTCGGCATTTGCCACAAATTCGGAACCTGGGTTAGACGCTGATAACATAAGACATGCATTTGAGGGCGCGTCTTCGTGGATTCAGCTGGTTAAACCCATTGAACCTTTTCTTGATGCCGTCAGGAAGAGGTTATCAGAACAGGTAAACGAATTTGATTCCTCAATAGCCGATAAAGTAGCTTACGCCCTTGAAAGCCAAGGGAAACAAATACGTCCTGTTCTTCTTGCTTTAAGCGGTAAATCCACCGGAGAACTAACAGACTATCACGTTACAGCCGCTGTTATAATTGAAATTGTTCACCTTGCTACGCTTGTTCACGACGATGTTATCGATGGCGCAAAAATCCGGCGAGGCAAACCGACTGTAGCTGCAAACTGGGGAAACGATATTACAGTTTTGCTTGGAGATTGTCTTTTTGCCCATGCCCTTAAACTGACCGCAAATTATCCTACCACAGAGGTCTGCCGCGCTGTCTCATCCGCAACAAACACGGTTTGCGCAGGGGAGATTTTCCAGACCCAGCTCGAAGGACAATTTAACTTTACAAAAGCCGAATATTTTAAAGCGCTGGAGATGAAGACCGGTGAACTTTTTGCCCTCTCGTGCGAGCTTGGAGCATATCTGAGCGGTGCGTCCGGAAAATACAGAAAGTTGATGCGTGAATTTGGTCTTGCGCTTGGCACTGCTTATCAGATTTACGATGATTGTCTGGACTTATTCGGCGATGAAACAGAAGCAGGTAAATCTCTTGGTACAGATATTGCAAAAGGAAAATTAACACTACCCGTCTTGCTCCTCCTTGAAGTCCTTGATAATAAAGGTGTTGAGAATTTAAAGAAGATGGTTGTAAACTGGGAAGCCTCTTATTTTCCGAAATTAAAAGAAATGTTAAGGGCGAATAATATTTTCGAAACTTCTTTGAAACATTTTTCCAGTTACATTCATAAGTCAAAGGAATCGTTATACGAAATTCTGAAAACGGAAAAAGTAACGAGTCCGGAATGTTTGATTGCGCTTGATGGCATCTGCGACTTTCTGTATAAGCAAACCGAAAAACTCGGAACACCGCTAAGTTAAAATTTACCCTAAAATTTATTTCAATTATTTTCCCCTAATTAGTGTGGATTGCTAAAATTCTGGCATTAACAAAAAAATCTGTTATTAATTTCAGAACTTTAATATAGTATTTGGGTATTAAACAAATGATGGTTCGTTTTTAAAGAACCTTTAAAACAGGGCATAAGAACTACAAAGGAATTTTTAATGTCGCCGCAACCGGAAAATAAGTCCGATTCAGCAAAANACGTTGAANTCAAAAAGCCTGCAGAGCGTCGGGCGGCGGATGACATTATGCTTGTAAAACGGGCGCAAAACGGCGACCTCGAGGCTTATGACGAACTCATCCGCAGATATCAGGAGAGNATTTACACCATTATTTACAACATGACGTCCAACCATGACGTTACAGACGATCTCGCGCAGGAAACGTTCATAAAGGCATTCAAAGCCCTGAAATCCTTCAAATGCGACTCCTCTTTCTACACATGGCTTTACAGAATCGCGGTGAACATCACTCTCAACTACATCAAACAGCAAAAGGGTAAAATTCAAATGAGTCTCAACGACATTGATCTCAACGTTGAGCATCACCCGGACATGGTTTCTTTTGTCAGCGAAAAGACACCACTAAGAGATATTGGGCTAAANGAATTGCAGGAAAAATTGAACGAAGCGCTNTCAAAATTGTCAGAAAAACATAGATTGGTAGTGGTATTACACGATATTGAAGGGATGTCGCACGAAGAAATAGCGAAGATACTGGATTGTAATGTCGGGACTGTAAGGTCTCGGTTATTTTACGCAAGACAACAATTACAACAGTTTTTATCTGAATACATTAAATAAAAACATATCTAATAATATGAAGCGGATTTAAGCGGTGTTGGAAAAATGAATATGCAGAACGAAAACCATGAATTCGATAAATTACTGAAGCTTCTGGCAATAAAGCGGTTAGAAAAACCGCCTCGAGGTTATTTTGACAATTTTTCCGCACGCGTTATCNATAAACTCGACAAGATTCAAAATCCTGAAGAACAGACGGGCGAATCGTTATTTGTCCAGTTATGGAAGTTGTTAATTGCAAAGCCGGCGCTCGCAGGGGCATTTGTCCTCATATTCGTTGCGGGAATCATCGCTNTTATGCGTCCGGCTCAGACAGCGGAAATTCCACTTCGTCCGGGGATTACACAGAATAATCCATGGGAACTGAATACTCAATCTAAGCAGAACGAAAACCTTGCCGATATTTCTGGATTGGCATCCGGTCAATCTACCGAACATTCNAGCACAAATCCNGTTACATCAGGTTCGGGAGCGCCATCGCTCTTTCAGCAAATTCCGACTCTGGTTAATCCAACGCCAGCAAATTATTCTCCGAGACAGTAATTATCTATTTTATTGAAATGATCCAGTGTGACTCTATTGACGGAGAAACAAATGGTTCTCCGTCATTTTTTTATCAGAAGATTTACTTAAACAAACTGTCAGAAGCTGCACGTGAATAATTGCATTGTAACAGATTGATTCCTAAACGACTCTACATTCCCGTTCTTTATTCCAAAAATTCTGAAAAAAATGCTTGAATAGTTCAGGGAAATTATGAGTCAATATTTGGTAGTCTTAAAATAAAAAACGTTATGAAAACAAATATGATAACACGACGTAATTTTATAAAATATTCAACGTTAGCCTCTGCTGCGATTTTAGGGGCTCCCTCGTTTATCCACGGGCAAAATCTAAACGAGAAGATTCGCGTTGCCTGCATAGGCGTTGGCGGTAAAGGCGACAGCGACTGCGACGACTCGGCGCGTTGCGGTGGTGAAATTGTTGCTATTTGCGACGTTGATGAAAACACGCTCAATCGCAAGGCTCAGAAATATCCGAATGCCAAAAAATATAAAGATTTCCGTAAAATGTTGGAAGAGATGGAGAAAGAGATAGACGCTGTAACTGTCTCTACTCCTGACCATGTCCACGGCGTTGCAGCCGGCATGGCAATGAAAATGGGTAAACACGTTTATTGCCAGAAACCGCTGGTTCAGACTGTGTGGGAAGCGCGTGAACTCCGTCGTCTTGCCAAGGAAAAGAACCTTGCAACGCAGATGGGTAATCAGGGAAGCGCCGGAAGCGGCTTGCGTCGTGCAGTTGAGGTTATTCAGGCTGGTGTGATTGGACCGGTACGCGAATTACACGTCTGGTCGAATCGCCCGATATGGCCGCAGGGATTGGAGCGTCCGGCTGGCGAAGATCCTGTTCCGCCGACACTCGACTGGGACCTCTGGTTGGGTCCTGCCCAATACCGTCCATATAAGAAAGGCGTATATCATCCGTTCAACTGGCGTGGTTGGTATGATTTCGGAACAGGCGCGCTTGGTGACATGGCTTGCCACACAGTTAATATGCCGTTCAGGGCATTGAAGATGGGGTATCCTAATGTTATCGAAGTAGAAGAGACCTCGAAGCTTTATCCTGAAACATTCCCGAAGACATCGAGAATCCGTTTTGAATTCCCAGCCCGGGAAGGCATGCCGCCATTGAAGTTCTGGTGGTATGACGGTAACCCTGGCGACAAAGAAGTCAAGGCTTTGCGGCCACCGGCAGACCTGACAAAAGAAATTGTTGATATGCGCGGTTCATTGCCTGGCAGCGGTTGTCTACTCATCGGCGATAAAGGTAAGATATTCTCGCCGGATGACTATGGTTCTCAATTCTACGTCATACTCAAGGGAGAACAAGGTTACAGGTCAGGAAACGACCACGAGGCATGCAAAGTAATTCCACAAAGTATTCCACGTTCACCGGGGCACAATCAGGAATGGTTCGATATGATGCGCGACCGCAAGAAAGTCGCCTATTCGAACTTTGAAATTGCCGGATACCTGACTGAAATCATTCTGTTGGGTTGCGTTGCCCTGCGCGTTGGCGTAGGCAAGAGAATGGAATGGGACGGTCCNAANATGCGTTCTCCGAACTGTCCAGAAGCCGCCCAATACGTTAAACGCACTTACCGTCAGGGCTGGGCTTTGCTGTAAAACTTAAAAAAATACGCTAAGGAAAGAAGTCCGAATTCTTTAATTAATCGGATAGTGGGATGTGGCTGGAGATAATCTCCAGCCACTTTTTTTATACCCANAAATGCTGAAGAACTTTACAGAAAAACAAATACAAGACCCGATCTGAAAAACCGGATAAATCTTTCTCCTATAAATCGAGGCTCACTTATTGTGGTATAATGTTCTTCCTTACACGGAAGAACCGGTTTTTATCATGGTCATTTAATAAATAAACGAATTTCCAGTTTGATTTTTCTTCAAAATGCACAGGAACCTGTTCCCAGCATTGTCCGGGATTCATCGAATCAGCAAATTCAAGAATTATATCCGAATCAGGCCACCACCATTGTAATTTTACTAAATTATTATCCAACTTGATTAATTCGATTACCAATGGCGGTTCGCCAAACTGCGGGACAAACCATGAATATGGAATAGGTGGTAGTCCAAGCACGGCAAGGGCAATGTTTGATGTATCGCCGTTTCTTAATGGCTGATATTTGTCTGTGTATTTAGGTCTCTTCCCACCCGGTTCCACACGATTCGAAAAATAACTGTATAAGTCGCGTCCACCATCCCAACCGGGTCCACGTATAAAAATTGGAATTGTGTAGTTCAACTGGTATTCCGGATATATATGGGAATTCACCGGTACTCCACCACCATGGTCTGCTGTAATAATTATTGTGGTATTGCCGGCGAGTTCATCGTCAGTATCAACAAGAGATAAAATTTGTCCAAGATAACTATCAACAACCGCAAGTTGAGCATTCCACCTTGCTGACCCCCATCCGTAGTAATGACCAATAAAATCGAGATCAGCAATATGTAAAAAAACATAATTGAATTTATATTCTTGCATCTTGCTGAGGAATGCCGGAACCGTGTTTAGTCCACTGCCCCAATCCAGAACTTCCCAATAATCTATTTTATTATTCCCGTTATCTTCACCGATATCATCCGGCGCTCCATTTTCTTCATTGTAACTATAAGGAATAATCTCGAACTTCGCTTTTCCCCCGAAAAAGCCTGTTTTTAATCCGTAATCGTGTGCAACATCGAAAACGCTGGTTATATATCCCAAATTCGTATTTCCCAGTTGATGAACGGTTGCCCCCTGAATCCATGTATTATAATAAAACTTGTGATAACTCGTAGAAGGCATAGTATTTTCGGGATAAAGTGGTCTTCCAGTGAGTACATCCATTGTATTGGGTAGCGTTTCCGTGGAATGATAATCGGGTCTTGCATTCAAAGTATAAGCACTCTCGCGCATCAATCGCATAAAAGTAGGAATGGTTTCAGGTTGTTGCTCCATGACTGTCTTCAAATGTATAGCGGCAAGCGCGTCCACAAGAATGTGTATCACATGAGAACTACCACCCCTCACTGTGAAACCTGAAAACAGAAAAATAAAAATAAACACCAACGCCCTTTTTTGCAGCACTCGTCTTAAAACACCTTTATACGCCTTTAAAAGAAACGAATTACAAAACACCAATCNGGGCTTTCTGATTTTCATGTCCCNATNATAACAAAATCCCTTTCAAAAGTCGATGAAATTCTACTGCGCTTCGAGTTAACCCGACTTTGTNTCAGAGAAAGCGGAAGTCGAACCATTTTTCTACATGAACTGAAATCCCCCTTCTGATTTACATCAAAAAATCATTGTTTCCATTTTTCTATTACAAAAATAAAACAAACCATAAAACACAGAACATCTTACTGTAGCGAAGATTATCTTGAAGGATAACCTAATGCTATTTATGAATGCTGGGATAAAAATTCCTACGGCAATTATTATCCGCCAATCAAATTCGCATACTCTTTAGCGGATAATAATGATTTGATTTCATCCGGATTTGAAATTTTAATCTTAAACAACCAGCCCTTGCCGTATGGGTCTGTGTTTATAAGTCCCATATCATTTAAAACTTGCTGGTTGGTTTCGATGACTTCGCCGCTGAGAGGACTATAAATATCGCTTGCGGTTTTATGGGATTCAACGACCGCGCATGCCTCGCCGGCTTTTACCTTGCGGGAAACCTGCGGTAACTCGACGAAAACAATATCAGAAAGTTCATGTTGAGCGTGGTCGGTAATGCCAACCGTGGCAATATCGCCCTCAATCCTCGCCCATTCATGCGATTTCGTATATTTCAAATTCTCAGGTATATTAGCCATATTTAAATCCTTTTTTAAAACCATCAAAAATATATCAGATTAAGCCCGTTTATAAAAAGGTTTTTTCACAATCTCGGCATTATAGAGTTTTCCTCTGATTTCGATTTGAATCTGCCTTCCAATTTCGGCATATTTTGACGGGATAAATCCCATGCCAATGCCTGTCTTTAACATAGGACTAAATCCACCGCTGCTGACCCATCCGGTTGATTCTCCTCCGGGGATTACAATTTTATAACCAGACCTTGGTGGAGGGGCATTATCAATCATTTTAAATGCAATACATTTTTTCTGAACCCCTTCTTTGAGTTGTTTAAAAAGGGCATCGCGTCCGATAAAATCACCCTTATCAAAATCGACGAAGAATTTCAGTCCTGCCTCGATCGGTGTAATTTCCTCTGTCAATTCGTGAGAATATAACGGGTAACATGCTTCAAGCCTCAAAGAATCCCGCGCGCCGAGACCAGCAGGTTTGATTTCGCAATTTGCATTGTTATTTAACGCCTTCTCCCAGATGCGAACAACAACCCCTGNAACTCCGAAGACCTCAAAGCCATCTTCNCCGGTATAGCCCGTTCTCGATATTATATACTTGCCTTCTGAGGAATTTAAAACCACAAGTTGGTTCTTCAAAAGCTCAGTTACCTTAGACACCTTTTTCCCACCACTAATCTGGTCGTTGATAATGTTGTCCATGATTAATGGCGATTTTGGTCCCTGAATAGCCACAGCGCTGTTGGAGAAGCAGGGTTCGATCGAAACATTTTTAAATTTCCTGCTCTGTCCGGTTATATGCGCAAGGTCTATATCCCGTCGGGACGCATTCACAACAAGCATATAATCGTTATCGGAAACTTTATAAACATACAAATCGTCAATTACCCCACCCGTCTCGTTACACATAAGAGAATACTGGGCATCTCCGACACCAAGTTTCCTAACGTTGTTGGTAAGGATGCTATTGATAAAATCTGACGCATCGGCACCTTTAATGAACAACTGTCCCATGTGGGAGATGTCGAATATGCCTGCAGAGGTTCGGACTGCCATGTGCTCATCCGGAATGCTGGTGTATTGAATCGGCATCTCCCAACCAGCAAAATCCACCATCCTTGCTCCCAATCTCAGGTGGTTATTATATAAAGCTGTGCGTTTAACGTTATTTCCTGAGCAATTACTGCAACTATTAGTTTTATCCATAAAATTATTTATCATTAAACTTTGGAAAATATAATTTACTTCTTATCTGAAACAAGCAGGCAAGCGCCCTCTTTATGACTTCTTACGTATAATCTGCCATTTGAGTATGCAGGCGTTGACCAGCAATTGCCGTTGACGGCTTTTACTTTTCCTAATTCGCGGTATTCTTTCGGGTTTGCCTCAATCAGATAAACCTCTCCCTGATCGCTCAGTACAACGAAGTATTTATCCACGAGAATAAGGTTCCCCATACCAAATCCATCCTTAGCCCATTGTTCGTTTCCCGTGCCTATCTGGAGACATTTCAGCGGAGCGGTTTTATATTGTTTAAATCCAAATATCCCGTAAATATACCCACTATAATAAACCGGCGTGCTCCACTGATTACAATGTTTGTTGCCAACCTTGCGCCATAATTCGCGCACAGACCATGAGTCACCCGATTTTGTAACCTTATAGGCATAAGCGCCAACACCATAGCCTGCTGTGCAATAAACAATATCGTTTGCAACAACCGGAGACGCCGCAATAGACACGCTTCTTGGGAAGCTATGCTGCCATAGGATTTGCCCATTCGCGGGGTTCACCGAAACCACGGCTTGTTGTGTCAGGAAAATCACCTGTTTTACGCCGTGGATTGTGGCTACGGTAGGCGTTGAGTGCGTTAAACCAAAGTCGCCGCTTTTCCACTTTATTTCTCCTGTGTCTTTGTCTATTCCGACAAAGCTCTGGCCGCTTGCGCCACAATTAAGTATTACAAGCCCGTTTTCGACAATAGGCGATGCAGCGTTCTGCCAGCCAATGTTCCGGGCATTTAGTTCTTTTATAAGATCCTTCGACCATAAGACCTTTCCGCTTGCGGCGTCTAAACAATACAAACCAAGATGCGCGCTCAGCACATAAACCTTACCTTCAACTACAGTTGGGGTGCTTCTTGGACCATCGTATGGGGCAGCGTCATACGGGTAATCATAACGGGCTACACCGATTTCCCTAACCCAAAGGTCTTTGCCGGTATCAGCATCAAGAGCGATGCAAAACTCTTTCGGCACGCCCTGTTCAATCCATTTATCAAGGGTATAAACCTTGTTGCTGCTAACGCTGAATGAACTAAAACCGCCGTGAAGTTCTTTCCGCCATAACACCTTGATATTTGCCTCATTCCAGTTCGTGGTTATACCGGTTTCGGCGGATATTGAATTGTAATTTGGGCCTCTGTATTGATTCCAATCTGCGCAAAAGCATAATGCCTGCCCGAATACAAGCAATAATACCAGCGCTTTCAGGTTTTTGCCCCTAACACACATTTTCAAAAACAGTTTTTAAACTTGCAGGAACTTATTTTACGTCAATACAAGCACCTTCTTTTGTGCTTCTGACGTATATTCTGCCATTACTGAATGCCGGTGTTGACCAGCATTTTCCTTCAAGAACCTTTGCGCTTGTGATTTCTTTGTATTCTTTCGGATTCGGGTCAATGATGGCTAATCTTCCATTATCGGCAAGCGCAATCAGTTTATCGTCAACCATGGTTACCTGCCCCATCCCGTAACCCGGTTTTTCCCACATAACTTTTCCTGTGGCAACCTCGACACATTTCAGAGGACCATTACCGAATTCCTTGAAAGCAAATACTCCATAAAGATAACCGTCCTTATAAATAGGTGTGCTCCACTGATTGCAGACCGGCTTATTGCCGGGGATCTTCCAGACAGTCTCGGCTTTGAATTTATCCCCATCTTTAACAATCCTGCACAAGCCACTTCCGACGTCATAGCCAGCAGCACAATAAACAAGGTCTTCACCACAAACAACCGGGGAAATTGCAGTTGAAACATTGAACCTGAACGGGAACCTCCAAAGTTCGCGTCCGGTTTTTGCTTCCACCGATAACAAACCGCTCTGGAGGAAGAAAATGACCTGACGGACGCCATGAATCGTTGCTACAGTCGGCGTTGAATGGGTTATCCTTTCATCAAATCCTTTCCACACAACCGAACCATCTTTCTTATTAAATGCAATAAGGGATTGTCCAGGACCACCGCCTGCAAAAAACACAAGGTCTCCATCAATGACAGGCGATGCGGCATTTTCCCATGGAATGTTGCGTCCGGCAAATTCCTTGATAAGGTCGTGCTTCCAGATTTCCTGACCTGTCTTTGCGTCAAGACAATAAAGCACCAGTTTAGGAGTTGATACATAAACGCGTCCTTCGCTGATAGCCGGNGTTGATCTTGGACCATCGCCACCCTTATTATCNGGGGTTCCGGTGTCACCGCCCGGNTGGTATTTGGCAATNCCAAGAGGTTTCCCCCAAATNTCCTTTCCTGTTTCAGCATCAACTGCAATGCAGACCTCCATCATCTGACCATCCACATCTCTTGCAACAACAGTGAACGCTTTGCCTTCGCTTACAGTAAAAGAACTGAAACCTCGTGGCGTCTCTATCTTCCACAATATCTTAGGACCGCCAGCCGACCAGTTCAGTTTTGACGGATTTATTTTTTCTTTTGAAATTCCATCAAAGTTTGGTCCCCTATATTGATACCAATCTGCCGCAGAAACTGCGACCGTTGTAATTAGAGCTGTTAACCCGACTAATATTGATTTTGTATTCATAGTTTCTTTATTTATATATATTTCATCATTTGACAATTTTAATTTAAATTTTCTTCAATCTTTCGACAACCTCCTGCGCAAGCAATTGATAAGCTGCCGCCCCTGCATTGTATTTATCGTAATAAATCACCGGTTTACCGAAGCTTGGCGCCTCAGCAAGACGCGTTGTACGCGGAATAACGGTTTCGAAAACAGTCTCTCCAAAATATTTTCTTACATCTTCAACTACATGACGGGAAAGATTTGTCCTGCTGTCGAACATCGTCATTACAATCCCGAATAAATGAAGACGGGGATTTAATCCGGCGTCCCTCAATTGATTCATCACTTTGGTTAATGTGGAAATTCCTTCCAGCGCATAATATTCGCATTGAAGTGGAACAAGTAATCCATCAGCCGCTGCAAATGCGTTTAATGTCAGCAAACCGAGTGATGGTGGGCAATCAACAATTATTAAATCGTATTTGTTTGATGCACGCACCGGCTCAACCAGTGTGGCAAGCCTTAAAAGATGATTGTCCAACCGCGCTATCTCGAGTTCAGCCCCGCAAAGGTCAACCTCGCTTGGCACAAGGTCAAGATTCTGGAACTGGGTCTGGACAATTTTCTGTTCGAGCGCACCATCACCAAGCAAAGGTCTGTATAGACTTGCTCCCTCTTGTTTCTCAATTCCGACGCCGCTTGTTGCATTAGCCTGCGGGTCAAGGTCAATCAAAAGAACCTTATATCCCATGGCGGCAACGCATGCGGAAAGATTTACCGCCGTGGTAGTTTTACCTACCCCGCCCTTCTGATTTGCCACTACTATAACTTTTGCCGCCACAGCGAAAATTAAATTCTATTCCCTGATTAATTTCAAGAAACTTTGATTATGAATAACCATATTATCAGGAAAATCAATTCATAAAATAGTAATTGCAGGATGGAATTTGTCAGTTATTGCCGGAAAAGAGCGCAATTTATTTTTTGGAAAACCAGACTAACTGGCATTGCCGGTAAAAATTTTTTTAAACGTAAATTTTAGATTCAATTTTTAAAAGCCTGTGGCATTCTAAAATTAAACTCACAGGAAAAATCGTTATGAAAAGGCGCGAATTTTTACGAAATTTAACCATTTTAACCGCTGGCGTAACTCTGACATCAAACCGTGTTTCAGGAGCCAATGAGAGGTTAAATCTTGGCTTTATCGGACTCGGAAACCGCGGTGATCAGGTTCTCGACGCATTTCTTGCACATTCAGACGCGCAGGTAACCGCTGTTTGTGACCTATATCAACCTTATATGGATTTTGCATGTAAAAAGATTTCTGAAAAACACGGAAACATACCAAAACAGTTTAAAGATTACAGAAAACTTCTGGAACAAAAGGATATAGATGCTGTCGTTATCTGCACACCTGACCACTGGCACGCCCTTCAAACAATCCACGCAGCACAGGCTGGTAAAGATGTGTATGTCGAAAAACCGCTCTCACTGACAATTCATGAAGGACGGCAGATGGTAAAGGCGATTGAAAAATATAACCGAATTTGTCAGGTGGGAATTCACCGTAGGTCTGTTCCTGTGTGCGCCGAAGCGGCAGAACTTGTAAGAAGCGGTTATATTGGAAAGGTAACGGTAGCGCGCAGTTTTCATATCCAAAACGAGTGGCCTAAAGGTATCGGCAATCCACCGAATTCAGAACCACCAGCAGATTTAAACTGGGATGAATGGCTTGGACCCGCTCCGAAAGTCCCATATAACAAAAACCGCACATTCTATAGATTTAGATGGTTCTATGACTACTCCGGCGGACAGGTTACAAACTTTGGTGTTCATTACATTGATTTTATTCACTGGGCTATTGGCATTGACATGCCTGAGGCAGTAACTGCAATCGGTGGAAAATTTGCCGGAATAGATGATAACCGCGAAATCCCTGATACCCTTGAGGTTATATGGAAATATCCGAATGACGTTCTTGTAACATTTTCCCAGTTTAATGCTACCGCTGCGCAGTGGAGTCTACCGGGTTGCGAAGTAGAAATTCGTGGAACAAAAGGAACGTTGTATTTGTTCGGGGACGGCTACGAGATAGTGCCGGATGTAATCAAAGTGAAGGAGTTTCCGGCGCGGACGCCCTTAAATAGAGATCTCGACAGGGAATATCGCGAAGGCGCAAAACCTGTAATTGAAGGGAAAAAGGTTCGGGGCAAATCAACTGCAGACACAACTTATCACGCCCGGAATTTCATTGACTGTGTAAAGTCTCGGAAAAAACCGAATTGCGACATCATGACCGGTCACCGCAGCACAACAGCCACACTTATCGCAAATATTGCCCTGAAAACAAATTCTCTGCTCAAATGGGATGGCAAATCGGAAAGATTCACAAACAACGACGCGGCTAATAAATATCTTTCATATAAATACAGAAGCCCTTACTCACTCCCGCAAATATGAATTGCTTTATGAAACGGAAAATAAGCGGACTTTTTCTTGCAGTCGCCCTAATTTTAAATTGTATTCCGGATGTCTCGGCAGATGAACCGGTATATGAGTTTGACATCGTAATAGTTGGTGGAACACCTGGTGGAATAATGTCTGCCATTGCTGCTGCAAGGCTTGGTAAAACATCGGCAATACTCGAACGAACTCGTCATATCGGTGGTTTACCTGCAAACGGTCTTGGCGCGACAGATATTGCAACACGCGGCGCCACAGGGGGATTGTTCCTCGAATTTGTCAAAAGGGTCAGAAACTATTATGTGCAAACTTATGGAGAAAACTCCATGCAGGTCAAAATGTGTAGCGATGGTTATCATTTTGAACCATCAGTTGCAGAAAAGATATTTCTTAAAATGCTTGAAGAACACCCGCAGATAACTGTTTTTTATAACCGTCAGTTCGACGCTGAGCCTGTTAATGTGGAACTTTCNGNNGCGCGCATTGNCAAAATCCGCATTTTTAACAGAGAAAACCAACAGTATGAATTTTATAAAGCAAAGGTATTTATTGACGCAACTTACGAAGGCGACCTTGCAGCGGCAGCTGGCGTTCCATACCGGTTAGGACGAGAAGGCAAGCAGGAATATAACGAACCGATGGCGGGGCGATTGTATAAATACTGGGGCGGTGACATCGGCGAGGGTTCTACCGGGCTCGGCGATAATGCAGTGCAAGCATACAACTACCGGCTCTGTCTGACAACCAACAAGACAAACATGGTGGAAATCCAAAAGCCACAGGATTACCGACGCGATGATTATGTGTCGCTGATAGATGATATAAAAAAGAATCGTCACACAGGTGCGCCGGGTTCACAAAGACGGGAGTTTGAGTGGAACGGGATCGGCAGGATTGTGAATATTGTTCAATTGCCAAACGGTAAAACGGATGCAAACAACCAGCACGCCTCTTTTATTTCAACAGATCTTCCGGAGGAGAACTGGCCCTGGCCAACCTCATCGTGGGAGTGGCGGGACAGATTCGCAGAAAGACTCAAAAATTATACGCTCGGTCTTCTTTGGTTTTGTCAAAACGACCCGGAACTACCGGCGGATTTCAGGAACAAATGCAAAAAGTGGGGACTTGCAAAAGATGAGTACAAAGACAATGACAATTTTCCAAGACAGGTGTATGTCCGCGAAGGTAGACGTATCGAAGGCGAATATCTATTTACTGCCCACGATTCAATCCCGACACAGCCTGATGGTCGTCCCCCGATTCACAAAACAAGCATAACTGCAAGCCATTACGCCCTTGATTCACATGCCGTTAGAAAACGCGAACCCGGAAGGGTTCATCTTGATGGCTTTTTCAGTTATCCGACAAAACCATATACCGTTCCGTATGGCGTCATTGTCCCGAAAAAAGTGGATAACCTCCTTACACCTGTGCCGGTTTCAGGAACGCACATCGGCTTCAGCACTTTGAGAATGGAACCCTGCTGGATGGCGCTTGGACAAGCGGCAGGCGTTGCAGCGGCAATCTCGATTAACCTCAATTTGCCAGCAAAAAATATTCCCGTTGAGCAACTTCAGAAAACCCTCCTCCGACAAGGGGCTATACTTATCTACTACCGCGATTTAAAGCCTGACCATCCCTATTTCATTCCGGCTCAGTGGTTCGGCGTAAGGGGATTAATTCCAGAGTGGGACGCNCAACTTGATAAAATTCTGACCAAAGACGAAATNGANGAAATTTTCAGAAAATNAGGTATTAAAAATAAACCCGAATTAACATCAGAAAAAATCACAAAAGGCGAATACCTTAACCTCCTCTATAAAATTACAGAAGCCCAATAACCTGAACCGGTATCTGTTCCCAATGGATAAACACACGTTTACTTTGCGTATTCAATGCACTTTGTTTCCCTTATGACAACCACGCGGATTTGTCCCGGATATTGGAGTTCGTTTTCTATTTTTCTCGCAATGTTGTAGGCAAGAGCCATTGCCTCATCGTCACTGACAATTTCCGGTTCAACAAAGACTCTTAGTTCTCTGCCCGACTGAAGGGCGAAACATTTATTAACCCCACGGAAAGATGCGCCAAGCTTCTCGAGGTCCTCTACCCTCTTTAAATAAGCCGCCAGTGTTTCAGAACGGGCTCCGGGACGTGAAGCGCTGATTGCATCAGCAGCACTTAAAATCGGTCCATAAGGACCTTTTGCAGGAACATCGCCGTGGTGAGACGCAATCGCATTTACAACTGTCTCACTCTCACCGTATGTCTTTGCAATTTCAGCGCCGACAACAGCATGAGAACCTTCAACTTCATGGTTTACGGCTTTACCAATATCATGGAGTAAACCAATCCTTTTTGCCAATTGCGGGTCATATCCCATTTCAGCGGCAATCAGACTCGCAATGTAGGCAACCTCTATAGAATGGGCAAGAAGGTTTTGACTAAAACTGTTTCTGAAATGCAATTTACCAAGCAATCTGAGTAATTCCGGATGAAGCAAAGGTAATCCAAGTTGAGTTACTGCGTCTTCGCCGTGGCGAATTACGGTTTCATCAATTTCTTTTTTGACCTTCTGGACAATTTCCTCGATTCGCGTCGGATGTATCCTGCCGTCGGCGATTAACCGGTTCATCACCTCACGCGCAATTTCACGCCGAACAGGGTCAAAACCCGAAAGCACTACAGCATTGGACGTTTCATCAATCAAAACTGTAACACCGGTGGCATTTTCAAAGGCGCGGATGTTACGTCCCTCGCGTCCGATAATCCTTCCCTTGATATCCTCGTTTGGTAAGGTAATTGTAGCAGTAGTGCTTTCAAACGTGTATTCGCCGGCGTATCTTTGTATTGCTGTTGCCAGAATATACCGGGCTTTCTCATCCGCCTGCGCCTTCGCTTGCTCAACAACCCTGCGGATATATGCCCCGGCTTCCCTTGCCACTTCTTTTTCTATCTCCCTGAATAACTGCTCCCGGATAGTGTTGACAGGAAGATTTGCAAGGTTTTCAAGACGGGCACGCCACTCCTTTTCAATTTCGCCAAGCCTTTTCTTATGCTCCTCCAGTTCGTGCTTTTCGCGCTGTAATGTTTCGGACTGAGATTTTAATTCCTTCTCTTTTATAACAAGGTTCTCAAATTGCTGGTTCAGGAGTTTTTCGCGTTCGTGAAGCCTTTGTTCTAAAAGTTCCAGTTCCTTTTTCTTTTCAGCGATTAACTTCTCTGCCTCCTCGCGGATTTTCAACGCTTCTTGGGTTGCATAAAGTTTCGCTTCGCTTTTAATCTGCTCTGCCTCCTTTTTGGCAGCATCAATAATACAACTTGCCTTTGAATTATTGTTCCGGTGAATTAATTTTGTGGCAAAAAAATATACAAAAAACCCTATTAACCCCCCTGCAAAGAGGAAAATAACATTATAGACAATTTCAGCCAGCATTATCATCCGTACATCCCCCTCCTTGCTGGCTATTTAAACTCCACTATAAGAGAGGGAGTTATAACATAATTCATTTTCACGTCATGGTTTTCAACAGGCAACTCATCTACAATCTGGCATTCAAAACAAATACCGCACTTCTTTCCCGTCGCCTGTGTTAACAGTTTATCATAGTAACCCTTGCCCCGACCAAGTCTGTATCCGCTCATTGAAAATGCCAACCCTGGAACAATTATCAAATCAAATTCCCCTACCGGCATTTCCATACAATTTTCATTGGGCTCTTTGATACCCAATTTCCCGATTCTTAAATCCTTATTAATGTCGCGGATTATCCGCGGTTTATAAATATCGCACACTTCTATGTAAAATGGCAAGCCGATTGTTTTTTCCTCTTGTAAACCCTTTTTTATCAGAGCCCAGGTGTCCACTTCAAAATCCATTGAGGCGTAAAGCAGGATTTTTCTGCTCTCCTTCCAGACTGGATGATCTGTAAGGTTTTTATAAATCCCCTCAGACTGTCGCCTTCTCTCATCAACAGTAAGAGATTTAATTTTTTCTTTAATCCTCTGACGCAAAAGTTTTTTCTCAGAAACAATATCCATCGAGGCTTTTACTCCGGACGATTAGTTTTATCTTCTTTTTTGGATTTTGCCTTTATTTCATCCAGCTTTGCGCGCAACTGAATCAACCTCTCTTTTATCTTTTTCTCCACCCCCTGCTCCGTCGGTTCGTAGTAATGCCGCAATGCTCCGAGATAATCCTGTGGGACAAAGTGTCCTTCATAATCATGGGCATACTGATAACCAATACCATGACCGAGCTTTTTTGCCCCCGGATAATTTGCGTCCCGGAGGTATTCCGGCACCGGCAAAGTGATACCCGATTGCACGTCTTTTAATGCGGCATCAATTGCAAGATAAGCGCTGTTGCTTTTGTTAGCCGTGGCAATGTAGATTGTCGCCTCGGCAATCGGAATCCGCGCTTCCGGCAAGCCTACAAATTCAGCTGCCTGATGGGCGGCAACGGCAAGCACAAGCGCCATAGGATCGGCAAGACCAACATCCTCCGCCGCACAAATCATAAGCCGTCTTGTGATAAAGCGCGGGTCTTCCCCGGCATGAATCATCTTGGCTAACCAGTAGATTGCAGCATCAGGGTCGCTTCCCCTAAGGGATTTTATGAAAGCCGAGATGGTGTCGTAGTGCGCATCCTCGTCACCATCATAAACCACGGCTTTTTTCTGAATACATTCTTCCGCAACTTGCAGGGTTATATGGATGAACCCGTCGGCAGAAGGCGGTGTTGTCAGCGCCGCGATTTCAAGAGAGTTCAATGCCTTACGGGCATCGCCATCGCTCATAACCGCAAGATGTTCAAGCGCCTGTGGGTCGGCTTTAATCTTCATGTTTCCTAAACCGCGTTCTTTGTCCGCAAGCGCCCGGTTCAAAAGCTCGAGTATATCTTCCTTTTCAAGCGGTTTAAGTTCAAATATCTGAGAACGCGAAACAAGCGGTGAATTAACGAAAAAAAACGGATTATGCGTAGTAGCGCCTATTAATCTGACTGTCCCGTTTTCCACATCCGGCAATAAAACATCCTGCTGGGCTTTGTTGAAACGATGAATTTCGTCAATAAAAAGGATTGTTGGCTGGCCTGTATTTTGCAGTCTATTTGCAGCAATGGAAAGCACGCGGCGGATGTCGGCAACATTGGATTCCACACCACTGAGCCGCTCAAATCTGCTTTTAGTCTGGTTTGCAATTATGTAGGCAAGAGAAGTTTTTCCGGTGCCGGGCGGTCCGAAAAAAATCAGCGATTCAATCCTGTCTGCCTCGATTGCCCGTCGCAGGAGTTTGCCTTCCCCGAGGATATGTTTTTGCCCGACAAACTCATCAAGGGTTCGCGGACGCATTCGGGCAGCAAGAGGTGGCGGACGTTTCGAAACAGGTTCTTTACTCACCCCTTCATCCGCGTTCTTTTTATTCTTATAATTAAACAGGTTGTTTTCTTCCATCTGCACTGTCTAAATAACGTCTCCGTCTTTTTTCTCTTCCGTACTCTGTTGCGGTTTATTTTCGGAGACAGAATTCTGGTTCTCTTTTTGAGCCCTGTAACTCTCAACAACCCACTCGCTTAAAACTTTGTCGGGATTCTCAACTGCGTTCGTATCAATTTCAAAAAAGTCTTTACCGGTATTCTGAACGATGAGTTTCAGACCAAACTGATAGTCCTTAAACTTTTCCCGGCACAGGTCTATAACAGATTTACCAGCAGCCGACGCCTCTTCGATTAGCCTTTTCGCCGCAGATTCTGTGAATTTTATCCGGACACCGTGGGCTTTAAAGAATTCAGTTTCATATCGGCTTATATAATCAATAACAGCGTGCTTATCTTTCTCTTCCTGTTCCTTTATTAATTTCTGAAGATATTCCTTAGGATTATCAACAAGTTCTGCCGTAACCTTAAAGTATTTAACATTTGTGGATGGCAACTCGAATTTAAAATCGCGGAATATCCTTTCGCAGATGGTCATTAGTCCTCGAGCGCCTGTTCTTTCCTGCGAAGCCAGCTCGGCGATCCTTCTTAACCCAGAATCCTCGAATTCAACCTCTATTCCATAGGAGAGGAAATCCTGCTGATACTGGCGGATTATACTACCTTCGGAATACTTAAGAACACCGAACAAATCGTCAACATTAAGCGCCTTGCACACAACACGGACAGGCAGTCTTCCTATAAACTCGGGTTCGAACCCGTAGTCTATGAAATCGCGGGTTTCGGCAAGTTCCAGCAGTCTGTCTTCGTCTTCGATCACTGGACCTTTTGCCGCAAAGCCGATATTCGTCTCACGCAGACGACGTCTGATGATTTTATCAAGTCCGTCAAAAGCGCCGCTGACTATGAAGAGGATATGTTTTGTATTAATTGTTGATGGCTGTTTTTTGCCGCGTGGACGTGTGGCTTCCATGAGAGCAGCAAGCTGACCAGCAATATCCTGCGGAGAACGAACTGGAACTTCTGTCTCCTCCATGAGTTTAAGCAGGTTTGTCTGAACACCGCGACCGCTGACATCCCTACCGACAATCTCCCGCGCAGAGGCAATTTTATCAATTTCATCTATGTAAATTATTCCGTATTCAGCCTTCCGCACGTCTCCATTCGCCCTGCGGACGAGTTCGCGAACCATATCCTCAACATCTCCGCCTACGTAGCCTGTCTCAGAGAACTTTGTTGCATCGGCTTTTACAAAAGGAACCCCGATAAGTTCAGCTGCACATCTTATAAGATAGGTTTTGCCAACACCCGTAGGACCAAGAAGGATAATGTTCTGCTTGGTATAATTGGGATGTTCCCTGCCCTCTCTGGCAAGTTTTACGTGATTGTAATGGTCGCAAATCGCTACACTTATAACCTTCTTTGCCTCGTCCTGTTTTATTACAAACCGGTCGAGGTAAGCCTTTATATCGCGCGGTTTATAATTAAACTCGAATTCTTTTTCCTCTTCGACTGTTTCTTCACCGCCGCCTTCGTAACCAAAATTTGGATTTAAAAAAAACATGTTTCCTTCCTTAAAATGTTTGCGGATAAATTCCTGCATCTGCCTTTGGAAATCCTCGGGCGAACTGCTGTTTAATTTAAACTCATCCGACATACCCAAAATATATCACTAAACCAATATTATTACACTTAAACATTCTAAATAATAATAGCATTATTTGGCGCAAATAATTCTAACGAATAAGAGAATTTCAGGATAAAAGTCATTTTCGGTTTGTATCTATTTTTCATATTTAAGGCTATTGAATCACTTCTATGTTAATACTTTATTTAAATCTTCTGGTTAGCCAACAATATCCGGTGAACTCCTGCGTTCTCTATAAAACCAGATTTTAAACCAACAGATAAAAATGAATATTGATAAAATCTCCGAAGTCTTAATAATAAAATAAAAATCCCAGAGTTATGAATAACATAAGCAGAAGACGGTTTTTACAGGCAACAGCAACCACTTTCGTTGCGACAGCGCTCTCGCCCCGCTCATGGTCGCAGGTACAGGGAGCCAACGACGATATAAGAATAGCCGTAATAGGATTACACGGACGCGGCGCCTCACACATCAGCGAGTTCAAAAAAATTAAAGGTGTCCGCATTGTAGCGCTTTGTGATGTTGACCTTAATGTGCTTGAAGCGCGCGCAAAGAATCTCGAAGGCGTCAAGAAATATCAGGATTTTCGTAAGTTGCTGGAAGACAAAGAAATAGATGCGGTTTCGATTGCTACTACAAACCACTCGCATTCCCTTATAACTGTATGGGCGTGTCAGGCTGGCAAGGACGTTTACGTTGAAAAACCATGCAGCCACAATGTCTTTGAAGGACGCAAATGCGTTGAGGCAGCTCGGAAGTATAACAGAATTGTCCAGCACGGGACACAAAAACGGGCAAACAGCAGCTTTGCAAAACTGGCGGAGATTGCAAAGAGCGGACGCTACGGGAAACTTCTTGTTGCGAAAGGATATTGCTGTAAACCGCGCTGGAGCATTGGTTTTAAGCCGATAAAAGACCCGCCACCATATCTTGACTTTGACCTGTGGCTTGGCCCAGCACCAAAACAGCCGTATCATGAGAATCTGGTTCATTACAACTGGCACTGGTTCTGGGATTTCGGCAATGGCGATATCGGTAATCAGGGTGTTCACGAGATGGATGTTGCCAGATGGGTTCTGGGCGTAACATTGCCTAAAAGTGTTGTCGCACTTGGCGGACGATATGTTAATGAACCGGATTTCAAAGATCAGGGGCAAACTCCTAATCAGATGGTTGCAGTTTACGATTTTGGCGGACCTCTCATTCTCTTTGAAGTTCGTGGTCTTGTGGGCAAAGACCCGAAATGGCAGCAAAAAGTTACCAACGAGTTTTATTTCGAAAACGGGGTTATAAAAGACAACAAATTTTATCCAAAAGGTTCGAACGAAGGAGAGCCACTACCTAAAGTTGATGCAAAATCTTTCGTGGAAGAAGGAGGTATATTTTCGAACTTTATCGCCTGTGTTCGTTCAAGAAAACGGGAAAACCTGAATGCCGACATTCTCGAAGCCCATCTTTCAAGTGCGCTGTGTCATCTCGGAAACATCTCTTACCGGCTTGCGAAAGAACAACCTTTCGAAAAGCCAAAGGATTTCAGCGATAATGAAATCGTTGGTGAAAGTATAATGACGGTTCTCGAGAACACGAAAGCAATCGGCGTTGACCCGCAAAAGGCAACGTTGTGGGTCGGACCAAAACTTTTCTTTGACCCTGAAAAAGAGAAATTCATCAACAATCCTGCCGCAGATAAACTGTTGACGCGTGAATACAGGAAACCGTTTGTTGTTCCTGAAAAGGTCTGAAATCCAGTCAATATAGTCTAATGAAAATCAGCCCGGCGTTAAAACGTCGGGCTGTTTTTTTAACATCTATTTATCAGACAGATTGATATTCAATGACAAAACTATTCAACGCCGCAGGCTACTCTTGCGCGTTTAAGGACAATTGACGCTTGAGCGCGTGCACGTTCCGCTCCTTTTCTAAGGACCTCGTAAACGTAATCCAGATTCTTCTTCAGTTCCTCTCTTTTCTGACGCATCGGGGCAAAATATTCCCAGTAATAACTGAACAGTGTCTTTTTTAATTCCGCATAGCCAAGCCCCCCGGCGCGAAGCCTGTCTTCATACTGTTTTGCGACATCCGCAGGCGCAAGCAACTTCAGCAATATAATTGCAATGTTTTTATCCGCATCTGGCTTGGGTTCATTTATTGAGCGGCTATCCATTACAATGCTCATGATTTTTTTGCGGGCTGTGGCTTCGTCTGTGAAAAGTTCAATCGTATTGCCGTAACTTTTACTCATTTTCTGACCATCAGTGCCAGGGATTACGGCAACCTCTTCGCGAATCATGGCTTCCGGTATTACGAAGGTCTCGCCATAAATGTTATTGAATTTCATGGCGATATCGCGTGTAACTTCAAGATGCTGTTGCTGGTCCCGTCCCACAGGCACAAGGTTTGAATCGTAGATGAGAATATCCGATGCCATTAATACAGGATATGCAAACAGACCGTGGTTGACCTTTTCCAAATCGTCCTGCGCGAGTTTTGCCTTTTTGTCTTTGTAGCTATGGCATCTTTCAAGCAATCCCATCGGCGTAACAGTGCTTAATATCCACGTCAGTTCAGTGACCTCCGGAACATCTGATTGTTTGAAAAACACGGTTTTCTTCGGGTCGAGTCCACAGGCAAGGAAATCAAGGGCTACATCGAGGGTGTATTCCCTTCTCTTTTGGGGGTCGGTCAGGGTTGTCATCGAGTGATAGTCCGCAATAAAATAAAAAGCCTCCCCTTTATCCTGCAACTCGATTGCAGGCTTCATCATTCCAAAATAATTTCCAAGGTGCAGTGCACCTGACGGCTGAATTCCAGATAAAATCCGCATGACGGTAAAAATTACAGAGTTTATAAAAATATTTCAAGTTATTGATTAAACAGCCAATAATATTTCCGGCAAAAAATCATAGTTTCGGCGTAATTTTTTCTAACAATGCCTTTGCCTCGCGGTGGTTTGGATCCAAGTCCAGCGTTCTTGATAACTCAATTACCGCCTTATCCCGTTGTCCCATTTTTACATACAAAAGCCCGAGGTTATAATGAACCTGTGGATCGTGGGGGTCGAGTTGAAGGGCTTTCTCAAAATACAGAGCCGCCTCGTTAAACCTGCCTGCCCGGGCATAGGCAATACCGCAATTAATCTGGGCAATGACATTGTTTGTAAGTAACCGGGCGGCGGTCTGGAAGTGTTTTAATGCCGACTGGTTGTCATTAAAATCAAGAAGTTCAAACGCAAGGTTAAGATGGGCTTCGCCAAAATCCGGATTCAGTTCAACAGCCTTCATATAATTGGTAAGTGCCTCCTGCTTTCTGCCAAGCCGTGATAATACATTGGCAACATTGTAATACGCAATTGCGTTTTTATTATCAATCTCCACAACTTTAAGGTAATTCGACAACGCAAGTTCCTGATTTCCTTCCAGCGCATAATATTTGCCAAGGTTCAGATATGCCGCCCCATAGTTAGTCGAAATACGGATAGCGTTCATGCATTGCTGTTTTGCGGCTTCCATATCGCCTTTTGCGGAATACGCAAGAGACATGTTGACGTAAATTGCCGGAAAATCAGGTTTCAGTTCAAGCGCCTTTTTAAACGCAACAAGCGCCTCGTCGTATCTGTTCAGGTTCAGCAGGCAAAGACCGAGGCTCGAATATGCCTCTGCTGATTGCGGATTCATCTTCAGCGCAGTTTCGAAATACGGGATTGCTTCACTGCTACGCCCCATTTTATCAAGCAGGTTTCCAATCTGGAGATATGCCACAGGATAATGCGGAATCAGCGATTTTACAAATTGCCATTGTTCCAGCGCTTTATCATAAATGCCGTTTTCATCCAGTAATTCGCCATACCTCTGATGAAGGACGAAATCGTCCGGTCTTTGTTCCAGCAGTTTTTCATATTCGTCAATATATTTTTTAATACCAGCGGTACGGGTTATTTTCTCCAGCGATTCAATCTCGGATTTTAACCTTTGAACCTCCTCTGCATGATTAGAGCGGTAGGTAAATGGTGGAAGACCTAACCGTTTTTCCATTTCTTTGCAGACCTTTAGCCTGTCATAGTCAGTTAAACCTATTTTTACATATAACTGCGTTTCATCAACACGGTTTGTCCTTACGGAAAATTGCAATCCGCCAGCTGATGCTCTTGATTTAAGGATATCAACAACTTCGTCCGCTAAAATTAACGATAAGAAATAATTGCCTCTAAAATTAAGATGAACGTGTTCCCAAAGAATATCATTTCCAGGGTTCCTGATGCCAAACCTTCCGAGCGCTGGTAAAGAGTCAATAAACCTGAATGTTGATCCTGACCTCCTGTTTGAACTGGCGGCTTTGAAGGATTCTGCAACCGATTTTATATCTTCAATAATAGCCGTGTCCGGACGAAACCGCATTGTGTCGTAATCCACAGCCCGCCTGTAATAATTGTGTGCCAGATTAGCATCTTTTTCATCCACAGCAGTTTTTTCCAGACACCTTGCTATATGGAACATAAGTTCTGCATAAGTATCATCAATAGCCTCCGCCTTTTTATAATAGGTAAGCGCCTCGGCATATCGCTTTTCGCCTTCCAGTTTTTTGCCGGATTCCAAATATTCATTCCACTTTTTCAGATCTTCGTCCGAAAGACCCGGCTTATGAAGTGAGCCAAACGGGGCGTTGTCTCTGTAATTCGCCACAGGCGTGGTCAACAATACATCAGCCCCGCTGTCCATACCGGATTTGATTATCTGGGTTAGATTTCTTCTGAAATTGGAATGGACATTATCTAACACCTTGTCCTGAAACCTAATCTGACTATTCATAAACATTTCCATCCCAGCCCATTCTCTGAACCCAAATTTTCCCGCCGTCAGCTTTTCCAAAGCGGATTGAATTACCTGAACAGTTCTCAGTTTCTTAATGTTCACAATGAAACGGATGACCGGATATGGAAGATTTTTAACTGTAAATACAGTCGCAGGACCAAAAGGACCGATAACCTCATTATTTCCAATATAGAGCAACCACAAGTCAGCATTCAGTTTCATACAGTCTTTAGCAATGTCATGAATTACATGCGAATTAATCGCCGTCATTGATACGTTGAGAACCTCAAATCTGATTCCAGTGATCTGCTCATTCAANATTGTCTCAAGCATCCTTGCGAAACTGTATGCCGGCGCAGGNTCGCCAAGAGCAGCCGATTCGCCAAAAACAATAATCCGGTAAACACCAGCAGGTTTTTCAGCAAGACAAATCAGAGGTTCAGGCACGCGGGCAAGTTTTGACGGGAAAAATCTGTATCCGAAATATTTATTTTCCACATAATATTTTTTTCCATCTTTCACAATTTCCCGCAAAAATGATGTCGGATATCCAACATTCCCAATTCTTAATCCGACCTCAACAATCAGAAAAAGCAAAACAGGAAGGAATATTAAAATTATCCTGAATACAAACAATTTCGTTCCGGATAATTTTGCTGGCTTCTGATCACCNGCAGACGCTTCTGGATTCTGTGGNATCTTATCAGGAACTGTGTTGTCTCTTTTTTCAGTACGTTTCTTCATCTGTAATTAGGCAAAAAATTATTTTTTCTCCATCACAAGAACTTTTATTACAAATCCTAAATAATCAGGATGTATAAGTGTCATGAATTGATTGACAGATTTCGAAAACCACGGTTTTTCGGTTGTTATATTGTTTTCCTTAACCACAGCGGTCAGGAAAGATGATTGTGTGCCGTAAAAAACCTTTTCTAAACCAAGCAATTCAGCCTCTCTTATAAATAGGTCAAAATTAACGTCGGAAGTGATGTCTTGATTGCCGGGATTTTGCAGAACGGAATCCGCTACATGGTGTTTATGGTAACCCCGCAGAGTTCCGTTTGGTTTTTCAGGATTTAACAATCCGTAACCAGCAAAACCATAATCGAAAGNCACAATCCTCCCCTTTTTCAAAAATTTACACGCCGAACGCCACCATCCGATTGCATCAGAAGGATATTCAACTATAAAATCGCCATTCAGTTTTTTAAGGATATCAGCGTAACCGGAATCTAACTCACTAATAAACTCTTCACATTCAGCGCATGGTTTAATTATTGTCCATTTAAAATCATCACCATCTGAACAAACACCAATCTCCATCCACGCATTCTTGTTCTTTAACCAGATTAGTCTGTGGCAAGGAAACGCATCAAGCAGTTCGTTCGAAAAAATAATCGTGTAAGCACTCCGGAAATTTAAAATTTCCCCAGCGTCATTCTGACATGCAGATTCAAAATCCCGTATCCACAGGACATTATCTCGCCATACCTTAAGTTTTTCTTTTTGAATACGCATCAATTCCTCCGACGGCTCAACAATAACGTACTTAAAAAACTTATCATGAATCTCTCCGCCAGACTCGTTACTAATCCGGTTCAGTATATCAGATGCGAGCGAACCATCATGTGCGCCAGCCTCAATTAGCAACAGGTAATTTATCCGATTATCTTTTCTTTCATTGTTAAACCACCGCAAAAATTCGCAGGCTAATAAATCTCCGAAGAGTTCTCCAACAGAAACGCTCGTATAATAATCACCTTTTCGCCCCAAAACGCGTCCGCAGCCGGCATAATAACCGTATTTTGGCTCGTAAAGGCATGTCCGCATAAAATCTCTGAAACATATAGCNCCGTTATTTTCTTTTATCTTTTGCCTTATTATGTTAAATAATTGCGGCATACAACGCGAATATATAAGTAAATAAACAAAGTATAAATTAAAAAACCACAAAGGGCTATGGCGAAAATTGATGCATTCTTTAATCTGATGCTTGAGCAGAAGGCTTCCGACCTGCACCTCTCGTCAGGCAATCCGCCGATGTTACGCATCAATGGCGAACTTCACAAAGTAGATTATCCGCCACTCGATAACGATGAGTTAAAAATGATGCTTTATGAAATAACGCCGGAATATAAAATAAAGGTATTCGAAGAAACATGGGATGTAGATTTTGGGTATGAAATTCCGGGTGTCTCCCGTTTCAGAGCAAACTACTTCATGCAAAAGAACGGGATTGCCGCTGTTTTCAGGCAAATTCCAACTAAGATTCTCTCGTTCGAAGACTTTGAAAAGATGGATGCTCCCCTGCCACCGGTGTTGAAAAAATTCGCAATGCTGCATAAAGGACTTGTTCTTGTGACTGGACCTACCGGTTCGGGAAAATCCACAACGCTCGCGGCAATGATTGACTATGCCAATAAAAACCGTCGCGACCATATCATCACTATTGAAGACCCGATTGAATTCGTNCATCCAAGTATNAATTGTCTTGTGAATCAAAGAGAAGTAGGTGTTCACACGAAATCATTTGCGGCAGCGCTGAGAGGCGCTTTGCGCGAAGACCCAGATATCATCCTTGTGGGAGAAATGCGCGACCTTGAAACAATCGAACTGGCAATTATGGCAGCGAGCACAGGACACCTCGTTTTCGGAACACTCCACACCGAAAGCGCTGCAAAAACGGTCGACAGAATAATTGACGTATTTCCCGCAGACCAGCAGAACAAGATTCGGACAACGCTATCCGAAACGCTGCGTGGAGTTGTAGCTCAAAACCTATTCAAACGAATTGATCGTAAAGGCAGAGTTGCTGCCCTTGAAATCCTCGTTTTCACAACAGCAATAGCAAACCTTGTTCGCGAAGGCAAGACACACCAAATCCCAGGCATGATTCAGGTCGGGAAAAAACTCGGTAATCAGCCGCTTGACGATGCAATTATGGAACACCTTAGGATGAAAAGGATTTCTCCGGAGGAAGCGTATGAAAAGTGTCTGGATAAGAAAAAGTTCAGACCATTCCTGCCACATCCACCGGAAGATGAAGAATAACTAATCTGTATGGTGAAGAATAACCAAAAGTGATGTATATTTATAAAATCCAAACAAATGATTGTGCTTTAATCAGTGCACGTGAGGGCTGTTTATGAGAAGAACAGAATTGAATTATATACTGAGCAAGATGCTGGATTTCCACCAAAATGTCTCCGATCTTAACATAACTGTGGACAGACCGCTGCAGGTCGAGGTCGATGGCGAATTACAGCCTGTCCAAATTGACCCGCCAATCGAAAAACTTACACCATACCAGACTGAAATGATTGCCTTGAATCTGATTGGCGGAAGCCGAAGGCTCACGGAAGAATTGCTCAGAACTGGTTCGTGCGACCTTTCTTACTCGCTTGAGGATAAGGCAAGGTTCAGGGTAAATGTATTTTCGCAAAGGGGATATTATTCATGCGTTTTGAGGAAACTGAACACACACGTGCCCACACTCGATGAACTTAAAATGCCGCCGATTTTAAAAGAAATCCCAAAAGAAAAAACCGGGCTTGTGCTCGTAACAGGTGCCACAGGTTCAGGCAAATCCACCACCCTTGCGGCTATTCTGAACGAAATTAACGAAACACGCGCAGTTCATATCATTACACTTGAAGACCCAGTTGAATATGTTCATATACCCAAAAAAGCTACATTCAACCAACGCGAAATGGGGACTGATTTCGATACTTTCTCCAATGGCTTGCGCGCTGCGTTAAGACAGGCGCCAAAGGTAATTCTGGTAGGCGAAATGCGTGACAGAGAAACGGTGGAAATCGGTCTGAACGCGGCTGAAACCGGTCATCTTGTTTTAAGCACACTGCACACCATAGATGCAGGGCAAACCATAAACCGCATCCTTGGTATGTTCGAGTCAGAGGAACAGGAACAAATCCGTATCAGACTTGCTGACACCCTTCGCTGGGTCATAAGCCAGCGTCTTGTTCCGAAAATTGGCGGCGGTAGACATGCATTGCTTGAAATCATGGGCAACAACCTGCGCGTTCAAGACTCGATTATCCACGGTGAAAGCGAGGGTAAATCTTTCTACGAAATCATAGAAGCAAACTATCCTTTCGGATGGCGGCATTTTAACCATTCATGTCTGGAAGCTTGGGAACAGGGAATTATCACGGAAGAAGTCGCATTGCAATATTGCAGTAAACGTGGACCGTTAAGTCGCGCTATTGATAATGTTAAAAAATCTCGCGGAGAACCGCCAACCTCAATCGTGGATTTGCAACTAAAGAAGTCTGAAGAATCCAAAAAACCGTCTTCAATAATCCCGCCGATTCTGAAACTAAAATAATTGTATCCGGCTTATGGCATCACCTGAATTTGAGATATTAAGTCCCTCTGATAAACCAGCGCTCGTAGCGTTGAACACCTTCGAGTGGCAGGTCGCAGTGGTAACTGCGCTGAAAGACCTCGGCTATAAGACTCACTATGCCTTAAACCATGAGGATTTTAAACAACGGTTTATTCAATACCATTATCACGTCGTAGTAATTGAGGAAACGTTCGATTCTCCTGATGCAAAGAGCAATATTTCATTGAGATTTGTCCAGACACTCCCGATGAACATGCGGCGTCACGCGGTTATCATCCTCGTCGGTAATAACTTCCAGACCCTGAACCCTATGCAGGCGTTTGTTAACAGTGTCCATGCTGTTGTAAATGGCGCCGATATACAATCAATCTCAAGTATAATTCAAAAAACTGTCGCAGATAACGACATATTTCTTGATGTATTCAGAGATACACAGGTGCGAATCCGTCAGGGCAAAATTTAATCTCCGGTAAATTCCACCCCAGATGAGACTTGATCAGGAATTAGTCAACCGCGGTTTTTTCCCGACACGCGAAAAGGCAAAAAGAGCTATCCTTGCCGGTTTTGTCAAAGTCTTTCGCAAAAGCGGCAAAGATAAAATTGTGCAAATGGAAAAATGCAAGCCGGGGGATAATATAAAGCCCGACGATGTAATCGAGGTAATTCAGAACGAAAAATACGTCAGCCGCGGCGGCTATAAACTTGAGCATGCAATTGAACATTTTAAAATCGAAGTTAAGGGTAAAATTGCACTCGATATTGGCGCTTCAACAGGTGGGTTCACTGATTGTCTGCTTCAATACGGGGCAGCAAAAGTCTATGCTATAGATGTCGGAAAAGGACAACTTGCATGGAAATTAAGAAACGACCCACGTGTTGTTGTCATGGAAGACATAAACGCCCGTTACCTGAACCGGGGTCATTTCCCGCCTGATTTTACATTTGCCGATATCGCTGTGATTGACTGCTCATTCATATCCCTGAAATTAATCATTCCGCCTCTCATTGATTTGCTTACGCAGGACGGTAAGATAATTGCCCTCATAAAACCGCAGTTCGAGGCGGGAAAAGCCGAGGCAGATAAAGGTAAGGGCATAATTGAAGACCCCGCAGTTCATAAAAGAGTTCTTGAAGATTTTGAGAATTTTATTAAAAATAACCTGAAGCTGAGATGTGTAGGGATTGTTGAATCGCCAATAAAAGGGCAGTCCGGAAACACAGAATTTCTGGCTTACATTGAAAAAACTTCCTGAAAAAATCGAGACAGTTGGAATAGTCGCAAACATTAAAAAGCCTTTATGCGCCGAATACGTGCAGAAGGCGGTAAAAATGTTTGCGGANGATAAACTTACTGTTTACATCGAGACGCTTACCGCAAGATTCGCGGATATCTGCGCAAACGGGAAAATATCCGCTTCCGGTAAAAATCACAATTGTGAAAAAATAAAATTTAGCGATTCAGCAAGAGAAATTGCTCGGAATTCAGACATCTTATTTGTTTTTGGCGGAGACGGAACAATTTTAAGGATAGCCAGAGAAACTGCCGGCATAAAAATCCCGATTGTCGGGATTAACCTCGGTAAACTCGGATTCTTGACAACTGCTCCTGCTGAAGAATTTGAGGCTACCTTTCAAAAAATCCGCGATGGCAAAGCGTTCGTTGAAAGCCGGTCTCTCATTGAAGCCATTGGGAATCCACCTGAAAGGATAAAAAAGCAAATCGCAGTAAACGATTTTGTAATAAGCCGTTCATCGATATCAAGGATGATTGAACTGGATGTTTTTGTGAATAATACGTATCTTACTCGATACAGGTGCGACGGACTGATTGTTTGCACACCTACAGGTTCAACAGCATATTCGCTTTCGGCTGGCGGCGCAATTGTAAGCCCAGATGCTCATGTATTTACAATCACACCTATCTGCCCACATACCCTGACCAATAGATCGGTGATAGTGAGTTTAAACTCTCAAATAAAAATAAAGTTTGTTTCGGAAAACCTTGCTGCATTTTTATCCGTTGACGGACAAACTGAAATTCCTATTTCCGAAGGCGATGAAATTCTGGTCAAAAAATGTATCCATTCAATCCACCTTGTCCATCTGGAAGGATATTCATTTTTCAAAACGTTGCGTCATAAACTTAACTGGAGCGGTTCCAATGTCTGATAAAAACGTTAACATTAATTAGCCATGGCGCGATTAATTGACATAGCAAAAATCGCAGGAGTTTCAGTAATGACTGTGTCGAAAGCCTTGCGAGATGCCCCTGATATTTCTGCCCAGACAAAACAAAAAATCAAAAAAATCGCTGACGAACTTGGTTACGTCCCCAACTTCATGGCGAGGAGCCTCCGAAACAAGAAAACTTCCCTGCTTGGTCTTGTTATATCCAGTGTAACGAATCCGTTTTTCTCACGTGTAATGATGGCTGTTGAAGAAAAGGCGTTTGAGACAGGGTACGACCTTATTCTTTCCCAGACCTACAATTCCATTGAACGGGAAGAAAAAATCCTTACCCGCCTAATAGCAAGGAAGGTCGATGGCATACTTATATCCCCTGTTTACAGATTAGAACCAAAATCGGCTCTTTACGATGAATTGCTTTCGAAAAATATTCCTACCGTGCTGCTCGGACACCCTTCGGATTTCTGCCAGAAATTCACAAGTGTTGCCTCAAACGACCTTGAACTAAGCTACAACGCTACCAAGCATTTGCTTTCACTCGGTCATCGCAGGATCGCATTCTTTGCCAGCCACGGATTTTATCCATGGTCAACACAAAGACTCAATGGCTATTTAAAGGCATTAAATGAAGCAGGTATCGAAGTTGACGAGCGTTTAATTATGGCTGCTGGCAGCAGAATTGAAGATGGTTATAAAGCCGCAGAACAGATTTTGTCTGAGGGTATCGGGTTTACCGCTATTCAGGCTGTCAATGACCTCGTCGCAATAGGTGCTATGAATTTTCTGGTTAAAAAAGGAGTAAAAATTCCGGAGACCGTTTCAATTATAGGATTCGGAAATATTCTGATAAGCGAAAATTGTCGTATTCCTCTCACCACCATAAACCAGCCAAAATACAGGCTCGGCGCCGCAGGATTTAATCTGTTGCTGGAGAAAATGCAGGGAAAGAGCGTTGAATCACTTGTGCTCGATGGCGAATTAATAATCAGAGAAAGCACTGCCGCTGCTCCGGCAATCGGATAGTAAACGCTGCGCTTTAAACGCGCCTTAGCTTCTACTCCACATATAGTTCTTCCGGTGTCAATCTCCTTCCGGTCTTGCAATCAATGATAACTGCTCCCAAACCAGCAGGCGGAGGCGTCGCCATTTTCTGATAAAAACTCGGGAATGTCTTTTTGACACACGACGGATTCCTTATCTTCATACCCGCTACTCTTAAACCAAGTATGGAAAAACACATTGCCATCCTGTGGTCATTGTATGTCTCGATTTCTGCGCCGTGCAGTTTCGAAGGAAAAATTTTAAGCGCATTTTCGTCTTCTGTAACCTTTGCACCGCATTTTATAAGTTCTGTCTTTAACGCCAGTACACGCTCGCATTCCTGCACACGAAGCCGCTCAAGGTCCTTGAACAAGACCGGTACCGTTGCCAGCGGGGCTATCGCAATCAAAGTCATTATTGAATCGCCAAGGTCAGTCTTGCGGGAATATACCAGCGGTTTTTTATTCAGAATCTCCTCATGCTGATACCAGTTTTGTCCAAATCTGGCTACCATTTCTTCTTCGGTTATCCTCCCGCAACCAACCATCTGGGCAGCAAATTCCTTGTAAATCTTTTCAAAAGCCTGGTCAACCTGCCATCCGGATGTTGGCCAGTTTACAACTTTTACTGAAATTCCGCGTTCTCTATCGTCCTCCTCAACTGAACCTGCTGCTATAAAATAACTTCCGCCCGATGCGTCAGCCTCGATGTTGAATGTGCCTCCGTTTTCAGGAAATGCTTTTATCATCTCCACAGTCATCCTTACATATGGAGCCTCGTCCGGGTTATAACCTGAAATTTCTACCTGCCATTTTCCTACCTTGGCGCACATCAGAAGTGCTGAAGCAAATTGCGAGCTTTCACTTATATCAACTCTGCATTTTGCCTGCCGGGGTCCTCCGCCATATATTAGCGCCGGCAATTTATCATTTGGACTATCAATGCGGTAACCCATCTGGCGGAGAGCGGAAAAAAGCCCTGACTGCGGACGTTGATGCATGCGTTCAACTCCGTAGAGTCTATAAACCCCGCTCCCAAGCGCAAGCATCGCCCCGAGAAATCTTGCAACCGTTCCTGCATTTCCAACAAAAAGNTCAAGCGGTTTTTCAATCGTCCCGCCNGGTGGAACATACCCGCCTTTGCCACAAACCCGTATTGTCCTGTTGCACTTTTCGCTAAGTTCTTCAGTTACCGTTATCTCAAAACCAAGTTTTTTAAGGCATTCGACCATTACAGCGGTATCCTCGCTCCACAACGCCCCCCTCAATTCAGTCTCGCCATTTGCAAGAGCCGCAAGAATCAGCGCCCGGTTTGTTACACTCTTGGAACCGGGGACAACAATGTCCGCTCTGATTTTCCCACGAACAGGAACTATTTCTATCAGGTCTGGTAAAGACATCTTAAATTATTCCACTTAATGAATTTTACGCCATCAGCAGAAAGCTGAACGGATTATGTCTCAAACTTCTTCGGACAGCTTAAAAAGTTGTTTTGCAATATTTTCAATCTGTTCCCGCAATGCAAGTTTCTCCGTATCCTCAGATAAAACAACAGCGGATGAATAATACGCGCCAGCAAGCGCGCCGTAAATTGCACCGGCGGTTGTAGAATCGTCCCCAAGATTTATAATTTTAAGACACCCTTCCCTGAAATTTTCGCTCCTGTAAAATGCCCATAACGCCGCTTCAAGAGAATCCAGAACGTAATTAGTGTTCTTGACTGTTGGAGGATAACGCATTTTATAGGAACCAGACACAACCTTTTCGACAGCCGGGTGAAGTTCGCCAGGTTTCCATGTGCCTTTAACCGGATGGAAAATTTCAGACAAAAGTGTCTTTTTGCTTTTGCCACTTAATGCCCCGATTAAAAGACCAGTGAAATACTTGCAGGCATCAATAGCAGTCTTTGAACCGTGTGTCAGTCTGGCATTCTGTCCAGCGACTTCTATAGCCTTATCGGGATTTTTTCTGTAAAACATTGCCACCGGCGCCATTCTTGGCAAACAGGTGTTATCTGCAAGATAAGGGAAATAATCGCCAGCGAATGGATTATTCGTTTGTTCAAAGAAAATTAAAGCCCTTGCAATTGAATCTTCCAATCCGAAACAGGCGCCTGTAGAAGAAAATTTTCCGGTGTCGCGCCATGCTTTCAATCTTTTCATCTGGTCAACAGGATCAAAGCCCTTTTTCTCAATTAAACTCTCGGCGATACACAAAGCCATTGCGGTTGCGTCTTCCCATTGCCCCGGCTTTAAATTGTGTTTCCCGCCGCCAGTGAGTTCAGTAACAGGTCTGAACCTGCCAAAAACAAGGGATTGCGTTGGCACACCGTAAGCCTCGCATAAAGCCATACCAATTAGACAGCCGATATAACGCTGCAATCTTATTGAAGGACTTTCTTCATGCTCCTCATCGTTATTATTAACGACCGGGTTCTCAGACCATGTTTTGATAAAATATTGTTGTTCATAAGTTCCGGGCAATTTAGGAATAGCCCCGTTTCGGTCTGTCTCTTCAGCCATCCCCTGAAGCGCAACTAAAGCCTCTTCACCACTCATACCGTGGCGGACAAGATAACAGCCGCATATAGTCGCCGTCCTACCGATTCCCCCGCGGCAATGAACATACACAAGGTGGTTTTCGGCGACTGCCTTATCTATTGTATCAAGAATCTTAATCATTGTTTCCCGGCTTGGAACTCCGACGTCTTTAACTGGTATGCGGACATACTCCACCTTCACTCCATATTCCTCAGCCAGTTTTTTTAACTCCCCATCGTATGGCGGCATCTCCCCGGGTTCAGTCAGATCGAGAAAGAAAGTGAATCCGGCATCCAAAAATCCTTTCAGTTTTTCCCTGACCGAAGCAAGCGATCGCGAGGTTGGATATTCTCCGACCATTACTTTCGACTGCTTTAACCAATAACAGTTCCACGTTGGACGTTCTTTCTCACCCATAGCAAATTTTAGTTATTTTTCGCTGTTTTGAGCAATCCATTTGTCGCGCAATAACTTAGCAGTGTTAAAAAATTCCGTTATCTTTCCTACATCACCCTCGTCAAGGGTCCTTTTTAGTTGTTCCAATCTTATAATAAATTCGTCGAGAGTCTTTATTAAATTATCCTTATTCACCAATGCAATATCTCTCCACATTTCAGGAGAACCCGATGCAATCCGTGTTGTGTCCCTGAATCCTGTTGCGCAAAGGGTCGCCTGCTGCTCGGGATAGTTAGAGTCCAGAACATACAGAACAAGTTGAGCCGCAAGAAGGTGCGGAAGATGACTCGCTCGGCTGACAAGAACATCATGAATCTCCGGCGAAAGTTCAATTACCCTTCCGCCAATGGATTTCCAGAAGTTCTTGACCTTATCGGTAGTTGTCCGTGGCAAATTCTGGGTTGGAGTAACAACACATATTGCATTGTTAAATAAGTCCGCCCTCGCGTATTCAAACCCAGTTTTCTCGCTACCAGCCATCGGATGACTGCCTACGAAAAATGCGCCAGTATTCTGAACCATGCTTTCCAGTTCGGCGACAATTTTTTCTTTTGCGCTGCCCACGTCCGTCAAAATCGCTCCCTGCTTTATATAAGGGAGCATCTTTTCAACCAGCGATTTCATCTGCAGAATCGGTGTGCATAAAATAATCAAATCCGCATCATTAACAACCTCGCGCAAATCACAACCTGCCCAATCAACTATCCCTGACGCCACGCATTTTTCAATAACCTCCTGTCGTCGAACGTAACCATAAACAGATTTAGCCAAACCTCTCTCGCGTATGGCAAGTCCCAGTGACCCGCCAAGCAACCCTATTCCTATTATGGCAATTTTATTCCACTGTTCCACACCATTGATTGTTGTTGTTTTTTAAGTTTCGTTCAAGAATCAAATTATTTTGACCGACGGTTTTAACATTGTAGTATTAAGATTCTGGTATGGCTCAAAAAGAAAGTAAACCATCTGACCATACACTGCCGCAGTGGATAAAATCCATCTCCGGCGGATGTTCTCTTACTATAAAACTTCAGCCACGCTCATCAAAAAACCGGATTAACTATACAGAAAATCCTAATGAGCCGTTTCTGAAAATAAATGTAACATCTCCGCCGGTTGACAACGAGGCTAACCAGATGCTTGTAAAATACCTTTCAGAAGTCCTTAATGTGCCAAAAAGTTCGGTTCAAATTACCCACGGCAATACAGCAAGACTCAAAACCGTAGCCATTTATGGCAAAACCCCACTCGAAGTTCTGAATCAATTAAAATCTGCTTCCGGCTTATAAACGCGGTAAATTCCCTGTCATTTACCTGCGATTATCATGTCGAGCCGTCTGCTGTGTTCTTCCAGACTGCAATTGCCGCCCTCGATGGTAATCCATCCGTTGTAACCAACCCTCTCGAGCGCCCTTCTGACTATAGGCCAACGGACGCTTCCTTCACGGATATTTACGAATTGACCACCACCTGCCGGATCGGATAAATCAAGTTTAAAATCTTTGGCGTGCAGTTTCGCAATCAGATTGTCAAGCGTAAGTATCCATTCCTCCGGCGGAGCATATTTTACATGGTTACCGATGTCAAAGTACGCCTTTACCCACGGGCTCTGGAAAGATGCGACAAAATCGCGGAAAATCGCCGGCTTCACCCATAGATTATTCCATACATTTTCAAGCGCTATAATAACCTTACATTGTTCCGCAAGCGGAATAAGTCTCTTGACCATCTCTTTAGACCTATCAACAGCATGGTTATGCGCTTTTATATAATCTTCAAATTGCGAATTATCGCCCGCAGTTACCTTCCTTATATGCCCGGTTTCTTTATCGTAGTCTATGCAGAATTCCCAAGGTTGCGGCATCTTCATACCGCCTATACGGCAAGGCACAAGAAGAACCGCATCTGCCCCATACGCCTGTGCAGCGCGAATGGCATCCTCAGTAACTTTGTAAGATGATTCAACCTTAGCCTGATCCGAACTATTAAATTCTGCCCATCCCCTCATAACAGAATGAATCCTTAAACCGACCTTCTCGGCAATCTTTCTGCATTTTTCAGCTTCTTCGACAGGCAGAATGCCGGCTTCAACCCCGTCAAAACCTGCGTCTTTTATCTTACGAAGTTCGTCTTCAACAGGTTTCTGAACAATTACTGCTTTTTTAAGTTGTGTTTTAAATGTGGTTGAACTTTCGGCTGCGCATCCGGAATTAATTTCACTGAACAGCGTTGCGCCGATTACAGAAAAGGCTGACGCCTTGAAAAAATCCCTACGGCTGATTGTGTTTGTTTTCATATTTATATTGTATTAGTTAGACTGAATAAAATCCAGTTTATTTAAAAAATTACTGTCGGAGAAATAAAATACATTTTACCTGCCTGCAACTTTGGCGGGTCAAATCCAAGGTCAATCTTAACACTCTTTGCCTCGCCTGAACCAAAAAGTTTTAGGATATTTGATAAACCAATCGGGATTCTGTATTGAATGAGGTTAACGTCCGAAACATTGCAAAACTCCTTTACCCTCTTAACAGCCGTGTCAAGATTTCCCAGTTCATCTACAAATCCAAGTTCAAGCGCCTGTTTCCCGGATAATATCCGTCCGTCTGCATACTCAGTCCAATTATCAGCGAGCGCCGAACAATTTGGATTGTTCTTAACCGCATTACTGCGTCCCACGTAAACCGCTTCCTTAAAACGATTATAAACTTCATCAATCAGGTTCTGAACCATCTTCCGTTCTTCCTGATAAATTTTCAGCTGTTCAGGAGTCATATTTTCAAGATCACGGCTACCACTCAGCATATCTTTGAATTTACCGCTCTTGAAGACCTCAGGTTTGATGCCAACCTTGTTCATTAGACTCCGGTAATTCCATGTGCTTAGTATGACACCGATACTTCCTGTTATCGTCAGTTCATTGGCAACAATCCATGCGCATGGAGCCGCGACATAATAACCGCCTGACGCCGCCACGCTGCCCATAGACGCAATCACAGGTTTCTTTGTCTTCTTCTGGAAATCCTCAATTGCCCGATAAATTTCATCCGCAGTCAAAACCTCTCCACCGGGTGAGTTAATCCTTAAAATCACCGCAACCACAGAGTCGTCTTTTGCAGCGACTTTTAATTGTTTCTTTATAATGTCGGATAAACTTGCCCCGCCGTCGAAAATCGGGTCATCGTAGATAATTCCATTAATATCAATTACAAGCGCCTTTTTATCCGCATGATTATCTTCAATCACAGTTTCAATAAATCCAGTTTCCGTTCCTGCTACCGCTGTATCTATATCGAAGAAAGAAACGCATCCCTTTATAAACAGGACAGAAATGCAAATCAGAAATAATATAACTGCAACTGCGATTATCTTCCCATAAGGTTTAGAGCGCCTCGGCTGCTGTCTCGGGGTTTGATTTATAATCGGGGGCGGCACTCTCGGTGGGACTTCACCCCCACCCGGAGAGCCTGTTCCCGAACCTTGCTGTGTGTCCCCGGGATTATTTTCGCCCGGATTCATCTGTAAATCTTTTTCTTCACTCATAAACCGTCCAAATAAATCTAACTGTCAATAAACCCTGTTATTTAACTTTCCCTTGTTTTATTTTTTAATCAAATTCTTTTTGGAATATCCCTTTGTTATAAGGCTGTG
>JGI24721J44947_10000614_pt1 | contig 48676 bp, 75 predicted proteins | sample YelNatPaOPGAMG01_FD_44947 | JGI IMG/M metagenome (IMG submission 44947) | reverse complement strand
AATACTGCTTCTGTTCTTACTCCATTTTTTAACAATTCATTAGGGTCAACTGGTTTGCAATAGCCTTCTGGAAGTTTAATAACAATATATTTTTTCTCTTTTTTTGCTTTTTTTACAAACTCAACATTAAGGTTTATCCAAGCTTTATTATCCGTCCAATGAGTAGGTTTGTTAAAAGGTTTAATTATTACTTCCATTTTTTTTTATGATAATTTTTTTAACTGATTTTTTAAATAGCGAATAATTTCATCAAGAGCCTGACTATACTCGTAAGCTTTATTTTTTCTTTTTTTATTTTTAATCATTTTTAATAAACTTTTAATATCACTTTTTCTAACATCGTTAATAAAATCTTTAAAGTCCATTATATATTCGTCAAAATCATCTTGTGTTTTTGGTATTAACAATAGATAGTCTGGAATTTCAATTTCTTTTTTCATTGTTTTTATTTAATTTATTTTGCCGACCTTTTAAATAGGGGGTAGGCTATGGTAGGAAGAAACCTTAAAGCCTCTTTGGGATTACTCTTCCAGTCGGAGTTTCATGTGAAACCCAACCTTTTTTCTCCCCGTTATTTTTTTAACAAACTTTATTTAAAAGTCCTAAAATAAAATTGATAATAAAAACTATAATTAATGCTCTCCAAGTCATTTCCCACCATAACCTTAATAAACTATAATCTTTGTCTTTAATTTTAGGATTAAAAAAGAGCCAAAACTTAGTCCAAAATCTATCTAAATACTCGTCTACTTTGTTTAAAAATTGAGTTATTTTATTCATAAATTTTATTCTTTAAATGACCTTTTAAAATTAACTATTTTTCTTCTCATTATTTATTTTATTTTTTGAAACTTTTTTAGACTGAATGTTTTCTTCTGGCTTATCTTTAGTAGACAATACTTCTTCTTTTTCTCTTTCTTCTAAAAAAGTATATAAATTGCCTAAAACTATTCTTAATGAAAAACTTGACATTAAGTTATCTTTAAAAAATTTAATTGCTGCTTCGGCTTGTTCTAATTTTTCTTCTAATTCTTTATCAATATACATATTTTTATTTTTTTTTACTATGACCTTTAGAATAAAAACTTTGTTATTAAATTTGCCCCCCATCTGAAAAGGGCGTTCCATTCGCCAGTTCTATTTTCTAAAATAATTTGTCCTAAACTGGCAAAAAGAGTTAACCAATAAAAACTAACTAAAAACAAAAGATATATTAAGACTGATAAAATTATTTCTTTAGTTTTTTCTTTCATAATTTTTTATTATTACTCGACCTTTTTTTGATTTTCTTCTTCATAAATAGGCACCATAACTTTTCTTCCATCTTTTGTTTCTTTCTGTTCCCATCTTATTATTTTCGGACCTTTTTTTTGTTCTTCAGCAACCACTTGATCTATGTATTTCGTAATTGTTTCTAAAGTGATTTTCTTAAGGTAATCAGTATTCTTACAAACTTCAATTGTCTTTTTAATTTGTTCATCAGAATAACCTATTAAACTTTTTGCTGCTCGGAGGTTTCTTTTAACTATTTGACGAAACTGTTCTTTATTTTCTGGTTTTAGTCCTATTTCTTTTATATACAAAGAAATAATCTGTAAAAGTCTGTTAGGTTTATTTAATTTATTTTTATTTATTTTTTTATTTATAAATAAATTATTATTATAATCTTTGTTATATACTTTGGGTTTTTCTAAAAGCTGCCTTTGGGTTTTTCCAAAGTCTGCCTTTGGGTCAACTCTTAAACTTGAATGTAAAATTCTTTGTCTTCCATCAAATTTTTCTTCCCAAATATATCTTTTTTCTTTTAAATCTGAAATATATCTACTAATTTGCCATTCTGATAAATTAAAGAATTCAGCAAAATATCCATTAGAAGCATTACAACCATTTTCACCATCTAAACTATCTATTTCAGCCCAAAGTAGTTTTTCTTGAAAGTTAATATCATCAGCAAACCAAATTTCTTTAGGTATCCAAATTCCTTTAAAATCTCTTAAAAAACCTTCATTTTTCTTTTCTTCTTCCATATCTTTTTAGTTAAAATTAAAAAGCACAGGGCGAGGATAACACAATCTGGAATTTTCGAGATTGTTTGACCCTGTGCTTTTTAATCTGACCGTGTAATTTTTAATTTCTGATTGTTTTATTAAATTGTTTCCAAATTGTGTTATCCTCATATTATTTTATTTTAATATCTTAAAATCATAAAGTCAAGAGTTAAAAGGGGATTTCTTCAGTATCTATGTCTTCGTCTTCTATGACTGGAATATCATCATCAGAAATATCATCAGAAGTAGTATCAACTTTTGCTTTCATTTTTTCTATAATTTCTTTTACTGGCTTAATTTTATTACTTATCATTTTCTTTTCTTCTATAGTTAATTCAGTATTTTGTCTGGCTGGTAAGACCGTGTAAACAGTTTCTAATCCTTGACCTGATTTTCTAATTGTGATATCATAATCTGGTATAGTATCAAAACCATATTCTTCACTTTTTGCCAATTCGCCAATCTGTTGAAAGATTTTATAGCCAATTCTTAAAAGTTTAACTTTATTATCGCTTCTATCAATTACCCAACCTAAAAATTGGACCTTTGGCTTATATCCTTGCTGGCATAAAGAACATTTATCTTTACCAAGACAAATAACTGATTTTTTTTCTTTAGGGTTGAAATGAACTCCGTAATCTTCAAATTCTGATATAATTCTAATTTTATTGTCTCCTTCTTTTAAAGTCATCCAATCTTTACCAACCCCATATTTTTCACCAGCAGTTTTATATTCTGAAAATTTCATATTTTTTTATTAAATTATAATGACCTTTTTTGATTTAAGACCTTTAATTTTTGATGAAACTCTAAAAGAGTTTCTATAATTTTGTTCCATCTTTGCTTACTTGGAACAAAAGCAGTTTGCTTTACTGAAAATGGATGCGATATCTGCCATAAATAAACTGGAAGATAAAATGCTCTATACTCACATTCTAATTGATAAATCCATTTTTCTGGTATTGTTTCATATATTTTTACTGGATTTTTTACTTCTACTATAAAATCTGAAAATTGAAAATCTGGCTTAACAACTAATACAACTTCTTCTGTGATTTGAATTTCTTTTTTAGGTTGATAAGTATAATCAATATTCATTTCTTTAAAAACTTTATCTAAATATTCTTCTGAAGCGATACCAGAGCTAATACATTTTGCCCCAAATTCATCTATTAAAGATTTTTCTTCAAAAAAGTTTTCAGGTGTAATTCTTTTTTTGATTATGTCGTAAATTTCAGAAGCATAATATCTTCCAGTTTGTCTTTCTTTCTTCTCTTGCTGATTAACAAATTTAGTTATAATCTCACTCAATTTCATAATTATTCTTTTACTACTTTTATATCTGGTTCAGAATCTTCGACTTTTTCTACTTTTTCCACTTTGTTATAAGATATTTCTGTAAATTCAAGGGCTAAATTAAATGCCATTCTTGCTAATTCTTCTATTTTTTCATCTGTGAGTTCTTTTCCTTGGTAAGCTTGTCCAATTAAATTACATAATGAACCAAAAGCCATAAATGGCTGTTCTCTTAAATATTTTTCAGACCATTGGTCGTGAACTTGAATTTTTTTATTATTATTTTCCATAGTTTTTAACATATAAGTTCTTATATGTTTTGATTTTTAGGTGTTTTCTCACCCGACCTTTTTATTTTTTTATCCTTAATCCAACCTTTTTTTCTTAATACAGTCAAATAGTATTGCCAAAGTTGCGGACTTTTTTTTGTATATCTTGCCAAGTCATAAACACTTGGTGCCTTTATTCGGCTAAAATACCATTGAATATATTTTTCCCAAAATTGCTGTTCTCTTTCTGTTAGTGGTATTCTTTTTGACATAGTATTTATTACTTACTTTTAAATTAACTTCTTTAATTTAAACTTCTTGACCTTCATTTGAAACTTTAACTATTAATTCATCTATTGTATTTTTTGAATCAGTTAACCTTTTTAAAAACTCAACTTTATCAATTGTTTTATCATAAACATAATCTTTTAAAGCATCTTTTAACAACTTTTTTGCTTTTCTAATTTGAGATTCAATTTCTCTTTCAATCTTTATTTTTTTAGCCATAAATTATTTTATTAAAAAATAAAGACTGACCTTTTATTTACTTAAAATATGACTTTTTTTAACTTATTTTGTTTATTCTCTTTTTCTTTGACTAAAAAATATCCTTTTTTTATTTCATCCGAATTTTCATCAAGATAATTTCCGACTATTTCTCTAATCATTCCAATAATTGTGCTTTTTTGACCTTGTTTTTTTCTCCATTCTCTTAGATAGTATAATTCTTCCATTTGAGCTGGTGAAAGTTTAATTAGATACATAATTTAAATTTAATCTTGATTTTCCCGACCTTTTTTAAAGCCTTCATCGAAGGCATAAGATATTAAACTTTTAACCATTTCTTTTTTAATCTCATCTTCAATTCTTTTCATTTTATAATCATCGGTTAATTTCCAATCCGAATAAAGACCCATAAATTCTTTGAGTAATTTTTCTTTTATTTTTTTATCTGAAATCATAGTTCGTTTTTTAAAACTTCTTCTAAAAGTTCTTCTTGTTTTCTTTGTCTGTATTCTTCTTCTTTTTCACTTAAATATATTGCTTCTTCTTCTGTTAATTTTTCTTCTAAGGCTTCTTGCATCAAATAATTAGCCATTTTTTCATAAACATTAATTATTTCTCTTAACTCTTTTATTAAATTATCTTTGTATAATCCTTTTTCTTGATTTTCTGATATTCTTATCATATCTTGAAAAATTTCATTTCTTAATGCTTTTTTATTTAAATTTTTCATATTTTTAAAATTAGTTTAATTATTTTTTGACCTTTAATGAGGATTGCTCCTCTTAATTTAAATTCATATTCCATATTTTTTTTAACTTACTTTTTATATCTTAAACTTTGACCTTTTTATATTATATTTTATAATAGTATCCTTTAAAAAAAAGTCAAGTCCTATACAAATCAAGCCTTTTTATTTTAACTTTTTATATTATAAAAAACAACCCTTTTATATTTAATTATATTATCCTTTAAAAAAAAGTCAAGTCCTAAATAAAGTTTAAGATATAGTCTAATACAAAATAAATTTCTATTAAAAAAGCCCCTGATAAATTATATACCAGGGGCAAAAAATGACTTTAATTTATATTATTTTTTTATTTTAAACATAACCTATATGTCGTCCAAAGATAACCTTTATTTGATTTAATCATTTTATAAGTAAAATCTAAACTACATATTACATCAAAAGCACATTCATCTGAAAGCGAATACTCTAAAGTATGAATCTGAAACAAACCTTTTGCTTTTCCTTTGTCTCCAATTGCTTTAGGATTAAAACTACTTTCTTTTTCTGCTATACAAATCAATAAATCTGCTTCTTTAGGATATCTTTTCTTAATAATTTCTATTATATCATCTTTTGTTAAAATATCTCCTAAAGCATAAAAAGACTTTTTAGGAACTTCTGGGATATACTCTGCAAACAAATAATTCTGACTTGAAAATATCCCTGTTTCAGAATTCTTACTTGGTCCACTAACAAATTTAGGAAATAATAGTCCTGACGCAAGGATCAGAACTATTACTATAAATTTGAAAGTGGAAATTATTTTTTTGTTGAGGCTTTTAAAGATTCTATTCCGGATCTTAAGCCTATAATATTTAAAGCAAGGAGAACTAATTCAATAGCCTTTTCTTGAGGAATTAATCCAACACTTTGAGCATAAATAGAATAAACAATCAAAATTCCTGCTGCTATGTATGTCTTCCATCCAGATAAAAATTTAATTTCCATAATTTTACTTAACTTTAACACGACCTTTATAATTCCATTTTTTCTGCAGTGGGCGGTTTTAGGCTTATCTCTCATCGTTAGAGAGATAAACCAAGGATTTTCAACCCGTGCAACCCGTGCACATTAATCAGCTTCCCGTAACAGGTTATTATCCTCGGAAGCTCAAGCTCCTTTTTCCGAGCAGCCACGCCATACTCACTGCAGAAAAAAAAGAACTATGAACCAAAAAGTTGATTTAATTTTTCTCTTGTCATTTCTCCTACATAGCCTGTCTGTGGCAAGCCATATTTTGCTTGAAAGTTTTTTACTGCTGAAAGTGTTAATCCTCCAAAATATCCAGTGCAATCACTATTAAGCGGGAATAATCCTTCGTATTTCAAACAACATTGAAGCATTTTTACATCATAGTCTTGCATCCCATAATACAAATCTTTATTAAAAACATAAAATGGTTTTTGAATTGTTGCTTCTTCAAACTGAAAATTAATCGGATAAGCAGCAAAAAAGTTTCTTTGAGAATGAAAATCTTCACTGATAATTCTTTGTCCGTTAATTCCTCTGTTTTTTCCCCAACTATCTTCTATGACAAGACATTTTTTACCATTATAAAGTGTATAATCTACTGCGACAACGCTATGTTTGTCGGCTTGAGATATATCTAAAGCAGGATTTTTAATAATCGGGAAACTTCTATCCCATTCGTCATAAGTCCAATAATACCAAACCATTACACTTTTGCCTGTTTTTTGAATAGTTGAAGCAATAACATTAATATCTTTTGTCGGTAATATCACATAATTGCTGATTCTAAAAACAGCAGCAATTTGTTTTTCATAATTTTTTACTTGATAACTATCTAAATAATCATCATTTTTACCTTGAGAAGGAAAGAAACTTTCTAACAAAGCCCCATTTTTTCTTACAATTTCCCAAGCATCTACTCCTCCCATTCCAGCTTGTGGTTTATTGGCTCTTTGTTGATAAATAAAGCCTGGCGAAAAGTCAATCCATTCTCTTTCATTAACTTGATGCATTATTCCTAAAATTTTTGCCAAAGAAAATGCTACGCAAGCGTTGCTGGAGTTTTGATCGTAAATAGGAAATTTTCGCCACTGAGATTGTGGCTTTTCTACCCAATTAACTGGTTCAGGTTCAGAGACAATTTCTTCAAAAAGATAATCTTTTTGCTTTTCTTCTTCAGAGCGTGTATCTATGAGTGCTCCTGTTCCTTTTTTAGACTTTTTAAAAAAGAAAAACATAATTCTTTTAATTATAACAAATTTTTCTAAAAAATCAAGTTATTCTTTATTTCTCATCTTTAAAATTGTCTCAATCCTCGCTACTCTTTCTTTTAAATCGCTGACCTCTTTTTGAAGGTGATTAATATCTTCTCTCATCTCGTGCATATCATTACTGGCTATTTTTTCTAAATCTTTTACTCTTTTGTCTAAATTATTACTGGTTTTACTCTTTAGAAGTTCATTTAATTCTTTAAGTAAGTAAATAATTGCTACTATAACAGCAGTTCCTCCACTAAATTGTATTAAAAGTCTATATATTTCAACATCAATCATAGTTTTCTTCAAGTTTTTCTAAATATTTATCGTATTCTTGCCAGTCGACTTTCAAGTATTTTGCCATTTTCTTTTCAATTTCAGTGGCTATTTTATGTTCTTCTTTATAAGGACAATCTTCTTGTTCTCCAGCAATAGCATTTTGAGGTCTTTTTCCTTCTTTTCTTTCTTTTCCAAATCTTTCTTCCCATTCATCTATTTTATTTAAATCAGTATTCTTTCTTACTAAGAGATAAGATTCAATAAACTCGTGAAGAGCTACTAAAAATTCATAATCTGGATTTTCCATTTCAGCAACAGTAATTTTTAAAGCTTTATCTTCTTCAACTGGCGAAGTTATAAAGTAGTAATCAGCTACATCTTTAAATCTTAATCTTTGAACTGGTTTTGTTCTGATATTTATTTTAAGCATATTTTTAAAAGTTAATCTTATATTCTTTAGCTTTTTCTAAAATTTTGAAAATAGCTTCTTTATCAATCGGCTTTGATAATGCATAAGCTGAAATATTTGATTTTTCATAAACATTGAAGGCATCTTCCACTGCTTCTTCTGGAGTATCACCAACTCCTACTATTGTAGCCACTGATTCAAAGCCTGGCACTGCCCAATAAATATCATCTTTTTTACAAGCAATTCTAAATCTAATTCTATCTCTGTATTCTTTATCAAATGAAATATCTACCCAGTTTTTCAATGCTTCATTTGTTTCCAAAGTCATTGCAAAAGTATAAGGATATTTTACATCAATCTTAACATCTTCGCCTTTTGCCACTTTTTCTATTATTTCAGAATAATTACCAATTAAATCTTTAATTGTATAAAATGCACTACCGGGATAGAACCATCTTGAACACCAATCAATTACTGCTAACTTTCCGTTTGTATCTTTGCCTATTCTACCTTCATTTGAAATTGCCCCTCTGTAATTTACTTCTTTTAAATAAGGAATAAGTTTTACTGCTGTTTCTTTAATTGGTTCTGGCAAATCATTTATTGTCGGAACAAATTTTTCAATCTGACATCCAGCTCCTTTTATTTCAAACCCATAAGCACAAGGTTCTAAAAACTTCTGACTATTAAAAATTAAATCAAAGCCTGGCTCAATTTCTCCTACTGCTTTTTGAACTACAAATGGTATTTCATCATAAAAAGGTCCAAAATCAATTCTTAATCCTGATAACTTTAATTCTAAAACTTTGTCATATTTTGAAATATATTTCGGAAATCCAAAAGTTTCTTGTGAACCTCTAAAAATATCAAATTTTACATAAACTGGTTCTTTGATTTTTTTGAGATATTCTTCTAATTTATCTACACCAATAACCAATTCAGAAGGAGGACGAGCAATTCCTAACTCATCCATTATCTCAATTGATCTCCATCTTTGAAGTTCTAATTCGTCCCCTTTTCCCGCTCCCCAAACTATTTTTTTGTCTTTGTCTCTTAAATGGTCTACTAAATCTCCTAAACCACAATCGGGAAAATAAACTATGTCAGCCCAATCTAAATCATCAAAAAAATAAATACTTTTATCTACTAATCCTTTTCCGGGGACAAAATCAGTAAAACAAGGAAAGCCACTGCCAGCCCAAAAGGTAAAATAGCGGACATCGTTTCCATCTTCTTTTAACCTTTCAGCGTGAGGACTGGCTAAATTTGTGTCAAAGATTAAAAATTTCATAAATTTATATTTGCAAAATATTATACCAGCTCATAGAATCTGATACTAGTTTCTACAGAAAGACGCGAATAAGACATACTCACTTTCCAATAATCTCCTTTTTTAACTGGAAAAGTAATCGAAACAGCAACAGAAGATCCTGAAGGAATAGCTTGAGGGTAAGCCTGAGCATTAGCAGCTACTCTGGTAGTTGGATTAGGATTTGCATCTGTATAACCATAAACACTTAAAGAAGGAGCTATACTACTTCCATCTGGAGTTCCATACACATATGCAACTACTATTCCATCATGTTTAGCTTGATAAACAGTATTCGAAGAATAGTCTGTCGTTGGATTAAAAACACTTTTTTGAGATAAAATCAATAATTCAGTAGAACTTACAGCAATTCCAACTTTTTTTCTATAAGTTCCAGGTGAAGTGCTAATTGCTCCTGGCGTATTTGATAAATAATAATCAGCCCCTGGTATTAATCCACTAAACCCGCCTCTAATTCCAGATATCTGAACTCCACTGACTGTCATTATTCCTGAAGCAGTTGGTGCAACATTAAATCCAATAAAATTATCAATTCTCCAATCGTTAAAATCAGCCCGTGCTTTTTGAATTTTACCATCAGGATTTATAACAACAGCATCATTTACTATTAAATTTTCTGCTGCTTGAAAATTTTTATAAGCCTGCCTGACAGCAGCGTTTAAATCAGCAGCATATAATTTATCTCCGGGAGACCAAGGATAAGGCATAGCTATTTTTTACCAAAATCATCTCTTAAAAATTTACTGACCTTTTTACTTTCATCATTCTTATCAAATTTATAAACTTTATCCTCAAATTCGGCTTCCAAAACTTCGTGTTCAAAAGAAAGCCGATTAACAATTTGATATGCTTCTATTTTATCTTTAACATCGATTTTAATTTTTAATTCCATACATTTTAAGCAGATGAAAGAGTATATTTACAATCTACGACAAGGGTCTCTGTATTAGATTTACTCCAAGAAACTGAAACATGCGTCCACAATTTGCCTGTGTTTGCATTATTACCTCCATCTATAAAGTTTCCAAATTCTGTAAAATTGCCTGTGATTTCTGTTTCTGTAAAGTAAGCACTGATATAAGCAACATTGTCTTGTGAAGTGTAAGAAGCGACATTATTTCTATAAACTTCATTATAAAGCTGCGTTTCTGTTCCATTAAAATTACCAGTTCCTGTTCCTAATGCCATTTTATTGATGTTTCCACTATAAGTATTATCAGATGCCAATCTTCTGGCTAAAACATTTAAACCTGAAATACAAATTATATTTTTCTTTTTTTCTTCTCTAACTAAATCTCCTAAAATATACCATCTTTTTTTATTTAAATTAGCAAAAATAACAAACCTATTCCAAAGCTTTTGAAAAGAATTAAGCTTTGACTGGTCGTAAAACCTTGCTGTAATTTCTCCTTTAATTTTTAAATTTGTATTTACATCCATATTTTTAAATTTTAATACAAATAAAATGATATGTCTAATAAACCTTCTCTTTTATTATCATTATCACTGCTTGGAAAATATGGTCCTAAAACCCATTCTATCGTCCAAGGATTCTTTCTAATCAATTCAGTTATACTTACTCTTTCTTGAACTGAAACCGATAAATGTCTCTGTATTAACTCAGTAATTAAAACGTTTTCATCTATGCTTTCCAACATTTCAAGAATTTCATTTTTATCTGTGGTAATCTTTTTATTCTCTGCTAACAACAAATTTTGTAAAAAATCAATTATCCCTAAAGTTTTGACTGAAACAATGTTTACACTCCAAATTCCTTTGTCCGCTCCTAACATTCTTAAACTAACTTTTTGAATTAAAAAATTCTCATTTAATCCTCTAATATCTGACTGAATATTTATTAACTGACCTGACCTTAAACCTGACTGATATGTCTGAAAACTACCTGTTTTTAGAGGCTGAGAATAAGCCATCAATTCTGCTTTTGCTCTATCTCTTGCTGCTTCTCTTGTACTAATAGTCTTATCAATAATCTTATATCTTGATTCTCCATATTTAGCGATTGAAACCATATCTCTAGCACGGGACAAAACCGGAAACAAAGGCATTCCTGAAATTGTTATAACCTGATTTGCTGGTAATACTCCAGAAGCAACAATATACTTTGCATTGTAATTCCATAAAAAGTCATATCCTTGACTAAATGTATCTAATCCATCAACTCCGACATTCTTTTGAACCCCATTAACATCAACACCTGGTTTTTCGGCATATTTATAAGCCAAAGGAAACTGGGATTGTTGACCATCGGCTACATACCTTTCTGACCTTTGAGCTGCTTTGTATTCTCCGCCTCTAACAAAAACATAATTCTTTAACTGGCTCAAATCTTCTTCTATTTCTAATGAGTCAAAAATATACTTTTCATTCGTATCGGTCAGTCCGAATGGAGCAAGTTCACCAAATTTTGAAAAGAAATGAATATCTTTATCGTAATCTACATACCAATTATAATTAACTAAGTCTGCTAATTGTTGTAAGCATTTCGAAGGCTGCTCATAATTAAAAGCGATATAATCAACCATCAAATCGCACTTGACATTATTAACTGTAAACCCAGCGGGCATATAGTTATTTTTAATGTCAGTGATAATTTCAGCAACTGTCTTATTCTCATAACTCTTAACTACTAAACTCTTATCCATTTCGTAAGTGTAATCTTTACACTCAACATCATACTCTAAAACTTCCGCTCTTTTTACTTTTTCTTTAACTGAAATTATATATCCTCCAAAAATTTTAATATTTCCGTCCCATACAATAATTTCATCTCCAACTGATGGCTTCCAAGTTTTATTTCCCCATTTTTTAACAGTAAAAGATAAACTATCAATTTGGCTTGTAAGCACATCTTCTTTGCGAAAACTTTCCCACTCAATATAATTTTTTCTTTCAATTCCGTTTACTTTTACGCTAATATCCATAAGTTTATATTCTCAAATTTCTTTTTAATTTTTTGATTATTAAATCGCCTATTTCTTCTGCTGCTTCTTCGCTTAAATAAGTTCCTCCATAAATATTTACTGAAATTCCACCTACAAAATTTCTATTTGCTGGAATAACTGCTTCTCCTTTGTGTAATAAATAAGGTCCAGTTTCTGGAACATAGGAAGTCCCAAACTGATATCCGCCTTTTAAACCTCCAAATCCGCCAAAAGGAATTGGAGTTCTAATCTGAGAAAGTATAAAATTAACACTATCTACATAATTTTTATACATTTTAATACTTTCACTAACCCAATCTTTTAATCCTTGAATCTTTTCTTGTAGTTTTTCTTTGAATGTTTTTGTCTTCTCTACTTCAGCATTTATAGCTTGCATCTTTTCTTCTCCAATCATTCTTATTGCCTCATTATGCATTTGAGTTTTTAAAATTAACTCTTGTAGAAGAACAGCCTGTTTTTCTAAAAATTCTTTTTGAGCAAGCATAATCTTTTTTTGCATATCAAATTCTAACCTTCCCAATTCATCCATTGCTAAATACTTTTTGTATTCTGCTAAATCATCTTCCAAATTCTTATAATTCTCGTGAAATCTCTTAATCATATCTTCTTTTTTTGCTATTTGAGCGTAAAGGTCATTAGCTTCTTTGATATTTCCTTGATTTGCTTCTTCAAGTGCCTTTTGTTTTAAATCTAAAACATCATTTTCTGCTTCTGCAACTACTTCTACCATTCTTTGCTGATAATCTTCTCTAATCTCTGTTTCTTTTTGTTGATAATCTTTAATATTATCTGCCAATTGCTTATACAAATCTTTTATTTCACTTCTTAAATCTTTAATAGTTTCAATCTGGTCTTTAAATGTTTCTTCTGTATCTCGATTAACTTTTCCTAATTCTGCTTCTATTTTTGACAAATTCGGTATAGTCATTGCCAAATCATCTGCTTTTTCTTTATTTTCTTTTTGAGCATTAGCTAAAGCGTCAAAATCTTTTTTAGTTTCATCTAATCTACCTCGTAAATAATCTAGTCCTTTTCCTACAGACCAATTTAATCCAGGCACATACTTTGCTACTTTATCAAAAGTTTCTAAAACACTTATTCCCCATTCAATCACTTTTTCTTTCATAAAAATTAAAGTTAAATACCAAGCATTTTTCATTCCGCCAACTGCTTTTCCTAACTCATTAAGTTTATAAATAAAAAGTCCAATAACAGCTATAATTCCTGTTATTAACAAAACTATAGGATGTCCGAAGGCAAAAGAAAAAGCACCACCAAGCATTTTTAAAACTGAAACTGCACTTGAAATAGACTGAATAAACTTTCCAATGACTAAAAGACTACCTCCAATTCCAGTAAGAAAAACTCCTAACCCAGCCACAATTTTCATTATCGTTTCTGCGAGTTCTTTATTATTTGAAATCCAAGTTCTAATAGCCTCTATTTTTGTTCTAATGCTTGCTACCACTTTTTGAATAATAGGCAGTAGCAATCCTCCTAAATCTTCCCATAAATCATCAATTGTTTCTTTTAAAATTTTCATTTGTCCTGCAGCAGTTTTACCTTCTTGTTCAGCTAATCCTCCAAACTGCTTTCTAATAGCTTCCATTGCAAATGCCACTTTTTGAGCAGAACTCATTGTCTTTAATTGCTCGGAATCCAACCCTCTAATTTCTGGAACAAGCATTCTCAATGCTTCTATGTTTCCAGAAAAAACCATAGTCATTGCTCGTTGCATTGTTTCAAAATCTCTCCCTGTTCCTATTGACATATCCATAGCTAATCTTGTTGCTTCAAAAGCTAAACCTAAATCTTTTGTCACGGGAAGCATTCTTCCCACAAATTCTCCAACTAATTCATCTGAGAAACCAGTTAAACTTTGCATTCCACTAGCAAAATCTTTAATCTTAGGTATAGTTTTTTCAATATTAAGCCCAGCCAATTTTACCTCTTGGCTTACTTTTGCCCAAGATTTTTCAGAGTTAGCTGCAGCATTAACTATCAACCCAATCGCTCCTGTAATCACTCCACCAGTAATAGTCATCTCTTTTCCAATCTTATTTATATCTTCACTAATAGTCTTAGTCTTTTTTGAAAACTTTTCTAATCCTGAGCTTGCTTCATCCTTCAATCTCAAAACAATTTCTAAAAGATTTTGTGAAGGCATTTTTTTATTTTATTTTTTTAAATTCTTTTTCTATTTCTTTATTCTTTAGTTTAATATACTCGTATAATAAATCTATAAACCAATCCGGCTGTTTCATATACTCATCATACCCCCAGCCCATTTGAAGACAAATTTCTGCCATCAAAAATTCGTCTGTCAGTCTCCCTAAATGAAACCATTTTTTGGCTTCATTTAGGGATTGGTAAAATGTTCTTTTTTAACAATCTTATCTATTTCTGCCAAAACAAAATCGTAGTCTTCTTCTTTTAAATTAAGGACTTTTTCAACCACATTTTCAGTGTCTCCATCAACAGAAACTACCACTGTCTTAATAGTCAAATCTTCCATTTCTTCATACAATTCTCCAAGTATAGCATCACCTAAAACTCCTTTTCCTTCTATATCAAATTTCATCTTATTCATTAAGGGTTTCTTTAACTCTCTCTTTTCTCTTCCTGTTAGCCAAGATTTTAAAACAACTTTATGTTTGTTCGGAGTTTCAATCTCTATTGTTTCTCTATTTACTTCCATTTATTTTATTAAGAAGTATAACTTGACCTTTTATTTCTAACTTGAATATCTAATGTCTTTGCATCTGAACTTGAATATTCGCCTACAAAATCTATTCCTTCTGTTGCTACATCATTAATTGGAATTGATGGACTATAATCCTCAAATCTAAGTTTGGCAATTCTAAATTTTATAAACTCGTTCATTCCTCCTCCAATTCCAGCTCCAGTCAAAGTAATAACCATTGCTCTTTTAGTTAAATTTCTATAATAATCTCGTTGCGTTGTATTTTCAAATAATAAACTGAAATGACCTGACACTCCAAAATCTTTAACTATAATACTATCTACATCATTGTTTCCAATAACATAAATCAGTTCGGCATTATTATTGATTGATAAACTAAACTCTCTAACTTTCAAAGGAATAGCACTTTCTGCTTCAGTTAGATTAGCACCCATTTTGATAGTAGCATCTTTAAAAGTAAACAATGTTCCTGAAACCGTAGCCAATGTTCCAGAAACACTAGCAACTGGAAACCTTGACAAACAATTAGCCGAGACTTCTGCTAATCCATCAGAAAATGAAACTTCAAGACTATTTACAACTAAATAAGGAAATAATAACCTATCAACCACTCTATCAAAAATAAGTGAAGCAGTTTTTGGCGTATTATCTGCTTTTCTTGTAAAGGTGTGAGTGTAAACTCCACTACCTTCTGATACTGGAGTTCCAAAATCTCCCATTGCCAAACCTAATAAAATTGGGGCGAATGTTGGATCCAAATTAACTTTTAATGCTCCTTCTCCCCATTTTTTGCCAATGACTGAATTTTCCCCTTGTTCATCCCTTATTCCTCTGGCTGATACTTCAGCAATAGGAGTCATTTTTTCTTTCAACCCACATTCTATGAAAGGAATATAAATATCAGAAGGACCAGCTGGAACTCCAGGCGTAGTTTCTAAGGCAATATTTACCCAACCTCTTCTACCTATAAAAGCCATATCATTTTATTTTTTTATTTTTTAGACCCTCTTCGGGTTTTTCGACCTTTTCATCAAAATCTAATTTTACAAAGTTTGGATGGGTAAGAAGCTGATTTGCTAATTCATCTGGCAAATCTAAAACTTCCCCTTCTTCCCAAAACTTTTCTGGATTTGCCGTCCATATTCTTTTCATTGCTTTTACTAACATATAAGTTCTTATATGTTATAATTTTTGACCTTTAATTAAATTATAACTTCTGCTGTTGTTTCTACAACTATAGTAAAGTCTATAACAATTCTTGGCTCACTTGGATGCTTACCAAACTCATAACTAATAGTTGTTCTTAAAACATTATCTAATCCTAAATCATTGTCTTCGTGAATTTTATTTATCACATCCTCTGCTCTTTGTCTACTAATTCTTTCTGCTTTTTCTGGACCAAATCCTCCTTCGCTTTCTGGTATTTTTTCTTGTATTACTCTTACTAAAAATGAGTGTCTCATTAAATTTCTAAGATTATCTAAAACTGATTCTTCCCCTCTCATCGCCATTACTAAAATTGCTGGATATCCTTCTGGCATACTACATTCGTAATCATAAACTCGGTAAACTCCATCACTTCCTTTAAAAGAATCAATTGTCTTAAAAATTTCTATTAGACGATTTAAAATGTCATTTATCATTGATTTAAAAGATAATCAATTGCTTTTTTAAATTCTTCGACTATTTCTTTTGCTTTTTCTTGAAATGCTGGTATCAAAAAAGGATGCGGCTTAACTCCTTTTCTACTGATTGAAACTGCTAATGCATAAGGATTTATTCCTCTTTTTTCAGCCCATCTCTTTAAAGCTCCAACTGGCGGAAAGTGAGGCTTTGCTCCATATTCTACTGGTGCTCCGTAAGGTTCTGTTGGACCAACTATACCGCTAACCTCTTTATCACTTACTTGGACTATGTCTCTAATTGACCTTCTTAAATTACCAGTATCAACTGGAACTCTTTTTCTTGCTTCATTTTTTACTTTTTCTGTTGAAATATACATTGTCCTTCTCATCTGTTCTCTAACCATAACATTACTCAATCCTCCTAATTTCTTATTTAGTTTATCTAATCCTTCTATTTTAATTTCTATTATTTCTGCCATATTATTCGCCTGGTTCTAAAAGTGTTAAATTATAATGTGTCCCTAATGGACCTGACCATTCTTCTACTCCTAAAACTTTTAATCTTATTCTTGAAGCAGTTATTGTCCCCGATGTTTCAATAATCATTCCAGTTTTAATTCCAGAACAAGTCGTAAATCCTCTATACATCTTACCAGTCTCACCAATAGGTGTTAAAGCAATATATTCTGGTCCTGCTGGCTGAATATTTATTTTTAAATTCGGATTAACTACAATATATCCTTCTTTATCAGCATCTTCTGAATCTGGAGACAACTTTTTCAATACAACATTCTGTTGGTACATAATAAATCCAATCATATCAGTATCTTCTTACATAGGGCTCTAAAAGTTCTTTCGCTTGTCTTACTAAATCGGATTCTCCTGATTGATAACTCATTGAAATTCCTCCTTGACTAACACCACTCAATCCCATCGGATTTACCTGCCTCATAAAAATATCTTTTGTAATCAGATTAACTGCATCTTTAATCGCATCTGGAATTGTTTCATAACCTGCCCGATAAGATATCTGGGTATAATACAATCTCGTTCTTACTTGCAATAGATTTTTAAGTGCGACCTTTCCTGTCAATTGCAATTGCTGAAAAGGATACAAAATATGATGTCTTGGTTCTGGAATATCATAGTACTTTCCGCTTTCATCTTCTAAAACTAAACTGACATCATATTGCCCAAGTTTTAATCCGATTTTTGAAACCGAAACAATAGGAATTTTTCTCGGAAAAATCATCAAATCTCCATCGGTTGTTACAGTTGCTTCTGCTATTTCATTTTCAATATCTTCTATCATTAATGAATAATTCAAATAATTATCTACCCAAGCTGAAGCACGGGTAATCATACCTGATAATGTTGCTATGGAATAATTACTAAAATCAGTTTCTGGATTCCAATTTTTAAATTCATCTACGCTAATATAATTTGTTTTAATCATATTTTTTACTAACCCTCAAGTTGTTCTATAACGCTGACTAAGGTCCGAAGCAAAAATGAACCAACTGGCAAACGACCATCTTCTCGTGATTTTTCATTGAAATTTACTAAATAATCTTTTAAAAAAGTAGCCTCATCCAGAGAAAGTTCTAAGGTTTTTGCATCTTTTCTCCAGGCTTCTTCTACTTTATCTTGAACCTTCAAATATTGTTTGTAATCTTTTAAACTATATTTTCTACTATCAAAAACTGAAAGCAACTGTATCAAAGCCAAAACATCGTTTTGTTTAAAAACCTTATCACCATTTGCATCTTTTACAAATTTCCCCTTCTTGTCCAATAGATACTCAACTTTTAGGGTTATTTTTAAATTTACTTTATTTTTTTCTTCTAACATATTTTTTATGCTAAAGCCACATACTTCCAAGTGGCAGCGGCGGCATTATAAATTCCCAATCTATTATTCGCCTCGTCCCAATACATATCTCCTGAAACTGGAGAGGTGGGAGCAGAAGTAGGAATTCTTAAACTACTCATTCCACCCAATGCTCCTGTAACCTTTATTAAACCCGCCGTTGCTCCGCTTAAATAAGCAGTAGAATTAAGATAAAGGTTCTGAGTGTAAGTATTTAACCAATATGAACTAGAATTTCCTATATTATTTGAAAGACTATTGGCAGGAACTAAATGACTATCAAACCTAAATCCTTTACTAAAATATGAGCTTCTGGAAAAATCAACATATTCATACCCAGAAATATTATTAAACAAAGAAATTCTGAAATAATAACCACCAGGGGATTGAAAATAAAAAGAGGGATTATCTACTGAGTTAAGAAAAGTTAACGAACCAGAATGGCTTGTCCCATTTATACTTGCTGATGAATTATAATAAACATTGTTAATATAAGCATTAGCCCAATAATTACTTGAGTTCCCTAAATTAAAAGCAGAATTAGTAACAGGAACTATATTTCCGTTTATTGTCAATTTATCATTCGGTGCCGTCGTCCCGATGCCGACTCTATGATTGACACTATCTACAAATAAAGTATTAGTATCAACAATAAGATTATGAGCACCTAAATCTAAATTTTTAATTGCTCCTGTATAAGGAACAAAACTATTGACTGGAGCAACAAATTCCAAAGCAGTTTCAGTAGAATTAACTGCAACATATTTTCCTGCCTCTCCAGTATAAGAAGAAGGGGTATCTGATAAACCTAAAAAGGTAGCAACACCACCCCCTCCTCCAAATTCGTAATAATCAAGTCCTTTTAAAAATGGATTATACTTATAGCTCATATTTTTACGAATAATTATATGTTGCCCTATCATTCCAAACTTTCGTAAACAGAGCATCTCCATTTGCCCATTTTATATCCACCAAAAGACTACCAGACCAAGTTATTTTCTTAATCCGCCATTTAGCTTCAGATTCTAACGAACCCGGCTCAGCTTCTCCGTAATATATCAAATTCGACGCAGAATCATATTCAGTTCTTACGGTAAATTCCTTTTCACTTATTACGTGAACTTCTAATCTCTGGTCTTCATCTCTTACTTTTGCTGGTTTCTGCTTTCCGATGCTATCAACAAAAGGAATTACACCTCCCCCAACGCCAGCCACAATTTCGCTCAATGCTTTATACCATTCTTTCCCATCAGTTAATCTAACATTGATATAATAATCGGGGTTTCTACTAAAAAAATCTACTAATTCATTTAACTCAATCTTATTTGCTTTTAAAACTTCAATGATTTTCTTTAACTCATCTGTCGGCATTTCAGAAATCTTGACTACATTTGGAGGCTTCGGAAATTCAGCAACATTTGCAATCTTAACTTCTTTTAATGGTTCAGGAAATTTTAGACTTCTAATTGCTTTTTCTAATCTTTCTATTCTTTCAACTATTCTCTCATCTTCAATTTTTTGTCTTTCTGGTAAGTTTTTGACTTCAACTTGTCCTTCAATTTTTTGAACTTCCGGAAATTTAGTTTCTACTTCTCCAATTACTTTCTGAACTTCGGGAGGTCTTCTTCTAAATAAATCCACAACTGCTTTCTTTATTTCTGCTAATTCTTTTAAAACAAAATTCTTTTCAAATTCTTTTTGAATAACTTTTTGAATTGCTTTCTGTAAAATCTGACTTGTTTCTATATCTATATCTTCTACTTTTTTAACCTGAACTTCTTTTTCTTTTTTTTCAATTTCAACTTTTGGTTCTTCTTGAACTTTTTCTGATTTTACTTCTTCTTTTTTTTCTGGTTTTGTTAAATTTTCTGATTCTTTATTAAAAAATTCTTCATCTTTTTGATCCATATTTTTATATTATTTTTAGTGCTATGCTCCTCACCTGCTCAGGCAAATTCGGTGAGGTAGTTTGCCCGAGCAGTCATAGCACAAGGACTATGCCTTCAATCAAAACAATCAATCAATTTTATGTGGCTAATCCGCCAATTTTATACCAGTAAGGTTCTGCAATTAACTTCAAAACAGTAGCTTCAACAATGAAACTATCTTTAGCAAAACTAGTAGTTGGAACATCCATCTTAATCAATGGAATTAAATCTTCCATTTCAACATAATTCTCTCCTGCGTCTGATTTAATCTGTCCAAGAATTGCCCAACTTCCCATATATCTGGAAGTCACCAAGTTGATTGTCTTACCCGTCACTGCACTGACAATAGCTGATACTTTTTGATAAGCAATAGCACCTGTTTGATCGGAGACAATTATTCTTTGGATTGAACCAGTTTGCTGTAGTTCATCTGCTAAAGCTCTTGCTTGTCTTGGACCAAGGAATAAATGGTCTGCAGCACCACCTGCTTCAAAGATGGTTTGGTCATAAGCAGAAATACCACTGGCAGTTAAAAATGAAGCAGTTGCACTATTAGTAGTAATCTGTCTTAACAAACCATCAAAAGCATTAGGATCGATACTACTATCACCATTAATAATCAATTCTTCTTCACCAAGCATTACTTCTAATGTCTTAATCCTAATCAATTCATCTTCAACTGGTAAATAATCCTTTGAAGCAGCAACATGCAATAAACCAACACTTACTTTTCTACCTAACAATTTATAGGCAGCTGTTACAACTTGGTAAGTCTGAGTAGTTTCATTTGGCACTCCTCCATCAGCAAAAGTAATTGCTGATCCAGTAGTACTATAATTCAATTTTGAAGTTAATTTCTTCCAAGCTGTTGCTTGTCCACTACCAGCCTTTCTTGGTAAAAGACTTCTAATAGGCGTAGCAGTCGGAACAATTAACTTAACAACTGGGTCTAAATTCTCTGCTACAAAAATGCTTCTTGTAGCTGGCGAAAAAGTATAAGTACTAGTAGTTACTGCAGCCTTTCTAATTGCCTCTGCAATCTGTGCTAAAGTGTGTTCTTCGTTAATTAAAGCTTTTAGAACCTCTGGTTCTACTATTTTTTGCGTATTCATTTTAGTTAAATTTTTAATTAAATTCCGTAAACGACCTTTCTTAATTCAAGCTTTTTTTCATTATATCTTTTTTCTATGTCTCTTAGTTTTCTTTCCAATTCTCCCTGCTTGACCGGGTCGGGATTGGAAAGTAAAACCATTCCTTCATTGTGAATCTTTTCAATCTCTTCTTCTATTTCAGCCAATTCTTTCTTTATGGTATCTGCCGATTTAGCTTCTTCTTTTTCTCCTTTTTCAATAAGATAAGAAGCTACCGGCCTATTCCCTCTAGGTTGTCTTTCTAATTTCTCAACTCGCTCTTTTAGAGACAATATGTCTGTCTCTACTTTAGCGAGAGAGTCTACAACCTTTTGGGTGATACCTGATAATTCTGTCTTGATTACTTTCATTACTTTTTCTTCACTTGTCATTCCTTCATCTGGATTTTCTCCATCAAAATTTCCTTCTTCAAGTTGTCTAAGTAAATCTAATATCTGTTTTAAAACTCCAATTTTCTTAGAAGAAGCATTTTTCTTCTCAAGAATTTCAACCAGTAAGCTTAAATTACTGGCAAATTCTTTGATTGCTTCTTCTTCTAAATCATCATCCAATTCTTGATCATTTTCTTGATCGTTTTCTTCATTATCTTGATTATCTTCTTCATCATCTTGTTTATAAACTATATTAGAAACAGTCGCCTGCTCCCGAGGAACTGTTCCAAATTCTTTATTTTCTACTGTCGGTTTTTCTTCTGTTGGTTTTTCAGCAGATTCAGAAGTAGCCGATTGTTCCTCAGAAACATTTGACTCTTCCTCTTTAGAGTCTGTTTTCCTTCTGTATTTTTCAAGTTCTTTTTCCATTTTATTTTTTTGATTTTTAATTTTGTCTATAAGCGAGCCGACCTTTAATAATAAATTCTCGCTTTTTTTATCATATCTTTTAATAATTGTAAAAACTGCTTCTGGATTGGCTGGTCTATCAACAATGCTAATTTCATCTATTTCTAACTTTTTAATTCTATTTTCTTTTTTTTCTAATGTTCTTCCACCAATTGAGAAACCTTTATAAACTCCTTCTTTAACTTTTTTCCAAGCGTTATCATCAACTATTTTTGCCCCTATCCAAACTCCTTTATCATCAAACTGATATTCTTTACCTACTCCAACTGCTGACAATTGATGCATTTCTCTAATATTTGCCCATTTCCAATAATCATCCCAAGCATCTTTAACTGCATCAATTTCTACAATTTCACCTTGACTATCTTCAGCATCAGTAGTAGCGTAGCCATAAACCATCCGCTGTTCTTTATCTATTTTTTGAATTGGAATATAAAATTTTAATTCATTTTTTAACATATAAGTTCTTATATTTTAAAATTAACCTTTATGGTCTTCTACCCACTTTTTTGCCTCATCTTTTGTAAAAGTATCAACATCAAATAGATAAGCCTGAATTTCTACCCCTACTGAACATTTTCCCCCGCTAAACTTTCCTTTGGGGCACCCAGTTATAGCCCTAATTGTTCCTGCATCATTAATATCAATCGTTCTTAAACTATTCGGGTCAAAATAGTCTGGGTCTTTAATTCTTACCCTCCAATACTTATCTCTTTCTTCTACAGTAATTTTTTGAAGTTTCAACAAATCTTGATATTTTGAAACTACTTTACTAAAAACTTTCCATCTAAAATAATGAACAAATTTTGCTTTTTTGCCTTTTTTCCAAGATGAAAGACAAATTGCGTATCTTTGAGAATTGTCTGGGTATTCTTTTACCATTACTTTATCTCCCATACATCGAGAGATAAAATCTTTTTTTGTTTCATCTGGGTTAGGTTGTGGAATTGGCATAAAATTTTATTTAACTATTTAATACTTAAACCTTTTTTGTTAAAAATTTGATAGAATTTTTTAATCTTTGACCAATAAAATTTCCGAGACAGTTTTTTTTGTTTTCTGTTTTTCCTATGAAGATATTCATCAAAAGTAGGTATCTGTGTCATCTTATAAATTTTTTTATAGTTAAATCTTTCACCTTGTTTACATCTACAAAAACTTCTTTTTCTGACATTGTATTATTAAATCCAAGAATATCAATAACTTTAATTCGTGCTTCTACAATTGTAACTAAATCTCCTTTGTTCGAATATCTTTCAACAAAATCTATAGCCTTTTCTCTTGAAAGTGTAAACGATTCAAATGTCTTCGCTTTTGCTGCTTCTATATCATACTCTTTTGCTCCGATACCTCTGTAAACAGTAATTTCTTTTTCCAAAAATTCTTTCGGAGAAATATCTTTAAACTCTGTATATTTTTGCATATTTATTAACTGACCTAATCTATGTTTTGGATTAAGTTCTAACCAGGCTTTCATATAATCTTTTGTTTCTTCTCTTTCACCTCTAAACCAATCCTCAGCCACGTCAAAGAAATCATATTCTCTGTATTAAAAATCTCTCATAATCTTTCTAATTTCTCGTTTAAATTCATCATCATTTACTTGTTTTAAATCATCTACACCAAACGTCTGTCTCAAAATTTTTTTCTGTCTTCTAAGACATTCTTGGGTTCAGAAGTAGGTTTTTCTTCTCTTCCAGTCCAACCATAGCCCGAAATATAAGGCGGTATTTCATATTCTAAAAGACATTTACAATTTGGATGTACTGGCGGTCTTAAATGACCACTCGGAAAAGAAGCATCTATTCCTATCCAACCTGCTTGTTCATTCATCATACATAACTCACAAACATTCATTCCAGCCGTTACCCATCTCTTAGCTGTTGCTTCATTTCTTTTTGCTGTTTCAAATTCCATCTGATTAACAATATTTTCTGATTCTGTTGCAACTATTGTATCAGCTCGATAAGCATAAGTTTCAGGAATTTTTTCTCTAATCAAATTAGCAATATCATAACTACTTAATCTTTGTTTTTTTCCTTGAATAAACTGATTAACTAACCATTGTTCGGTCGTATCATCCAAATTATCAATTAGCAAGTCTACTCCATTCATCAATTCTGCTATCATTGCTGTATCTTTTAAATCAAATGTTGCTCCAATAATATTTACTTTTTTAAATCTTTTTACTCTTATCTTATCAAAGAAACTTTGTCCTCCTTTATTTGCGAGCCATAAATAAAAATCTCTTATCTTTGGCAATGAAATGAAATTTCTTAAACTTTTAAAGTGCTTTGATATAATATCTTTTATCTGTCTTTCGTGTGCTTCTGTCCAAATTGTATTTTCATTTACTTTAATTTTTTCATCTATTTCTTTAATAATTTCACTTCTTAAAAGTTGCGATGCTTGAATGAGAAATGCCTGTTCTAATTCATTTCTTACTTCTTTATACTTTTTGCTTCTTTCTAAACTATATAATGTAGGATTTACTTTTACTGCTTTTAAAAATCTATCTAATGATTTTTCAATTTTTAATACTTGTCGCATATTGTCTGACTGTCTCGCCTATTTCTTCTTTTAATTTCACTGCTTTTTGTATTACTAAATCTTGTTTTGCTATTTGTATTTGTTTTTCAAAAATCTTTTTAACATCTTCTTTTGTTCTCGCAAATAACAATTGAGCATTAATAAGCTTTTTAACATCTTCTGGAATAAATTTACTTTGAAAAGGTTTAAACTTTTTTCCCTCTTTTAGACTATTTAAACATTTTCTTTCCCATTGAGCCAATTCGGTAATTATTCTTGTTTCTTGTAAAGTTTGCTGTTGATTAGGAGCTCTGCCATTTAATAAGTCTTCTACAAAAATTGGTCCTGATGATGTCATGATATAGTGTTTCAAGCCAATTGGTGGTAAATCATTCTGTTGTCTCCATTCATCTCCTGAAATCAATCCTAATGGTATTAATCTTTCAGTTATCTGAGCGTCTCTTAATTCATCTTTTTTATCTAAACTATACCAACTAAATTGTAAATATGGACAACCTAAATCAATTTGAATAACATCATCAAAAAATTCTTTCAATACCTGTAAAATTGGCACTAAACCTGCTTGAGTAGAAACTTCTTGCTGAACTTGAGCTGTTGCTCTACTCATCTCTTCTGTAAATCCAATCTCTTCTGGTGGAACATCAAATAAAGCACAAGTTTTTAATAAAAGCCATTTTTCATATTCTAAAAATCTCATTTCTTCTGGTTTCTTTGCTGGTATAAATCCTACTCCTCTTCCACCTGGCATAAACTTAATTCTTGATTGAAATCTCGGATTGCCAGCAATCATAGCATCAAACCAGTTTTGAAATTCTTTAATCTGGTCTGGCGTCCAATTTTCTGGTAAAGTAAAGAATCCTTCTGGTATATTGCCTTCTGACAACATACTCAAATTATACAACTGAGATTTCAAAGCAGCATCTACTCCTAAAATTAAAGTTTCTAAAGGTGCTAATCCATAAGGACTATTTGAGCGAGGATTTAACATTAAATAAACCATTTCATCAGTTGTAAATTCTGCTTTTTTTTCTCCTCTAATCCATTGTTCAAAAGCAATATCCGGAGGCTCTGGAGTGCTACCATCTTCATAAACTCTCAATCTAATCGTGGCAGCATCTACAGTTATTAGTTTTTTTAACTTACCTCCTTCTTTGTCTTTATAAACTACTCCGGCATCAAGCACTAATAAATCCTCAACCAATTCATCAACAAATTCTCTAAATCTTGTATACTTTCCACCCGGCATATCTAAAAAGGCTTTTACTCTTTTAATATCTTCTTGATACTTTTCTGCTTTTTCTGTCGGGTCTACTGGAATAATAGACCAATCTGCTTTTTCTACTTGTCTTTTTCTTCTGTTAATACAAGCCCTTGCTACATCATACCTTTCTGAAAATTCTCTTAAGGTTCTAAAATCAACTGACTTTTTCCATTTATAAACATCTTGTCCTATTGAATCTTGAGTGCTTCCAAAAGGAGTAGCAAAATGCATTGGAGCATTTCCTACTTTTTCTAAAAGAGATATTTTTTCTTGTTGAACCTTAATAATCTCATCTTTCTTTTTGAGATCCTCAAGAATTGGTCTTACAGATGGTTCAACAATTTTAGTTTTAAAAAAATTCAGAAAAGGATTTTTCATTTTATTAAAAAACGGCTCAAATTTACTAATATCTAAAAATATCAACGCGGATTGATATTAGTAAGATTTGAGCCGTCAATGCGGTCGCATCTATTAAATAGATGTCAAACCTTACTCATTTAAAAAAGTATAGCAAAAAATTTTTATTTGTCAAGACCTTTAATAAAATCAATCCGTGTAATTTCTCCACTGACTGTAATAATAGCCCCACATTTACAAAGAGCAGTTCTTACTTCTTTACTAACTAAAATTTTTTGTCTATTACTGCTTTCAATTTCAAGATAAACATCATTAATAATGAAACCTAATAATCTATTACAATTAGGACATCTCCATTCTTTTTTAGAAAAATTTTCTTTTTCGCTGAATGATTCTTCCATATTTATCTTTTAATGGTTCACAAATTCTTGTTATACCATCTGACCCTTTTACTAAATACTTTCCCTCTTTTCTAACCTTTTCTGCTAACTTTTTTTCTCTTGGTGTAAAAGATAAAGAAACATCATTAAAATCGTGTTCGCAACTTTTAGTTCCATCTGGATTATAAAATATCCTTAAACTAAACTCATAAGGTTTTCCACATACAGGGCAAATGTTTTGATTTTTATTCTTCATAATAATGGTTTTTGAATTGTATTAATTCGTGCTTCAGCAATAAGACAATACTCTTTTTCTTTTTCTATTCCAATAAAATCTCTTCCTACTTTTTTAGCTGCCATACAAGTAGTGCCACTTCCAGCAAAAGGATCTAATACTATTCCGCCAGTTGGTGTTTTAGTTAAAATACAAAGATATTCCATAAGTTTAAGAGGTTTTACTGTCGGGTGAGTATTATGTCTTGGAGTTTCACCTCTTTGAAATGGATTATCTATCGGAGTTTTTCTTCCATCATTTACTTTTTGTGGTTCAAATCCTTCTAATCCCATATCTCTTTCGCTTTTACTTGCCTTTGCTACATAAAAGAAACGAGAGGCACCACCTGAATCACCTTTCCAATAAATTGGCTGTCTTATCTTTTGTCCCGCAAATCCTCTTGGATTCTTAGGCTTATAACCATTCCAATCTCCACTTTTAACTATTCCACTCTGCTTATCTAACATATAACACGGACATTCGGGATTAGTGTGAACTATTTTCTTGTCTGCTGGCCATCTTCCAATAGCATCGGCAGTAGAACCAGCCCAACTGCCAAAACTTCTTTTATTTCCACCTTTTTTACCAATTCTTTCTGGTTTTTCTTTCCTTTCTATCACTTCATCACAAATACATTCGAGAATAACATTAGCGGGGAAGCGTCTTTGAGGATGACTTACAATATCTTCTTCTACTCTTGTTTGCTTAAAACTTTCTTTTAATCCATTTTTACCTCTAAAATCGGTTTTAGTTTTACCCCAATTCCAACTTCCTGCTATTCTTCCTCCATCTATATTTAAGCCCGCAACTCCCCATTTTAAAGCATTTTCTGCATAGCTACCTTCATTTGGTTTCATTGCCATTATAATTGGTTCCCAAGCGGGTTTTAATCCGTGTGATTTCCAACCATTCCAAAGTTTGGCTTCGGGAGTTGCTGGTTCAGTAATATAATCTGTTTTCCCAACAGTTCCACTTTCATAAAGAGTATTTGATTTATCACAATTCTCTCTGCTATTAGGATTTCTCCCAATAATTTCTCTTTTCGCTCTTTTCATTTTATCTATTTGCTTACTAATATCAGTTGCCTTAGGAAATCCTTGACCATAAAGCCACATCAAAGTGTCTTTAATTTCAAATCCAGCTAACCTTAAACTAATAGTCATTAAATCATATGTTCTCGTCCCTGCAAATACTAAAATAGTAGCACCTGGTTTCATTACTCTAAAACATTCTCTCCATACTATTGGCGGAGGCACAAAACTATCCCAAGATTTACCCATAAATCCTTTTCCACCTGGAATAAAATCTTCTTTTCCATTTAACCAATTTTTTAATGTTTCTCTAATTTTTTCTTCGCTATGATTAGACAAACCATAAGGCGGATCCGTGATAATTGTGTCAATTGAATTATCTGGTATTTCTTTCATTACCTCTAAACAATCCCCACAAATAATCTTATTTCTAAATTTTTCAACTATCTTATTAGATTTCATATCTTTTTTTCTCTTTTCAATTTAAAATAACTAATCCAATAATTTCTGTTAAAATTAACAACCGAATTACATTTTCTACAAAGTGTAATTTTCATTTCTGGGTCAGGGTTTTTCTTATCGTAATCTATATGATGAACTAAGAATGCGGGGTATTTTCCACACAGTTGACAAGTGAAATTATCTCTTTGCCTAATTGCTGCTTTGTATTCTTCAGTCCAATATGGTCCATACGGCTCAAAAGATTTACCACCTTACCAATTTGGATTTTTTTCTCTTTTCTTTGTTTCACTTATTTTCCTTTTAGTTTTTTCTGATAATTTCCAATGTTTTTTCAATGTAGGCTTCTTTCCTTTATGAGCTTCACTTAATTTTTTTTTATGTTCTTCTGTGAAAGGTGGTTTCTTTTTCCTTTTATTCGCTAATCCTATTTTTCTTTTATGTTCTTCAGAAAACTTTTTACCTAACCAATATCCTTTATGTCCTTTTTGAAATAGAAATTTCATTTTATTAAATTAGAATGTTTGCATTTTTTTACTTTAATCTTACAAATAGGGCAAATATCATTTCTTCCAAGTTTTCTCCAATCTATTTTTGCTACTTCTCTTTCTTCTAAAAGTTCTTTATATGCTTTTTCGAATAATGATTTCCATTTTTCACCAATCAATTCTCCGTCCCAGTTTAATTTTGAAACCCACTGATAAGCATTTTCAACCATTGTTTTTACTTCTTCTGGATGCTCCATTACCCATTCCATTTTATCTACTAAATCATTTACATCTGTTAATGGTCTTGCTCTGTTGTTATCATTTGCCTGAACAAACCAATCCTGAATTGTTGCCCCACTTTTTACTAACAACCCTCTTTCATTATTTCCAATTATTTCTGGCATTGAAGTATTATTCGGCATAATTACTGGCTTTTTAGTTGCCATTCCTTCTAAGACTGATAAACCAAAGCCTTCGCCTAAAGATGTTGAAATAATACAATCTACTGCATTATATAATTGATTAACAATTTCAGTCGGAAAACCATATGCAGTAGTAAACCTTAAAGGATTCGGAAAAGCCCATTCTTTACCTTGAATGAAGTTTATCTGTTCTGCCATTTCAATTAAATCTAATCCTGTAATATCTTGATACAAACAATGAAAGTAAAAATAAACATCATTTTTTCCTTTTGCTCTTCTTTTATCTAATAACAATTTGGCAGCAAGCATACTTCTAAATAAATCTTTTCTTGGCTGGTTTCTATTCATATTCATAAAAATAAACTTTTTGTAATGTTCTTCTCCAAAAAACTTTTTTCTTAACTGCATCCTTTCTTCTTCTGTCATCTTAATAGGATAAAATTCTTTTGGATTTATTCCGTGATAAATAATATCTAATTTTGATTTTAACAACTCATATTTTTTTTGATATTCTCTTTTTTGTTCTTCTGTTAAATTACTTTTTTCATCAAAGCCTGCTGAGTAAATATTCAAAACTTCATTATAACCATATTTTGTATAAGCAACTGGATAATCAGCCAATAAGACTGAATTATCAATCCATTCTTTTTTTGGTCTGGCATCAATCGGAAAATAATAAATCCATTTAAACTTTCTTTCTGGTGGTAGTTTTTCGTTTGTTTCTACAATTCTTGGTCCAAGTGGTTCAATGATAAATGTATCTTGCAAAATCCAAACCAAGTCATATTTACCACTTCCTAATTTATCGAGAAATAATTGTCTACCAAACAAATCATAATAAGCAGAATTAGGAATCAAAGCATTTACTGCTGGATAAATTTGATAAGGGAATTTTTCTCTATCATAATAAGAACCATCAAAGTTTATACCAACAATGTCTATGGAGTATTTACCTGTATCAGCCAAAACTTTCAAAACATTTTTTGAAACTGTAGCAAAACCAGTGCTGACTGTTGGTGAATCACACAATGCTAATACTTTTATTTTTTCTTCCATTGTTTTTTTAAAAATTTATTTAATAACCAAGAGCTTGACTGAATTTTACCTCCTCCTACTCCAAAAACCATTTTAATTCCTAATTTTTCGCATACTTCTTTTTCTGGTATATTTTCTAAAGTCCTATCTCCTCCTTTGGCAAAAATATCAGGCTTTAATTTGGCTAAAGTTTTACATACTGTCTGGTCTTTATCTATTGCTGGAATTACTTTATCTACCCATTTAATACTTTCTAAAATTTCTTTTCTTTCTTTAAATGGCATAAAAACATATCCTTTCTTTTTCATTAAAAATCTATCGCTATTTAAAATAACAATTAGTTTATCTCCTAACTTTTTTGCTTCTTTGAAATATCTAATATGCCCTACATGAACGGGATCAAATCCTCCTGATACTGCTACTATAATTTTTCTTCTTTTTGTTTTGTCCATTTAATTGATTTACTTTTATCATTAAAAGGGTGAATAAATTTTTCTTGTCCTGGCATTCCGCCCCACTTACTGATATAATAATCTCTATTCTTTAAAAATTGATTACTTGGGACTAAACCTCCGGGATATCTTAAGTCATTTTGAGTTCTTGATCCATAATGATAAAATAATGCTGGCGGATAACAAACTGCTTTTAATCCTGCCAATTTAATTCTGTAATGCATATCATTGTCTTCAAAGTAAGCTGGAAAAAATCCTTCGTCAAATTCTCCAACTTTTTTCCAAAACTTTTTATTTACCATAAAAGCAGCAAAATTTGGATTTTCACTTTCTGAAACTTTTTCTTTTTCTTTATCATCTTTTTTAAAAATATCACTTGGAACAATACATTCTCCCCGAATATCCATTGCACTTACCAATACAACATCAGGGTCTTTTCTTTGAAATCTTTCTACTAATCTATCAACACAATTAGGATGTAATAAAACATCATTATTAAGTATAAGAACATAATCAAAGCCATCTTCAAATCCTATTTTCATTCCATAATTCCAAGTTCTAGCACAACCCCAATTTTCATAATTTATCACATAGTCAATATCATCTCTTTTTAAAAGAAGTTTAGGCAATTCTTCTTTTGTTTCATCTACACTACCATTGTCAATTATTAAAAATTTTAAAGTATTATTACTAATAACACTTTTTAAACAAGGCTCTGTATATTCTTTCCAAAGATTTATTGTCGGTATTACTGTCAAGACTTTAGACATAAATCAATACATTTTTAATATCTTTTCTTATCTCACTTCTTTTAAAGTGAAAAACTCGATACCTTAATTTTTCAAGTTTCTCTTGTTTTTTCTATCTTTTTCTTTTATTTCTGGTCTGTTATGCCAGTAATCACCATCACATTCAATAATTATTTTTTGGTCTGGCAAGTAAAAATCTACTAAAACAAATCCACCAATAGGTTGTTGTGGTAAATAAAATAACTTTCTTCTTTTTAATTCATTTTCTGTTATCTTTTCTATATCTGTATTACACCATTTATGTCTTTTTTTTTCATATATCTAATTCTACTAATTCTCATTTTCTCTTTTGTTTCATTATTTCTTTTTTCCGCCAATTCTTGCTAAACTCATTTTTTTCTTATGTTCTTCAGAAAGTTTCTTACCTTTATTCCAAGGAGTATATCCTTTCGGAAATTTATATCCGTAATGAAATCCTTTATGAGATTCACTCAATTTCTTCATAAGTTCTTTTGGCATCTTTTTTCCTAACCAGTATCTTGTTGGTTTTCTACTTTTTTTAAAACCTTCTTTCAAAGATAAACTTAAATGTTCTCTATGTTCTTTTGTTGGTTTGTATCCTTTTTTTGGCATAACTTTTTTTATTTATTTTAATTGTTATACCTTGCTTTGTAAAGTCCTGATTTAAAATCAAATCACAATCATCTTCTGGAGGACTAAAAATTGACCTTTCTGACGGATGCCAAGCGTAAGTATCAACCCTTACTGGTCCTGTTCCTGATGTTGTTATAGTTTGAACTTCAACCATTTTTGTTAATTACTTCATCTAAAATTTTTATTATTTCTTGATGAACTTCTATTTCGGCTTTTTTTATACTAATTTCTTCTTCTACTTTTTTTGAATCAACCTGAGGCAATAATCTTAATTTTTCAAAGTATTTAACTTCAACTTCTAAGTTAGCAATTGTTTGAATTTCCCGCAATCTTCTTTCTATTAAAGCATCAAGTTTTATTTTTTCAATTTCTTTTTCAGTTAATTTCATATTTTTAAACCATTCTTGGAATAAATCCTTTTTGGTCTCTCCATTCTGTTAAAAATTGTTTTTCTGCTTCTAAATAACAAAGATGATCATAATTTGTCGGCTTAACTCCTCTGTTAGGATTGTCTATCTTATTAACCCAATCTATGTTTTTATTATACCATTCATCAAAAGAATTTATTCCTCTTTCTAAAAACCATTTTTTAACAAGTTCATAATATTTATTTTCTCTTGAAACAGTCATTCCAGAAATATGGTCGCATTCAATTCCTAAAACTCTTATTTCCCATCCTTTTTCTATTACTTGACAACACATCAACCTATCATAAAAATGATGAACTGGAAAATCTGGTCTAAAACCAATATCTTCCAAACATTTTCTTCTAAATATCATCGAGCAACCATCAATTAAAACTGCTTTTCTAAAATCATTTATTCTTTTGCCGTGAACTTCTGCTGGTGAACCTTTCCACTTACCAATTTGTCTTCCTTGAAAATTTGACATCGTCCCTAATCCTCTACCACCAAAACTATCAATTTCATTTGAACCAATAAAACCAATTAAACCTAATTTTGAATTTTCTTTAAATACTTTAACTACTCTTTTATCCCAACCTTTTTCATAAATAAATAAATCGCTATGAAAAAATGCTATGATTTCATTTTGAGATAATTCTAATCCTTGTTTAAAAATAGGATAGTTGCCAATGTTTTCATCATTTCTTACAAACCTGACATATTTACTCCCTAATAATCTTTTTTCTTTCCAATAATCAGAAAGTATTTCATCACTACCATTATCAATTACAATTATTTCAATGAAATCTTGGGTGTTCGAAATAATCTGACTTAAAGTCTCTTCAAATAATTCAAACTGATTTAAAACTGAAATTATAATGCTTAAATCCATCTTAAACTATGTCCTTGTTATATGTACAGCAACATCTTCTTTTAAGCCACAATTCCATAGTCCAATCTGACTTACTCTAAGATTATAATCTGTATCTTCTCCACAACCTCCTCTTCTCGGTGTCCCATCGGGATTGACACAAGGACCTGCTTCAAAAAATTTACCGACCTTTTTAATTACTTCTTTTTTCATAAACCAAGCAACTGCTGGCATTAAATCTCTAACAACTAACTTTGTTCTTCCTCTTTCTTTTTCAAATAATGTAGTATGAGCAAAAGGATGCTTCCACAAGCCTAAAACTCCTATTTCTGAAAAATCCTGATAAGCCTGAATACATTTTTCAAACCAACCTTCTTTATAAATAACATCATTATTTGATAATAAAATCCATTCTGTATGGCAATACTTTAAACCGATATTTACTGCCGCTCCCCAACCTAAATTTGTTTTATTTCTGATTACTTTAATTCTTTTATCTTTTTCTAATTCTGTTAAATATTCTTGAAATCCTGACTCAGTAGAAGCATTATCAACAATAATCATTTCAAAATCTGGTGGCGAAGTTTTGATAAAAGAATCAATCGTCTGTTTTGTAAAATCTAATCTATTAAATGTTACTAAAACTACCGAAAATTCTGCCATAATTTACTCCATTCTTTTATTGGATAGATAAATGGCTCAAAGACTGTTTTTTTAAATAAATAACAATTATCTGCAAATTGTTTAAACATTTCTTGATAACTTCCAAATCTTACTTTTTTCATTATTTCATCGACAATCGAATAAAAACTATCTGAGTAAAAATTCATTGCTTCCTCGTTTATAGCATCTTCAATCGGATCTACTTCTGTTTCATGATAAATTATCGGTGGTCCAAAAGTCATTGCTTCATTTCTTTTTTCAATCAATTTTTGCATAATGTATCCTCCCCAAATATCATCATGTCTTCTAAATCTTAATTCTTTATAGTCATAATTTGGTAAAAATAACAAAGCCGGTATTACTTCTCTTCTTATAGCGAAATTCATTCCAGAAAAAGGAATTTTACCAACAACGCTTCTTGTTTCTGATACTAAAACATATCTTGGTAGGCTTTCCCCAATTTTATCTACTCCGTTAATATCCAATTCCCAACTCCATAATCCCATATTTACTACTATTCTTTTTTCTCTTTGAGAATAAGGAAATCCTCTCGAAAACCATTTACCATTATCTATGCCATCTAAAGGATTTACCCAACCTTGTGCCTTTTTATTCAGTATTTCTAAATGTTTTTCAACAAAATTAAGCGGTAAAATACAATCAGAATCAATTACAATTACAACATCATATCCTCTTTTATAAGCCAGCCATAATCCAAAATTTTTACAAGCAGCCGACCTATGAAACAATTCAAATAAAGGGTAAAAATCTTTTGCTTCCTCTTGTTGTTTTTTATAATCAAAAAGTTCTACATTGTCTTTATCTATTTTTACTTTACCATTACTATCATCAACAATAATAATATCAACATCATTTGGTAATGCTTCTATCCATCGTAAAGAAGGCTGTTTATGAACTGGTGAAACAATTACAGATTTAGCCATTTTTGATTTTCTGGTTTAATCGACCATTCTATTGTTTTTTTTAAACTTTCTTCAAATGTTTTCGGGTATTCAAATCCATAACTTTTTAATTTACTGCCATCTAAAGCATACCTAAGATCATGACCAGGACGACTCTCGTGCCAATTTACCATTTCATAATTCAAAGGCTTTCCAAGAATTTCAGCAATTTTCTTAGCAAGAGTCAAATTATCAATTTCTTTTTCTCCTACAATATTAAAAACTCCTTTAGAAGCATCATATTTATCTAATCTTTCATCTGTTTTTTCTAAAATAAAATGTATCGCTTTTGCTATATTCCTTGCGTGAAGCCAAAACCTTGAACCAGCTTTTGTTTTTTCTGCATTTGAATGAATTAACACTTTTTCTCCTTTTAAAATTTTTCTAATACAAAGAGGAATAAACTTTTCTGGATGCTGGCGTTCACCAAAAATATTCATTGAGTTAGTTATATTTATCGGTAATTTATAAGTATTAGCATAAGCCCGACAAATCATTTCTTGAGCTGATTTACTCGCTGAATAAGGATTGCTCGGACAATGCCTATCTCCTTCTTTATATTCTGTTCCTTCTGGTGCTGGACCATAAACTTCATCAGTTGAAAACTGAGTTATCTTTTTTATATTCTTTAAACCTCTTACCCATTCTAAAAGATTTAAAATTAAATTAACATTATTTTGAATAAAAGAAACAGGATTAGCAATAGAATTGTCAACGTGGCTTTCAGATGCCAAATTGATAACATAATCAACATCGCCAGTTTCTTTTTTAATTCCTTCAGAAATAGGTAAATTCATATCAACTGTCAAAACTTTTATTCTTTTTTCATCAAAAACATCAATATCTCTTAGTCTATCAAATCCATTAGAAGCATAACTAAGTTTATCCCAAATAATTATCTCCCAGTCTGTTTCTTTGAGAAAATGCTCAACAAAATGATGTCCTACAAAGCCACATCCCCCAGTTATTAAAATCTTTTTAACTTCCATAAATTACTTTTGTATTAAATCAAATTCTCTATGACAATAAGGACAAATCTTTGCTTCTTTTGGAATTTTCATTCCACAATAAGGACAAATCTTTTTTGGCTTTCCTACGATTAAGTAATATATAATCGCAAAAATACCAAATAAAAAGCCTGCAAATAATGCGACAATTTTATTTCTTTCTTTTTTTCTTGCTAAAAAATAGCAAAGAATACTGCAAAGCAACGAGATAAAAATAACAAAAGTCATATTTTTAAAAAATTATTTGACCTTTTAAATTAAAATCCTTGATTTCGGTATAATTCATACCATTTTTGTAATTCTGAAGCTTGTTCTTGTGGCTTTGTTGTTTTGATATATTCAAAAAATCCACTGACTTTTCTTTGACAAATATTATAGCATACTGCTGCCACAGCATCGGCAACATCTTTGCTTCCTCCCAAAGGATGATCCACTTTTTTACCTTTTACTAATTCTAATCTTTTGTATTCTTTAATAAAAGGTTCATACCTGTAAAAATCAATTCTATTTGTATGTAATAGTTCTTTTAAAGTTTCATAAGGCTTAGTATCTCTATCTACTGATAAAACTTCAGCATTAATACTATGGGCTTTTAAAATTTGAATACTATCTACACTTTGAAATCCATCAAAGGTAACTAAAGCAATATTAAATCCTCTTTCTTTTAGGCTATAAACTATTCTTCTAACATCTTCAAAAACAACCTCTCCTTTAGAAGTTTCACTTGGCTTTATCTGAAGCATTAAATCAATATATACTTTCGGTCTTTTTTCTCCGTCTACTTCATCATAACCATCAAATCTACCCATTGCCAAACCGCAAGCATCTTTTTTATATCCCAAATCAATATGGATATATCTTGGCTCACTATCAGTTGCTTTAAACCATTCTTTAAACCTTCCTAACTCATCTACTGGACTTTCTCTTTTTGGATTGTAATTTCTTTCTACAATATCAGCGTCTCTATCAAATGCTTCTAAAACCATGCTTGGCTTTGCTCCAAAATCTCTCATAAATTTTTCTGGATTGGCTTCGGCTATGTTTTTAAAGTCCATTGGCACTTTCCAAATCTCGTTTCCAGCGTTAAATTCAAATTCTTCTTGTTTCATCATTTCTCTATCTTTTACTTCCCAAGTTTTAAAAGAGCTTGCATAAACATAATCTTTGCCTTTGCTTTTTTCATATAATCTGGTAATAAAATCATCTGCATACCTTGGAGCTGAAATTACAAAGATAAATCCTTTATCTCCAAAGCGTGAAACAATTCTATTTTTCATTGTGCTATAAATGTTTTCAGCAATTGACTTTTCTTCATTGTCTAAATACCAGGCTGCTTCATCTAAAACACCACATATAACATTTAAACCAATTGGCATTGTTTCTTGACTATTACCACAATATAAAGCAATATTTTTTTTAGGAAATCTTATTTCAGTCTGTAAAATCTCTGGCTGATATTCTTGAAAAAATGGCGAATTTTCTATCAATCTTCTAATCCCAGCAAAAATAACATTTTTAGCTTGACTTGCATTAGTCCCCATATTTACTACTACAATCGGTTTATCATCTGTCATATTAAAATATTTATGCGGATTTTCTAAACATAGTAAGTAATGAACATACAGACAAGAAATAATTTCTGCTAAAAAAGATTTTCCAGAGCCTATACCCCAAAGACAAATTCCTTCTTGATATCTACCTTCCAAAATACCTTTCCATATTTTATCTCCTTCTTCTTTTACTCTTCGCCAAACATCTTTTCCAACTCCTAAATAATAAGGATTGTCAACAAATTCATAAAAACTATCACAAGGTTTTCTTTCAAACTGCGGATTCTTCAGAAGGAAGAGAACCTCCTTCTTGTCCGCTGGTTTCAAGTTGTTCAAGAGATTGAATAATTTTTCGTCTTGTTTCATCGTCTAATTTATTTATTTCTACCGCTATCTGTTTATTTATGTTAATTTCTGTTCCTCCGACCTTTATAGTAGGAGTTTCTTTTAACATATTATATACTGCGGTAGCTAATGAAGTTGCAGCTTTATCTTGGATTCCTCCATCTAAGGCTTCAAACCACATCTGCAATCCTAACCTTTGCAACATATATTTAACTATTTTATTCTTTGCTTCTAAGACTGTACTTTCTTCCCTATAATCAAAATTATCTGCTCCAAACCAATCGGTAAAAACATCTTCTCTAAGAGCACATAATACTTTATCTCCTATTTCTTTTGGCTCTTGATAAAAAGGACATTTTCCTTTAGCATAACAATTATTACAATACAAAGGCAAAGGACTTTTAAGATATTTCCCTGTTTTTAAATGAAATAGATTTCCTTTCATTGTCTCTAACCATTTTTGTCTTATTGCTGGGTCTTTTAGTTTCTCTTGAATGTCGCCTAACCTTCCTTTTTTCTCTGTCGTTCCTTGAGTGCTACCTATGCTTTCTTCGGTCTTTGATTCTTCGGTTCTTTCCCAATATTTCAAATGATTTTCTTCTTGCATTTTATCTAATATCTTGCCATATTCTATCCAAGTAATAGCATTTACTTTATCAACTTCGTAAATATCATCAGCCATTACTTTATCCCAATCAATTTTATATGAACTGAAATAAGAAAAATTCTGAAGTTTTTGTCTAAAAAGTTTATTATCATTACCTACCATTTCTAAGCGATTACCCCTTAAGTAATAAGTAGTTCCATATCTACTCCCTGCTTTCCAAGAAGTACTATCTACTGAATAAAAAGGGAATCTTTCAATATACTTCGGCTGCGTTAAAGCAAAACCGTGAATTTTCCTTTTGTATCTTTTAGCAATTTCAAATAATTCATTAATTCGTGGCAATTCTGGTTCATCGGCAATACCAATAAAATTATACTCTTGACACATTTTTTCGTATTCTTCCATTGAAATGGTACTATGCCAAACAACCAATAATTTATCTTTTAATCCATTTTTTTTAAACAATTCTCTGTATTCTAATACTTTTTCATAACCTACAAGCTTATCAACGTCTAATTCAACATAAAAATGAAAATAATCTTTGTATTTCTTAAGCCAATTTACATACTCAGAAACATATTTATCTAAATCTTCTTTAATTAAAACTTTTTTTTCTCTATGTATAGCCTCACTTTTGTTAGCCATTCCTAAAAAAGTAGCAGTTCCAGAATCACAAACTAACTCCATACCATAAAAATTAACCAGTTTTTCAAGAATGCTAGTTTCATCTCTATCTCTTAAGAAATAATAAGAAACCATTCCATAAGGAATATAAATATCTTTCAAAATATTTTCTGAAGTGGCTTCCATTCCCGAAAAATATATTTTCATATTATTTTTTCTTTCATTGTTTCTTCTAATGAATTAATCGCCAATTCATAAAAATCTTTGCTTTTATAAATCTTTTCTACTACTTTTTTCCACTCTAAAAATGAAATTTTCCAAGGTTTCTCTTCAAAAAAATATATATGATAAGGTCTATCTTCTTTTCTAAGAAGAAAAAAAGACAGCCTTTCTAATAATAACAATTTTCCAAAATACAACCATTCTGATATTCCAAACATAAAATTTAACAATTGAAATTTTTCAAAATCTACTTTTTTTAGTTTATCCAAATTAATCAATGTAAAATAAGGGTCTATTACGGGAATTTTTTTGCTATGCTCCAATAATTCTTTATTCTCGTCTTCTTTTAAAAATCTTTGTAAATAACAAACTACATCGTATTTACCTTTATATTTTAAAATGTCTTTTAAATGTTTTTTTGTAAAAAAGACATCATCATCCAATATCAAAGCATACCCTTTTTCATTATAAAGTCTTTTTACTATCTCAAAAAGAGCTTTACCAGGATTATGACTATTCAATTCTACAATTTCTATCTGATAACCATTTCTTTTTAAAATCTCTAAAAGATAATACTGAGTATTGCTAAGTCTTTCTCTATCATTGACTAAAATAATCTTTCCTTTAACTCCCACAAAAAAGATTGAGGAAAGTAAAGACGTAAGCTGTTCTCTTCCTATTGTTCTAATGGCGTAAATCATAAATAATCCTATAAATTGTTTTTCTATACGACTTTATATTTATCTTAAAATCATTTTTATCTAAAACTATGTATTTTTTAATCTTTTCTTTTAAATCTTTTAAACTATTATACAATAATCTTTTGTCTTTTACTACTTCTCGATAAGAAAAATTATTAGGACATAAAACAATAGAACCTAAAACATATGCTTCTAATATTGAAAGTCCAAAAGTTTCTTCTTTTTTAACTGAAATAACCAATTTTGCTTCATTTAATTTTTTAAAATATTCTTTACGATTATTTGCTTTCAAAAAAACTATTCTTTTATTATCAAAAAGGGCCATTTTATGATTTACAAGTTTCTTTAACATATTCTGATAACTCTGTTCTGGTCTCCCTACAATTACTATCCTTGTTTTTTTAGAAAATGGCATTGGCTTTACATACCTATAAACATCTTCTTCATAAAAAGGAAATCCCACTACTTTTATATTTTTAAATTTCTTACGAAAATAACTCTCAATTTTTCTTTTATGGTAATTAGTAGCAACAAAAATCTTATCATAAGTCTTAAACATTGATTCTTCCAATTCTTTTTTACCTTTTATATTTTCGTAAATATCTTTTTCGCACCAACTACCAGCATGAAGATATCCGTAAACTTTTATCTTATAAATCTTTTTCAGTAAATGTATAACAGGAACCATTAAACCAGGGAAATCTGTATCTAAAACTAAAATCTTATCTTTTTTCTTTAAAACCTTAACTAACTCTAATATCTGTTTTGATTCATATTTTAATGCTTCAATAGGATTAGTAAAATAATATGTCAAATCAACAGCTTTCTCTTCCCCGATAATTTTATAATTTACTTTCAATTTATTTAATTCTCTTTTCCAAACATCAATCCAATCTTGACTATATCTATTTTTTACAGGAAGTGGGGGCAAAATGTAAATCATATGACAATAAATCTAACGTTATACCTTCAAAAAGAAAATACTTCCAATCATACTGCCAAAGAGATTTTTCTGTGGGATAGTATTTATCTAACATTTTCTTTTTTAGTTTCTGATCTTTTTTTGTTAACTCTCTCACATATCCTGTATTCATTTCAGTTGTATAATAACCAAGAGGGTAATTCTTTGCTTTAGAAATAACACTAACAGCTTTATGCAAAGGATGTCTGTCTAAAATATCCGGAACTAAACAAATTTCATCAAATTGAAAAACTAATTTTTTTTTAAAAAACTCATCAAAAGTAAGAAATTCTGTCGAAAATCCCCATTCTTTACCTAGAATTTCAGCATTTACACGACGTTTTAAGTCAGAAAGAATATAATATACTTTTTTAACAAGTCTTTTTTGAAACAATGTAAAACACCCAATCAACTCATCATCTGGATGGGGAGCAATAATAACAAACTTCATACCTTTGTCATAAAATTTAACAAACCAAACAACTCTAATCTACATTGTTCGTGATTCATAAAATCTCCTGAAAGACTACTGACAGTCATTTTATCTGCATAAATAACAATTGCTATTCCTTCAGTTTTCGGATAAGATGATAATAAAAATTTATTTAATTCTCCTGCAAAATTTCTAAATTCTTGTATAGTTTCAGGCAAATCTTTTTTCTTAATAAATTTTATTACCAAATCATCTAAATTATCTAAATTATCATCAGTAATCAAAACAATAAAAAATAAAAAAGGTTCACTATATCTTCTTACAATTAATGGCGAAAACTCTTTATTTGATAATCTGGTAAAAGGTAAGGGCTTCATATCTTTTTTTACACGCTAAACATTTATTACAAGGCTTGCCTTTAACAGGAAAATAACAACTCCAAGTCATTTCATAAGGAACATTTAATTTTTTACCTATTTTAACTATTTCTTTTTTATTAAGATTAACAAAAGGAGCTTTAATCTTTACTCCATATCCTGTAAATGACGCTAAACTTATTTTTTCAACAAAATCTGGTCTACAATCTCTAAACAATTTATAATCATCCCGAGTAGGACAAAAGAAAACTTCTTTAATATCTTTTGTCATAGCATAACCTACAGCTAAAGACAAAAATATCATATTTCTACCCGGAACCACAACTGAACCAGATTTTCCTGTTAAAAGAGAACCTCCAATTTGCTTTAAATCGACCTTTAAAATTTTAAAAGAAACATTATTCAATTTTGCTATTTTTTTTGCATATTTCAATTCTATCTTATGTCTTTGTCTATAATCAAAACCTATAGCATAAACTTTATTGTATTTTTTTAAAGCCCAATAAAGCAAAGTCGTGCTATCCATCCCTCCACTAAATAAAACTAAACATTTATTTAATTTCTTTGATATGCTTTTCTGCATATTTTACTTTATGATTAAAATAATCTTTAATATCTTTTAAATCTTTTGTCTTTTCATAAATATATTTTGGCTCATATTGACAATTCCAATAACAACCTTTGCAAAGTTCTTTAAAATCTTTATACCAATCCTTTAAAAAATCATCAAAATTAAAATCTTTAATATTATGCTTAACTACTCTTTTTCCTTTGACGTGAAGACATAATCTTGCTGACCCGTCAGCATCAAAAACAAGATTTATTGGATATCCACATTTCCATTGTTGCTTTACTACATATTTAGACCAATTCAAAAGATAATTATCTGTATTATGTATCAGATATCCTTCTTTTTTCATCTCAACCATTTTTAACATTATCTTTTTAATCTTTGGTATATCTTTTTTTGTAAATAATCTCTTTTTCAAAACATCAAAAGAAGCAGCATAGTCATAATTTTTATTCTTACCAAAAATTACAGGAGTTATTTCTGCCCAAGTTTTATTCTTGGTAAGAAACTTTACTAAATCTGGTAATTCTTCTAAATTAGTTTTATCAATTGTAATAGTGCAATGCAAATCTCTAAAACCTAATTTATTTAATAAAGGCAATAATTTAATAGTTGTTTGACTTTTTAGTCTTTCCCATACATCTTCTTTAGGTTTCAAAGAATCCAAACTTAAAGAAATACTATCCATTTCTTTTCTTAACTTTTTTAACTTTTTTTCATCATTGAGTAATACTCCATTTGTAGTAAAATTCCAAAAAATTTCTTTCATTCTTTTAGAAAAACTCACCAGTTTTTCTCCCCATACTGAAATATCACCTCCTAATAAACACACAAACTGAATACTTGGATTTTTTTTCACTAATTCTTTGATATAGCGAGCCCATTCTTTCCAATTCAATTCATTCGGAAAATTATCATTTCTAATGGAACAATATTCACATCGTAAATTACATTTCCTTGTAGGTATTATCGTAATGCAAAAAGGTTTCATTTTATTAAAGATAAAAATTCTTGTTTTACTACTGAATTTTCAAATATTCCATAAACTGCCGAAGTTGTTGTCCAACTCTCAGTTTTTACTCCTCTTATCAATTCACAAAAATGCCGACCTTTAATAATTAACATTGCCCCTTTCGGGTCCAATTCTTTTACAAAATCTTTAATTATATTATCTGTTAAATTTTCTTGAATTACTGGTCTCGCACACCACCATTTTATCCTTCTGATGATTTTTGATATTCCTGTTACCTTACCATTTGGAATATAAGCAAAAGCAATTTTCATTTCTATGGGGACTAAATGATGTTCACACCAACTAAAACATTTAAATGTCTTAACAATCATTTGGTCATTATCGCTTTTAAAAATTTTAAACTCTGGCGGCTTTTCTTTTAATCCGTAAAATACTTCTCTATACATTCTGGCTACTCTTTTTGGCGTTTCTATTAATCCTTCTCTATTAACATCTTCGCCAATTTCTTTTAAAATGGTATAAACTGCTTTTTCTATTTTATCCATATTTTTTTTAAATGCCTTTTTTCTTGCCGAAAATAAAAGTCTGTAATCTTGAGCTAAACTTAATATTATTCTTTACACAATAATTCCAGACCTTTTTACAAATTTCAATATCTTTTTTCTTTTTAAAAGTAGTTAAAGGCATTAACATTGTTGCATAAGGTATCATATCAAGTCCTATTTTTTCTAAATCACTCACTACTTTAATATCCCATCTTTCAGGGTTAAACTCCAAAGATAAATTTCTAACTTTTTCTGCTACTTTCTTTTCTTTTGGACTGATTGCTAAATAATGAAATAAATAAAAATCTATTTCTTCTAATAAATCGCCATTTGTTTCTAAATAATGATAGTAATCTCTTGTCTTACTTATAACTTTTTCAATTGCTTTTCTTTGTAATAAAGGCTCACCTCCAGTCCAAACAACACAATTGAACTTTGATTTTTTAATTATTTTAACAATTTTATCTACAGAAACTTCTTGATATTTATCTCCTACTACACTATAAAGAGTATCACAAAACCAACATTTTCTTGTGCATCCATAAGTGCGAATAAATAACATCGGATAACCAGAAAATTTACCTTCTCCTTGAATTGATTGAAAAATTTCAGATACTTTTATTTTCATAAATTATCTTCACTATAAATTACGGAACCATTTTCTGTTTCTTTAATTTCTACTTCTAAATTAAAAAACAAAGTTCTTTTTTTCATTTTTTCGTAAACTTTGTCATAAATATATTTGCTGATATTTTCAACAGTCGGGTTTTCAATAAATTCATTTAAAAATTTATGATCCAATTCATCAATAATTTCTTTTAATTCTTTAAAATCAATAACCATACCATCAACTAGTTCACTTGTTTTAATTGTAATCTCTACAAAATAATTGTGTCCGTGTAGATTTTTACATTTAGAAGTTTTTAAAGAACTAGTTTCTTTTAAACTATGAGCTGCAGAAAAATCTGTTTTATATTTTAGTTTCCACATATCTTTTATAAAATTATAAAAGTCTTTCTTAAAAAATCAAGAGTTGTCTTGACTTTCTTTTCTGTATCCATCAAGTTCTATTAAAATTTTAGCAAAATCTTCTCTTGAAATCAAAACATAAGGAGAGTTTTTATCATAGTTAACATAAATTTCAAGAAATGCTTTTTTTCCTTGAGCGTCTTCTTTATTTTTTTGAAAATACTGAAGCACTTTTTTAGTTAATAAATTCTGTTCTGATTTAACATCAATAACAAATTCATTTAATACTGAATCACCAAAAACTAATAAATCTGCTGGCATATTAAAAAATGCTCCACTCATTGGAGTTCTTTTAACTACGACCTTTAATTTTTCAGACCAAAATTTGGCTGAAGACCTTTCATAAATATTTCCTTTTCTTTTAGGACTTATTTTCATATTTTTGAATGTAATTTTTAAAATAGTTAATATCTCTTTTTATCCATTTGCCACAAATTTTACAGCGAGTATAAAGTTCTTGTTCTTCATCTGGATGCTGACATTCAAGCTCTGATATTTTGCCTTTTGCTTTTCCAATTTCATCTTCAAAATCAGAAAAAGTTAAACTATTTGCTTTATCCAACCATTCTTCTTTTTCTTCATCGCTTAAATCTTTTGCCACTGGTAATAATTTTACTAACCTAAAGTAGTCAACATATAAGTTCTTATATGTTATAATTTCTCCAAATGTCCTCCAAATTCTTATTAAATTAAAAGCAGTTCCATGTTTTATTCCAATTTCTTTTAAAAACATTTCAAAATTCTGAATATGTTCTCCGTAGTAAATATACAATCTTTCTCTTTGTATAATATCTAAATTCTTACCAATAATTAAAAAACCTTTTACTGTTTCTTCTTTTGCTTTTTGAATTTCTTCAACTAATTCAAAAACTTTTTTAACTTTTTTCTCTTTTGAAATAATTTCTGACATATTTTTTAATTTAACTTTATTGACCTTTTTAATTATTTTTACCGACCTTTTTATTTTTTTTATTTGTATTTTTTAAAAAAGGGGAAGGGGGACAGAGAATTTCTCGTCCCCCGTCAAACAAAAGAGCTATTTATTTTGCCTTTTAATGGCATATTTCTTGAGAAACAATCTTGTCAGTTTTTCTACTAATCTATCTTCTTCAAAAAGAATTAAGTTTTCTTCTTGGAATGTTATTCTTTCTTTTAAAAATTCAAAAATTAACTCAGTCATTTCTCCGACAACTAAATGAAGCAATTCGTGCAAAATGTATTCTTCTAAAGGAATATCTTTACCGCAAATAACTATAATAGCCTCTCTATATCTGTAATCAGGATAAATTTGAGCTCCTTTTTGTCCTCTTTTTCTAAACTGGACTTCAATTCTCCAGTCTTGCAAATTGAGAAGATACTTCCACTTCTCTATTATCAAAAAAACCATCTCTTCCATTTTATTCACCTCTTTATTAAATTGTTTTAAAATTGGAGGGAAGAAGCGAGCCCCTTCCCTCCTTTTGAAACTACTTTTTGGAACTTTCTGCTATTTCTTTGTAAGTCTTATGAAATTCAATTAGTGCGAGCTTTAACTGGATTGCTTTTTCTATACTTTGTAAAGCTAAATCAACTGAAAAACTTCCTTCCTCTACTTTGAAAAGTTTGTTAGAATAGCTTGAATAACCCCAGAGTTCCCAATTAGGAAGCCCTGTAAGCCAACAATAAATATTAACTTGCACTATGCCGACAATTTTAATCTTGTCTGGCATTTTTGCNNNTTGGAANGTTTTTAGTTCTAAAACCTTGCCATTCTTCTGGTCTACTTTNTCAGGGCATCCTATTATCAGCCACCACTCTTTGGTTTTTTCATCAAAATAAAATCGTCTGTATTGCTGGGGTTCATCAAAGCCTAATCTGCTGTGTATTCTCTTTCCTTCGTAGAGGATTTCTGAAGACACTGGTTCTTGTTTTACAATGTCATCTGCCTTGTAATAAAGCAAAGAAACAATTTGAGAAGCGGTTAATCTGTAAATCACTTTAATCACCTCCTTATTAAAAAATTAAAGTGCTTTTGAGGACTTTAAGGTTTTTCCTTATTGTCCCCATATTTTTTAAAATTATTTTTGACAACTTTTTTAATCATCAGACATTTCTTCTATTGCATCTTTTATAGCACTATAATAAATTTTCTCCATCAATAAATATTAACCTGCACTATGCCGACAATTTTAACCTTGTCTGATATTCTTGCGGTTTGGAAAGTTTTTAGTTCTAAAACCTTGCCATTCTTCTGGTCTACTTTATCAGGGCATCCTATTATCAGCCACCACTCTTTGGTTTTTTCATCAAAAATAAATTTTTTTTTGACATTTCTTCTATTGCATCTTTTATAGCACTATAATAAATTTTCTCCATAATTTTTCCTTCCATTTCTTTAAGAATCTGAAAAGCCTCTACCCATCTTCCTTTTTCTACGGCGGAAACAAAATAATCAAGATGGTTTTCCCATTCTTCTTTTTCTTCTGTGTCTACCCAAATTGGATTTAATTTTATTTCTGTCATTTTATTTTTTTTAATTTATTTTTTGCCGACCTTTTTTATTTTTCTATGCTTTTTTGCATAAACTATAATTTTTTTATCTTCCCAGTTTCTTAATCCAAATCCTGCTTTTTCTAAATAATTCCAAACAGCATCAAAACTATCTTCTGAAACATCTAAAACTATTGCAGGCTCAAGAGGACTTGCGATGTTATCTTCTATAGGGACTTCTTTTATTTCTGCTTTCATTTTATTTTAATTACTTTTGCCGACCTTTAAAAACTCTATTATTTTTTCCGCTAATTCTTCTCCCCACTCCGGGTTTATTCGCCAGAAAAATGGCTCTTTTTCCTCAATGATGAAGCAACTTCCTTTTTTCTTGTCATATTTACCATAAGGCAACCAATATTCAGTATTTCTAACAATAAGTTTTTTCAGTTTTTCTTTTAGACAAATATCGCAAGGCGGGCTTTCTCTTTTGTTAAATGGACACTTTTCTTTTTTCATATTTTTTTTAATTATTTTTGCCGACCCTTTAATTAAAAAAACTCCAAAAAAGTGTTAATCTTCAATAATAACTCCAATTGCTTTTAAAAAATCATCTATTTGATTTTTAGATATTTTTACTNCCCAAAGTTTTGCATCCCAAAGGATTGCTCCTTCAAGGTTTGCTCCCCTAAGGTCTGCTTCCATAAGGTTCGCTCTCCAAAGGTTCGCTTCTCTAAGATTTGCTCCTTCAAGGTTTGCTCTCCAAAGGTCTGCTTCTCGAAGGTCTGCTCCCCAAAGGTTTGCTCCAGCAAGATTTGCTCCTTTAAGGTTCGCTCCCCAAAGGTCTGCTCCTTTGAGATTTGCTTTGCTAAGGTCCATATCTTGAAGGTTCATTTTATTTTTTTCTACTTCTTCTTTAGTCATCATATTATTTATTTGTTTTTAAAAATTTGACCTTTTAATTAAAATAAGTCCAAAAATAAGGGTCATTTTCAATTCTCTCTTGCACTTCTGGAGGAAATAA
>JGI24721J44947_10000609_pt1 | contig 48800 bp, 45 predicted proteins | sample YelNatPaOPGAMG01_FD_44947 | JGI IMG/M metagenome (IMG submission 44947) | reverse complement strand
ACGAATGTAAAAAACGTCCTCGCCATAAAAAATAGCCGAGTCATGGCAGTAGTTAAAGCGGATGGTTATGGACATGGAGCAATTCCTGTGGCGAAAGCTGCCCTGCAAGCGGGTGCAAGCTGGCTGGGAGTGGCTCGTTTTGAAGAAGCAATGGAATTAAGATTAGCTGGCATTCAAGCCCCGATTTTATTACTGGGATACCTCCCCCCACAAAAAATCGCTCTAACCATTCAATACAACATTTCCATGACAGTCTGGAGAAATGATCAAATTCAAACGGTTGCTAAGGTGGCAAACAACCTCCAGTCACCTGCTCGGTTACACTTGAAAATAGATAGTGGAATGAGTCGGATTGGAGCTCAACCTGAGGAAGTTTTCCCTCTATGTGAATCAATCGCATCCCATCCCAATCTTCTGTTGGAGGGAGTATTTACCCACTTCGCTCGCGCCGATGAACCAGACCCTCAGCCCACATTGCTGCAACTGGAAGTCTTTCAGCAATCCCTAAAAACTATCGAGAGATTTCGTACCGAAAACACCCTAATCCATACATCCAATTCTGCTGCCGCGATCTCACCAAACTTTCCTGCTTTTGACATGGTCAGGTTAGGCATCGCCATGTATGGCTTACACCCTTCGAGCGCTGCTCCATTGCCAGAGAATTTTAAACCAGCGCTCACTTGGAAAACCGTATTAAGCCATGTGAAAACACTGCCCGCGGGCCGCGGTATCAGCTATGGTCATATTTATACCACTACAAAACAAGAGAGGATTGGAACCCTGCCAGTAGGATATGCCGATGGTTTCCGCCGCTGGAAAAATAACCAGGCTTTGATACATGGTATCAAAGTACCTGTTGTTGGGAGGGTTTGCATGGATCAATGCATGGTACAACTCGATGCTGTTCTTGATGCTCGAGCAGGCGATGAGGTGGTTTTAATTGGCTATCAGGATTCAAACCATCTTTCCGCTGAGGAAGTTGCAGCCGCGTGGGGTACTATCAATTACGAAGTAGTTTGCGGTATTGGGAAACGGGTGCCAAGAGTTTATCTCAACCAAAGCGCTGGGGAAAATTAATCAACCCTATCCTTCCAGCAAACCTAACACAACCGGAAGTAATTGTTTTTTTCGGGAGACAACCCCAGGTGCATCACGGGTTCCATCCGCTAATACCGGATAGGGTAGATAATCCAATACTGGTGGCGATCCAGCGCTCAAGAGCAATCGGCTGGCACCGCGCACAACATCGGTGACCAACAAAATTGCAAAATCCAAATTCTTTCGCTCGTGCATATCATTCAATGCTTTTTGTAACGCAGATAAATTTTCTGTCAGGCTCACTAAATCGGTTACTTCTACCTGAGCAATCGCAAATTTGAAACCAGCGGATTCGTATGCTTTTACATCCGTATTGACGATTTCATACGGATCTCGCTCGGTTAACCCGACCCCCGCGGATAAAACAGCTTTTCCGAAGCTTTCCACCGTTTCATCTTTTAGAGGTGAACCACCTGAAAATGCCCAACGTGCAAGCCTTTCAACAGCCAGACGGTCTCGTGTTGTTGTGGTTGGCGACTTTAATAGTAATGTATCGGAAAGCACCCCCGCAAGCAATAAACCGGCTAAAGCCGGCGGGAGGGATAAGCCCGCCTCCACAGTCCGCTCGGTGACTAAAGTCGAGGTCGACCCAACAATATCGACGCTAAAACGGATGGGTGTATGTGTGTAAGGGTTACCAAGGCGATGGTGGTCAAGGATTTCGATTAATTCAGCTTCTTCCAACGAGGCAATCGCTTGGCGTGGTTCGTTGTGATCCACCAAAATAACCTTCAAACGGGGTGGGTTGAGCAAATCACGTTGACGGGCAATGCCATGATATAAATTTTGTTCATCAACGATAAAATAATCATCATACTCATCACGCAGGATCCGGTTAATCGCATCACGGATGAACGCATTTGCGAGAAATTTTGGAACGGCTGTGTCTGCCGCTTCCCGACATGGTGCAGACATCACATCGGCTAAATTATTCTCTGTCAAAATTGGTTTTGGACCTAACATCTGAATGAGAAAACCGAATAAACTAAAACCGCTGATCAACCCATACGGCTTTCCCTCATTGGTTACAATCGGAGCCAACCCTCCGGTGCGGGCAGCCAATGTCCACGCTTCACTTAGCGGACTATCGGGCAGGATCGTGTCCAGTCTTTGGGATACAGATTCAAAGCGCGGGGATGCATCCGTTAATAACATTGGCGGATCAAGTTGCAATCGTTTCAATACCCAAGCAGTTTGTGGATTGAGTGCNCCTGCCCGCGCTGCAATGGTCTCCACCCCATCGCGCTGATTTAAAAGCCATGCATAACCTATTGCTGATGCAATGGTATCGGTATCCGGATTAATATGGCCAATAACATAAATTGCAGAACGAGACATGGGTCAATTGAAAACATTATACCCGATGATAGTAGAGTGAAGGGATAGGTTAATACAGATTGCCACTGGGCGAATAGCTGCGAACGTTCATTAGGAGCAGCGTATCGAGACCAATCCCGTGTGGTATCGACCGGGCTCAACCAACGGTGGTTTCAACAGGGCTCAACGAACGGGGGTTTCGATAGGCTCAACCAACAATATTCGCGGGTTAAGTAGCAGTAGCTACATATCGAAACCCCTCCAAATTTGAAAACTGCCTGCTTCTATCCCAATAACAGAAAATCCGTTACCCTCCTAAATAAGCCTTCTTTACATCCGGGTTCTCCAATAAATCTTTGGATTTCCCTTCCAAAACCAGATTCCCGTTTTCCAAAACATAGCCTCGGCTGGCAAATTTCAGAGCCAGACGGGCGTTCTGCTCTACTAACAGAATAGTCGTACCACGCTGATTAATCTCCCTTAAAACATCAAATACATTCATCATCATTAGCGGTGCTAACCCCATGGATGGTTCATCTAACAGCATCATCTTCTTTCCGCTCACCAATGCCCTTCCAACAGCTAACATTTGCTGTTCACCACCGCTTAGGGTTTCCGCTTTTTGATTGATGCGTTCCCGCAAACGGGGGAAAATTGTAAAAACACGCTCAATATCTTCTTCGATCCCCTTCGGATCTTTGCGGGCAAACGCAGCCAATTGCAAATTCTCGTGTACGGTTAAATTTCCAAATAGTCGCCTGCCTTCTGGTACATGCGAGATGCCTAATTCGCTTACAACTTTATCAGCGGTATAGTCTAATAAATTCTTACCCGCGAAGGTCATCTTTGTACCTTCTTCGACATCTACTAAGCGCGATATCGCCCTCAATGTCGTGCTTTTCCCAGCGCCATTCGCGCCAATAATGCAGACGATCTCCCCTTCTTCCACTTTGAAATTAATCCCATGCAGAGCTTTAATCCGATCGTACGAGACACGTAAATTTTCTATGTCGAGCAACATCACGCTTCTACCTCCTTGCCCAAATAGGCTTCAATGACGACCGGGTTGTTGCGAATCTCCTCAGGTGTTCCTTCAGCAACAACTTCTCCAAAAACTAAGGTTTGTATCCGTTCGCACAAATCCATCACCACTTTCATGCGATGTTCAATGACAAAAATTGCTAACCCTAATTGTTCATGGACATGGCGGACAATATCCATCATTTCAATCAACTCTTCTGGATTCATCCCCGCGGTTGGCTCATCCAAGAATAAGATTTTTGGATCCAAGGCTAAAGCACGCGCTAATTCGACTCGCCGCTGGGCGCCATACGGTAAATTGGTGACGATTTGATCTGCAAAGTGGCGAATACCCACCAATTCTAATAAATGATATGCCTTCTCTTCAATTTCTTTCTCTTGCTTATGCCGCAATGACGTGCCAAAGAAAGCACCGGTTATTCCATAACTAATTTTTGAATACTGAGAAAGACGAACATGATCTAACACTGACATGTGTCGCCATAGCTGGAGATTTTGGAAAGTCCGTCCTAGCCCTTTTGCAGCAATTTGGTACGGTTCTAACCCAACCAGATTTTCTCCTGCCAGGGTTATCGTACCTTCTGAAGGGCGGTAAATGCCGGTAATGAGGTTGAAAATAGTGGTTTTACCAGCACCATTTGGTCCAATCAATCCCCGGATTTGGCCTGCTTCTATGAAAAGGTTGTAATCATGAACCGCCCGCAGACCGCCAAAGTAATGAGTCATATTCTTAACTTCGAGAAGTGCCATGCTACGCCTCCGGTCCTTTTTTCTGTTTTGGACGGATTAATTTTTTAATATCGAAATCTCGAAAAGCAATTAATCCTGTGGGACGATAAATCATAATGAGGATGATCATGATTGGTATGATAATCCATTTGTAAATTTCCAATGGACGTAAGGCTTCACTAAGCAGATTCATCCCTACCGCCCCAACAATCGATCCAACCACAGAATTCAATCCGCCAAAATAGACCATCGCCAAAACTTCAGCTAGCTTTTGAATGCCGAATGAACTTGGATTGACATAACGCAAAACATGCGCCAGTAAACCCCCGGCAACCCCCGCCCAGAATGCAGCGAAAAGAAACGTGACCATTTTTGTCCTACGCGTGTTGATCGTCATCGCATCGGCTGCCATTTCTCCATCTCGCACTGCATTCATTGTTTTTCCAAAAGTTGAGGTTACGTAATTATTAATCATCCAGATACAAATCATTGCCCAAATAAATACAACTGGTAAAGTGGATAAATCTGGTTGACCGCTCAGTCCACGTGGCCCACCAAATACCTCTAAGTTTTCGAATAAACTTTTAATAATAAAAGTAAATGCCAGAGAGATAATCGCCAAATAATCCCCTCTGGTTCGGAATGAAGGAACAGCCACCAGTAAAGCTCCCACTGCAGAAATCAAACCGCTCAATATCAATATAAACGGAAAGACAAACGGAGCAAGGAAAGCTGGCAAGTGAAGCGATCCGAACAAATCATTATTCACAAATAAAATAATACTCAATACGGAAGCTGCATAAGCACCTAATGCCATGAAACCAGGGTGGGAACATGAAAATTCACCCATATAACCATTTACGACATTCAAACTGAGCGTAACCATGATCGCTATTAGGGTAAGTTTCAGCACTAGCACTCGGTAATCACTCAGATCAGCCCAAACTTGTAGAGTCAGATACAATAAAATGATATGTACTATGGTTGAAAAAACTATCGATTTATCCATCATCCATTGCGCGACCCGGTTACTAAGGTTTCCTAATGCCCTTGCAACGGCTAAAACTGGGATAGCATAAATCACAATGTTATACAAGATCGCGGGGGGAATTAGGATGGGCGTCTTTAATGCAATTAAAAAGCCAAACAAAACTGGAGCCTTAGGCATTCCGATCAATTGGGCGAATGGATTTCCGATAAAATGCTCTAAAATGGCAGAAAACAATCCACCAATCAACCAGGCCATCATCGGTACATCACTAAACCACTTATTCCACTGTTCCGCTAAGCTACTAAACCACTTTTTTTGTCTAGGGTATGAATCGCTAACAGCCGTCATAATGTTTCCTTTCAATAAACCAGTGATAGTTAAGTTCTCATAGACGCAATTGGGCACTGTATGGCTCTCCAAAGAAGCCATGCGGTTTGAACGTCAATATGAGGAGGATAATTGAATAAGCGATTAAATCCCTTAATGTGGATGGGAAAATGGTTGCCACAAAGATTTCAATAAATCCCAATAGAAAACCAGCCATTGCAGCACCTAATACGGAACCTCTACCCCCTAAAATTGCTGCCACAAATGCTTTCCATCCAAATAAGATACCCATATATGGATCCAGGACGGGATAAGCTATTCCAAACAGGATTCCTGCCGCAGAAGCTAAGGCAGAACCCAAGCCAAATGTAAGAGCGGCAATCAAATTGATAGAAACACCCATCAGAGGAACAATGAAAAAATCATACGCCATAGCACGCATCGCCATTCCCCATTTTGTCCGCCGTACGAAAAAGTTCAACGCTATCATCAAGCCAATAGAAACCAGTACAATCATAATTTTTGTGTTCGTTATACTAACGCCGGCGATTTCATAGGTTTGCGATACGATTAGTTCAGGGAATTTTTGTCGCCGTGCGCCTAAAATGGCGAGGTTACCGGTTTCAAGGATAATGCCCACCATTAAGCCAGTGATAGCAGCAGACGCTCGCGGTGCTTTCCGTAATGGCCGATAAGCTATGCGCTCAACAGCCATTCCGACGAAGGAGGTTAAAAACATTGAGAGCAAAATCGTGAGAATCAAAATCAGCCAATTGGGTAAAACCAAGATACCAGCAGCACTCAATCCAATAAATCCAGTGGCAACAAAGAAACCGATGTAGGCGCCGGTCATAAAGATATCCCCATGGGCAAAGTTAAATAACATCAACACACCATAAACCATGGAATACCCTAAGGCAATCAGAGCGTAAAAGCTCCCCCACTGTAAAGCGTTAACCACATTTTGTAAAAAGAACGCCATAATGGGCTGCTCCTTCTAACAATAGGATGGGGTGGACAGGCAGTTCACCTGTCCACCTAAATTTTGCTTTAAACACTTTCCTGATCAAAACGGTTTTGCATTTTGGTGCGGTTAAGCTGGTTATGGACAAGCTTGTTTGTAGAAAGTGAATTGACCTTGATCGTCAATTTTCACGATGACCGCACATTTAATTGGGTCGTTGCCCTGTGTAAAGTCCATCTTACCAGTGATACCGTCAAATTCTTTAATTTGAGCTAGTGCATCGCGAACGCATTTCCTATCGACCTTAATATCACCGGTTATCTTGCCACAATTCTGAATCGCCGTTTGTGCAAGACCAAATGAATCCCAAGATAAAGCGCCTACATCATCCGGAACATAACCATATTTCTGTTTGTATCGGTCGATGAATTCTTTTGTTTTTCCGGTTGCGCCAGCTGCGGCATAGTGCGTNCTAAAGAACAAACCATAACAATCTGATCCGCATAAATTAATTAATTCTGCTGAACCCCAACTATCGCTCCCAACAATNGGCTTGTTAAAACCAAGTTGGTGTGCTTGTTTTACTATCAAGCCAACTTCATTGTANTATTGAGGTGTGAAGAGGAATTCAGCGCCAGAATCTTTTATTTTGGTCAGTTGGGCACTGAAATCAGTATCTTTGGTTGTAAAACTTTCAAATGCAACTACCGATCCTGCGCCATGTTGTTTTTCCCATGCTTCTTTGAAAAATTCAGCCAACCCTTTTGAATAATCGCTCGCTACATCATATAACACACCCGCTTTCGTGAAACCAAATTCCTGTGTCACGAAATTCGCTACAACGGGTCCTTGAAAAGGATCCAAGAAACAAGCGCGGAATACCCAGGGACGGTCTTTGGTTGTGTTAGGATTTGTTGACCACGGGCTTATCATTGGAGTTTCATTGTTATTCGCAATTTCACCAGCTGGAACAGCCATTTTTGAAGCATTAGGACCAATGATAATCAAAACCTCATCTTGGGTAATTAATTTTGTGTTTACCGCCGCAGCGGATTCTGCCTTCGCTTCATTGTCCTCTATGACTAATTCGACTGGATATTTTTTCCCTCCTACTTCCAGACCACCGGCTGCATTGACATCCTCTAACCACATCTGCGCAGCATACTTTAAACCTTCCCCTACTTTTGGAATGTCCCCCGTTAGCTCAGCATTTACGCCGATTTTGATCGTCTGGGGAGCTTTTTTCGCACACCCCGATAACATAAAAGCACCAATTAACAANACAGATATTAGGATGAGTAAATAGTTTTTCTTCATAATCTCCTTCTCCATAATTGTTAGTCTGATAGGATATGCTAAATAAAAAATTTAAATATTATGTANCCTTATATTTCACCTCCTTTCAATATATGCCATTGGTTATGAAAATTGAAGTGATCAATAGGAAACTTTTTTGCAATTACCACCCATAATCGCACCTGNAACACTGGTTTATATTTGGGATGGATAATCATGCACTCCTCCAACGGTGTTATCCAAAGNAAACCAAAACCGCTAAGANTAAACCATCACCGAATTTANTAATTAGTATAAACGAATTATTCCCAAAAGTAAACTGATATTTGACATGATTAATATAGTCAATAGGATGATTAGTATGATGATTTGAGTCTTTTCAANAACTTCTCGATATTTATAACTACTTCGCCTCTATTGACAGGGTGTTATAAGAAGCNANATCATAGCGAGTTTGTGAAGCTATCTCCCGACCGGCGCCGGTGATGGCTGTGCCGCNCTCGCCATTTCCCCATCGGGTTAATGATTGCTTCTGTAACAACGAATGCTTCATCTCAATGAGAGTTTGGTAGTGGTCATTACGAACNAAGTGAAGCAGTCTCCCTCTCAGGCAAATAGATTGCTTCTGCCGCAAAGTACGCTCCTCCACAATGACGGGTGCATTGAGTAATTCCTATTTTTCATAAAATCCGATAACACTGTTAACACCTTTGCCATACTTCAACTATAATTCCTTATTATGTTATCCAATTATTCCGCAACCGCAATCGCTCACCCCAATATTGCATTGATCAAATACTGGGGCAACCAGGATGAAACACTTCATATTCCCTCCGCGGATTCCATCTCAATGAATTTAGGTTCGCTCATTACAAAAACACAAGTAATTCTTGATCCTGAATTAAACCATGATGTCCTTATCCTCAACAACCAGCTGGCAGATAACGCTGCTACACTTCGTGTACAACGATTCCTCGATTATTTTCGTAACCACAGTGGGATTAAAACCTGCTGCCGAATTATCAGTGAAAACAATTTTCCTACCGCAGCCGGAATTGCCTCCTCCGCTTCCGCTTTTGCAGCGCTCACACTGGCAGCTGCAAAAGTATTTCAGCTGGAGCCCGATCTAAAAGAGCTTTCTCGCATCGCTCGACTCGGCTCTGGCTCAGCCTGTCGCTCAATTCCAGCGGGGTTCGTCCACTGGCATGCCGGTTATGATCACTCCAGTTCATATGCCGAAAGTTTTGCCCCGCCGGCTCATTGGGATTTGATAGATTGCATAGCAGTAATCGGCGATGAACCAAAAATCATTTCTTCTTTAGAGGGACATCGTTTAGCACAAACCAGCCCCTTCCAAAAAATCAGAGTCGAGACAGCCCGTTCCCGCATCGAAGTTTGTCGGTCTGCCATAATCGAGAGAGATTTTATCCAACTCACGGATGTGGCAGAACTCGATACCAATCTCATGCACTCAGTGATGATGACATCCCGCCCGCCATTATTCTATTGGCAGCCACCAACGATCGCCGTGATTCAACAAGTGCGTAAGTGGCGGTCAGAAGGCTTATCTCTCTTTTACACAATTGATGCCGGCGCTAGCGTTCATGTTATTTGCTTGAAAAAGGATGCCGGAATAGTGCAGGAACGTCTCACATTAATAGATGGCGTCAAAACCGTGATCCTATCCGGCCCTGGGGACGCAGCCCATTTATTAAGTTAAAGAAAGTCACTTCAAAAGTTACTGTCTCTTTTTTTATTTAATCAGGATATAATTGGTTTATCAAAATTATTTTGTTTTAGGCTGGATGAATATTCTATAAAGAGAAACTGAAATATGAATTTTCAATTATTGACTTTTATTGGTGGTATTGCTCTCCTGATCATTTTCCATGAATTTGGTCACTTTCTCGCGGCAAAACTCTTAAAAGTGGATGTAGAGGAATTTGGCATCGGCTTTCCTCCGCGCATCCTGAAGCTCTTTACAGCGGGAGGGACAGAGTTCACTTTAAATTGGATCCCATTGGGCGGTTTTGTACGCATTAAAGGGGAAAACGATCCCGAAGTTCCCGGTGGTTTAGCCGCCGCCAATCCATGGGTGAGATTTGCCGTCATCAGCGCAGGGCCGATCACGAACATATTAATCGGGATTATCTTATCAGTTCTGGTCTTCTACCAAGCCGGTGAACCGCTTCCGAATCGGGTGAAAGTATTAGGNATTGCTCCCGGTTCTCCAGCTGCGCAAGCAGGATTGCAAACCGGCGATATCATCCTGGAAGTACAGGGCAATAAAGTGGATTCGGTGGATAAGCTGCACGATTTAATCTATCAGCGTTTAGGTGAACCAACCACTTTAGTGTATGAAAGAAATGGAAAGAATTTTTCTACCACACTTACTCCTCGCAATCCACCNCCACCTGATCAAGGTGCAATTGGGATCCTAATGGGGGTGGATACACGCCCAACCACGGTGATTAAAGCAATCCCACGTGGTGTACAGGCTTCATTCAATTATGTTGCCATGTTGTTTTCGCTGCCGAAAATGCTTATGACAAAGCAAATTTCACCGGAAATGGCACGCCCGGTTGGTTATAAAGGCATGTATGATATCTACCAACAAGTTCAAGACCCCTTTTCATTTTTCACCATGATCACGATGTCTTTAGGTGTGCTCAACCTATTCCCGATCCCTGCCTTAGATGGTGGGCGTCTCTTATTCACCAGCTTCGAAATCATCACCCGCCGGCGCCTTCCACCAAAATATGAAAACGCTATCCACATGGTAGGTTTTGTTTTGTTACTGGCATTATTGGTCTACATCAATATCATGGATTTTGTTTCACCCGTCAAATTACCATTCTAAGAGAGCAAATAGATGAATAAGAAGATAACTATTAACGAATTAATTAATACTTTGCTCGATACTGAAAACCCAGTTCAAGCAAAATATATCTATCGCTTATCCGATCTTAGCGATAGCGATTTAGCAAAAATCAAAAAGATTTGGCATAAAATTCCCGACTGGCGCCGCCAAGCTTTATTGGAAGATACAGAACTGATGGCAGCAGATGATACCTTACTTTCATTTACCGCTTTAGGTAAATTCGCCCTCGAGGATCCCAACGAACATGTACGCGCCTTAGCAATTCGTAACTTATGGGAAAGCGAGGATACAACCATCATCCCAAAATTGTTAGAGATGCTCATGTCCGATAATTCCGAAGAGGTGCGGGCGAATGCTGCCACTTCACTTGGGCAATTTGTTTATCTAGGTGAAATAGAGGAGTTAAAGGAAAAAATCCTTCACGAGATTGAGGAGAAATTAATTTCTGTCTATCGTGGCAACGATACACTGTTAGTTCGCCGGCGGGCATTGGAGGCTCTCGGATTTTCAAGCCGCCCAGAAGTAGACGAATTTCTCGATGAAGCATATCATTCAGGCAACCGCGATCTACTCGTCAGCGCTTTATTTGCCATGGGACGCTCAGCAAACTCGGTCTGGCTTCCATATGTAGAAAAGATGCTGGATCACAAGGATGCTGAAGTCCGTATGGAGGCAGCCCGGGCAGCCGGCGGTTTAGAAGCAAAATCGTGCCGAGATTTATTGTTCAAATTGGTTAATGACGATGACGAGAATGTCCGTCAGGCGGCAATCTGGTCCCTTTCGGAAATAGGCGGAGAGGATGTTCAAGACCTTTTCATGGAACTGTACAATAACACAGAGGACGATGAGGAGCTCAATTTCCTTGAAGATGCCCTAGATAATTTAGCGTTTACCAATGATGTTGGTTTTTTCACCCTCATGGATATTGATGAAGAAGGGCATCTTCATTATCAGGAGGATGAAGCAGAAGACGATATATTTGATGATGAAGATCTCGACGATTTACTCGATCTCCATCTTGATGATGACGATGAATAATACAGGATATTAATTTCCCTTTTGAAATGCAGCGTAAACTATTAAGCTTGGTCGTTTTACTTATATGCTTGATGCAATTCGCTGCTCAACCAGCTCTCTCCCAAACCCTCTCCATTGAATTACACTCCGAAACATCCTATGAATTTGAAAGGATGATTAATTTTCAAGGAAAAATCACACCTCCTTTACCCATAAAACAAGCTAATTTATTGATAAAAACAAACAATACAGAGATCATTAAAACCCCTATTAAGATAGACGAAGAACAGAAATTTACACAGCCTTTTGATCTCGGCTCTAACCCTATCTTGCCTTTTTCCATCATTGAATATTGGGTTGAAGTGGAATTAAACGATGGCACAAACCTGACCTCACCAACCGATGAATTGCGCTATCTGGATAACAGAAAAGGCTGGGAAACCACATCCATGGACACTTTCCTGATCCATTTTCGAGATAAGCGACTCGATGTGGAGAATACGGTGATTCCTGTTTTGCAGCAAGCAATCCAGAAAATCCAGACGATTTTGCCAGCCCCGTCCATACCACCTGTTGACATTTACATCTATAATTCTCCCGGCGATCTCAGAGAAGCATACCCATTAAGCCAAGCCAACTGGATGGCTGCCCATGTTGAACCGCGAGCACATGTAATCCTGCTTTCCTTATCAAACCCGGCAGATGAAATTGTGCAATTAAAACGGCAAATCCCCCACGAATTAATGCACATCATCCTCTGGCAATTATCTCCCGAGAGTTATAACCAGCTCCCAGTTTGGTTGAACGAAGGGTTGGCGACCTCTGCTGAATTATCACCCAATCCTGAATATTATTCCATTTTACAAAATGCCGTGCATGACCATTCTTTGCTTGATTTCGCAGATATGTGTACCAGTTTCCCTCAAGATATTAGTAATGTATATCTTGCCTATGCGCAGTCTGGTGACTTCGTCCAATTCTTAATCCACTCCTATGGTTCTCAAAAATTAATCCCATTAATCCATGCCTACCAAAATGCAAAGGACTGCGTAGCCCCTCTTCAAACAACATATGGGTTAACTCTCACTGATCTAACCCAAAAATGGTTGAAAGAGCAATACGGTGTCGTTCCGCTGAATTTCGTCTTCAATAATTTTGCACCCTGGTTAGCAGTTTTAGCCATTATTTTGCTTACTCCATTCCTTTTATCATCGACTTTATTCCAGCATCACCGCCATTCACAGGAGGAACCATGACGGAAGAAACAAATGCCCGCTTGCACGCCCTCGTTGAAGGTGTTGTTCAAGGTGTCGGTTTTCGGATGTTTGTCCAAAGACAGGCTGCCCAACTTAATCTAACCGGCTGGGTTCGCAATACTTGGGAAGGAAACGTTGAGGTGGTTGCCGAAGGAAAACGGGAACAATTAGAGCAATTGTTAACCGCCCTCAAAATCGGACCTCGTTCGGCGCATGTCACGAATGTAAAATTCGTTTGGTTACCAGCAAATGGCGAATTCCCTGATTTTCGCGTTCGATCCACTGCATAAAAAATTATGTAAAGGCTAAACCTCGTTCTTTGAGGGATGCATAACGATTACGACCAACGATAATATGATCTAAAACCTGAATATCCAGCAACTGTCCTGCCTGGATGATGGCGCGGGTTAATGCAACATCATCAGCGCTCGGCGTAGGATCACCGCTAGGATGATTGTGCACCACAATAATTGCCGCGGCATTTAGACGAATTGCTTCGCGGAAAAGCTCTCCAATCCGCACCTGGGCAGAGTTTAGAGATCCCCGCACGATCGGCTTTATTTCTAAAACATGATTGCGGGTATCAAGGATAAGAACCCGCAGCTCTTCTTGTTCTAACCCGCTCATTTCATAATCTACCAAAACAAAAGCATCTTGCGGGCTTTGAATAACAGGACGTTCATCCGATTCGAGGCGCATACGGTTGCCTAATTCCAAAGCAGCTTTTATTTGGGCTGCTTTTGCAACACCCACTCCTCGTTGATCACTCAATTCCATAAAAGAAGCACGATGCAGGCCAATAATTCCATGAAAATCTCTCAACAAGCGCTGCCCAACCTGTAATGCATTTTCACCAGTTACACCCGTGCGCAGCAAAATTGCCAATAGCTCTGAATTACTCAATGCGCTTGCACCACGTTCCGCCAATCGTTCCCTTGGGCGGTCCGATTTTGGAATATCAGTGATACGAAAAATTACCCCAGAATCAACCATATCCTTCTCCTTGTTCAATGGCATAAAAACTGCACAGTTTTGATTGTCGCTCTGATAAAATAGCTTTCATGCTATAATCGCTTCAAGAGGTATCTCTCATGAATTTGGATGCAAATAGTTTTCGCAATCTTATCCTCATCCTCACCGCTTGGGGAGGGGCATTCATTGCAGCCTTGTGGCTCAGTTTGGTAATCTGGACTTATCGAGACATCCGCCATCGAACCCATGATCCATTAGCGCGTATTCTAGCCATTCTAGTGGTTGCGATATTATTCTTACCCGGCATCGTCATTTATCTTATTCTCAGACCATCTAACACGCTTGAAGAAGAATACCAACAATCCTTGGAGGAAGAAGCGTTGCTGCAAGCGATTGAAGAGCCAGAACTTTGTCCAGGCTGTGGACGAAAAGTGAAAGAAGACTGGCTCGTTTGTCCAAGCTGTCATACTCGGTTGAAAAAAGCATGTCACCATTGTGGCAAACTACTCGAATTATCCTGGAACCTTTGTCCATATTGTGCCACACCAGCACCAGGAATGCGCCGCGAGAGCGTTTCCATCGATGAGGTTATCCATCCAGTCGAAACGCAAGTTGACGAGCAACCTTAATCCTCATTTGCAGAGTTCATCTCCAACTCACCTGATTTTTCATCCGCCCTTTCTTTGACAGCGCGTATAAATCCGACAAATAAAGGATGAGGTCGATTCGGACGGGATAAGAACTCAGGATGAAATTGGGTACCAACCATAAACGGATGATCTTGGATCTCAGCAATTTCGACCAATCTTCCATCTGGCGACAAACCAGAAAATACCATGCCGGCGTTCTGGAATACTTCTCGATAAGCGTTATTGAATTCAAAACGATGACGATGCCTTTCGTAAACGATTTTATCTTGAGTAAATTCGGCGTATGCTGAAGCTGCTTTTGTACCTGGTATCAATTTACATGGATACAAACCCAACCGCATCGTTCCACCCATATCGGCGATATCCCGCTGGTCTGGCATTAGATCGATCACCGGCTGTAAAGTAGACCGATCAAATTCGGTTGAATTTACTTGATCGGTGCCATAAACATAACGCCCGAACTCCACCACCATCAATTGCATACCCAGACACAAACCGAGGTAAGGGATTTTATTTTCACGAGCATAGCGCGCCGCTTGGATTTTTCCTTCCGTTCCGCGGCTGCCAAAACCACCAGGGACAATAATGCCATCCGCCGATTTCACCACATCCCAGCCCTTCCCTTTCTCGAGATCTGAGGAATGGACCCAGGCTAAGTCTACTTCCACACCAACATGAAGAGCCGCATGTTTTAACGCCTCACGCACGCTCATATAAGCGTCATGTAATTCTACATATTTCCCCACCAAAGCCACCTTTACCACCGGTTTCGGTTGTTTTACTTTTGCGATTAATGTTTCCCACTCACTCCAATCTGGTTTTTGACGGGCTTTCAGTCCAAGCCGGTTCAGGACATAATCCCCAGCTCCCATCTTTTCCAAGATTAGTGGAACTTCATACAGGATTGGAGTGGTGACCATTGGAAAGATAGCTTTCCGCTCCACGTCACAAAATAGCGCTATTTTTTCGCAAATGCCATCTTCCAGTGGGTAATCGGATCTTGGCACGATGATATCCGGAGAGATACCAATCGACCGCAATTCACGGACAGAATGTTGGGTGGGTTTTGTTTTGAGCTCACTGGTCGCACCAATGTAAGGCAACCAGGTGACATGAATATAAAGGCTATTTTCTCTTCCCAAATCGGTACGCATTTGGCGAATCGCCTCCAAGAACGGAAGCGACTCGATATCTCCTACCGTACCTCCAATTTCAACTAATACAATCTCTGCTCCCGTTGTTTTTGCCACTAAACCAATCCGTCGCTTGATTTCATTCGTGATATGCGGGATGACCTGAATCGTACCGCCAAGAAAATCTCCCCGTCTTTCTTTGGTGATAATTTCCGCATACACTTGGCCCGTAGTCACGTTGCAAACCCGATTAAGGCGCACGTCAATAAATCGCTCATAGTGACCTAAATCTAAATCGGTCTCGGCACCATCATCGAGGACAAATACTTCACCATGTTGATAGGGGCTCATCGTCCCCGGGTCTACATTTATGTATGGGTCTAATTTCTGAACCGCCACTTTAAAACCGCGTTCCTTTAACAATCTTCCCAGAGCAGCTGCAGTGACACCTTTTCCAACCGAACTGACAACCCCCCCGGTAAAAAAGATATATTTTGTTTGGGATAATTCTTCCATAATACCTCCATTTACAAATTACAAAAGTCGTGGGGAGAAAGCCATTTAGGCATTTCTCCCCACGCTGTTATTTTTAAAAGCAGTCAAGCCCATTCATTCCACTAATCGCTCCAAATCTCGCACGGCACGCTGTAATTCGAGAAAAATCAAGCCCAATTTCGCATTATTCCGCGCCAATGCCGATAAAACCGCTGAATTGCCAATGGATGTCAATATCACAAACCCATTAGTTCCATGGATATAAATTTGTTCTAACTTTCCCCGATTTAATTCTTCGGCGATTCGTTCCCCTAATCCGATCATGGCAGCAGACATGGCAGATAAACGATCTTCTTCTACATCTGCAGGCAAAGCAGAAGCGATAATTAAACCATCCGTGGAAACCACAGCGGAAGCTTCAATTTCCGGGGAATTCATTTGCATTTCCCGTAATCGTGCAACAATCAGCTCGGTTCTCGTCTGTGCCATGTTTCACCTTATGATTAAGAGTTTACCACACATAACAAAGGTTTGCAAAAAGTTGACATTTTCGCTGAACAACAACAAATAACAATAAAAAGGTTGCATCCTTTTAATCTCCATGTTAAACTATAGGTTCGTATGTTGCATATGCTGGAAATGTTCATGGTTGTGGTCATTTTTGGTTTATTTAATGGTTTCGGACTCTCTCATCATATAATGGCTATGCGCAATAGCAGCCCCGCCGCTTTCGTTTCCCATATCTCTATCTCTTACCCGAAACCAAACCAGGCTGTACAAGGATTAGTCAAAATTACCGGAAGTACTAATATCCATGACTTCTCTCACGCTACCCTCGAATTCGCTTACCAGGCTAACCCTACCAATACCTGGTTTCCTATTGCTGAAAGTGACCAGGGTGTGGTAAATGATCTCCTCGCTACTTGGGATACTTCTACTATCACCGATAACATCTACATTCTCAAATTAACGGTTACTACCAAAACGAATCAGGTCTTCACTTATACGGTCGAAGGGATTAGAGTACGCAATTATTCCGCAATCGAAACCGATACACCTGCACCCCTATCCACCCGCAGCGAAGTCAGCACAGCGCGCGTTCCAACGCCGCAGCATAGTTTTCCTCTTACTCCCACACCTTTCCCCACCAATCCCGCAACAATCCAATCATCCGACTTAATTCGTAATGCAATATGGGGGATCATCGTTGTAATGGGGCTCTTTTTAGCNGGTATCAGTTATGTTTTGATTCAGAGAGGATCGCGTTAGAAATGGTTCTTGCCGAACATAATCCGAATCAAATGGATCAGCGCAATTTCCTGATTGTTGGTTTGGGTAACCCAGGAAAAGAATTTGCGCTAAATCGCCATAATATTGGTTTCATGGTGCTAAATCAGTTCGCCAGCCAGCAGTCTCAAACATTCAATCGTTTGGAACATCAAGCGTTTATCCTAAAAGTCAAAATCGCAGATGCGAATGTGATCCTTGCCAAACCACAAACATATATGAATCTCTCTGGCAAATCTGTGGCTGCGCTTCTTCGTTACTATAAAATACCCCTTTCCAACCTATTAGTCGTTTACGATGATATTGACTTACCCTTTGGAACCCTTCGCTTACGCCCAAATGGCAGCTCAGGTGGTCATAAAGGGATGCAATCCATCATCGAACGGCTTGGAACTCAAGAATTTGCCCGCCTCCGCATTGGCATTGGAAGGCCAACAGGAAAGAAAGAAGCCGCCAATTACGTCCTAGAGGATTTTACCCCTCAGGAAAGAGAACACCTACCCATTATCATCGACCATGCTATTCACGCGCTCCTCGATACAATCCAATATGGGATAGATGAAGCGATGAACCGGCACAACGCCCCTCTTTCAACCAGCCCTTAATATGCTATGCAATCCGAGATTGCAATGATGTTCGAAGAATTATTTCAACGATTAGAAAATAATCTATCTGATTTAGTCCAATCCATCCAAAACCGAGAACAAATCGATGGGTTATCTCTGCGCCGCGCGGTACACCTCCCGCTGGCGATTGCCCTTCAGCGGCGCATGAATGTTCCCATTTTATTTATCACGGATCGTAATGACCGGGCATTATCTTTATGGGAAGAGCTAAACGTCTGGAATCCTTACCTGAATCGAGCTATTTTTGCAGAGCCAAATACATTATTTTACGAAAATATTGCCTGGGGCGATCAAGTCCGGCGCGATCGGCTATCCGTGTTAGCGCAATTAGCGCGCTCGATGATCCCCGGTGAAACGCCGCCCGAGCCTCCTCCCTTCATCGTTGCATCGATTCGGGCAGTATTAACTCGTACGATACCGCGCCGAGAATTTCTGAAAGCAACCAAAACCATAAAAGTTGGCATGAATCAATCCATCGATGAACTAGCTCGGTTTTGGAATGATATTGGTTACGAGCGGGTCAACACTGTCATTGAACCAGGCCAGTACTCTCGCCGTGGAGGAATTCTGGATATCTGGGCAACATCTTTGGTATATCCAATCCGGATCGAATTTTTTGGAGATGAGATCGAGTCGTTGCGTTCCTTCGATCCATCTACTCAACGAACGATAAAAGAAGCACAACCAACCCGGAGGGTAATTATTCCACCCGCCCGTGAATATTTATTGTCGAATCAAAATCGATTGGCAATCCCGGATGGTGAAGAAATCAATGAATTTTTCCTCCCCCAATTACATCCATTTCCTGCTTGTATATTAGACTATCTTCCCAATAACGCAATTGTTCTCCTCGATAATCTTGATTCAATTCAAGAAAACGCAATCGAGATCGATGAAAAAGCAATGGAATTACGCCACAACTTAATTCGGGAAGGAAAAATCAGCGAGGACACTCCACCCCCTTATTTATCCTGGTCTGAAGTCGAGGATAATCTCTCAACCCATTACACTATTCACCTCGGTTTAGAAAACGAAGAGGAAAACTCCTATCAACAAAAATTGGCTTCTCTCTTTACTGCTGAAGACCATTTTGGCGGACGCCTGAAACTTTTTATTCAACATCTCCAAAACCTGGTCGAAAATCACGCAAATATATGGATTGTATCCCGTCAGAAATCCCGTTTAGAAGAATTGTGGCAGGAACAAGGTATCCCACAAGTCCATCATGCCGCCCATGAACAATTGATCCATTTTGTTTCCGGGAGCATATCCGAGGGATGGGGATTTTATCCGCCACAACAAACTCCCCTTCATGTTTTCTCCGATAGCGAAATATTTGGCATCCGTCCCCCAGAGGTACGCCAGCGCAAACGGGTTCTTAGCGTTGATCCAGAGGGAGAATATACCGATCTTCAGCCAGGTGATTATGTCGTCCATGTTGATCACGGGATAGGAATTTTCATCGGACTGGTCACGCGCACCATTGAAAATGTTGAACGCGAATACCTTTGCATCGAGTATGCCAATAACGCGCAATTATTTGTTCCAGTCTATCAAGCCGATCGAGTTTCCCGNTATATCGGCTCAGATAGAAGGCAACCAACATTAAGTCATCTTGGCAGCCCAGAATGGCGGAATGTCAAAAATTATGTAAAAGAGGCTGTAGTTGAGGTTGCTCAAGATTTATTGGAACTATATGCAAAACGAAATGTCATCGAAGGGCACGCATTTTCACCCGACACCCATTGGCAAGAAGAATTAGAGGCAAGTTTTCCATACATCGAAACAGAAGACCAAATCAAAGTATTGAAAGAAGTGAAAGCAGATATGGAAAGTTCCCGCCCGATGGATCGCCTTATTTGTGGGGATGTCGGCTACGGAAAGACGGAAGTAGCGCTAAGGGCAGCTTTCAAATGCGTCATGGATGGCAAACAAGTAGCCGTCCTCGTCCCCACTACCATCCTTGCCCAACAGCATTTTGAAACTTTTCGGCAGCGATTATCCCCATTTCCAGTTGAAGTGGAGATGTTATCTCGTTTTCGAACCCCTCAGCAACAGCAAGCCATTATCAAACGACTGGCTTTAGGGAAAATTGATATCATCATTGGCACCCATCGCCTTCTTTCAAATGATGTACAATTCAAAGACCTAGGGTTGTTAATCATTGATGAGGAACAACGTTTTGGAGTTATTCACAAAGAAAAACTAAAGAAAATGCGCACCGAAGTAGATGTACTGACATTAACCGCAACCCCCATTCCACGTACACTTTATCTGGCATTAAGTGGCGTGCGCGACATTTCCACCATCAACACACCACCAGAAGAGCGCACTCCTATCTTGACCCATGTCGGTCCTTACTCACCTGACTTGGTGCGCAANGCAATAATCCGCGAATTAGAACGCGGGGGGCAGGTATTTTTTGTACATAACCGTGTNCAAACCATCTATGCAATGCTTCATCACCTGGAACAAATTGTTCCCGAAGCAAGAATTGTGGTTGCGCATGGGCAAATGCCCGAACAGGAATTGGCAGAACGAATGCGCCAATTTAGTAATGGTGAAGTCGATGTGTTGCTCTCCACTTCCATAATCGAATCGGGTCTGGACATTCCCAACGCAAACACGTTGATCGTCGATCGAGCAGACACATTTGGGTTAGCCCAACTCTATCAACTGCGTGGGCGGGTTGGGCGAGGCGCCCAACGCGCCTATGCCTATTTCTTCCGCCATCGTCGGAAGAACCCCACCATCGAGGGGCAACAGCGTCTGGAAACCATCGCGGAGAATACACAATTAGGATCAGGCTTCAATATCGCTATGCGTGATTTAGAAATTAGAGGCACAGGTGATATCCTCGGCACCCGGCAATCCGGGCATGTCAGCGCAGTGGGACTAAATCTATATACGCGGTTTTTGGCAGACGCAATCCGCCGTTTAAAGAAAGGGGCTGCCATCCCAACCACCCCAATTGAAGAGGCGGTCGTCTCAGATGAAGCCGGTTTAGGGGTAAATGTCGACCTGCCTATTCCCGCAAACATCCCCGCCGATTATGTTCCCGATAAAACAATGCGGTTACGCTTATATCGCCGTTTAGCACATCTTCAGTCTTTAGCCGAAATTGATCAGTTAGCTGATGAATTTCAGGATCGTTTCGGACCCTTGCCCGATATGGTTCGCAATTTACTTTATCAGATGAAAGTGAAAGTGTTAGCTCAAAAGGCAGGTTTAAGTGCGGTTACTATTGAAAATGGTCAACTAACCCTGAAATTCCCCGAAGGACAAATTCCCCCTCTGTCAACCGACCTTCATCCAGCTGCTCGAATCGGGAAGACTGCCATCTGGTTTGCCTACGCCAATGTAGAGAATTGGCAAGATGCACTGCTCGAAATCCTGCAAACATTAATCAGGTTTATCAGCCCTGTGTATTCAGAAGGATAGCGAATACCGATGCCTTACCAAAGAAAAACTGCTTTTATCATTAAGCGACTATTTGATCTGCTNTGCGCNATCGTNTTAATCATCATTCTCTTGCCTCTTTTAATATTCATCGCGCTTATCGTTTGGATCACAATGGGTTATCCCTTTTTCTTCTGCCAATTAAGACCTGGCTATAAGGGAAAACCTTTTATGTGTTACAAATTCCGCACCATGAACGATAAACGTGACCAGCATGGCAATCTATTGCCCGATGAACTTCGCTTAACCAGGTTAGGAAAATTCTTGCGCGCTACGAGTTTGGATGAATTACCGGAATTATTTAACGTCTTGCGCGGGGAAATGAGCTTGGTTGGCCCTCGTCCACTCTTAATGCAATACCTGGAACGGTACACACCCGAACAAGCCCGCCGCCATGATGTCCTGCCTGGTATAACCGGCTGGGCACAAATCAATGGTCGCAATGCCTTAACCTGGGAAGAGAAATTCCGCCTTGATCTCTGGTATGTGGATAACTGGTCATTCTGGTTAGATCTAAAGATCCTCGCCCTCACAGCCTGGAAAGTATTAAAAAGGGAGGGAATCAATCAACCGGGTTTTGCCACCGCCGAAGAGTTCATGGGAACAAACCAGGAGAATGAGGAGAAGAGTTGAAAACTGATAGTTCAAGTGAGTAAAACCCAAAAAGCAATTTTTGCAGGAACAGTTCTTCTAATCTATCCAACCGATTATAATTTCCCTAACGAGATTCAAGCATCCATGGATAACCAAACCCTTTACCATAAACTCTTTCTTATCCGTTGTTTTGAGGAAACTGTTTTAGATAATTTCCCCAAAGGGGTTTTTCCTGGCACAACTCATACCTATATCGGGCAGGAAGCCAATGCCGTAGGTGTGCTATCGCATATTTCGCCAGACGATATCGTCTTTAGCAATCATCGTGGGCATGGACATTTTCTAGCCTATGGCGGTGATCCACACCTCTTATTTGCCGAATTAATGGGAAAGGCAAGTGGTGTTTGCGGAGGCAGGGGTGGCTCCCAACACCTGCACTGGAAAAATTTTTATTCAAATGGCATTCAGGGAGGGATAGTGCCAATAGCTACGGGAATGGCTTTAGCAGAAAAACGCAAAGGCAGCGGAGCAATTGGAATAGCCTTTCTTGGAGATGGAACGCTGGGAGAAGGTGTTATATACGAAGCTTTTAATCTTGCAAGCAAATGGAAAGCACCCATTTTATATGTTTTGGAGAATAACCGCATTGCTCAAACAACACCAATTGATATGAGCTTAGCCGGATCCATTACTGCCCGATTCTCTGCTTTTGAGATACCCTATTGCGAACTGGATACAAGCGATGTTTTAGTCATTTCTCCAACAGCAAAAAAATGGATGGATTATGTTCGTGATACAGAATCTCCTGCAGCACTGATCCTTCACACCTATCGGTTTGCACCCCATTCAAAAGGAGATGACACGCGTCCAGCGGATTACCTTGCGCAAATACGGGCGCAATTTGATCCCATTCAAATACATGGCGCTCGATTGAATCCGGATGAGCGGATGACCATCGAAAATATGGTGAGAGATCAAATCCAAAATGCATTTATGGATGCACTCAACGACCCTCTTCCCAAGGTTGCGACAACATGATAACCGTCCTTGAATCGCTCAATCGAGCATTAAAGCAAGCTTTGTTCGATGACCCCCAAGCGCTTCTCATCGGAGAAGATATACTGGACCCTTATGGTGGTGCATTCAAGGTAACGCAGGGAATTTCTACCCTTTTCCCCGATCGGGTTTTAACCAGTCCAATCTCAGAAGCCGGCATCGTTGGGATAGCTAGCGGAATGGCGATGCGCGGGTTACATCCGATCGTCGAAATCATGTTTGGTGATTTTATTCCATTGATTGCAGACCAGCTGATCAATCACCTTGCCAAGTTCCGCTGGATGTACAATGACCAAGTGCGCGTTCCCTTAGTGATTCGCACCCCTATGGGTGGTTACCGCGGCTACGGACCAACCCATTCCCAGACTCTGGAAAAAATATTCCTTGGTATTCCAGGAATAAAAGTCGTTGCAGTGAATTCCTTTTCAGACCCGGGTAAATTACTCTATGATGCCATCCTTTCCGAAGAAGATCCGATCTTGTTCATTGAACATAAATTGTTATATCCATTATCCCTTTTCGATGAGTCAGTAAACCGTGATTTTGACCGCACGCTTCTTCCCGGAAATCCTTCCTATCCAACCTATCGATTGACTCTACTCGGCGCTCCTGATCCCCAATTAACTTTTATCGCTTATGGATATATGGCAGAACTAGCAAGCCAAACTATGCTCAAGCTCGCTTATGAAGAAGAAATCTTCTGCGAGTTGATTGTTCCCACTCAATTAGCCCCATTTGAAATAACGCCATTAATGGATTTCATTCGACAAACCAAACATTTGATGACCATTGAAGAAGGAACACGCACTATGGGCTGGGGCGCTGAAATATTATCCCAAATAATGGAACGAACGAATAACTCAGCCATTCGCGCCACTCGAATAGCCGCAAAAGACCATCCCATCCCAGCATCACCAGCCCTGGAAAACGATACACTTCCCGGATTGCGCGATATCATCACCGCAGTACACGCTATTTTAAATCATTCCTAAATGATCACTAGATATCAAAGATTGTCCAGTATAATGAGTTTGAAACAATGAGCCAATCCCCCTTAACTGTCACCTTCCCTTATATCAACCCTAATGAACCAGAAATGGTGATAGCATCTTTGCTTGTAGAAAATGGGCAATGGGTTTCACGGGGAGATATCCTTTGTACAATAGAGACAACCAAAGCCACACAAGAGTTAGAAGCAGAACAGGATGGCTATATTTTTGAGATTAGCGCTCAAAAAGGGCAAATTGTTAGAGCTGGAGAAGTGTTTTGTGTAATTAGCCCTGACCCTGCATGGCAACCCTCGATACACAAACCAATCGAAACCGAACCAAAACCTGCTCTCCGGAATATACGCATCACCCAACCGGCGTTAAAACTTGCCCAAGAAGCCAGAATAGACCTGCAAGCATTACCACCCGACGAATTAATCACGGTAGAACGGTTAAAAGCCTTATTTCCTCAATTATTTAGGGAAGAGACCCATGTTCCTATCGATAATGTCGATCCAAATGCAGTATTAATCTATGGTGGTGGGGGGCATGGAAAATCGTTGATTGAATTAATCCGGGCAGCCCATCTCTTCCCTATTGCTGGCATTATCGATGATGCAAAACCAATTGGCAGCTCTATTTTGAATATACCCGTGGTCGGGCAAAAAAATCATTTAGCATATCTCTACCAAAAAGGATTCCGATTAGCCATCAACGCAGTGGGTGGAATCGGCGACATCACCACTCGTATCCGTGTCTTTGAAACCCTCCACGCTATTGGATTTCGCTGCCCTACGGTTATTCATCCAACCGCTTTTGTAGANNAAAGTGTCACGCTTGCCGAGGGAGCCCAAATTTTTCCCCACGCTTACATCGGCAGTGATGTAANGGTTGGATATGGAGTTATCGTCAATACCGGCGCCATCGTATCTCACGATTGTGTGTTAGAGGATTATGTAAATCTTTCTCCTGGCGCTATTTTGGCTGGAGAAGTGACAGTTGGAGCAAAAACATTAATTGGTATGGGAGTGACCGTTAATTTACAAGTGCACATTGGTGAGCATTGCCGCATTGGTAATGGTGCAAACATTAAACGAGATGTCCCATCCAATACCATTGTCCATGCTGGGGAAGTTTGGTAAACAGGAATTCATACCGGAAACATCTACTATTATGAGCCATAAATCTCTGTCGAATATTTTGAAACAAAAATCTTTTCATTTCTGGTTGTCTGTAAGTGGTTTTCTTGGGATTAGCATGCTCCCATGCCCGGATTGCGGATCACCGATGATCGTTCACCTCTGGCCATTGGCCTTGTTATTTACCTTACGGCATGTCACCCATCGCCACCGGGAAAAATCATTATCTGAATTCGGTGACTTGCCAGAAATGTCCGGAGGACAAAATTGTCCCGCTAATTCAGTCAATCAGCGGGACAACTAACCCATTTCAACAGTTATCCGTGATTGTTAAAAATTAACTCCTCCCTTCCCGACAATTTCTCCTGAATCCGCTTCACTACAATGTTTAAGTGTTTTGGTTGATGGACAAAATCCAGGTCATCAGTCCGTAAAGTCAATACTGGGCAAATATCAAAATTTTGCAGCCAGTCATCATAGAAACTTTCTAATAAACTAAGGTATTCCTTCGTGATTCCGCTTTCAATCCCTCTTCCTCGTGCCTGAATTCGTTCTATCAATACATCAACCGGTGCTTTCAGATAGATTAACAAATCCGGAGCGGGTAATTGATTCACAATTAATTCGAATACAGTTCGATAGGACTGATAATCCCTTTCGGTTAGATTACCCATTTGATAAAGTGCCCGCGAAAAAATATACGCATCCTCATAAATACTGCGATCGAGGATCACCGATTGCGGTAAAGCCGCCATTTGCAGGTATTGTTTTGCCCGATGTCCGAGGAAAAATACTTGCAAATGAAACGACCAATTGCGCATATCGGCATAGAATTCCGCCAAATAGGGATTATCAGCAACGGACTCAAATGCAGTGTGCCAACCTAATTTCGCACCAATACGCTCCGTTAGCGATGTTTTTCCCGTGCCGATATTTCCAGCAACAACTAATAATCTCTTCATGTGAACCTAGCATTCACTATATCCACAAGCATAGCACTTGCGGCAACCTTCTTCATTAACCAATGCCGCCTGTCCGCACTCTGGACATAAATCGCCAATTTTTAATTGAAACTGCCCAGGGGTTTCTTCCTCTTCGAACTCTAGTGTATATGGTTGATGAGCTCCACTTAATTCTTTTTCGGCAGTTTCTGGGGATGTACTCGCATATCTTGTTGAACCAGCGCTTTCTTTTTGCTCGAGATATTCTGCTAATACTTGAGCAACCCCATCTGGCAGCGAACGCACTCGATTCGGGCCAAAACCCAACGAGCGTCCTCCTCCTATTCCGGAGAGTTGTCTCCACACTTCTTTCAATCTTTCTCGGGGGTGAACTGGGGATGCCAAACGAAGGATATAAGAAATGAGCCGTCCGATTGCTTCAGACACCGCCGCAGTATCCGAGCCGGCTTTGGCAGTATTAATGAATACCTCNAACGGATTCTCGTCTCCATTCTCGTTTATCGTTATGAATGCCTTTCCTAAGGGTGTATTGATGGAGTATGTGAATCCATGTAGTGCCCGGGGACGCGGTTTCTTTTGCTCTTGCCAGAAAGCTATCTGTTCAGCCCGAACAGCTCTTTCTTCTTCCTCCTCGCTTAAGCTCTTTTTCTTTGCAGTAGCTTTTGTTTCCAAAACTACTTTCTCGCGTGAACCGGTAACATAAACCGTAATCCCTTTACAACCCAACTGCCAAGCTAGCTGATAAGCGATCATAACATCTTCTACTGTGGCATCAGCTGGAAAATTAATGGTCTTACTTAGACTGTTATCCACAAATACCTGCATTGCGGCTTGCATGCGGACATGTTCTTCTGCTGTAATGTCCGTTGAAACCACAAAAACTTTTTGAATTGCTTCGGGAACCCCTTCAATTCCTTGACAGGAGCCATGTTCCATCACATGGGTAATAATCTTCTCTCGTTGCTCTTCGTTGATCCCTGCCTCAACTAAAGCTTTTTCAAACAAGGGGCTGGTGTAATTGAGTTGCAAATCCTTGCCGTTATCGTTGACATGGCGAATGTAAGCTAAGGCAAACACAGGCTCACAACCGTACCCTTCACAACCAGCAACCGTGGCGATGGTTCCAGTAGGAGCAATGGTGGTTTGGGCAGCATTCCGAATTCCATGTTGTTTGATGCCTTTTTCTATCTCTTTCCAATCGATTGCTGGTCTATCCCAATTTTGGGTATACGGGAAAATTGGCATAGGCGCTTTCCAGATTAAGTTTTCCGGATCGTAAATACTACCTTTGATTGCCGGGAATGGCCCACGTTTCTCTGCTAATTCAATACTGGTTTTCATTGCGTGATAACGGATGAATTCGATCACTTGCGAAGCAAATTCCTGTCCTTCTGGAGAGCCGTAGCGTACTCCCACATGATACATGAGATCAGCTAACCCCATAATCCCTAATCCGATCCGGCGAGCGCGTAACGCAGCTTCCTTGAGTTGCGGTACAGCCGGAACATATGCATTGGCATCCACCACATCATCAAGAAAACGGGTCGCTAAAATTGTACTTTGGCGAATTTTTTCCCAATCCACTTTATGATCCGCTGCAAAATGTTGTGCGAGATTAATCGAGCCTAAACAACAATTTTCGTACGGGCCTAACCATTGCTCCCCGCATGGATTCGTTGCCTCAAGCGGATAAAGATGTGGNACCGGATTACTCAAATTTGCNGCATCAAGGAATAAGACTCCTGGCTCACCATTATGATGCGCTTGCCGGACTATCTTTTCAAATAAATCGCGTGCTTTCACAACTTTATATACTTTGATTGGAATTCCAGCTGCCTCTGCTTGCTCAAGCGTTCCATCAAAATCATGGTATAAAGGAGAAGTGACATCCGGAAAACGCAGCTCCCAATCGGCGCCTTGAATGACGGCTTTCATGAACGCATCGGTGATTCCAACCGAGATATTGAAATTTGTAATGGCATTTTCATCGGTCTTACACGTGATAAATTCTTCTATATCCGGATGATCTACCCGCAAAACTGCCATATTCGCCCCTCGGCGAGTTCCACCCTGGGCAACTTCACCAAAGGCTTTATCATAGACCCGTAAAAATCCAACCGGGCCCGTGGCTTGACCAGCGGATGAACGAACGAGAGTGCCCTTAGGTCTAAGGCGGGAAAAGGAGAACCCATTACCACCTCCTGTTTGTTGTATCAGAGCCGCATCACGCAATGTCTGAAATATGCCGGTGGACTTACGCCCCATATCATCGCTGATTGGCAAAACAAAACACGCCGCTAATTGCCCTAGAGGTGTTCCCGCGCCGGTAAAAGTGGGCGAATTCGGGAAAAATGCGCGCGAGGTTAGGAAATCATAATACTGAAAGGCTAAACCAATCACATCCTCACCCCATTGTTCTTCCACTTTGGCGATCGAATAAGCAACTCGCCAGAACATACCTTCAACAGTCTCCGCCGGTTTTCCATCTTTCCCCCGGCGCACATAACGGCGGATCAACACCTGGCGGGCATTATCGGTTAATGCCACCTTTTTTAATCCCTCCGGTATCGGTGGAATGGCAATTAATTCATTAGAACGGCTTTGTTTTGTAGAATCTTTCAACATCGACACTTCTCCTCTCTGATACCATGATAAAGTTGATAAAATAAGGAACAATCCCCTTAATTCTTCGCTTAGATTGTTTTAACTTTCTAATAAACGGTCAATTTCGTTGCGGATTGCTTTTAAATCGTCTAATCGTAGATAGACAATTGCATAGCGAATATAGGCAATCTGATCCAATTCTTTTAGCCCTGCTATGACCATATCCCCAATCACTCGAGATGAGACTTCCGCTCTTCCCATGGATTGTAAATTTGCTTCAATTTCCCCAACTAAACGATCTATATCAGCTGCTGATACTGGTCGTTTGGCACAAGAAATACGTATACCACGCAACAATTTCTCGCGGTCAAATTCTTCGCGCGTCCCATCAGCTTTGACGACCAAAGGCGTAGCCAGGATCGGTCGTTCATAAGTGCTAAACCGTTCACCACAGTCTTCACATTCCCGACGACGGCGGATACCCCCGCGGTTATCGTGGGAAGTATCAATGACTTTCGTGTTAATACTTTTACAATAAGGACAACGCATCTTTTTTTAATTAAAATAGAACAAATGTATCCACAATAGCTGGGGGTAAATTTTAATAATCTACGTACATATTGGACTATTATTTGACATTTTAGCATACCAACAAAAATTTTGCAAGAGGGAAAATGATAAGATTAGGTTAAAAAATTAGAGGCGGCTGGGGAAGCCGCCCCTAAGCTGCCTGCATACTTTATGCGAAGGCAATCACAAATATGCAAGCAAGCAATCGTAATGGACTACATGGGAGGAGGATACCTGTAGTCTTTTACGATATATGCGAAATAAAATGCTCGTTTACCGCTTATATACCAGCGATTCCGAATACCGTTAACCTTTAATCAAGGTTTTCGAAAGATAAAAAAACACCTTCGATCCGCTATTATTTCAACCGATCACTCGTCGAGCGATTCCGCAAAAATGTCGGAATATCGAGGTCTTCGGTATTGAAAGCACGCGGTTGGAAATCTCGTCTTGGCGGGGTAGCATTTTGCACAGTATTTTGTACTGGTCGTTCGTTTTTCATTTCTCGTGGTGCTACCTGTTGCGGTCGCCCTGCTCCACCGGATCGCTCGAAACCAGTTGCAATCACGGTGATACGTACTTCATCTTTCATGCTGGGATCGATCACCGCACCAAATATGAGATTCACATCTGGATGGGCAGTGCTCTTAATAATCTCTGCTGCTTCATTGACGTCGAAGAGGGTTAAATCGTTCCCACCGGTGACGTTAAACAGGATTCCGCGTGCCCCATCGATCGTAATATCCAACAATTGGCTGGAAATCGCTTGTTCTGCAGCCATGCGAGCAGCCCCCTCACCTTTTCCAGTACCAACCGCCATCAACGCCGCTCCACCCTCAGACATGATTGTTCGTACATCAGCGAAGTCTAAGTTGATCAAACCGGGAACGGTAATTAACTCTGAAATGCCTTGCACACCCTGCCGTAATACATCATCTGCGAGTTTGAATGATTGTTGTACGGTTACTCGTTTATCCACAATCTGGAGTAAACGATCATTTGGGATAACAATCAAAGTATCCGCTTGCTCTTTGAGCTTATCAATGCCTAATTCTGCTGCCTGTTCTCGCTTCTTGCCTTCAAAGGAGAATGGCCGGGTTACCACACCAATCGTTAATGCACCCACATCCTTTGCGATTTGAGCAACGATCGGTGCTGCACCAGTGCCAGTTCCGCCTCCCATTCCGCCAGTGATGAAAACTAGATCAGAACCTTTGAGAACATTGTATATATCCTCTGCCGATTCCTCAGCGGCTTTGCGGCCCATCTCTGGGTCACCACCCGAGCCTAGACCACGGGTTAATTTTTCCCCAATCCGTACTTTTGTTGTGGCTTTACTATTGATCAATGCTTGGGCATCGGTGTTGATGCTGACAAAATCAACGCCTTGTAACCCTTCGTCAATCATGCGGTCTACCGCATTACAGCCACCTCCTCCAATGCCGACAACTTTTATGCGGGCAAAGGATTCGAGTTGATTTGGATACTGATTTGTACTCATAAAAAACTCCTCCTCAATGTAAATTAATGTTTTTGCTCTTTGCTAAATCGGTTTTCCATTATGGAAGTAACCGCCTTAACCATTCTTTTAGTGTTTCCCATGCTTGACTATTTCCGGGCAATTGGATTCCAACACCTTTATGGGTTTCTGGTGGGATAAATTCGTTATAGAGCATTGCCCATTTNAAAAGACCAACCGAGGTAGAAAAAGCCGGTGAATCCAAACGATCTGCCATTCCGATTAATCCTTCCGGCTTGCCAATCCGCACCGGCACATTAAACAATCGGTTAGCTAATTGCCGTAATCCTGGTAAAAGGCTCGAGCCACCAGTTAATACAATGCCTGCTGGTAACAAACCATCATAACCAGAACGTTTAATTTCTTGTAAAACGAGGCTTAGAATTTCCTCAGCCCGCGCTTCAATGATATGCGCCAAATCGGAACGGCTGATTTGGGTATAATTCTCTTCACCAAAAGGTCTAATTTGAAAACTTTCCCTCTCATCCACATCTGCTTCAATTGCATAACCGTGTTGCAGCTTCACTTCTTCCGCCTGAGACATCGGCAACCGCAACCCCTGTGCAATATCGGAAGTGATATGATTCCCGCCCACTGCTAAAACAGCAGTGAACCAGACATCGCCATTGACATATAATGCGATATCGGTAGTTCCACCACCAATATCGCATACTAAGACTCCCATCTGTCTTTCGGTTTCTGTCAATACAACCTCTGCAGAAGCTAGCGGGTTGAGCACAAATTGAGAGACTTCTACTCCCGAAGCACCAACACACTGGCGCAAGTTTTCAGTGGATGCCGACGAAGCAGTGATAATGTGTGTTTCCACTTCCAGCCGATAACCATGCATACCAATTGGCATGCGGATTCCTTCTTGTCCATCGACATTAAAGCCGCGATGAATGACATGGATAATTTCGCGGTTGTGCGGAATCGGCACTGCCCGGGCTGATTCAATCGCCCGGTAGATGTCATCCTGATCGATCACCCGACCACTCACCCCAACGACGCCTGTGCTGTTCGTCGAGGAAATCTGGGCGCCTGCCAAACTGACTAATGCCGAGTTGATTTCCATCCCAGAGGTACGCTCTGCCTTCTCGATGGATTTCTTAACCGCTAAGGAGGCAGCAGCTAAATCAACCACGACACCTTTTTTAATTCCCTGGGATGGTTCAACCCCCATCCCTAAAATTCGCAATTGACCTGGCGCTTCTTCTCTCCCAACCAACGTACAGACCTTGGTGGTACCGATGTCAATTCCAACTACAACAGGTTGTTCTGTAACCATTTTAGCGCTCCGTTCGGTAATATGGGGCATGCACATACTCCACGCTAATCAAAATCGGTTTTATATCTTCTTTTTTTAGTTTACTCACCATCATATTGTAAATTTTCATCTTTAAACTGATATTGTTGATTTCTCCAAAATATACATCCCAGCCACGTTTATCCTTCCAACCTAAACCATGTTCCTGATCGTAGACTAACACCGCTCCATCCGGTAATAAAGCATTTAGAGATAAAATACCAGAGACCATATCTGCGGGCAAGAAACGGGCTGCTTGACTATCGACATTGTCCATCGTCAACCCCAATGGTGCGCTGTGTGCTTCAATAGTCAATTTTGGTAAATTGGTAGACTGTCCTCGCACCGGGAATGCGTAGCCGTTGGCATCAATGAGTAACGTCCTCCCATCTTGTTTCCAAACGAGCATCGGTGTCCTTTCCACTACATTGAGGAAAACTTTATTGGGAAGACGTACCTCAAGATTAACCTGACTAAATTCCGGAAATAGTTTTGTTATTTTCGCTGTAATAGCTTGCGGGTCAACCGTGAAAATCGGGTGATCTTCTAAATTTAGTTCGAGGTTGACGTCTTTTAAAGTGATGCGATTCAAACCGGTTACAGTCACATCTGCTATTCTAAAAACAGGAGAAGTCCATAATAAATAAAAAATCAAAATTAGAAATAGGGAGAGCGTCCCCGATACAATGCGCCAGCTAAATCCAATAGCAGGAATCGACGGTAACCGAATTTCTGCCCCAGGTATACTCAATGGAATATCCATTCGGCGCTGAGATTTGGTCGCCCGTTTTGGCGACGCCATCGGTACGCCTTGCAAACCTCCCCGCACCATTACCGGCACCCGCCGGTCTACCATCTCATAGGTTCTCTTTTTGCTTGCGGGTTTAACACTCCCGAATTGTCTTGCCCGCGCAGCGGGTTTTGAGTCCGTGATAAAGGTTCGATTCTCTCGATTAGAAATTCTCTGATTCGATAAATTAATTTTCACTTCGTACCATTCTCCCTTCGATAACGATAGGTGGTGGCTTCCCGTTCTGATTTCCGTTCCAATGCCAGTTCAATCAAGCGATCAACGAGTTCTGAGTAAGCGATGCCGCTTGCAGCCCATAGTTTCGGATACATACTGATTTGAGTAAAACCAGGAATGGTGTTGATTTCATTCACATAAATTATCCCGCTACTTCTTTCCATTAGCATATCCACGCGTGCCATCCCCGCCGCATCGATTGCTTTATACGTTTTGATCGCTAATTCACGGGCTTGTTCTGCTTGCGTTTCAGTGAGTGGAGCAGGAATTAATAATTGAGATCGGTTATCATGGTATTTGGCATCATAAGAATAAAATTCATCCGCCGGGATTATTTCACCTGGCACGGAGGCAATCGGCTGTTCATTTCCCAAGACGCTTACTTCTATTTCGCGGGCGTCAATCCCCTTTTCAACTAAAATTCGCGATCGAACCGAGCAGCTTCTTTTAATCCGCTTATAAGCTCTTCGCGGTCATGGCACTTGCTCACCCCTACCGAAGACCCTAGATTCGCTGGCTTGACGAACAAAGGATAGCTCGCTATTTTCTCGGACATTTCTACTACTCGTGCACTGTTTTCATTAATTTCACGGCGAGTAAAAACCCGGGAATCCGCAACTGCGATCCCGTTTGCCCGCATCACATCTTTAAAAATCCCTTTATCCATCCCAACTGCCGAAGCAACAACTCCCGAGCCAACATAAGCAATATTCGCCAATTCAAAAAGCCCTTGAATTGTGCCGTCTTCGCCAAATGTTCCATGCAGAACCGGAAAGACCACATCCACTTTGCGGATTAATTCCAATCGCTCTGAACCATTCAATGGATATAGCCGATAAATCCCTGTTCGAGAAGGATCTGCCAATAAGGTAGCAACACTGCAGCCATCCAACGTGCCATTGGATAATGCGGATAAAACATCTTCACCAGTCAACCATTCCCCTTCATGGGTAATTCCGATTTGGAGGACATGGTATTTTCGTGGATCCAAAGCCGCCAAAATGGAACGAGCGGAAAGCAGGGAGATTTCATGCTCACCTGAAACTCCTCCGAAAATTACACAAACCTCTATTCTTTGATCTCGTTCCGTCATTGTTATCACCAATTTATTCCGTTAATTGACTGTGCTTTTTTCCATTTGCGGAAAATCACCTAATACCTGAATTTCCAACTCCAATGTCACTCCGAATAGCTCATAGACCTTATTCCGCGCAATTTGAATGAGCTCCCAAACATCCTGCGCACAAGCATTTCCATTGTTGACGATAAAATTTGCGTGAGTCGGGCTGATTTGTGCTCCACCAACCCGCTTCCCTTTCAATCCCGCTTCTTCAATCAATCGTCCAGCATAATCCCCAAACGGGTTTTTAAATATGGAACCCATGGATGCCCCAGCTGGTTGAGAGTTTTTTCGCCGTTCGTTGAACTCATTCATTTTCGCTTTGACAATATCCACATCACTTTTCCAAACCTTTAAACTCGTACCGAGAACAACAATTTTCTCATGATGACGCTTAATGCGACTGTTTCGGTAACTATATTCAAAATCTGCGACTGTCCACCTCTGGCGAAGCAGCATTTCAGACGCTGGTTCACCTGTTCGTTGCAAGATTTCTGCCACGATTAAGCTATGCGCCATATCCCCATCGAATGCCCCGGCATTATTTACTACCGCTCCTCCAACAGTACCCGGGATTCCAACCGCCCATTCCAGCCCGCTTAATCCTTGTTCAGCAGCTAAACGCGCCACCGTCCCAAGGTTGACGCCGCTTTCAGCCCAAATTGACATGCCTTCTTCCGTTTCCATAACTTTGATGCGCCCCCTCCCTCTCGCACGATTGATGACTACTAAACCTGATAATCCCGCATCACTGATTAATACATTACTGCCGCTGCCCAATAATACATAGGGTATCTGGTTTTTCCATACGACCGTGATAACCTTCTCTAACTGCGCAGCTGTGTTTACTTCCAGTAAATACTCCGCAAAGCCCCCAATTCGCGCACTACAATAGCGCGACAATGGTTCATGCGGCTTTACCACTAAGCCACATTGGTTTTCCAGTACTTCTATTCGGGTCTTTAAATCTGATTCATGTGACATTCTGATACTCCAATTTGTCAATCATGACACTCCATCACTCCGATGGTTTAAAGACTCGAATAACATCTCATTCAAAGAATTGGCATCACCCGCCGATAATACAAGCACAATTTCATTCCCTTTCAGGTGTCCAATCAAAAACAGATAAGCCTCCTTAATGGATGGAAAATAATATTTATTGAGATGGGGAATTTCCTTAACTAATTTTTCCATTGAAAAGCTTTGTGGTTGGTTTTCACGGGCAGCAAAGACATCTAACACAATCAGTCCATCTGCGCCTGCGAAAGCTTCACGAAATTGATTCCAGAGCGTCATCGTCCGTGAATAAGTATGCGGCTGCCACACTACCCAAATGAATTGTTTTGGAAAGCGAGTTTTTGCCGCAGCGATCGTAGCGCGTATCTCACTGGGGTGATGCGCATAATCGTCTATCAATACCATATCGCCAATTCGCCCATGCTCTTCGAAACGGCGCCCTGTTCCATGAAATTCTGATAANGCTTTTGTCACTTCCTCTATGGGCATCCCCATCCAGTGACTTAAAGCGACTACCGCTAAAGCATTCTGAACATTATGCTCGCCCGGAACATTCAGTTTAACTTGCGCAATGAGTTCATCGCGATAATAAGCCAAGAAATCAAATGCTCCATTTTCATTGATCCCACTAATTTTTGCTTTGTAGTCGAATGGATGATCATTGATTTTTCCAGATACACCATAGTAAATTTTCGTTGCCGCGCTATTGGTCTGTTGGAAGACATTTCTAACCCCTTGATCCTCAACACAACCAATAAGAACGCCACTCGCCTCTACTTGATTAGCAAAACGGACAAAAACCTCTTCGAAACTTGCTGGTGTGGGATAGCAATCTGGATGATCATGTTCCACATTGGTGATGATCGCCGCATAAGGATTTAACCCAAGGAACATTCCATCATATTCATCGGCTTCGATGACGAAATACTCCCCTTTACCTGCGTGAGCATTCGTTAAGTCTAAGGAAGTTCCCCCAATGATATAAGTAGGATCATATCCCATCCGAGTGAATACCCAAGCACACATCGCAGTGGTAGTCGTTTTCCCATGAGTCCCTGCAATTGCAATCGTTTTAAAATTAGATGTGAGTTCTTTCAAAAAATCCAACCGTTTCCAAACTGGAATCCCTTCCTGTTTGGCTGTTTCTACTTCGATATTTGTGTCGGGGATGGCGGAAGAGCGGATGATCAATTTAGCGCCACGGATGTTTTCTGCCCGATGCCCAATCGTAACCGGTATCCCCTGATCGATTAATTCTTGCACCATAACCGAATGCACTCGATCAGAGCCAGTCACAATATACCCCCGCTCATGCAAAATGCGGGCAATGGCAGATAAACCCGTACCACCAATCCCGATGAAATGGACATGACCTCTCTCACTCATCATCAAATGAACACCACCAGAACGAATACTGCAAACAAAATCACCGCAAAAAATATCGCTGGAATTCCCAACCAGCGCGGTGCCAATAACGGTAACAAACTCTTGATTGCGTCAAAACCGGGTAAATCCGCCCGCGGCGCTACCAAATATTTATTGAAAGGATAATGTGCCTGGTCTAAAAAGTACCAAATGGAACCAATAATCAAGAATCCATTCACAGCCCCTAAGACGAAACCCAATAACATATCCGATAACTTTTCGCGAGCAAACTTAGCAGCGCTGAACTTAGGAATATTTGGCGTCTGATAACCAAAGAAAATCAGCGCTAAAATTACCGCTGTACGTGTCCAAAAATACGAAATACCATTCTTGATATCCAAAAATTCTTTTGCCTGTGGAACATACCGCTCCAGTACAGCTAAAATAAATAGAGCAAGGATTGCACTGAAAGTAACCAAGATCTCTTTTGCCCAACCACGCATGGCGCCAATGACTGCAAACAAAAGGATGAGTAAATAAAATACCGCCGCAAGACTAATCATTGACGCCTCCTTTGTGCTGCCCTAGTTCGAGAATGCACTGTGCAATGGTATGAGCTGCCTCTGGTTTGGCTAATCCTTTCATCGCCTGGCGCATTGCTGCGAGTTTTTCTGGATGGGACATCACTTCGCTCACACAGGATAATAGTTGATCGGTTAAATGATGATCATCGATAATTATTGCTGCATGATGCTGAGCTAAGTATTCTGCATTAATTTGTTGATAATGCCAAGCATGAGGATAAGGAACCAGAATTGCCGGCAACCCAAAGAGGGGCAATTCACCCAGTACCGAAGCACCTGCCCGACAAATTGCTAAATCTGCAGCAGCAAGGGCAGCGCTCATCTCTTCATGCAAGTAGGGATAAGCATGATAACGGTTCAACAAACCGGATGAGTCATTCTCCTTCAGCGCATTGATCTTCGTTTGTAAGACTTCCCAATCCAAATTACCGGTAACATGGACTATTTGGGCAACTTGGAGTAACTCCATAAGGTTTGCTAACACAGCGTTGTTAATAGAACGCGCCCCTTTACTTCCACCAAATACCAGAATGATCGGGGTGTCACAATCTAACCCTAATAGTCGACACGCTTCTTGTTTCCGGTTAGGATCCCTTACCCATTTTTGATGTTCAAGGCGGGTTGGATAACCGCTTACAATAATATCCTTTTTCACAGGGTAATATCGGCTGGTTGTCTCGGTTGTTACAGCAATTTGATCCGCAAAACGGGCAATAACCTTAAGGGCTAAAGCCGGTTCAATATCCGGCACATATAATAAATGACGTGGTCTTCCCTGTTTCCATAACATCGTGCGCGCCGCCACCGCAACTGGAAATGCTAAAAATCCTCCGGTAAAGAAGATCACATCGGGTTGGAAACGGGATAAAATCTTGCGGGCTGCCAGAATACCGCGACCAAGCTGATAGAGATTGCCAGGGATGCGCTTCCAACCAACCCCATGTAAACCAGCCGCGGGAATTTCCTCATAAGGAAAGCCAGCTCTACCCACCAACTCTTTTTCCATCCCACCTATTCCGCCAACCCACAATGGGACGATTTGCGATTTGGAAGCAGACCCTGCTTGAACATCCATATTATTTATTTCCAGTTTTGTCTCATTGCACAGTGTTTGCAGGACGGCGAGGGCGGGATACACGCCTCCGCCGGTCCCCCCGGCGCAAATCAACAATCTTAGCGAAGATGTCATTGCTTGAATCCTTACTTTCCTCCGAGCGAATTGCAACATTTAAAATCGTTGCAATTGCAAATATCGATACAACCAAATTCGATCCTCCTGCACTGATAAATGGCAATGCGTTTCCTGTAAAAGGCATCAAATTGACAATTTGCGCCATATTAACAAACGCTTCCATGACAATCCATAAGGTCATCCCTGCAGCTAAGAGCCTGCCAAGCTGATCAGGAGCTCGCTGAGAAATGGCTAAACCACGCCATAAAATGGTCAAATACAACCCAATCAGTAATATTGTGCCGATTAACCCTAATTCCTCACCGATTATTGCAAAGATGCTATCCGATTGCGGGGTAGGTAAGCCAGTACCTTTAGTGACCCCATTCCCTAATCCAACCCCAAAAATCCCGCCTTTATAAAAAGCTTCCAATGATCGTTGCACTTGATATGGTGCTAAAGTGGGATCAGAAACCCCTTGAAACCATCCAAACACACGCGTTCGTCCAGTATTGGTCGTTAATACAATTAAAATACCGATCACTATCACACCAAAAATTAATATTAATATCTCTTTCCAATCCGCCCCTGCGAGGAAAAACAAGATCCCGCCGATAACAATAATGGTCAGTACGGCACTGTAATCTGGTTGTAAAAGGATAAAGCCGCTCATAATCGCCAGGATCATGATCAATGGCAAAAGGCCTAAACGAATATCTTTCAATGATTCTTTTCTTGCGTCCAACCATACTGCCACGTATACTACCGTGACAAATTTGGCTAATTCGGAAGGTTGATACGCACCACCAAAAAGACCTCTTCTAGCACCGTAGCGATTTTCTCCAATAAAAAGCACTGCAATCAAAAGAAGAATCACCACCCCAATAACAGGGATAATAAACTTTTTCCAAACATGGTAATCCACCAAAACTACCAGTGGTGCAGCAGTTAATGCGATGACCAAGGCGAGCACCTGGCGGAGGAAGATTGAATAGATCGAAAGAATCGAGCGATCTTTACTGATATAGAACGAGATATCTGCGCTGGCTGAATAAACCATGATTAGTCCAAACAAAAGCAACGCAACCGAGACNATAATTAATGGCAAGTCGAGTCGCAAATANACTCGCTTCGCTGGTAGTCTCGCAGGGTCTGCCTGAGATTTCCAATTCGTTTTATTTACAAATTCATTACCCATTTTCGAAAACACTCGCCACGCTCCTCAAAATCACGAAATTCATCAAAACTTGTTGCGCCTGGTGATAATAAAACCACATCACCATCTTGTACGACACCAGCCGCTGCCCGCACTGCTTCTTCCAGGTTTCTACAGCGCNCAATCGGTGGCATTTCGGGTTTACCTACCTCATAAAAAGCTCGTTCAATTTTTTCGGCTGCTTCGCCGAATAAAATCAGATAGCGCGCCCTTTCCATCGCTAATTTTGCAAAATCTTGCCAGGGTAAATTCTTGTCTNTTCCGCCGAGTAATAAAACCAGGGGCTCTTCAAAAGAACGGATAGCTGCCATACTTCGCTCTGGAGCTGTCGCAATCGAGTCGTTATACCAATCCGCTCCATGCCACTGGCGCACAAATTCCAGCCGATGTGGAACACCCTTAAACCCGCTCACTCCAATCCGACACGCCCAGGCTGGTATACCAGCCGATAAGGCTATGGCACAAGCAGCCAATACATTTTGGATGTTGTGTTCCCCGCGCAGTGCTATCTCTCCGATTGGTAATAACTGGGTTGTCTTTTTACCATCCCAGAAGTTAATCCACCCTTCGTCTTGAAAAGTACCTACGTATTGATCATTATATACTTTCCCAAAAGTATTCAACTCGCCGCGCACGCTCTCCTTCAAACCCCAAGACCCAATATCCTCTCGATTTAAAATTGCCACATCATTATCTTGCTGATAATGGAGAATCTGGGCTTTCGCTTCGATATACGCTTCCATTGTCCCATGACGATCAAGGTGGTTTGGAGTAATATTCAAAACTGCTGCGATCTGGGGAGAACGGGTTAGGATTTCTAATTGAAAGCTGGATAATTCTAAGATAACCAAATCCTCTTTGGACATCTTCTCCAAATCATTGATCAGGGGCGTTCCAATATTTCCACCAATCCAAACCTTTTTATAGGGTTTGTCCATAACTCCTGCGCTACAAGCTGCTTGCGCAATCCGCCCGACCAGTGTAGTTGTAGTGGTCTTGCCAGCGGAACCTGTGATTCCTACAACCTTAGCTGGCGTTTGTTCTAAAAATATTTGTGTATCATTGGTAAGCGGAATTCCCCGACGACGCGCTTCCACCACCAAGGGTAAACTCAACGGAACACCACCAGATATACACACTATTTCTGTTTCATCTAACAACTCAATCGGATGAGAACCAAGCACCCATTGAATCGGATAATCAGCGAGGGCACTCTGGCTCTCCATTAATTTTTCAGCCGTTTGTTTATCATTTACTGTCACATGAGCGCCATGTTCCACCATGAAACGCGCCAAAGCCAAACCTTGCCTTGCCGCGCCTAATATCAAGACCCGCTTTCCGTACCAGGCATTAGGAGTATTATGGTTGCGTATATTTAGCTTCGTCACGATCGTATCTTCCACAGAGTAACCAACCTTAACTAAACCAATGCCAACCCAATCCCAATCATGGCAGCCAGTAAACTGATCAACCAAAATCGTTGCACCACCTGGGTTTCACTCCAACCTAATAATTCAAAATGGTGTTGTATCGGAGCCATTTTAAACACTCGCCTTCCTTCTCCAAATCGGCGTTTTGTGTATTTAAAATAACCGGTTTGAATAATGACACTCAACGTGGCGCTCACTGGGATAATCGCAATGATGGGTAATAGCGCCCATTGACCGGTCATTAATGCCACCACGGCTAAAGTGGCTCCTAACGCCAGCGAACCAGTGTCGCCCATAAACAACTCAGCCGGATGGACATTGAACCATAAGAAACCAAAAATAGCGCCAACCAATGCAAAACAAAACCGAGCAATAAAGATCTGGTGCTGCAAGATCGCAATCCCTCCATAACATGCAAAAGCAGTAGCAGAAATTAATCCCGCCAGTCCATCTAACCCATCTGTGAAGTTGACNGCATTGGAGGTGCCAATAATAATAAAAACAGCGATTGGCAAATAAAAGATNCCTAAATCGATGTTGCCTTTTATCCCNGGCAAAAACATATCGGGAACTTTTAGAAAATACTTCAAGCCAACTGCTGCTAAAGTCGCCAATCCCAGCTGCCCAAGGAATTTTGCCCTCACACTCAACCCGGTTCGTTTTGCAGAGCCAATTAAACCTTGCCAATCATCAATTGCACCTAAAAAGGCAAAACCGACCATCACACCCACCGGTAATAAAATAGACTTTCCCAGCAGCGTGAAACCCATAATCGGACTAACGTTCAATAAAACGGTGATAAGCACAACCGGTAATACGATCAGGATACCCCCCATGGTTGGGGTACCCATTTTGACCAGATGATGCTGTGGTCCATCCACCCGAATTGCTTTCCCAGCTTTGAAATAACGTAAAATACGCAGCAAAGGAGGTCCCCAGATCACCGTGAGCAGAAAACTCACACCAGCTAACGCCAAAGTCATTGGTGCCTGATTCACTCTTGCATCTCCAAAGCTGAGACTATCCTATCCATCCGCATACCATGCGAACCTTTAATCAGCACAATATCTCCTTCGTGCAGTATGTCTTTCAACAATTTGGTTGCTTCCTCAGTAGTTTCGACCATGTATAACTGCGAGCTTGGAAAACCGCTGCGGCGGGCTGCCAATCCGATTAACTTACCCCGTTTTCCAACCGTAATTAACTGATTGACTATTTCCGCTGCGCGAACGCCAACTAACTCATGGCCCTTTTCTTCATATACACCTAGCTCTAACATATCACCAAGGACTGCGATTTTTCGCCCATCTAATTCTTCTAACAGATTCAGCGCCGCCAAAGTCGATTCTGGGGAAGCATTATAAGAATCATCCACAATTAGTGCACCTGTTTCCGTCCGAACAACCGATAAACGTAATTGAGTATGGCTAGAACGCAATCCCTGAACAATTTCTTGCCAAGTTAACCCTTCCACTAAACCTACCGCCGCTGCTCTCAAAGCCGTATGAACAGAGTGGCGGCCGATTAAGGGAACAGTTAAGTATAATACTTCTGAGCAGTAATGAAGCCTAAATGAGATACCTTCTAATCCACGGCTCTCAATTTGATCCGCCCATAAATCAGCCTGATTATCTAAACCATAATAAAACACACGCGCTTTGGTTTTTTCAGCCATTGCCCGCACATAAGGATCATCATAATTCAGCACTGCAACTCCTTGCGGAGCAGGCGGTAAAGCTGCAACCAGTTCGCTTTTCCCTTGCGCGATCGCATCCATTGACCCAGCTCGTTCCGCATGAACCATCCCAATATTGGTGATTACCCCAATATGGGGGAGCGCAATGTCACACAAAAAGGCGATCTCTCCAGGAACATAAAAACCCATTTCTAGAACTGCCCTTTGATGGCCTTTGCTCATGCGGAGGATGGTGAGAGGTAACCCAATTTCATTGTTCAAATTTCCTGGATTCTTTAAAGTCGAAAAACGCTGGCTTAAGACATCTGCAACCAATTCTTTGGTGGTTGATTTGCCAACACTTCCGGTTATCCCAATCACCCGGATGTCTAACTTTCTCCGCCAAAAACGAGCCGCCTCTTGTAATGCTTGCAAACTATTATCTACGCGCAGGCATACAGGAGTGTTAACTGGTTCCGATATCTCAGCCCCTTTTCTCAAGTCAATTACTGGAAAATCATCCCCGACATCCTTTTCGACAATAGCGACATGGGCACCACGTTCAAAAGCATCTTGGATAAATTCATGTCCATCCACCTTTTCACCCGGCAATGCCACAAATAACGCCCCGGGGATTACCAGGCGCGAATCAACCACCGCATCAGTTATATGTTGTTGGGCGGTCATGTAGCGCTTCCCTACTAAGGCTTCCAAGATATCATTCAATGTCAGCATAAATTACCAGTTATCCATCATTAATTACTTGCTTTACGATACCGATCAGGCGGAATATTCATCAATAGCACTAACTGTTCTACAACCTTAGGGAATACCGGTGCGGCAACCTCAGAACCCCAAATGGATGTGGATGGTTTTTCCAACCAGATGTAAACCAAAAAGCGGGGATCATCCAGTGGGCCCCATCCAACAAACGAAGTGTTCGTCTCTCCACTGGTATAGCCTACTCCCGGAACAGGGATTTCTGCTGTTCCCGTTTTACCGGCAATTCGATAACCTTCCACGAGAGCATCCGATGCTTCTGCTTCTAATGATCGGGCAAGAATTTCAGAAACGGTTCGTGCTGTTTTGGCCGAAATCGGCATTGCGCTCACACTAGGCTCAATAAAATACTCTTGCCCATCTTTTATGATAGCGCGCACGATATGGGGCGTCATGATCTTACCATCGTTCGCCAATGCAGAAATCGCCGATGCCATTTGTAAGGGTGTTGCCGAAACACCTTGCCCAAATGAATTCGTGCCCAAATCCGCTTCAGTCCAATTCGCATCTCCGGGTAATTTCAAAATACCACTCATCTCGCCCGCCATGTCCACACCAGTGGTGTGACCAATACCGAATGACTGCATATAACTATAAAAATCTTTCGCGCCTAATTGAGTTGCCACCCAAGCTAGACAAACATTCAAGGAGTATTGTAAACAACCTTGCATGGTTTGCTTCCCATGCCCAGCTCTATCCCAGTTGTAAATCGTGACACCACCTACATCGATCACACCACGATCTAAATAAGTTGTTTCATTGTTAACCACCCCTTTGTCAAAAGCGCTTGCCATCGTCAAAACTTTAAATACCGAACCGGGTTCATAAGTGGCACTCACTCCCCGATTGAAGATAAAGTTCTTTTTATTCATCATATCGTTGAAATCCCAATAATGGCTAATGTCAATTCGGGGTGTGTTTGCCATCGCAAGGATTTCACCGGTTTTGGGATCCAAAACCACAATCGTCCCGCTATCCGATCCCGATTGTTCTACTGCTCTATCTAAAACTTTCTCAACCGCCGCTTGAACTTCCCGATCAATGGTTAGCACCAAACTGGTACCCTCTGGAATATCCGGAAATTCTTTAACCATCCGCGGCTCATTTGGCACCCACAGTTTAATCGGTAAACCAGCTAAGACATTGTCATATTTCCCTTCAACGCCAAATACCCCTATTGGGGTTCCATCGTCTTCGTGACCTACATAACCTAAGATATTTGATGCGGTAGATTTTTCAGGGTAGACACGCTCCAGATAAGGCAGGAACTCTAAACCGCTTATTTTAGATTGCAAGCGGTATTTTTCCTGTTTTACCTGTTTATCATCCCTATCGCTCGGGGTTAAATATGCTTCCAGGCGGTCTATTTTTTCTTTATCCACCCTTTTATCCAACGGTAAATAAACTTGGTTTGGACTGGGAGGGTTTTCTACAGTCACTTTTACCTTGTAGTAATCTAATCCGAGAAAAACATTGGCAGTTAATGCAATCGTCTGCGGGTCGTTGACGGATTTATAATCCACCCCAACCTCATAAACCAGTTGATTNCCAGCCAATAATTGCCCTTTGCGGTCAAAAATTAGCCCACGGGCTGGATAAATAGTCCATTGCGAACCAAGGTGATTGGTTCGTACTTCTTCCAACACTTTTCCTTTTTGGGCATCAAATAATAAAGAAACATGCTGCCCAAAAATAAGAGCAGCCATGACCGTGAAAAGCGTCCCTAAAATCATATAGCGCGTTGCGTATTCAGACTTCATGGACCATTCTCCTGTTTCGGAAGCGAAACTTTTTGGATTTGTGTTTTCAACCATTCAAATAAAGATTCGGTATAAACTCGCGGCAGTGACACAGCTACAGTTTGTATTTTTTTTGCTGGGGCGTTGGCGATAACTTGATCAATAGGGACATAGCCGGGAACGACCAAAAACATCTCTTCACCCGCTTCAATCCTTCTAAAACCCATCTCCAATGCCCTTTTTTCCATGACCGCTGAAGAAGTCAAAATCCCCAATTGAGTCCGCAAATGAGCGTTGACCATCTCTAAATCAGCGATTTCCCCTTCCATAATTAATATAGAACGACCATAGGCCGCAGCTCGCGCTGTAACATCAAGATAGAGAGAGGAAGCCAATATCACCACCAGCAAGCCAACCATGACCAACATCCCCATACTGAGGTGTTTTCGCCAAGGTGTTGTTTGATATGCTTGAGCAATGCGGTTAATTGAATTCATCTTCTTCGTCCTAATTTCTTCTCGCATTAAATTCTTGCAAGTGTCATGCCAATCAATGCGTCCTTTCAATTTTTTCGGCTACCCTCAATCGGGCGCTGCGCGCACGCGGATTCAACTGGATTTCCTGAGCGCTTGGCTTAATGGCTTTTGGTGTGATTAAGCGCAGCGATGCCTTATGCCCACAAGTGCAAACCGGTTGCCTTGGAGGGCAAATACAATCATGGCTTTCACGACGGAAAAACTCCTTAATCAAACGATCTTCTAAAGAATGAAAAGCAATCACCACTACTCTTCCTTTTGGTGCAAGTGCCTCGATGATCTGAGGTAGAACTTGCTCAACTGCCTCTAATTCTCGATTAACTGCGATCCGTAATGCCTGAAAAGTCCGCGTGGCTGGATGGATCGCCTGTTTTCTCTCGCCAATCGTCTTTGATATTATCTCTGCCAATTGGCCTGTGGTAGTGATCGGTCGGGAATGAACGATTGCTCGCGCAATCTGACGGGCAAACCGTTCCTCACCATACCGAACAAAATCTGCGCTAGTTCTTCTTCCTCAAGATGATTGACCAAATCAGCCGCAGTCAACTCACTCGATGGATCAAAACGCATATCTAAAGGTGCATCTACTCGAAAGGAGAACCCTTTCTCCGCAATATCAAGTTGGAGAGAAGATACCCCTAAATCCAATAAAATACCATCTACCGAACCCCACCCTAGCATTCTCATTTGATCTAGGAGGGTTGTATAACTAGCATGGACGAGCGTAAATCGACCTTCAAACTCATGCAAGGTTTCTCTTGCAATACTCAGGGCTGTGGGATCCAAATCCATTCCCAACAATAGCCCATCCGGATCACTCGCCGATAGAATCCCCCTCGCATGCCCACCGGTACCAACGGTGCAGTCAATGTACTTCTGACCGCTACGTGGTTGAAGGTAAGTGAGAACCTCTTGGTAAAGAACAGGTTTATGCACTGCTTCGATTTGTAGAAAGTCGATAATCTATAAATCGAGCGACATTTGCCTCTGCATCATCTAGCAGTGCCTCATGCTCCGTCCAATTTTCAGCCGACCACACCTCAAAAAAATCACCAACCCCAACAATCACAACATCTGTGTCCAAATTTGCCTTCTGACGAAGATATTGCGGGATCAAAATTCGGCCCGCCTTATCTACCTCTACAGTTTCACCATTAGAGAAAAGATACCGACGTAGTAATCTCGCATTCGGATCGGCATAATTTTGTTCATTCACCTGATTGGCTAAATTCTCAAATACCACNGGAGGCATAACCAATAGGTTGGGATCAAATCCTTTGGTAATTATCGCCCCACCAGCTAACAATTCGCGGTATTTGACCGGAACGGTTAACCGTCCTTTACTGTCTAGGGAATGAAAATATTGGCCGAGGAACATCTGTTCTACTAATCCTTTTAAACCAGAACGCCGGAACCATTCCGGCATCCCACTTTGACCCACTTTCTCACACGGTCTTACACATTGTACAGCAAATTCGNCTGAAAATCAAGGGGTTTTGGTAATTNATTTTCATCTTTTCTTTATCAATTTTTCATTTTTTCTTCTCATTTTTTTCATAAATCATGTATAATTCGATAAGATTTATCCTGCCGCATATTATTTGTTTATCATTTATTTTTCTGCGGCTACGGCTAAGATGTTGATCTCAGCAAGAATGAATGTGCAGGTGTACTGGTGCTTTCACACCGACCGATTTTTTAGAGTATGTAAACAATAGATTTCGGGAGCATGAGTGAAGATTGACCCAACTTCTTTATACTTGTTACTGTCAAAAGGGTCTTAGCGCTAAACCCATCACACCATTCATGAACAGGTGTTTATTGATTTAAATACCTGATAAAGTAAGTTTAAAGAAAAACTGGGATCTTAATATTTCTTAACGACAGCCGTGGATCATGAGGCAGGATCACGGCTGTATTTTATTAATTGAATGTGCTATGGCGAAAACAATTACTGCATTGAAAGTACAACAAAAAAATACCCAACGCATCAATGTTTACTTGGATGGCGAATTCGCCTTTGGATTATCACGCATTGTAGCTGCGTGGCTTCAAGTAGGGCAGGAGCTCAGTGATGAGAAAATTTCCCAACTTAAAGCAGAAGATACTGTGGAAAGTGCGTATCAAAGAACTTTACATTACATTGCAATACGTCCACGTTCCGAAAAAGAAATTATTCAATATCTAAATAAAATCGGTTTGAGTGCTGAGATTCANGACAAAATATTCGAACGATTAAAGGCGCATGATTGGATCAACGATCACCGTTTTGCAACCCAATGGGCGGAGAACCGTTCTTTATTCCATCCCACAAGTAAAAGGGCTTTGCGAACGGAATTATATCTAAAGGGGATTGATCAAGAAACCATCAACGAAATAACTGCAAATTACGATGAAGAGGAAAGTGCATACAAAGCAGCACAGAAAGTACTTCCACGCCTTCACGACCAACCGGCGTATCAATTCCAAAAGAAACTCTATTCCTTCCTCGCCAGGCGTGGTTTTTCCTATGACATCATTCAATCCACCATTCAGCGTCTTTGGACTGAAATTCAAACCGAACAACAAAACTATTCAGAAAATGAGGTATCCAAAGAATGGAAATAAGATTTTGGTTGATTTTCCCAATTGCATTACTGGCTTTAATTTTAGGAACAGCCATCGGGTACGCTCTTCGCCAATTTCTCCTTGAGAAGAAAATCACACAAGACAAGGAAGAAGCAGAGCGCATCATCCGCGATGCTATTCAAAAAGCCAATGATATTGAGCTAGAAGCGAAAAACAAAGCGCTGGAACTTCGCCAAACTGCAGAAGCGGAAATTATCCGCCGCCGCAATGAATTGGCTCGCGAAGAAGATC
>JGI24721J44947_10000587_pt1 | contig 49479 bp, 46 predicted proteins | sample YelNatPaOPGAMG01_FD_44947 | JGI IMG/M metagenome (IMG submission 44947) | reverse complement strand
ATGCTAGTGTTGCTGCAGCCACAACAAGATTTGGTAACAGTGCTGCGCAAGCCATGGCATGCGGGCTTCCCCCCGATATTCCCCAAACGGAAATGTGTTAAAAATTTAAATCCTCCGCAATTGAAGCAACATCCGCCGCCGCACTAGCAACAGTTCGTCCAATTAGGCGACTCGAGCCTCCATAACCAGGACGTTCGTAACTAATAAGTCGAATTCCCCGATTCTCTGCGTCTTCAATCCAAGGTTGATAGAGGAGTCTTGAGCCTGGCGTCCCATTATGTACAAGGATAGGTATTCCATTTGGCTGACCTGCTTCAATGATACGGATTTTTCGTTTATCTTCTAGGTAAATAGTATGAGTCTTTGTATCCAACGTAATCCTCCTGAAAAGGGTTTAGTAGGCTATTTTAAGCAGAAAGAATTCCTGAGGGTTTTAATTTAAGAGGTTAAACGCCTCTATTTGTCGAGTGTTTCTACAATATTAGTAAGATTCTACCCTTGCATCACTGGTCTCAACTACCCAAATATCCTACTCAAATCACAGAAGAGATAAAAATAGCCATTTAATGTCTAATGTGGTAGAAGGGTGACGTCCTTCCACTTTGGACTATAGATTGATGATCCGGTAGGATTTTGGACCCAGGGCTGTCTCAATTCGTAGATATGACTATAAAACAGAGGAAGCATAACAGCCTCCTCAATGAGAATACGATCCGCCTGGCGATAGAGATTCATCCGTTGACCGTGATCGAGTGTGCGGCGACCTTCCTCAACAAGAGCTTCGTATTTAGGGCTCTGCCAATGACTATGTTCAATCAGATAATTTGTCTGAAGAAATGATGCTGGATCTGGATAATCAGCCAACCAGCCGACAAAGAAAAAATGGAAATCCTGGCAAATTTCAAATTGCTTCTTGCCAGATTCGTTCCAACAATTCTGGATCGTAATCCCCAAATTTTCTTTCCACATTTCATATAATGACGCAAAAACAAGATCGTCTCCTTTTTTCAACCCAACAAGCCCTAATAGCATGTTGACTGGCGGAAAGCCGCGTCCCTGGGGGTAGCCCGCTGCCTCCATTAGATGTCGCGCTTCCTGGGGGTCATACGGCAAGCCAATATCCGGTGAATGTCCTGGAAGTTCCGGAGGTATATACCCTCCAGTTGCGGGAATTTGATTTTGGATTTCATGAGCAAGTTTTTTTCGATCGGTTGCCAGTACAAAGGCACGTCGTAGGTCTGGATTGTTAAAAGGAGGTTGATCGGTGACAAAGTAGACGGCATCGACAAAAGGCAATGTCGAAACATGGAGCTGACCCAAATCTTGATAATGCTTCAACTCGTCCTGCTTCATTTGGGGAATAAGAAATACGACCCTGTCCAACTTACCGGCAACGAATGCATGATACATGTCTAGCTCGTTTTGGTAAGATGTAAGCGTGATATGTTCAACATTTCCTTTATAACTGCCAGAATAATGTGGGTTTCGGCTAAAACGGATTGTTTTATCAGATGTTTGACCCCTGGAGTCGAGTTGAAAAGTACCGTTGGTGACGATACGACCAGGTTCTGTCCATGCATTTCCCTCGCGCTCAATGACATGCTTGGGTACAGCAAAAAAAATCGGGTTTCCCAACAAGTAAGGGAAATAACCGCAGGGCTCTTCCAGCTCGATCACCAGAGTAAAGTGATCGGTTGCTGTGACACCCACTGATTCTGAACTCATATTGTGACCCTGATGAAAGTCTTTTGCACCACGAATATCATAAAGAAGGTTTGCCGAATAAGCCTGAGTTGCAGGGTCAAGCACCCGCTTGATGGCAAATTCGAAATCATCAGCAGTCACATACGCGCCATCACTCCAAAGCAGATCCTGTCTCAAATGGAAAACGTACTTTCGGCCTTCATCTAACACATCCCAATGTTTGGCTGCCATCGGGATTACACTCCGATCTTCTGACCATTCAACTAAGCCGCAAAACATTTCGTTAATCCATTCCATATCAAATAGACAATCACACAAGGCCGGGTCAAAAATTGGTATTTTGAGATTTGATAATTGGTATGAGTTTTGTGCTTGCGGAATATGTCGACCTGGGTGGCTCACACCCAGTTGTTGCCACAATGAATTGTATTCTTGTAGTACTTGTTGGGCACGCTGAAAATCGAAGGAACTGTGATAGACCAGGTAGATTTTCATTAGAGTACGGGCTACTTGTTCCGTTGCACCCATCTCCCTTAGATATTCCAATGCCTTCTGGTAATGACCCATCGCTTCCTTATTTTCATGCAAAGCGCGAGCCTGATCCCCAGCCTGAAGTAGGTACGCAGTTGCTTTCGATTTGACCCCAGCCTTACTATAATGTTGAGCTAATGGCACAGTAACAGCGGCAATATCCTCTTTGTAAAGCAATTCTAATGTTTCTGCTATTTTCTTATGAAGAACGGAACATTCGGCAGCTCCCAACTGGTGATACAAGTATTGCTGAATGATAGAATGTATAAATCGAAAACGTATCAGACGGCGGTCTCCCACATAAGTTTCCTCTAGTTCTTGTACCAGGCGGTGGCGTTTTCCCAGCTCGCGCGAGAGCTGACGAAGGATGATGTGCTCTGGCGTTCCTTGTAATTGTTCGAGGACCTGCACGGTAAATTGCTCTCCCTCTACGCTTGCGGCAAGGAGTAGTTCCTGCAACTCCCGATCCAATCGCCCAAAGCGTTCGCCAATAATGCCTTCCACTTCTGGTGAGAGAGAACCCCAATTCAGACTGGTTGTGGTTTTCCATTGCCCATACTCATCCGTAATGATTGCACCACATTCCTGTAAGTTACGCAGAATTTGTATTGTAAACAAAGGATTGCCATGAGTTCGCTTGTAAAGCTCCTGCCGAAAGGATTCGTCGAAATGGTTGGGTTCAGTATCTAAAAAAGCATAGACAAAGTCTCTAGCCGAGGTTTCACTGATTTGGTCCAAATCAATACGAATCTCGCCAAAGGAGGATTGAAGTTCATTGAGCAATGATTCCAGCGGGTGCCGCTCTCCATTACGGCCTATAGCGACTTCTTCTGCCCGGTAAGCACCTGCAATTAATATGCGGGCACCATGAAGACGACGAGCGAGGTGAAAGAGCATTCGTCCGGTACCAGGATCCATCCATTGCATATCATCCAGTAAAATCACAAGGGGATGCTTAGTTGAAATGCTATGCAATACCTGCGTGTACTGTTCAAACAATGGCGACTTTTCCTGATCCTCAGTGAATGTTAACTCCTGAGCAGGATGTTCTTTAATATATTGTCTCCAGTATTGCTTATCTGGTAGGAGCGTTGCGATCCGGGTCGATAGTGTAGAACTGCTCAGAAAGTTGTTAGCTAATTGAGGTCCTTGCTCTAACAAAGACTGAATAGCCATTGGAAAGGTTGCTCTTAAATGGTTTGCCTGAGACTCAGATATTGTGCCATTGGCGTAAAGTGGCTCAATACCACCGGTCAGCATATTCAATACATCACGGAATGGCAAATAAGGGGTTCCCTGGCCAAAAAAGGCGTTACAGAATCCCCAACCAACGGCCAAATCAGGGTAAGCTGTCACCGACCGGCGTACAAACTCCTGCAAGAGGGCTGATTTTCCACTTCCCGCTTCTCCGCTTACGAAAACTACCTGTACATGACCTTGCAATGCTTTGCTCAGGTACCTATCTAAAACAGCTAATTCTTCTCCTCGTTCCACAAAAACAGGTACCGGCTTTTCAGGTCCTGCCAAGATGGATTGCAAGTCCGGGATGGACGGAACAAGTGGGGTGGAATGTGCCAGAGTAGGCTCTCTTCTTTCATTAATTTGCCTAAAGACTTCGCGCGTTTTCTCGGAAGGACTGATGCCTAACCCTCTGGACAATGCTTCTTCGCAGCGGTGGTATTGGGTTATTGCACCTGCCATGTTGCCCAGCCCTGCTTGAGCTATCATCAAGGCCCGATAGGCAGGTTCCGGGGTTTCACCTGAGGCAATCCATACTTCTCCCCATTTCAGAGCTTCATTCCAACGACCTTCGGCTAATAAATGATCCAACAACCTTTCCATCTTACGTTCGTATTCTGCTTGAAGATATTCTCGCTCTAGAATTACCCATTCATCATAGAAACCGGGCAGCAGCTCTCCTCCGTACACCGATACTGCCTGCAATAGGACCTCAGTTGAATTTTCATTCCCTGTACATGCTTTAAAAACATTCACATCGAGTTGATCGCCTGGCTGTGGACAATAGGTCACCCCCAGGTCGTTGCTTTGCAAGTATGCTTCTGCACCATGACCAAGAGCTTTACGAATACGCCATAACTCGTGCCGAAGGTTACTTCGGGCATTAACCTCGGAAGAAGTAAGCCAGAATTGACCCGCTAATCTCTCACGACGATGTGATTTATTGGGGTGGAGCAACAGATAGGCAAAGAGAGATTGGGCTGGACGCGAGGGGATAATGACCGGGTGGTCTTGCACGAAGACTTCGAACTGACCCAACAATCTTGCTTGAAGCATAATTCCCTCGGCAATGAAATTTGCCACTTTTAGAGAGAAAGAGATCTAATCAAGCTCAATCGATTTCACAATCTTGATAAAAACGTGAAACAATTGATTATGCTAAATTAATTATATCACCGAGCAAAACACTAATCTTAAAAATACGCTGCGACCATGTTGTTAAACATGATATGGACATGCTCCTTTGTTAAATTTGAGACAAACAGAAAAGGAGGATGTTATGAACAAGTATCGTGTTCCATTAATAATCGCATTAGTAGTGCTCTTTTTACTGGCTGCCTCTTTCGTTGCACTCGCACGTGGTAACAACAACTCCGGGATTTTACCACCTACCTCCTACGTGCAAGGGCTATCATATGGGGGCTGGTTAGCCAGGTGGTGGAACTATGCCCTTACAATGCCGATGGCAGAAAATCCGCTCACCGGAGGAACTGGAGAAAATTGCGTTTTCAAACGTGTCGGGAATGTTGGGCTTGTTGTAGCTAACTCTCAACTTGACGTGCCGATTCGTTGCAAGGTACCAACCGGAATGATGCTCTATATTGAGGTCCTTGGCGCCGAGTGTTCCACTCTTGAGCCACCGCCGTTTTATGGTGGTAATAAGGCTGAGCTGCAGAATTGTGCACAAGCTTTTGTTCCACAAGATTTAGAGGCTTCTATTGATAACGTTGAGGTTCAAAATCTGAGCAAATTTATTTTCACCTCACCGCTGTACGAATTCACAGAACCTGAGGATAATATCTTGGGAGTTCCTGCTGGCACAACGGGACAATCAATTGGATCAGGTGCTTACCTGATGCTTAATCCACTAAGCCCGGGAAAGCATACAATCCATGTTAAAGGTACCTATCCTGACATGGGCTATACAGCAGAGAAGACATTCGATATAACCGTTATGCCATAAGGTAGAAGTCAAAGAAAAGGCGCTAATTATCGCGAAATGTATGATCGGAAAAGTCAGGAAAAAAAGCAAAATATACAACAAAAACGCCCCAATTCAGGGGCGTTTTTGTTCATTTTATAAGGGAATATCTCTATTCGGTGGACATTAATCCCAATGGTCTGAATTTATACCCGTATATGATCATGCCGCGCTCGTCGCCATCGGAACGGATTTTGCGGGTGACCATTTCAACCGGCATACCAATTTCAATCGGACGGTCACCAACATCGGTTAATTGTGCGGTCACAATCGGACCTTCTTCCAGTTTTACCAGTGCCACAGTGTATGGGGTATATTCTTCAAAACCAGCGGGTGGTTCGTAAATGGTTGTGTAAGAGTAGATTTCGCCTTTCCCGCTGAATTGATATGGGGTGCGTGCATCTTGACCGCATTCCGGGCAAACATCACGCGGTGGGAATAGTTTGGCGTTACAATGAGGACATACTTCACCAACCAGTGCATAGCGCTGTTGTCGAATTCTCCAGTGTCGTGGAATTTCCATCATCATCTCCTTAAACGCCAATCCAGTTGAATAGATTGGTCAGTTTCTTTATCATGAGTTTAGCAATTTAAAACTATCAAGAACTATCAGTTTTACTTCATCACCAGTTTGCCGCGTAGCCGCACATAGGTTGCGTAGTCAATAGGGACGCGGCGGGCGATATAGTCACGGGTTTTAAGGGCTAAATCTCTTCTTTGGTTGATTTTATCGGTGACGACAACCGAGAATGCATCCGATCCGGCTCCGGAGCCAAACGATACAACCAGAATCCGATCACCAGCCTCGGCAATATCGAGAATAGCGGTTAGTCCAATGATTGCTGAACCGGCATACGTGTTCCCGATATTCGCCACCAACAATCCTGGTGCAATTTGTTCTTTCGTAAAACCAAGCTGTGAGGCAACTTTTTGAGGGAATTTCACGTTGGGTTGGTGAAAGACGGCGTATCGGTAATCTTTGGGTTTTGTTTGAGAGGCTTCCAACAGAGTCTGTGCGGCATTGGTGATGTGTTTGAAATAAGCTGGATCACCGGTAAAACGTTGGGCATGCTCGGGATATTTTTGATATTGCCGGCGGAAGAAATCCGGCGTATCGGTGACAAAGGAATAGGTATGTTCGATGATTGCCAAAGAATCTGTAGCTGGACCAATCACAAAGGCTGCGCCACCGGCTCCGGCGGTGTATTCCAGCGCATCACCNGGCCTCCCTTGGGCTGTGTCCATGCCGATTGCTAANGCATAGTCCGCCATACCTGAACCGACAAAACCAATCGCGGCAACCAGCGCTTCGGTGCCAGCCTTACAGGCAAATTCCCAATCCCCAGCCTGGATATTGGGAGTCGCTCCCAGCGTTTCGGCTACAATGGTGGAAGTTGGTTTAACAGCGTAAGGATGGGATTCGGAACCAACCCAGATTGCCCGTAAAACTTGCGGATCAATTTGTGCACGGGCTAGCGCATTGCGGGCAGCTTCGATGGACATGGTAGCTACATCCTCGTCCAAGCCGGGAACGGATTTTTCCTTAATCGGTAAAGCTGCTTGCCCTTGCGTCCAAACCCGGGCGACTTCGCTAGCGGGTAACCGATATTGGGGTACATAAGCGCCATAGCCACTGATGCCAACCTGGCGGATGGGCTTGAGAAGGATATTTTCTGGATGCTTATTTACCAGTGTTGTCACGTTATTTTTCTCCAGGATTTCAAGATTTCTACTGCGCGGTCGATACGGATGACGCCGTCTGCAATGAGTGCATTGGCAAGTTTTTCAATTTCCTCTCCCTTTGCTCCCGCGCTGAGGGCGATTTGACGGGCATGCAGAGCCATGTGACCGCGCTGGATGCCTTCGGTAGATAGTGCCCGCAAGGCAGCCAGATTTTGGGCTAAACCGACAGAAACAATGATTTCAGCTAATTGTCCGGCTGTTTGAACGCCCATAAGTTTTAAGGAAAGTTTTGCAAGGGGATGGACTTTCGTTGCGCCACCAATGATACCCACCGCAAGAGGCAATTCTAATGTGCCGACTAAATCACCGTCATTGGATTTTTCCCACACGCTCAACGAAGTATATTGCCCGTTGCGAGCAGCATAAGCGTGAGCTCCTGCTTCGATTGCGCGCCAGTCATTACCGGTGGCGATTACTACTGCATCGATCCCGTTCATGATGCCCTTATTGTGGGTGGCTGCGCGATATGGATCACAAGCAGCAAATGCCCAGGCTGCGATAATGCCGTCACGAACTTCTTCACCTGTAAATCCTTCGAAAGCAAGCTGATCGGTTGGAATGGTGCAGCGTGCTCGGGCTAAGCGGTGGTCAGCAAGGTTGCTTAGGATGCGAAGGTGGACCTTTCCGCCACAAATTGCTTCCACACGAGGGGCGATACGTTCCATGGCGGTATTAACTGCGTTCGCTCCCATGGCATCGCGCACATCATAGAGAAGGTGGAGGACGAGAAATGGACCAATTGGGGAGTGCTCGATTACTCGAACTTCAAGATCACGCGCTCCTCCGCCCAATGAAGATAACAAAGGATCGCTCTGGGTAGCCTGCTTGAGTAATTCTTCTTTGTTTTCGAGAATTTTATGGCGCGCATGATGGATGTCCGTCAAGCCGAGGATTTGCAATTGTCCGATCATTACAGGTGGGTCGGCTTGTGCATGAAAACCTCCGCCAGCCCGGGCTAACTTCGCCATAAAAGATGCGCCGGCAATCACCGAAGGTTCTTCAACGACCATGGGGATGAGAACTTCACGACCATTGATGAGAAAATTGAGGGCAATGCCAAATGGTAATGGATAGAGCCCAACCACGTTTTCGACCATATGATTGGCTTGTTCAATGGTAAGGCTGCTTAATCCTTGCAATATTTGAATATCACTACTATCCAGCCAGCCTAATCCTTGCAGTTGCTCCAGACGTTCTGAGACGGTTAAATTATAAAAGCCGGTTATTCGTGAAGTTTGGGTCGGTTTCATGAATACCTTATACTCTTTTTCATCTTGCAAAAACTATCAAAAGTAAAAAGAGAAGAGGTCTTTCAACANGTAAAGGAAGATAATCGTCAAATCAGCACTAATTGGATAGTTTTATAAGAATTTTATATATATGGGCATATTGGATTGAAAATAGAGAAAAATGGTGTAAAATATAAACTCGATAAGGTATATCCATGGCATTTCTGACGAGAGAGCAATTAGAAGAAAGATTAGTTTCTCTTCATCACGCCAGTTTGGAATTGGTGGGTGAATTATCGTTAGAAACTGTTTTAGAGCGCATTGTTAGNTTAGCTAAAGAAGAAGTTAATGCAACCTATGCTGCGTTAGGGGTCTTTGATGAGGAAGGAAAATTAATCAAGTTTATTCCGATTGGGATGGACAAAGAGCAATTTGAAAATCTGCATGCATTGCCATGCGGAAAAGGTTTATTAGGCGCTTTAAAAAACGAAAGAAAGACCATTCGCATTGCAAATATCTTGGAAGATGAGCGGAGCGTTGGATTTCCTGATTGGCATCCGGTAATGCGTTCCTTTTTAGGGGTGCCGATCATTTTGGGCGACCAGCTATTNGGGCAAATATACCTGACCGATAAAATTGANCTCCCCGAGTTTACAGAAGATGATGAGCGGGTTATCGAAACACTCGCTGCTTATGCGGCTGTCGCGATTAATAATGCCCGTATGTACGAAGTCATTGTTCAGCGGGATGAAGCACTGCAACGACAAAATGAAGATTTAGAATTGGTGAATAACATTGCCACTGCGCTTACCAGTTCGCTAGAAATCGATGCAATACTGGATAAAACCTTGCGTAGTGTCATGGATTATCTGAATGTCGAAAGTGGAGAAATCTATCTCGTAGGGGAGGATAATAAAGAATATCATCTTGCCTTACATCATGGTAAATATGGAGAAAATTTCTTTACCCGTGATCATTTCCGTTTTGGCGAGGGTTTAGTGGGGGAGGTTGCTCAGGAGGGTAAATCGCGCTTTAGCCTTGATCTTGGTCGTGAAATCCGTTATGTCCGCCAACGGGTATTTGAAGAAGGCTGCCGCTGGATGGCGGGTATCCCATTAATGGCGCGTGGTTCGGTTGTTGCGGTGATGGTATTAGCCAATGAAAGTGAAATGAAATTGGAAACGCGCCAAATTAGCTTATTGAATTCCATTGGTTCATGGGCAGGGATCACCATTGAAAATGCTATCCTGCACTCTCAAGCTCGCCGTCTGGCGGTTTTAGAAGAACGGGAACGCATTGGGATGGATCTTCACGATGGTATTATCCAATCTATTTATGGAGTGGGATTAGCGTTGGAGTATGCCCGCATATCTTTAGAGGATGACCCGCAACAAGCAAAGCAAAAGATTTTGCAAGCGATTGACGGTTTGAATAAGACTATTCGAGATATCCGCGCCTATATTTTAGATTTGAGGCCGCGCGAGTTATTTGGGACGAATTTAATCCAGAATTTGAACCGATTGGTAGATGAATATCGGGTAAATACCTTATCTGAGGCAACGTTGACCGCTCCCGATGATGGATTAGTTGGCTTACCGATATCCCACGCTACCGCGCTTTTCCATATCTGTCAGGAGGCATTAGCGAATGCAGCGAAACATTCACGAGCCCGGCGGGTGGATGTACGGCTCTGGTCAACCCGGGATCGCATATTGTTAGAAATTGCTGACAATGGTGAGGGATTTGATATCCATAAGATGAGTATCACCTTAGGACATGGGCTATCTAATATGCATATTCGCGCCCGCAAAGTGGGGGGAGATGTGGAGATCACCTCTGCTCCCGGCGAAGGTACAACGGTTTTAGCCTGGGTTCCCCGTCGTGGATAATGGAAAGTATTTCCAGCCGCAATAATCCGAAAATTAAAGAACTCCGCTTGTTGAAGCAAGCCAAAATACGACGACAAAGTGGTTTGTGTCTGGTAGAAGGGATTTGGCATTTTATTGAGGCAGTCGAAGCGTGGCGGAATGGTGCGTATGCTAGTTTGGTGAGCGTGTTTTACGCCCCAGATGTCTTGAAAAGCGAACTGGCTCGAGATATTATTGAAAAAATATCCGCTGATATCCCTTGTTATCCCATTACGACCGATGTGTTTTTATCCCTAGCTGAAAAGGAAAACCCGCAGGGGGTTATTGCGGTTGTTCGACCTAAAAAAATGTCCTTAGATCAGCTGGATGTTGCCAGGCAGGATTGGTTAGTTGGATTAGTCGAGCCACAAGACCCAGGCAATATCGGCACCATTTTACGAACGATGGACGCAGTTGGGGCAAATGGGTTGTTATTAATTGATGGGGGGGCAGATCCGTATCAAAGTGAATGCATCCGTGCGTCGATGGGCGCGATTTTCTGGATACCTGTGATCCGAACTTCTTTTCAAGCNATGATGGATTGGGCTGCTATGAATAACTACACCATTTATGGCACCTCTGCCCATGCCCCCAAAAATTTTCACGAGATGAAGCGATATCTCAAACCATCTATTTTGTTGTTGGGAAGTGAGCGTTTGGGTCTAACTCAACCACAACGGGATGCATGTCATGAACTTCTCTTTATCCCACAACATGGAAGGGTCTCATCTCTGAACCTCGCTGTTGCTGCTGGAGTTATGTTGTATGATATGTTAGCGAAATTCGAGGGATGATGGACCTTTTTGACCATGCCTATCAGAAATCCTTGAAAGAAGAAGCACCATTAGCAGCACGTATGCGCCCGCGCACTTTGGATGAATTTGTCGGGCAAGAAGAAATTATCGGACCAGGTCGATTGTTACGACGATCTATTGAAGCAGATCGGTTGTTTTCCTCAATTATTTTGTGGGGACCGCCTGGAAGTGGGAAGACCACCTTAGCGATGGTGATTGCCAATCAAACAAAATCCCATTTCGAAACCCTTTCGGCTGTGTTAGCTGGTAAAGCGGAGCTCAAAACGGTGATTGATGCAGCATTAGAGCGCCGAAAGTTATATCACAAACGGACGATCTTGTTTGTAGACGAAGTGCATCGCTGGAATAAAGCNCAACAAGATGCACTACTGCCGCATGTGGAAAACGGAACCATTACCTTGATTGGGGCAACCACCGAAAACCCCTATTTTGAAGTGATTGGCGCTTTAGTCTCACGCTCACGTATTTTTCAATTGCGACCATTAGAAGATCGACATATCCGTACCATTATTGAGCGGGCGTTAGCAGACCCAGAACGAGGCTATGGAAAAAGAAAGATCGTTTTGGAAGAGGATGCCTTAGAGCATCTCATACGCGTCGCTGGGGGAGATGCGCGTAATGCGTTGAACGCCCTGGAACTGGCAGTGGAAAGCACACCTGAGGATGAAAAGGGTGAAATTCGGATCACTTTACAAATTGCCCAGGAATCGATTCAGCGCCGGGCGGTCTTGTATGATAAGGATGGAGACGCTCATTATGATACCATTTCCGCTTTTATTAAATCGGTGCGCGGTTCGGATCCGGATGCAGCATTGTACTGGTTAGCAAAAATGCTTTATGCTGGCGAGGATCCGCGCTTTATCTTACGCCGTTTGATTATTTTGGCAGGAGAAGATATTGGGTTAGCTGATCCGCTTGGGTTGGTGGTTGCAACAAGCGCGGCTCAGGCATTTGATTATATTGGTTTACCAGAGGGGGTCTATCCATTAGTGGAAGCAACCCTCTATCTCGCCACTGCTCCAAAATCCAATAGCGCTACTGCTTACTTCAAAGCTTTTCAGCTCATTGAACAAGAAGGTATTACTGCGGTTCCGCAACACTTGCAGGATGATTCACGCGACCGTCAGGCTTTGGGTCATGGAGTGGGCTATCAATATCCCCATGAAGCACAGGATCATTTTATTCCGCAACAGTATCTCCCTAAATCGCTTCTGGGAACCTATTTTTATCGCGGTTCTAATCAGGGCTATGAAGCGCAAGTGATGGAACGGTTAGAACGTTGGCGGCGAGCACAACGGGAGGCGTTGGGTATAAGTCAGACCCAAGAAATCCCTGAATTAAGCCATGATACGATTCAGGAAATCAAACGCAAACATCAACCATCTGGTTTTCGGGATGGATAAATGACATTTGTATTGTTGATCCGGCATGCAGAAAACGATTTTTCTGGAAAGAAGCGTCTCGCGGGGCGCCTGGCAGATGTGCACCTCAATGCCTCTGGCAAGCAGCAGGCGCAAAGGCTCGCAAGCGCATTAGCAGGAATTCCGCTTAAGGCGATTTACAGCAGTCCGCTAGAGCGAGCCATGGAGACCGCTCAACCGATTGCAGAGCAAAATAACCTTACTGTGACACCTCATGATGGGTTAATTGAAATAGACTATGGTGATTGGCAAGGGCGGTCACTCAAGGAATTGTACCGTACCAAACTTTGGAAAGTGGTGCAATGCAACCCGGCCTGGATGCGCTTTCCCAATGGGGAGACGATCATTGAGGCGCAATATCGGATATCGCGCACAATTCGTGATATTGCTGCAAAATTTGAGAGTAAAGATTGGGTGGTATGTGTATCTCATGCGGATCCCATTAAATTAGCGGCTGCCCATTTTTTGAGCATGCCATTAGAGGCTTATCAACGGTTGACCATTGGGTTAGCTTCAATCACTGTAGTGCACTTGGATGCACAAGGAGCGCGTTTGTTGACATTTAACCACGATCCAAATTTGATGAGCTTTTTGGCAAAGCAAGTGGGATGAATGATGTTAATGGAAATTGCTTTTTCTCGATAAATCCATACCGTGAATCTGGTATACTAAAAATACCCAAATAAAAAATTTTATTTTTTGATGGTTTTTGCGATAAGAATTTTGGTTTCGATTTGGAGAATTTCATGACTGCAACCGAATTAGATTTACGACCGGTAACGCATATTACCACCGATGCGATTGGACAGCCAGGCAAGCGAACGTTTTACCTGCAAGGCTGGCAGGAAGAACGCACCGTTACATTAATTATTGAAAAAATTCAAATCCAAAGTCTGGCTATTGGCTTTGAGCAATTTCTAGAAGAAATCTATAAGAAGTTTCCGAATTTACCAGAAACAAGATCCGGATTTGATGAAGCTCATATGCACATCAAACCACCGCTTGATCCGTTGTTTCGCGTGGGGGAGCTGGGTTTAGGGTATGATTCGGAAAATGACCTCGTGGTATTGGTCGCACGCGAATTGTTACCCGAGGAAGCAGATCCTAATTCTGCTAGTGTTGTCCGATTTTGGTGTACCCGTGATCAGATGCGGGCGATGTGTGAATGGGGTTTGGAGGTCGCCGCACGCGGAAGGCCGATTTGTCCGCAATGTGGAGAACCAATGGAGCCGGAAGGGCACATCTGTCCAAAGAAAAATGGTCACCGGCATGATTAATGCATTAACTATTATGGTCGATACACAAATTTTAGAGGTGCTTAGGAAAGCAGAATTAATGTTGGAGGGGGAATTCATTTGGGGAACCAATTCAACCTTTTTTCTCAATGCAATTTGGGAAGGGAAAACGTTTCAGGTAGTTTATAAGCCGATTCGGGGTGAACGACCTTTATGGGATTTCCCACCACGCTCTCTAGCAAAACGAGAGGTAGCTGCGTTTCTCGTTAGCCAGGCTTTGGGATGGGATTTAGTACCGCCAACGGTTTTTCGCAAAGATGCTCCCTATGGTGCCGGGATGCTGCAACTCTATGTGGAACACGACCCGGATTATCATTACTTCACCTTCAATGAACAAGAACGGCAGAGGCTAAAGCCAGTTGCGGTTTTTGATATGTTAGTTAATAATGCAGATCGAAAAGGTAGTCATATTTTGGTAGACCATCATGGGGATATTCGTTGTATAGACCATGGTATCTGTTTTCATGTTGAAGATAAACTACGCACGGTAATTTGGGATTTCGCTGGGCAGCCGATTCCCTCTCCGTTAGTGCAGGACCTAGAAAATTTCACAAATGAATTGAAGAATTCAAACTCTTTGTTGATGGAATTGAATAATTATTTATCTCCTCCGGAAACTGAAGCGCTCGCAGAGCGGGCGAGAAATCTTCTCCATAATCCAGTTTTCCCATATCCACCACAAGATCGAAGGCCTTACCCCTGGCCTTTAATTTAAATGCATGGAGTGAACTATGCCAGAAGTTAAATTAGCTTTCATCGGTTTTGGAAATGTAGGACAGGCATTAGCCCGTTTGTTATTGCGCAAAGAGATGGAGCTCCGTGATCGTTATGGTATCACATTCCAGGTCAATGGAATTGCGACCGCCCGCCATGGAATAGCAATTTCTAAAGAAGGCTTGGATTTGAATCGTGCCATTGAAATTGTTCGGCAAAAGGGCACATTAAATGAAATATCGAAAATTACTGTACATAATAATGAGGAATTTCTTTCATCCTGCCAGGCGAATGTCTTATTTGAAAACTCGCCGGTAAATTATGATACTGGTCAACCAGCAATTGACCATATCCGCGCTGCCCTTAATTTAGGTATGCACGCAATTACTGCTAATAAGGGGCCAGTCGTTCATGCCTATTTTGAATTGACCGAATTAGCAAGACAAAAAGGGCGGAAGTTTTATTTTGAATCAACCGTAATGGATGGTGCACCAATATTCTCGCTTTATCGGGAGACACTCCCCGCTGCGCAATTGTTGCGCATTTACGGGATTTTGAATTCCACCACCAACCTTATACTGACCCGTATGGAAAATGGAGAAAGTTTTGATGATGCGGTGCGTTATGCCCAAAGTATTGGCATTGCCGAAACCGATCCAAGCGGAGATATCGATGGNTGGGACGCAGCGATCAAATTAGCGGCACTGGCATCNGTTTTAATGGAGTATCCCTTAAAACCGCAAGATGTTGAACGGGAGGGGATTCGGGGAATTGACTTAAAGGCAGTTGAGGAAGCTAAGCAGGAGGGGANGCGCTGGAAATTAGTTTGCAGNGCCTGGCGGGATGGCAAAGTCGTCCGTGCTAGGGTCGCCCCTCAAAAAGTGCCGGTCGATTCTCCTTTGTTCAATGTGAATGGTACATCCAGTGTGGTTCAATTTGAAACGGATGTATTAGGGTTGTTAACAGTATTCGAACAAGATCCCAGTCCTGACACCACTGCTTATGGTCTATTCGCTGATTTTATTCATGCCGTCGCTGGGTAAATGATGGCAATGGNTTAGGTGCATNTTNTTTANGAGACTTCGCCAAGNAGCATATTCCTGGAGGTGNAAATGAGTCGAAATTAGCAGAANGTNATNATGTAAAGTGGATAATTATTGCCAAAGGAGGGCGCAATGAANGTAATTCAATCTGGGATTGGTGCCTTGATCCAACCACCTGACATTGATGCCTTTCGAGANTGGAATCGCAATAAAACGAAAGCATTAGTCGACAAAAGGATGAGCGAAGCGGAAGCGGTGAGCCGTTTTGTTCATGATGGGGATTATATCGGCACAGAACTGTATGGGACAGTACGATGTCCGATGTCCCTAGTGCGGGAAATTATCCGCCAGAAGAAACGCAATTTACGTTTAGCGGGGCAGGGGGTCATGGAATTAGACATGTTGCTGGCTGCTCATACCGTCTCAGCGGTGGATATTACTTACATTGGTTTAGAGGTGTATGGCATTTCCAATAGCTTAAGGCGTGAGATTGAGAGCGGGGCAATTACTTCTTTCGCCGATTGGAGTAACGCCTCCATTGCCTGGCGTTTTAAAGCCGCTGCTATGGGGGTTCCATTTATTCCTGTCCGATCCAGCTTGGGTAGCGATACATTAAAATATAGTGCCGCAAAAGTGGTGGAAGATCCCTTTACTGGTAAGCCTATTGCTCTTTTGCCCGCATTAATTCTCGATGTTGGCTTAATTCATGTTCACCGCGCCGATAAATATGGGAATGCTCAAATTGACGGCATTAGCGGTTTTTCAGCAGAGATGGCGCGTGCATCGAAGCGCTTAATTATCAGTACCGAAGAAATCGTCGATGAGGAAGTTATCCGCAGCCATCCTAACCGTACCATTATCCCTTATTATTTAGTGGATGCGGTTGTCGAAGCTCCTTATGGATCCCATCCGGGTGAGATGTGCTATGTTTATCGTCGGGATGAAGAAAAAATTCGCGAATGGGTCAAAGCTGCTGAAAATGAAGAAAGTGCCCAACAGTATTTTCAACGGTATGTTTTTGATGTGCCGCACCATCAGGCATATTTAGATCTCATTGGTAGGGATCGATTAGAGAAATTGCGTTATGCAGGACGGGAGGTTTAAAGTGGAGAATAGAGTTGATATCCCTTATAACCCGACCGAATTGCTCATTTGCACCGCGGCACGCCTGATGCCTGATTCAACCACTGCTTTTATTGGCACAGGCATTCCGCTCTTGGCGGCTGCATTAGCACAGCGCATGCATGCGCCTCATTTAGTGCCGATTTTTGAGTTTGGCGGAACGGGAGCAATTTTGGAGCGCATCCCAATTGCTGTTGGTGAAGAGAACACATTCCATCGAGCTGTTGCAGCCTCGGGTATTTGTGATATTGTGGAGACAGCCCAGAGAGGTTTTGTGGAATTTGGGTTTTTAGGGGGAGCACAGATTGATCAGTATGGCAATCTAAACAGCACGGTGATTGGAGATTATTACCATCCCAAAGTACGTTTACCGGGCAGTGGTGGCGCAAACGATGTGGGGTCGCATTGCTGGCGCACCATCGCAATCATGCGTCATGATAAAAAGCGGTTTGTTGAAAAGGTGGACTTTATTACGACTCCCGGTTATTTAGATGGTCCTGGCGCAAGAGAACGGGCAGGTTTACCACCTGGGACAGGACCATATCGAGTGGTGACTAATTTAGGGGTGATGGGGTTTGATGCTGAGTCAAAACGAATGATGTTGCTGGCCACTCAACCTGGCATAACGGTGAAGATGGTGCTGGAGAATACCGCATTTGAAATGCTCCTGGCGACCAAAATTGAGGAAAATCCGCCTCCAACAGAGGAGGAGCTGCGTATCTTACGTGAAGAAGTAGATAAAGATCGCTTGTATATTTAGAGAATGAATTTATCCTACAAGGGCAACCAGGTGCCAATTCCCAATTCCACTGCGCGCTGATAAACGCTAGGGGCGACTGCCATATCATCCATCGCCAACCCCAGGTTCATTGCCATTGTCCGTTCCGTTGCAGTCTGGCGGCCTGGTTTTGCACCAATGACGATCTCACCTAGATCTGCATAAGGTCGAGGAGTGGTTTTGAAATAACCAATAGAATGATAATAATCCCATTGGGTTAGGTCATCTGTGGATAACTTATCCATTTGCATAAGCGCTTCACTCATCCAGTAAGAATCGAAATCCATCGCACTGGCAAATGCGCCTTCTTGTAACCAATCTTTCTCAATAGTTGGCTGGGGGGTTATTAATATTGGTCCTGATGTAATAACAATGTCACTCTGAATGACGGCATCTTTGGCTGTTTTCACACCAATTATTTCTACATGTAACTTCTGACTCATTTCTATGACATATCTCTCTTGTGCTTGCGGGATGATATCATAGGCGTAAACCCGTTTAATGGGAAATAAGGCTAGCAACGCTTCTAAGTTCGTTCGCCCCTGAACCCCACAGGCAAGGATACCCACCACTTCACTGTTAGGACGAGCTAAATATTTTGCAGCGACTGCTGTTGCAGCAGCAGTACGGTAGGCAGTGATCCAGGTACAATCCATTACTGTGTATGGAATCCCACTTTCTTCGTCATTGAGAATCAGCAAACCGCTGATATAGGGCAACCCTTTGGATGGATTTTGGGGATAACCGCTCACCCATTTTACCCCTGCAGAATTTAGGGCAGGAATGTAAGCGGGCATGGCATGAATGAAAGCATTGGGACGTGGATGAATGCCCGGTTTAGGCGGCATTTCCACCCTCCCATATCCTTTTTCGCGAAAAGCGTTTTCCAATAATTGGATGATGGTGTGAATATCTAAGGCAACTTTTTCTACATCTTTGCGTGAAAGGTATAAAAGTTTGCTTTCGGTCATGTTAAAACTCCTTGGGCGACATACCAATCATAGCATTGTTGAATGGCATCTGTGATAGAGCGAGGTGGTGATAAATGCAGTTGGTTTTGTGCTTTTTGGGTATCGTAATAGAAATAGCGGCCTGCCAATCGCAGCAAAGAGGTGCTAATAGGAAGCGGGCTGAGCTTCTCCACCGCTGAATACAAAGGGTTTAGGGTTGTTAATAATTTCGCGGGAAGATTCCATTTTGGAGGAGATCGATGGATGACCTGCGAAATGCGAGAGAGGAAATCAAAATGGGTTAGGTTCTCACCGCCGATGATGTAGCGTTCACCAGTTTTTCCGAAATTCAAGGCAGCCAAGTGACCATCGATAACATCAGCGATGTGGACAATATTTGCACCGCCTTCCACCGCCATTGGCAAGTGGTGGCGCGCAAGATAAATGATGATATTACCTGAGACGCGATGGATATCACCAGCTCCTAATACGATGGTGGGATTCACGATAACGGCATCTAAACCTTGAGCAACGGCTTTTTGGATTTCTAGCTCTGCTAAATACTTCGTGTAGCCGTACATCCACCAACGAGGTCGATAATTCCAGGTATGGGTCTCATCCAATAAATACGGCTGACCTGTTTTAATGAGAGGTGGAACTCCAAGGGCAGCTACGGAACTCGTNTGAATAAACCGGTGTACACCATTTTCCAACGCAGCCTGGATAACGTTTTGAGTGCCATTAACCGTAATATGTTTCATTATTGAAAGATCAGACACTTGCCCAAGTTGAGCCGCGCAGTGGAAGACTACATCTATNCCTTGCATTGCCACTTTTAAACTTTCGAGGTCGGTAATATCTCCAGCAACGGTTTCGATTTCCAACCCCTTTAATATGGCCAGATTGCTGGTTGGACGGTGGAAAGCACGCACNGAATAACCATGCTCGACTAAAGCACGGCAGAGATTAGAGCCGATAAAACCGGTGGCACCCGTGACGAGCGCGCGCAATTTAATCCCCGATCCACTCGACGATAGTGGCTTCTCCCTGACCAACACCCACACAAAGGGTTGCTAGTCCATAAAATGGGCGAGCCGCATTGGGAGCCCGCCGTCGCATTTCATGGATCAGGGTGGTCAAAATCCGGGCACCAGAACATCCAAGCGGATGACCAAGAGCGATTGCCCCACCATTGACATTGGTAATTTCATGACGGAGCCCTAATTCTTTCATAACCGCTAGAGCTTGTACTGCAAAGGCTTCATTAAGTTCAACGAGTTGGATGTCATCGATGGTAATGCCAGCTCGCTGAAGGGCTTTTCGGGTGGCGGGGATTGGACCGAGACCCATCGTGCGTGGATTAACGCCTGCTGCTGCGCTAGCCACAATCCGTACTAATGGTTTGTATCCCAGTTGTTTTGCTTTTTCGGCATCCATGAGCAGCAATGCTGCTGCGCCATCGTTTAATCCCGAGGAATTCCCAGCAGTAACACTACCATTGGGACGAAAAGCTGGTTTTAGGCGAGCNAGGCTTTCTAGNGTGGTGTCACGACGCGGGCGTTCGTCTGTGGTTACAAAGAATGGATCTCCTTTGGGTGGTTTAATTGGAACAGGTATGATCTCTTCTGCAAATTTACCACTGTCGATAGCTGCGATTGCCCTTTGATGGCTTGTAAAAGCGAAAAAATCTTGTTTCTCGCGGGTAAGGTCTGGCATTTGTTCATAAATATTTTCCGCAGTTTCGCCCATCGATTCGATACCGTAAAGCTCCTGCATTTTTGGGTTTGGGTAGCGCCATCCTAAAGCGGTGTCCCAGGCTGTCAGGTTGCCAAAGGCAAATGGTTTTTCTGCTTTCGGGAGNGAATACGGTGCTCNTGACATGCTTTCGACTCCACCGGCAATGAAAATATCCCCTTCACCCGCTTTGATTGCCCGAGCAGCTTGATTGACAGCATTTAAACCCGATGCACATAAACGATTGAAAGTCACACCAGCTACCTGCACTGGAAAGCCAGCCAATAGTAGCGCCATCCTGGCGACATTACGGTTATCCTCACCAGCTTGGTTGGCACAACCCAAATAAACCTCTTCAACTAAAGTTGGGTCAAGCTGGTTACGGTCTAATATTGCTTTAAGTACATGAGCCGCTAAATCATCCGGGCGAACGGAGGCAAGGACACCTCCTAATGCGCCGACTGGAGTGCGAATGGCATCGACAATAACAGCCTCAGGCATGAAAACCTCCTTGGAATGAAAGTGAAAATGTTTTTTTAGCAATCCAAAAAGAACATAATTTGATTATACATGCAGAAAGGCAGGAATAAGCTTAAATATGAAAATCAAAAGAATGGAGATAAGAGGCATAATCAAAAAGCAATAAAAAGTTGTGTTTTTTATAAAAATTTGCTATATTACATATACAATGATTTTTGATGATAGACCATACCATTCTCTGCTGGAAATAAATTAACAGAAGGGAGGATGAAAATGAGAGGGATAATCTGGGCGTTAGGGACAGGATTCGGAATGATTATTGGACTCATTTCAGGTTTAGTTCGTTTCTCAGCAGAAGCAGTATCTGCTGATTTATTTGTATCACCACTGGGGAGAGATGAGATACCGTTAGGTGGCTTATATCTGATTAATGATTGTAAATACCAAACTGATCCTTGTCGCACAATCCAACATGCTATCCATAAGGCGCAAGAAAAAGACACAATACATGTGGCGAGCGGAATCTATACCAACACAGGAACTTCTGTAATAACATTGACAAAAACCATTGCCGTCATGGGGGGATGGGATGGAGGGGAAAGTTCACCTCCAATTCACAATTCAATGTTATACCCAACGATTCTGGATGGAGAACGAGCGCGGCAGGTGGTGGCGATGCTCGGCGATTATTCACCGACCTTAGATGGATTTATTATTCGCAATGGATATGCTCACGGAAGTATTAACAATGGGGGAGGTATTTATATCTCGGGGAGTGCCCCTTGGATTAGCAGCAATCGTATTGAAAATAATGTTGCTACATTTTATGGGGGAGGCATTTATATCAGTGGGGAAATCAAAAGGGTAGTAACTCTAATGGATAATGAAATTATCAGTAATACTGCTACATACGGAGGTGGGGGAGTTGAGGTGACTCAGAACATTACCGTCTCCATGATTTCTAATGTTATATCCGAAAATACATCTGGTTATGGTGGAGGAATGGAAATAGATCAGGCTAACCTGGACGCAAGTAGGAACTTTATCACGAATAATCATTCTAGCAGTGCAATCATCATTTCTGGGAATACGATACGAAGTGAATTTATCAACAATGTAATTATGCATAACCAAGGGGATGCAATGGATATTAGGAATTCCCAATTAGAATTGATTCACAATACCATTGTGACAAATAGTGGAGCAGCAATCAGTAGTAAGTATAACTCGGTCTTTACCATAACCAATAATTTGATTGCCTATAATGCTCGAGGAGTGGATAAAGATGAGAATAGTTTCCTTTCTGGATTGAATAATTTGTTTTGGAGAAATGGCTCGAATGTATTCACTGGCACGAATGCTATCGAGGCAGAGCCAATTTTACTGAGCGATGGTTTTCATTTAAATTCCATCTCGCCAGCTATTGATCATGGGTTTAGCACGGATATTGATAGAGATATTGATGGAGACGAACGCCCCAATGGTTTGGGATTTGATATTGGTGCAGATGAATGGTGGACAAAGGTCTTTTTGCCCTTGATTAGCAAAAAATAATCCCCAGTAAAAAGCTAAATTGGTAAATTTACATTTTAAGATGTGGGGCGGGTTTCTTACCCGCCGTTTTCATCGTTGGGTATGGAAATCTAACCTACGGGTCTAGAGTGTGCGAAATAAATTTCGCATTACCAGCTTGGGTACCGAAATTCATTTTAGGGATTATGTGAGACGGATGGTCGGGTATGGAAACCCGACCTACAAATCGTTGGGTATGGAAACCTGACCTACAAGATTATTGGCGATTTACCAATACAATTCCACCGATGACCATTAAGCCGCCTACAATCAGATTCCAATCCAATGTTTCACCCAAAAAGAGCACGCCAAGGATGACACCCACAAGGGGAAAAACGTATGTAACCAACACAGTACGAGTCGGGCCAACGGAATGTAATAAATAAAAATAGAGAATATAGGCGAGCGAAACACCCATAATCCCCAGCCAGATCACCGCTAGCCATGTTATCGGAAGGGTAGGTAAGACAATAGGATGTTCGGCAATGGGTGTGATCATCCAAACCAGTATATCCGCACCGATGAGGGGCATGATGGCACGAATGGCGGCGGGTTGATCGCTGGTAATGCGGCGGGCATAGATACTGCTGATTGCGTAAAACACGGCTGCGGTTAGAACAGCCAGTTGGCCTAACACACCGCGCACCAATACCCCATTCAAATCTCTTTCCATTAGAACCACAATCCCTAGAAATCCGATGAATAAGGCAATGACACGTTTACTTGTCATTGGATCATCGGTTAAGAAGAAGTGAGCCAGAACCATTGTAAATAGTGGAGCAGTGCTATTGAGAATGGCAGCGACTGCTGAATCAATATAAATTTCACCCCAAGAAATTAAAAGATAGGGGATGGCGTTATTGATTAACCCTAAAATGGTCAGTTGAATCCAGGTTTGACGATCGAGGGGAAATTTTGGCTTTGTCCATCCCACATAAACCAGCAATCCTAAAATACCGATCAATAACCGCAAGGAAACGAGCAATAATGGCCCAATCTCTTTTACGGCGATTTTTATCCATAAAAAAGATGTACCCCATACTAAACCAAGTAAGATGAACGCTGCCCAATCCTTTGGCTTCATAAGGCTCCTTCGTGTTGGAGCAAAAATGCTTTGGTTTGCACCCCACCTGGAGCACCATAGCCGTGTAATTTCCCATCACTGCCTATAACACGATGGCAAGGGATAATAATCGGGATCGGATTTTTCGCCTCAGCCTGGCCGACGGCACGGGCTGCACCTGGATGCCCGATTTGCTGGGCAATTTCTGCGTATGTCCGTGTAGAACCAAAGGGAATCGTAAGGGTTGCTTTTAATACTTTGGCTTGAAAAGCAGGGAGAACACTCCAGTCAATCGGTATAGAAAACTGTTTTCTACTTCCAGAAAAATATTCCAAGAGTTCTAGCTGCGTTTTTTCTAATAGGGGATTTTCCCCTTTGATGATGGTAAACCCTTTCTCTATAAAATTTTGCTCAACGACACTGAGATCGGCTTGAAAATCAAGACCGATCAAACCATTTGCGCTGGCTGATAAGATCAAACTCCCGAGAGGGGTTGGATTGGTCTCTAAGAGCATTGCATTGCCTGATGATGGTAAATGATGGGATTTCATTTTTCTTTCCTTTTCTATCTTAATAGTTTGTTACGGTATCAATTAAGCCCAAGTCGCGGGCATGGTTTTTGCAGAGGCGAAAGGTGATAACTTTTAACAGCATCGTTTTGGTTCATCATGTACATGGTTATCCTGTAAAAAAGTTCGTTTTGCGACGATTCTATACAAAATTGTTGGGATAGCGTAGGGTAATCGTATACTTAGCGTCAAGCAAGAAATCCTTATCTCTGGTAAACTAATCATCGAAGGGCGATTTCTCTTCTTCTCCTCCTTAGAGAGAGCCGGAAGCGGCGTATCCGGCTCTCGCTGATTTAATCGGAAGATACATTTTCAATCAGCGAACGGGCGAATTGTATCACACCGTATTGAGTTGTGAATAGCGAAAACAATGCACAAGATGGTCATTGACCATACCCACTGCCTGCATGTGGGCATAAACGATGGTAGGACCAACAAATCGAAAACCGCGTTGTTTGAGGTCGCGGCTTAATTTTTCCGATAATTCGGTTTGCGCGGGAATTTCAGCGAGATCATGCCAGGTGTTGATAATCGGTTTGCCATCCACAAATTGCCACATATAGGTCGAAAAACTGCCAAATTGCTCTTGGATATGGAGAAAGGCGCGGGCGTTTGTGATAGCTGCCTCAATTTTTTGGCGATTGCGAATAATGCCGTTATTTAGCATCAGTCCATTGATCTCCATTTCGCCAAACTTCGCTACGCCTTCTGGGTCAAAATTGGCGAAGGCTTTTCGGAACGATTCTCTTTTCCGCAGAATTGTGATCCAACTTAGTCCAGCTTGAAAACCTTCTAAGATCAGAAATTCAAAAAGCTTTTTATCATCATAAACAGGGACGCCCCACTCCGTGTCATGATATTGGATATATAACGGATCACTGATCTCCCAACCACAGCGATTTAATGTCTTCATTAGCCCTCCCATCCAAACCGTTTTATGTCAATTTTCTGATTCTGATCGAAGCAAACACCTTCCGATTCGAGCAACAATCGTTGTAACGCTCCGTTTTCGCGTAAACTAATTTTCCCTTTTGCATTGATAACACGCTGCCAAGGGACATCATCAGGACATTTAGCAAGCGCTGTTCCAACCCAACGGGCGCCAAATTTTAAATAGGCATCCAGTGCTACTCCTGGAGGAGGGGTAAGATGGTGGGCAATTTGTCCATAGGTCGCCACTTTACCGGAGGGTATTTGGCAGACGACATTCCATACTTGGATTTGAAAGGACGACATCTGTGCGGGGGAAAGATAAAGCATGAAGCTATGATAAATGAACAATTGTTCTATGTCAAGGTTTTACGAATTATGCTTTTTCATCGGGATTTATCTTGTATAATGCAAGCACATGCAAAACCCGCCACGCTCCGCTTCCTATCAAGTTGCCAAAGCAGCCAGTACTGTGATGATTGCTTTTGTAATGAGCAGCTTAACCGGCTTGTTACGTCAGATATTAGTTGCTCGAGCGTTTGGCACNGGAACGGACATGGAGGCTTTCAATGCTGCTAATCGGGTATCGGAAACTCTCTTTAACCTTGTGGCGGGTGGTGCCCTCGCGAGTGCTTTTATACCCACTTTCAGTGGTTTGTTAGTCAAAGGCGAACATGAAAAAGCGTGGCGGCTTGCATCTGCAATTGCCAATCTAGTGCTGTTGATCTTGGGATTGCTAGGGTTNCTCTCCTGGTGGNTGGCGCCCCAAATTGTACGTTATGTTTTAGCACCGGGATTCGCCTTAAACCCATTGAAAGAAGCCCAAACGATTCATTTATTACGACTGATGCTGCCATCCGCAATTTTATTTTCGTTAAGCGGATTGGTGATGGGGATATTAAATTCTCATCAAATTTTTTTCATTCCTGCCCTGACACCTTCCATGTATCAAATAGGGATGATCTTTGGGGTTTTGCTGCTTTCTCCCAAGATGGGTATCGATGGATTGGCTTGGGGTGTTGTGATTGGATCTGCTTTTCACCTGGGCTTACAACTTCCCGCATTATTACGGTTAAAAGGGAGATATTTTCGAGAATTAGGATTCCAGATGCCAGAGGTGCGGGAGGTTTTTCGTTTATTCGCGCCCCGCTTAATCGGAGTGGCGGTTGTGCAACTCAATTTTTGGGTCAACACACGGATTGCTTCCACTTTGCCAGAAGGCAGTGTAACTGGGGTGGTATTGGCATTTACCCTTATGCTTATGCCACAAGCTGCGATTGCACAGTCGGTTGCGATTGCCGCATTGCCCACTTTATCTTCCCAATTTGCATTAGGGAAAATGGATGAATTCCGCTCTACTTTGGTTTCTAGCCTGCGCGGCATTCTCATGCTTGCTATCCCCGCCTCAATCGGTTTAATGGTTTTAAGGCAGCCGATCATAATTTTGCTTTACCAAAGGGGTGCTTTCACGGCACATTCCACCCAACTTGTCGCTTGGGCATTGCTCTGGTATGCTGCTGGTTTAGTGGGGCATTGTATCGTTGAAATATTGGCGCGTGCGTTTTACGCGATGCATGATACACGTACTCCTGTGCTAGTAGGGACGGTTGCAATGGGTTTGAATGTTATTTTGAGTTTCTTATTTTCAAATTGGTTTCTCAACTTAGGATGGATGCCGCATGGTGGATTAGCTTTGGCGAATTCGGTAGCGACTGCATTGGAAATGCTTGGGTTAATCTTGTTGATGCGCTATAAAATTGGGGGCTTAGAAGGACGCTCATTATTAATTGCGATCATTCAAGCAACGGTTGCCAGTTTAGGTATGCTTGTTGTATTATTTTGGTGGATGGGGGTTACGATACACCGTCATGCTGCACTGGTTACGCTAGGCGGGATCGTCTTCGGGGCATTCGTTTATCTAGGATTAGGTTGGATATTTGGGAACAGGGAGATTCGCAGTGGGTTTATTTTGTTAAAGCAAAAAATAACCGCAAGATAGCCGGATTAACGCCAATACAACCAACCCAACTGAGCAGTCACGATACCAAGGATTACCCCCGCTAAAGCTTCCATAGGGGTGTGCCCTAACACTTCACGTAATTGTTCTTCCTTAAGAGGGTGACCGCTAGCCAGATCGTCGATCATGGCGTTTATCAATTCAGCATGCTTTCCAGCTTGTCGGCGAATCCCTGTCGCATCGTAAACGACCACAACCGCAAGTGTGGCTGCAATGGCAAATTCTGGTGAATTAAAGCCAAAGAATAAACCACAAGCATGTGCCACACCGGTTACCAATGCCGAATGGGAACTTGGCATTCCGCCGGCATGGAACAATAACGCCCAATTCCATTTATGGGTGCGAAGGTACTCAATGGGAACCTTGAGGGTTTGAGCAATAAACCAGGCAATTCCGCCACAAATCAGCGCGTAGTTTCGAAAGAGATCCATAAGTTCCTTGTTTGCTGCATAATATTATACGTTCAGTTTGTGAATGTGCGCAAAGGAAATTAATCCCTTTTCAAATATTAGTGCTCGATTTTATTCCGAAATGATTATTGCAGGTCTGGTATAGATTCGTCTCCAGTTTCAGTGGAGATTTGTTTGATGATTAAATCTGCCTTTTCCAGCAACCGCGCACAATGTTGAGCTAATCTTTGTCCGCGTTGGAAAGAGCGGAGTGTTTCCTCCAGGGTATACGATCCGCTTTCCAAATCTGTTACGATTTGTTCTAATTCTCTCAGGGCTTCTTCAAATGACAATTTTTCCAGTTCCGAGTCGTTGGCTTGATTATTGAGCGGACTCGAATTCGGTCTCAAATCGGATCCTTGTTTTTTCTTTTCTACCATATCAATCCTTTATGGATAAATGTTTTTGACAATAGCATCCAAGTCGCCATCGGTTAATTTTACTCCTACGGTTTCACCAATTTGAACCTGGTTGATTGAACGAATTAATGCCCCATCAGAGGATTGCAAGATCGCGTATCCATGGGAGAGGATGTTCTGGGGATTCAGCGTAAACAGGTGCTGAGAGATGGATTGTAAAAGGTTTGCCCGGTGTTGGAGAGAATGTTGGGCATTAATCTGGAGGAGATGCTGGATCTCATCCAATCGTTGGCGCGCGATTCGAATGCGGTTTTGCGGGCTGATCAGCTCCAATCGATGGCGGATTGTTTGATAGGCATGTTTGAATTGATAGATTTGGATTTGAGCTGCCTGGTTTAGGCGTTGTACTTGTGTGGTTAATGCTGCTTTCAGATCGGTTATATTGGGTGTGACGAGTTCAGCTGCCGCGGTTGGGGTTGGGGCACGTAAATCGCTGGCGAAATCCGCTAAGGTAAAATCGGTCTCGTGACCGATTCCAGTCACGATTGGTGTTTCGAGTGATGCTATGACGCGCACAAGCTGTTCATCATTAAATGCCCATAAATCTTCGATAGAGCCACCACCGCGTGCCAAGATGATTACATCGGGTTTGATTTGTTGATCAAGTAATCGCAGAGCGTGGATCAAGCTTTGTGGTGCGTCCTCTCCTTGGACTAATGCGGGAGCGAGGATCACCTCTGCCAGAGGGTAGCGGCGCCGTAAGGTATTGAGAATATCTTGCAATGCAGCTGCAGCTAAACTTGTGACAATGCCAATCCGTTTAGGGTGGCTGGGGATGCTTTTCTTCCGTTCAACATCAAATAAACCTTCTTGTTCCAATTTGTTTTTTAAACGGATAAACTCTTGAAATAGCAAGCCAGCACCTAATGGTGAAAACCGATCTGCATAAAGTTGATAAACGCCGTTTGGCGGATAAATATCAATGTAACCATGGACTTGCAGTAATTCCCCGTCTTTGGGAAGATAGTGTTGACTGATGAATTGCTGCTTCCACATCACGCAGCGGATCGATGCAGCGTTATCCTTCAGGGTGAAATAGAAGTGCCCGGCGGAAGATCGAGTAGCATTCGATACTTCGCCAGTCACCCATAAATCTTGCAGTTCCATTGAGGTAGAAAATAACTCTCGCAAATAATGGGTGAGTTCACTGACTGTCCAATTTATCGTTGTAGGGAAGGTAAATTGCATTGCCTTAATCGTCCAATCTATAATGGGATTATAAAACAAACTGATATAAAGGAACAGAAAGAACCAGGCACAAACTATCCATTATCAGAATTGATTTTGCTTATAGATAGAGATAAGGCATAAAAGAATTTCATCTATAAGAATAATTCCTGGAACCAGATATATTGACAAAGCCACAGGCTTCCGCATTGTTGAAGAAGTTTTTCAATCATTATTCTGCGGGAGCGGGAAAAAGAAGGTAAAATAAAATGAAATCAAATAACAGGTAATAGCACAATGTTCCATTATATTTGGTCACCATGGCGAATGAAATATATTCAAAAACCACGTCGTGAAAGAGGTTGTGTTTTTTGTGAAGCAGTTCAACAGGAGGATAGCCCAGAAAATTTAATTGTATTTCGCGGCGAAAAAAGTTTCACAATTCTCAATCGTTATCCATATACAAGCGGACATCTCATGGTTGTCCCTTATCAGCATACCGCGCTGTTATCCGATTTGGATACCAGCACTCGAACGGAACTGATGGAAATTGTCAATCGGGCAATCTTGGTATTGAAAGAGGTCTATTGTCCGCAAGGGTTTAATGTCGGAATGAATATTGGCGAGTCGGCTGGTGCGGGGATTGCAGATCATATCCACATGCACATAGTCCCACGCTGGAATGGCGATACCAATTTTATGTCCACTGTCGGGGGAGTGCGGGTTTTACCGGAAGGATTGGAGGAAAGTTATGCACGGATAAAAAGTGCTTGGGAAAAATTAAAATATTAAATCCGTTCCTGATAAAACAACTGAAAAATCGGTGAGGGATTTTTCAGGAGGAGTAATGGATCTCCTAAAGTTATGTGTTTGGATTTTTATAAAGGAGGAAAAGTATGCCAAGCCAAGCAAATGAGGCGGTGATACTAAGTGCGGTGAGGACGCCAAGCGGAAGATTTCAGGGGAGTTTAAGTGGATTCAAAGCCACACAATTGGGGGCAATTGTCATCGAGGCAGCGGTTAATCGGGCGAATTTACCCGATCTTTCTCAAATAGATGAAGTGTTAATGGGGAATGTCGTTTCCGCAGGATTAGGTCAGAATCCTGCCCGCCAGGCTGCCATCCATGCGGGGTTGCCGGTTAGTGTTGGGGCAACGACCATAAACAAAGTGTGCGGCTCTGGGTTGAAAGCCGTTATGTTAGCGGCGCAGGCAATCCATGCCGGGGAAGGTGATTTGTTTGTCGCCGGTGGGATGGAAAGCATGAGCCGAGCCCCTTATCTTGTCCATGGACGCAGTGGAGAATTGCGTTTTGGACATACGCAACTCGTGGATGCCTTATTGAATGATGGCTTATGGGATCCATTTGAAAATTGGGGGATGGGTAATGCGGCTGAATTCATTGCGGATGAATGGGCTATCTCAAGAGAAGCGATGGATGAATTTGCCCTGAGTAGTCATCAGAAAGCCATCCAGGCTATAGACCAGGGCTGGTTCAAAAATGAAATTGTGCCTGTTGCAATCCCATCGAAGAAAGAGCAGCCGCTTATATTTGATACGGATGAAACGCCGCGCAGAGACACATCTATAGAGACATTATCCAAGTTAAAACCAGCATTTCAGGCAGATGGGAAAGTGACAGCTGGTAACTCCCCGGGCTTGAACGATGGAGCAGCTGCAGTGATCGTTTCTTCGCGAGAAAAGGCGGAAGAATGGGGAATTAAGCCATTGGCTCGGATCGTTGGGTATGGACAAGCGGCGGTAGATCCAAAACACTTGTTCATCGCACCCGCTAAAGCAATCCCCGCGTTATTGAAGCGGATTAACTGGAGTTTAGAGGAAGTTGATTTAATCGAGCTTAATGAGGCTTTTGCAGCACAGGTCTTAGCGGATGGAAAAGCATTGGCAGATTTAGGCTGGGATTGGAATAAAGTCAATATCCATGGGGGAGCCATTGCGTTAGGTCATCCGATTGGAGCGAGCGGCGCGCGTATTTTGACTACCTTGATATATGCCTTAAAACAGCATCAGATGAAACGTGGCTTAGCTTCTTTATGCCTGGGTGGTGCCGAGGCGGTGGCAATGGCAATTGAGTTGGAAGAGGAATAAGGAGGGCGAGATGATTCAAAGGATATTTATCATTGGAGCGGGAACAATGGGAAGCGGGATTGCCCAAGTCGCCGCGGCAGCAGGGTATCCTGTCACTATTATGGATATTATTCCGCAACAATTGGAGAAAGCGCAGAAAAATATTCAACTTTCAGCCGAGAAATTATTCGCAAAAGGGCAATATTCCTCTGAACAAGTTGCTCAAACACAACAGATTGTATTTCAAACAAATCTGGATAATATCTCTGCGGCAGACCTCGTGATCGAGGCGGCTTCAGAAGCGTTTGATCTCAAATCCAGTTTGTTCCATCAATTGGATACTTTGACCAAAGCTCAGGCAATCTTAGCATCGAATACATCCTCGATAAGTATCACCAAATTGGCAGCAGCCACAGCACGCCCTGCACAAGTGATCGGCATGCATTTTATGAACCCTGTTCCGCTGATGAAACTGGTTGAAGTGATTCGCGGATTAGAAACATCCGATGATACAGTGAAGCAAATAGTCGAAGTTTGTCATAAGATGGGGAAACAGCCGGTCGAGGTGGACGATTCTCCAGGATTTGTTTCTAACCGCATTCTCTGCCCGATGATTAATGAAGCGATTTTTGCATTACAAGAAGGCGTAGCCAAAAAGGAAGCGATAGACAAGGTGATGCAATTAGGAATGAACCATCCGATGGGACCACTTGCACTCGCTGATCTGATTGGGTTAGATGTAGTCCTAGCGGTTATGGAAGTCCTTCAGCAGGATTTAGGGGAAGATAAATATCGTCCCGCATATTTACTGAAAAAGATGGTGGCAGCTGGTTTTTTAGGCCGAAAAACAGGCAAGGGTTTTTATGAATACAACGCATAAAGAAGACATTTTTGATTTTATCGTAATTGGCTCTGGTTTCGGCGGTAGTGTTGCTGCCATGCGACTCGCTGAAAAAGGATATGATGTCCTGGTATTGGAAAAAGGGAAACGCTTTCAGGATAATGATTTTGCCTCGACAAATTGGAAATTTTGGAAATATTTATGGCTACCCGCTTTGCGTTGCTTTGGAATCCTTGAGATGAATTTATTTAAGGATGTGCTCGTTTTGCATGGCAGCGGGGTTGGGGGTGGAAGTTTGGGATACGCCAATGTGCTCATGGAACCAGATGAGCGCTTGTTTGAAAACCCAGCCTGGAAAGATTTAGCAGATTGGAAACAAGTCCTTACTCCATATTATACAATCGCTAAGCGCATGCTTGGAGTTGAAACAAACCCACGTTTTTGGAAAGCAGATGAAGTACTTCAATCCATTGCAGAAGAAATGGGGCGGAAAGAGACTTTTCGGGCATGTGAAGTGGGAGTGTTGTTTGGCGAATCGCGCGGCTTGCAACCTGGAACAACTCTACCTGATCCTTATTTCAATGGTGAAGGACCGCTCCGTAATACTTGCAATCATTGTGGTGGATGTATGGTGGGTTGTCGCTATAATGCCAAAAACACTCTCGTCAAGAATTATCTTTGGTTCGCCGAAAAGATGGGTGTGAAAATCCTTGCCGAACAAGAGGTAGTCGATATCCAACCGATAGAAGGCAATTCTGCAGCTCGGTATCGTTTGACAGTCCGATCTAGCACTCACCCCTGGCAGAAAAAGGGTCAATTTCTTGCGCATAATATTGTTGTATCGGCTGGAACCTTAGGTACTTTGAAATTGCTTTTGCATTGTCGTAGCCGATCACATTCGTTGCCAAAAATATCCCCACGTTTAGGGGAAAACGTGCGTACCAACAGCGAATCCCTATTGGGGGCGATGAGCCGTAATCGTCAGGTGGATTATTCCAAGGGCATCGCGATAACCTCAATTTTTCAAGCAGATGAGGAAACGGCAGTAGAACCGGTGCGATATCCGGCTGGCTCATCTTTGATGCGATACTTATCTGCTCCATTGGTAGCANGCAATGAGCCTTTAATGTTGCGATTATTGAAATCCATCTTTCTGCTCTTACGCCATCCCATCGATTTTTTGCGGGTCTATATTTTGCCGGGATGGGCGCAAAGGACAACCATATTGTTGGTAATGCAAACCAAAGATAGCCGNTTGCGGATAAAATTAGGACGCCATTTTCTAACCTTTTTCCGCCGTGGTTTAATAACAGATTCAGGGGGTGCAGCAGTGGTAGGGGTTAGCAGCACTGGTGCAAATGTGACTCAACGCTTTGCAGAAAAAATTAATGGTTTACCCGCTGGCGCTGTTAATGAGAGCATTTTGAATACACCCTTAACGGCTCATCTGTTAGGTGGGGTGCCATTTGGGAAAAATAGCGCTGAAGGGGTTATTGGTCTGGATTGCCAGGTTCATAACTATCCGGGTCTATATGTCGTGGATGGCTCTATCGTGCCGGCAAACCCGGGTGTAAACCCAAGCTTAACTATCACGGCTTTGGCAGAATATGCTATGGCACAAATCCCACCCAAAGGTCAATCGGACAAGTAGGGCACTTTATTCCTTCAAAAGGTTTTCCAGGATTTGACGCGTTAATTGGGCGTCTGCTTTCCCGCCCATTTGCTTCATGACCTGACCGACAAACCAGCCAATTAATCCGGTTTTACCTTTTCGATAATTTGCCACTGCTTCAGGGTTTTCAATTATGATTGCTTTACAGATTTCCTCGATCTTGTTTGTATCGCTCACTTTTGCTAAACCCTCTTCGGCAACGATTGCTGATGGAGATTTTCCGCTCGCTTGCACCTTGTCGATTAAAGCTTTACCGGTTGAATTATTGATGATATTTTCATCAATCATTTTGATGATTTCAGCCAAATAAGCTGGTGTTATGATTAATTCGGCAGCTGGGATGCCAGTCTCGTTTATCAACCGCAAGACATCATTCATGAGCCAGTTCGAAACCCGTTTTGGATCACCTTGATAGCTGATTACGGCTGCCTCGAAATAATCCGATAAAGAGCGCTCGTTAGTGAGTATGTCGGCATCATATTCGGGCAATCCATATTGTTGGATAAATCGCTGGCGCCGTTCCAATGGTAATTCGGGTAAATGTTTTAATATCTCGGTTCGCCAGCTATCATCGATCACGAGTTGCAATAAATCTGGTTCGCGAAAATAACGATAGTCAGCTTCTGTTTCTTTAGAGCGCATTTTTCGTAATACCCCATTATCTTCATCCCATTCTAAAGTCCATGCTTCGATGTCGGTGTCCCAGCTCAACTTCTCGGATCTGGCGATTGATTTCTGTTTGGATAGCCTCGCGCACAGCAACGATTGAGTTTACATTTTTTATTTCAGTTTTCGGATTGAGATAATCGGCACCTTTTGGTCGGATGGAGACGTTGGCATCGCAGCGTAAATGTCCTTTTTCCATGTCCGCTTCGGAGATGCCAATCCACCGTAACAATTGGCGTAATCGGATTANATATTGTGCAGCCTCATCAGCAGAACGAAGATCCGGCGCGGTAACCATTTCGACCAGTGGAACACCACAACGATTGAAATCGATCAAACGGCGTCCAAAATCGTTTTTAGTTTTTCCCGCATCTTCTTCAAGATGGAGTTTATGGATCGCAACCGTTTTTATGGTTCCATCAGGCATGGGCAATTCTAAATAGCCGCCGCGTGCAACGGGCATATTGTATTGACTGATTTGATAACCTTTTGGCAAGTCTGGGTAGAAATAATTTTTGCGATCAAAGTAAGAAATAGGCTGAATTTCTGCATGCATGGCAGCCGCGAGAAGGACAGCTTTTTCAACCGCTGCTTTGTTTAGAACGGGTAGNACGCCGGGTAATCCGCAACAGACCGGGCAGATGTTTGTATTGGGTGGATCATTCCAGGAATCTGCTTTGCAGGAACAAAATATTTTTGTTGTAGTATTCAGCTGGATGTGNGTTTCTAATCCAATGATTGCTTCAAATTCAGTCATAGGTCATTCACTCATGAGGATAGGGTTTTAGAGGTTAGTTCGCGCAAGGCATCTTTAGCAATCCAGCGCGCGGCTTTTGAATCTAAGATAGATATCTGACGGGCGATCTCTATCGCTCTGGATTGTAAAGCGCGATTACGTTTTCCGATTTGGCGTAACGCCCAATTTACCGCTTTTTTGACAAAGTTTCTTTCGTCAATTGCTTCACGGGCTATGATTTGGAAAAAAGGCTCAAAGTATTCATTAGATGCTTGTTTGTCATAAAAAGCAATGGAAGCCATCAGGGCGAAAGCGGCGCGTTTTACAAAGGTTTCTTCTCTTTCACTCCATTCGATCGCTTTCTCAAACGCATAAGGTGTTTTATCAAACAAGTTCATACAAACCTGGTCACAAACATCCCAGGAATCAAACGCATTTGCCCAAACGTCCATTTGTTCTCGGGTCACCAGTTGCGGATCGTCAATCATGGAGGCAAGGATTCTTGCTTCATGATAACCACTTGCCCAGATTGCAAGNGCTAAGGCATGATTATTTTTATAGGATTTTGCTATTTTGCGTAATGCTGGAATAGAAACACCAAGCGTGCCCTCCGGGTTAATCCCAAACCGAGCCATACCGGCAACATTGACTGGATTTCCCATATCTTTCAGAGCCTTAATGATGGCTTCACAATCAGCGCTTACTTGCTGAGCAGAGGCGGGGTTTTCTTTCGCCATTCGTCTCCTTCTGTGACGGTTTCGTAAGCATAAGCAATACGAAGCAGGATACTTTCCGAAAAATCATTGCCCAACAATTGAACACCAATGGGCAACCCTTGGGAATCGAAACCAGCCAGAAAAGAAATACCCGGGATACCTGCATGGTTTGCCGGGACGGTGAGTTGATCAGCGTACTGCATTAATACCGAATCTCCATAGACATCACCCATGCGAAAAGCGGTCGTCGGGGTTGTTGGGGTGAGCAACGCCTGTAAACGGTATTTACCATGAGGGTTGAAAATCTCCTCAAAATCCTGACGAATGAGAGTGCGAACCTTTAATGCCCGCAGGTAGTATTGTTCACTGTACTGAGCAGCACTGACATACATGCCCATTAATATCCGCAATTTTGGTTGAGCGCCAAACCCTTCGCCACGGCTTTTTCGATACAAATCATGCAAGTCGCGCACGGCTTGCTTGGTGCGGAAGCCATACTTGACACCGTCGAAACGGTGTAAGTTCGAAGCCGCTTCGACCCGCGAAATGACAAAATAGGCAGGGATACCATAGTGTGTATGCGGCATAGGCACATCTTCGACGATGTCTGCACCCATTTCTGCTAATCTTCCCGCAGCTTTATACACTGCATTTTTCATTATCTCGGGTACGTCTTCCTGATGGATCTCCCCACTTTCTGCATCTAAATAGGTGATCTTAAAATAATCTGGGGATAGCCCAATCCGCATGCCACGGATTGGTTTTTGTAACTCATTGAGGTAATCAGGAACAGGAAGGTTTGCCGCAGTGGAGTCTTTTGGGTCTGCTCCGCTGATCATCTGTAAAACCAGAGCAGCATCTGTAACATTACGGGTGAGAGGTCCAGGACAATCGAGGGAGGAACCGAAAGCAATTAATCCATAGCGAGAAACTCGCCCGTAGGTTGGTTTTACCCCCACCACACCGCAAAACGCAGCGGGTTGACGGATAGACCCGGCCGTATCGGTGCCGATAGAAAAACAGCCCTCCCCAGCAGCCACAGCGGATGCGCTTCCTCCCGAGGATCCGCCCGGTACATGAGCAGTGTTCCAGGGGTTGCGTGGGGTTGGCCGAAACGCACTCGACTCATTGGAAGAGCCAAATGTAAATTCATCCAAGTTAACTTTCCCTAAAAGTATCCCACCTTGTTCCTCGATGCGCTTGATTGCTGTAGCGGTATAAGGTGATATAAAGTTAGCCAGGATGCGCGATCCAGCAGTGGAGGGAGTGTCTTTTACGCAATAGATATCTTTGGCAGTAAATGGAATACCAGCTAAAAATCCTGGATTTTCTCCCGCTGCAATGGCTTGATCAACTTTTTGTGCTTGAAGGCGTGCGCGTTCGGGAGTAATTGTGATAAATGAATGGATTTTATCGGGCTCTTCATCATTGTTTCCATCGAGATGACCAGAGATACCATCTACCTGCGCAATGCGTTGTAAGGCGCTTTCCGTGACTTCAACCGCTGAGATTTGTTTACGGCGGATCATTCCCGCTAAATGGTAAGCAGCATAATCGCATAAATCCATTGGATTACTCCAAATCTTGGTGTGGAATGTCTGGAACGATGATATATCGCTCTTCGACTTGAGGCGCCTGGGCAAGGATGCTATCCGCAAAATTACTTGGCTGCCATTCATCTTCCCGAATCGGCGGACGGATCTCTGCCGGATAGGGGATGCCATGCGAAGCGGGTGGGATGTTCGGATCGATCGGGATTGATGCTAATTCATTTACCGCTTTGAGCTGGTTATTTAATTGCTTTCTTAAATATTCAGATTCGTTTGGCGATAACTCTAAGGCTGCCAAGTTAACCAAGTGTTCAAAAAGCTCGGGTGTTATCGGTTCTGTCATGATATAACCTCCAGCGAGGTGAGTATATCCTACTTTTCAATGGTGTCAATAACTTGGAAATCATCCTTAATGCTATAATCAATTCAGCTAGAGGATAAATTGTATAAGGAGGAAAAAATGTCCAATAATTGGTTGTTCCCATTTAGCGATGAGCATGAGATGATCCGTCAAACAGCGCGCGATTTTGCCCGCAAGGAAATTGCTCCCGTTGCTGCGGAATTTGATGAAAGCGGGGAGTTCCCTCGTCAAACGATCCGTAAAATGGGGGAGATGGGGTTTATGGGAATTGAGGTTCCAGAAGAATATGGGGGCGCGGGAATGGACACCTTGGCTTATGTGTTGGCTTTAGAGGAGGTGAGTAAGGTCGATGCAGCTCATGGCACAATTATGTCGGTCAATAATTCCCTTTTTTGTTATGGCATTTTAAAATATGGATCTGAAGAACAAAAACAAAAATTTGTTCGTCCGGTTGCAAGCGGTGAGGCAGTCGGAGCTTATTCATTGACTGAACCAATGTCCGGATCCGATGCCGGTACGATGCGCAGCCGGGCAGAGCGGCATGGCGATGTTTATGTGCTAAATGGCAGAAAATCGTGGGTAACCAGTGGACCAGTGGCTGATTATGTGGTTGTATTTTGCTTGACAGAACCAGAGAAAAAACACCACGGCATCAGTGCTTTTTTGGTGGATGCGCATTCACCGGGATTTATTCGTGGGAAAAAAGAACCAAAATTAGGGATTCGAGCATCGGCAACAAGCGAGTTGGTCTTCGAGAATTGTGAGGTACCGCTGGAAAATCGATTGGGGGAGGAGGGTGAAGGTTTCAAAATTGCTATGGCGGTTCTGGATGCCGGCCGGATTGGGATTGCTGCTCAATCTTTAGGTATTGCGGAAGCTGCTTATGAAGCCAGCCTACAATATGCAACGGAGCGGGAGGCTTTCGGTCATAAGATTGGAGAGTTTGAAGGAATTTCCTTCAAACTGGCAGACATGAAAACCCGTATTGAAGCAGCCCGTTTGTTGACGTATAATGCTGCTTTAGCGAAAGAACGTGCAAAGAAAACAGGTGAGCGGTTTACATTGGAAGCTTCAATGGCGAAATTGTTTGCCTCTGAGACGGCAATGTTTGTGACCCATGCAGCGGTACAAATCTATGGTGGAATGGGATACAGTCGCGAATTACCGATTGAAAGATATTTCCGCGATGCAAAGATCACAGAGATATATGAAGGTACCAGCGAGATCCAGCGAATGGTCATAGCGAGGTTGGAAAGTGGGTTACGGTAAACGGTCTCAAGAGGTATGATTTAATCCATCGGATTTCAAACCTTTATGGTAGAGCATCAAGAAAACCAGGATAACTTGCCTAATATTCAAGTATTGTCTGTATTGTCCCAGAAAGATGAGACCGCGCCACAAGATCATATCCGAGTGACACTGGAAGTAAAAATAAAACCTGATCAACCGATAACGATAAAGATCAGCTCTGATGAGCAGGGGGAGGTAAAAATTGTCGAGTCGGTTACACCTATACCGAAGTCAAGTTCAGGCTCTCTCTCCGAAGCGTTCCGGGACTTTAAAAAACGCGTTCAAGGCAGGGTTAATTCTTTTGCCTTGCTAATACAAAACCTTCGAAGGTTTATCATCAATCCAAGTGAATTGTTTATCTTCGGCATTTTCTTATATCTGGTAACGCGTTTAATTGGCTTGGTTCAGTTTCCGATTTACTTTTTTACCGATGAAGCTATCCAGACCGTTTCTGCGGCGGATTTAGTGCGGGATCATTTTTATAGTCCAGACAAAATATTCCTCCCGACGTATTTTCAAAATGGCAATTTTTATAATTTGAGTGTAAGCGTTTACGCTCAAGTCATCCCTTACATCTTGTTCGGTAAATCTATCCTTGCCACTCGTTCTGTATCGGTGTTTATTTCTTTGCTATCCGGGATTTGTTTAGCGCTTTGTTTTCGTTCCGTAGGGCGAGAGTTTGGAAAAAGCAGAAATGATCCCCGCGGAAAAATCCCTGCCGAGGGATGGTGGAGTATTGTTTTGTTTCTTTCAATTACTCCAGCTTGGTTTCTCCATTCCCGCACTGCATTTGAGACAGTGTTATTTTGTTCCTTTTTTGGCATGTATTTAGCTGCCTATTTACTCTATCGTTATCAAACCAGAAACTATATTTATTTAGCGGTGATAAGTGGAGCATTAGCGTTTTATTCTTATAGCCCAGGACAAGTGGTGCTGGTTGTATTTACCATTGGATTATTCCTTTCGGACTTGCGTTTTCATTGGCAAAACCGGAGGACGATTTTTGTTGCGCTGCTATTGGGTTTAATCTGTTTAATTCCCTATTTTCGCTTTCTTTCCTATCATGAAAGTGCTCCATTCGAACATTTGCGTAATCTGGATTCGTATTGGATGACGCCCATACCTTTATCCGTAAAGGTTGGGCGCTACATTCATGAATATCTGAATGGGCTAAACCCCTATTATTGGTTCATCCCCAATGATCGCGATTTAATTCGCCATGTAATGAAAGGTTATGGACATCTTGGATTATTCAACTTACCTTTCATTTTGATTGGTTTTATGGTGTCAATCANGCATCTCCGCAATTCAGCAAACCGAGCGATAATTTTGGCTATACTTGCCGCCCCAAGTGGCGCTGCTTTGGTGGGCATCGGCGTTACGCGCGTCTTGGTTATGGTTATCCCAGCCGCTATATTGGCAGGAATTGGTTGGCAAACCATTTTAGATTGGATTGATCAGACAAAGCTGGATTATGAAAAGAAAAGGATAAATCAACCTACACCATTTTCTAAAAATCCGCTTTTAACAAACTTGCTGAATAAGCAGGTTGCTCAGATAGCTTTGTTTTTGCTTTTGGCGGGGATCAATATCTACATGCTCTGGGATGGTTTGTATAAAGCCCCAACCTGGTATGAAGATTATGGTTTATATGGAATGCAGTATGGCGCGAAACAGTTGTTTGGTGATGTGATTCCACGCTATATTCATGCCGATTCGAGAAATCATTTATTTGTCTCCTCACTTTGGGCAAATGGTGCCGATGTGTTTATTCGTTTCTTCTTGCCCGAAGAGTATTCCAATCGCATCGCGATGGGATCCATTGATACTTATTTATCACAAAAACAACCCCTTGATGAACATACAATTTTCATTCTCACCCCAGAAGAATTCCGCCAGGCATTAGCCAGTCCGAAAATGAGATATTTAGGTTTGCTTGAAACCGTCCCTTACCCAGATGGGAAGGATGGCTTTTATATTGTTCGTTTAGCCTATGTGGACAATGTGGATCAGATTTTTGCCGCCGAAAAAGAAGCGCGGCGGCATTTGATATCTGAAGACCTGGAAATTCAAGGTATTCCTGCTCGGGTGCAATATTCACCGATTGATGCAGGTCAATTATCGGATGCGTTTGATGGAGATGTGTTTACCCTTATCCGTGGTTTGGAAGCCAATCCTTTCGTCCTTGATTTCACTTTTGGACAGACCTTAACTATCAAAGGCATTCGTGCAGATTTTGGCTCGATGGATTTTGAATTCAAAGTAATTTTATACAATGATAACTATCCAAATGGATTAGTGGTAAAACAAGTATATAAAGGGCTGCCACCTGATCCACACATTGAGCTTCTTTTCCCACAACCTTACCACGGTGATCATATTCGCATAGAAATATTGAGTTTATCGGAGGGAGAAGTAGCCAAAATCCATATTCGGGAAATCCGTTTTATTGAATGAAAGGAGTAAGGGTTGAAAGCAGTTTATTTCTATCAACATGGTGACAGTAGTGTTTTACAGTATGGAGACCTGCCGATTCCGCAACCAAAAAGCGATGAGGTATTGGTGCGTTTATATGCGGCCGGGTTGAATCGGCTTGATTTATGGACCAGGCGGGGATGGCAGGGTCTGAAATTGGATTATCCTCACATTCCAGGGGCAGATGGCGCAGGTGTAATTGCCGCGCTGGGAGATAACGTAGAGGGATTGCGTGAAGGGGATAGAGTGGTGATTAACCCCAATATTGCTTGCGGGAAATGNGAATNTTGCATCGCTGGTCAGGATAATTTATGTAAGAATTGGCATTTGTTAGGGGAAACCATCCGGGGCACTTATGCTGAATATGTCGTGNTTCCAGCGCGCAATGTATATGTGATAGCGGATCATATTTCCTTNGAAATCGCAGCNGCTTCTGCACTGGTATTTCAAACCGCCTGGCACTCGCTCATTACCCGTGGACAACTTCGCGCAGGAGAGACGGTATTAATTGTGGGCGCGTCCGGGGGAGTAAACACAGCGAGTATCCAGATAGCAAAATTTGCCGGAGCAAAAGTGCTTGTGGTTGGCTCAAATTCCGAAAAACTAGCGCGGGCAAAAGAACTTGGCGCCGATATCTTGATCGACCGATCGACGGATGAAAATTGGTCCAAGCAGGTTTATCTGCTCACTGAAAAACGCGGGGTCGATGTGGTGGTGGATAATGTTGGCACCACTTTCATGCAAAGTTTTCGCTCTGCAAGGAAAGGCGGGAGGATCCTTACTGTGGGAAACACCGCTGGAGCNCAATTCGAAATCGATAACCGTTTGATTTTCGGAAAGCATCTGAGTTTGATTGGATCGACCATGAGTACTCAAAGCGATTTCAGAAAGGTGATGGAGTTAATCGGGGAGGGTAAATTCAAACCGCCAATTGATCGCGTCTTCCCATTATCAGAGGCAAAAGCAGCCCAAGATTATCTCGAAGGCGGTTATCAATTCGGTAAAATAGTCCTCAAGATTGACTAAAATGCATTCTACAAAAGGCGTAACTGTTCTTTTCATCGGGGTGTTAACCAGTGCAGGTATGCATCTTTTACGGACGATTTATGCAATCCAGAATTGGAGTTGGTTGCAAAACATTCTTGGCTGGATAATTTACTATATGCTAATCAGTGGATTGACCTTTTTCTTTTTAAACTTGATTATCCTTCTTCTGATGATCCAACGCAATCAGCGAATTCAAATNTATCTCACGGTGTATATTTTATTGCTGATGGGTGCATATTGGTTTGATCGTCTTGTATTGTCGATTGGCGAATCTCATTGGAATATCCCATTTGTAATTGGATCTCAATTAATGATGTTGCTCATATATACCTTATTGATGCGAAGCAAAGGTGTAAAAGCCTATTTTGGAGAAAAACATGCCTGAGAACCCAAAAATTCAAAAATTGCGAGCGTTACGTGCTCAAAGTCGCCTCGGCGGNGGAGAGGATCGCATACAAGCTCAACACGAACGTGGAAAATTAACTGCTCGTGAACGGATTGACTTACTTCTCGATAAAGGTTCATTTCGCGAAGTGGACGCGTTTGTGGTCCACCGCACCCATGACTTCGACCTNGATAAACAACAATATCTGGGNGATAGTGTCGTAACAGGCTGGGGTACGATAAATGGCCGTTTAGTGTATATCTTTAGCCAAGATTTTACAGTTTTTGGGGGGAGTTTAGGCGAAGTCCATGCTGAGAAGGTATGTAAGATTATGGATATGGCGATGAAAAATGGCGCACCCGTGATAGGGCTGAACGACTCGGGGGGAGCACGCATTCAAGAGGGAGTGGTGTCTCTGGGTGGTTATGCAGAGATATTCCTTCGCAACACATTAGCTTCGGGAGTGATACCGCAAATCAGTGTCATCATGGGTCCATGTGCTGGTGGGGCGGTATATTCACCGGCTCTGACTGATTTTATTATTATGGTACGTAACTCCTCTTATATGTTTATCACTGGGCCAGAAGTAGTCAAAGCGGTCACCCATGAGGAAGTGACATTTGAAGAATTAGGCGGCGCGGATGTGCATGCAGAAACTTCCGGTGTAAGCCATCTCTCGGCTGATAACGAGGCAGATGCACTATATTTGGTGCGCAAACTATTAAGTTATATTCCCCAAAACAACATGGAAGATCCACCTTTTATCCCAAATGGAGATGACCCATTGCGTATGGAAGAAGTGCTTGATACGATCATCCCAGAAGATGCCGGAAAACCATACGATATTCGGGAAGTTATTAACTATATTGTCGATGATGCGCTCTTCTTTGAAATTCAGGAACATTATGCTGCAAACATTGTGATTGGGTTCGCTCGTTTAGGTGGTCACAGCGTTGGGATCGTTGCAAACCAGCCAGCCGTATTGGCTGGTGTGTTGGATATAAAGTCGTCCGAAAAGGCAGCGCGGTTTGTACGCTTTTGTGATGCATTTAATATCCCCTTAGTAACGTTTGTGGATGTCCCGGGATTCTTGCCTGGCGTCGGGCAGGAGCATGGCGGGATAATCCGCTCGGGTGCAAAACTACTTTATGCATATTGTGAAGCAACTGTGCCAAAACTAACCGTCGTAACCCGCAAAGCATACGGCGGTGCATATGATGTGATGAGCAGCAAACATATCCGTGGAGATGTCAATTTTGCCTGGCCCTCTGCGGAAATTGCGGTAATGGGTCCAGACGGCGCAGTAAATATTATCTTTCGCAAGGAACTGGCAAATGCAGCNGACCCAGCCAAAAGAAAAGAGGAATTGGTTCAAGAATATCGGGAGAAATTTGCCAATCCATACATTGCAGCGCAACGAGGCTATATCGATGATGTGATTGAGCCACGCGAGACACGCCCGCGATTAATCAATGCTTTGGAGATGCTATCCAACAAGCGAGATACGAATCCTCCTAAAAAACATGGTTGTATCCCGTTATAGGTGATTATGGGACAAGTAGATAATCAAGTGGAAAGACAAAAACTGCTGGTCAATGGACATGAAATCTATGTAGAAAAATATGGCAGCAATGATTCACCTTTGATCGTTTTACTCCATCACGGTTTAGGATCAGTAAAAGCCTGGCAATATCAGATTCCATTCTTGCTGGAAAATGGTTATTCGGTTTGGGTTTATGATCGCTGGGGCTATGGCAATTCAGCAGATCGGGAAAAATTAGATCCGCCTTGGTTTGAGGATGATGTTGCGGATTTGTTCGAATTGCTAAAAAATGTTAACGAAAAAATATTGTTAATCGGTCATAGTGATGGTGGTAATATTGCTCTTTCGTACACTTTGAAATACCCTCAAAAAATATGCGGTTTGATTGTCGTTGCTCCTCATATTTATATCGAGCCAAAAATGGTAAGCGGTATATTGGCATTACAACGGGCTTATCAAAATCAAGCTTCTTTTCGAGACGGTTTGAATAGAATACATGGGGGGAAGGCGGTATTTGACCGTTGGTGGCAATCTTGGACGAACTTAACCCCGAATTGGGATATGAGGGAGAAATTTGCTAACATTAATATCCCGGTTCTGGTGGTGCAAGGGGAGCGAGATGAACATGCCACTGTAAACCATGCACTTGATTGTGCTAAATCCATTCCAAATGGGCAAGTATGGATCCTGTCAGGGGCAAAGCACATGCTCCCCCAGGAAAATGCTGCCGAGTTTAATCANAAAATCATTACGTTTATAAANCCNTTATTAAAATAGAACTGCGTAAGAATGAAAACACAACACAAACCGATTTTGGAAGGTTTTGCATATCAAGAGGAAANATAAATGTTTAACAAAGTACTGATTGCCAATCGAGGAGAAATTGCGGTGCGAATTATCAGAGCCTGCCGTGAGCTTGGATTACAAACCGTCGCGGTTTATTCTGATGTTGACCGGCAGGCATTACATGTCCGGTATGCGGATGAAGCATATTACATTGGATCTTCCCCATCACGTGAATCTTATTTGCGGGGAGACAAAATTATTGCCTGTGCGAAAAAATCTGGCGCAGGCGCGATCCATCCAGGATATGGATTTTTAGCAGAACGAGCAGACTTTGCCCAGGCATGTTTAGATGCCGGCATCGTATTTATCGGTCCTAAACCATCCTCTATTGCTGCAATGGGGGATAAGGCAGTTGCACGGGCTACTGTTTCCAGGGCGGGGGTTCCGGTTGTGCCTGGGACCGAAGGAGAAGGCGCGCTGAGTGATGAAGCGTTACTTGCTTCAGCATCCGCAATCGGATTCCCGCTATTAATCAAAGCGACTGCGGGAGGTGGGGGAAAGGGAATGCGTGAGGTTCACAGTCCTGAGGAGATGCCGGTTTTATTGAAAGCCGCCCGCCGAGAAGCTGAAGCAGCGTTTGGTGATGGGAATGTCTATTTGGAAAAAATGGTAGATGGCGCACGACATATTGAGTTTCAGATTTTAGCCGATGCGCATGGCAATGTGATCCATTTAGGAGAACGCGAGTGTTCCCTTCAAAGGCGCCATCAAAAATTACTCGAAGAGACCCCTTCCCCATTTATCGCCGACGATCAGGAATTAAGGCAGGAGATGGGTAATGTTGCAGTAAAGGCAGCTCAGGCGGTGGGTTATGTCAATGCAGGGACGATTGAATTTTTGGTAGATAAAGATAAGCATTATTACTTCCTTGAGATGAATACCCGTTTACAAGTCGAACATCCTGTGACAGAAATGGTCACCGGGGTTGATATCGTAAAGGAACAAATCCGAATTGCACGCGGTCGCCAATTACGCTATAACCAAGAGGATATTCATCAAAAAGGATGGGCGATTGAATGTCGAATTAATGCCGAGGATCCATATAATCATTTCATGCCCTCCACCGGTATCATTTCCCATATTCTGACACCCACCGGACCCGGTGTAAGAGTGGATACAGGGGTTTATTCAGGGTTCGAAGTGACACCTTTTTATGACTCTTTGATTTCGAAATTAATCGTGTGGGGAGAGACTCGGGCAGAAGCGATATTGCGAATGCGCAGAGCTTTAGAGGAATACCGCATTCTCGGTGTGCGGACGAATATACCTTTCCATCAGCGTCTAATGGACTCGCATCGTTTTATGGCTGGCCAATTTGATACCCGCTTCATCGAAGAGCGTTTTTCACTAGAATCAGCCGAAGAAGGATTGCCTGACCGTGCGCCGATCGCAGCTGTGATGAGTACATTGGTTGCGCATCGCCAAACCCAATTATCTGCACAAATCATCCAGCGCAATGAACGAGACACCAGTAACTGGAAATGGATTAGCCGTTGGGAAAGAATGCAAAGGTAAAAACATGAAATATATCACCACAATAGAAGAAAAAGAATATTCAATCGAAATCATCGATGAACATCACATCCTCCTCGATGGGATCCCTTATGAGGTTGATTTTGATTCGGTTGGCAATCAACCTGTTTTTTCGCTCATTATGAATGGATTTTCTTATGAAGCTTATATATATCCCGAAAACAGTGGCTGGCAGGTGTTGCTCCATGGGAGATTATATTCGGCGAATGTTGAAGATGAAAGGGAGAAGCGGTTAAAAGCTGCAGCGGGCGGTAAAGTGATCGAGCGAGGGGAATACCATCTTAAGGCACCAATGCCTGGTATGGTCATTGCTATTCCAGTACAGAATGGGCAGAAAGTGCAGAGTGGGGATGTATTGGTTATCCTCGAATCAATGAAAATGCAAAATGAATTAAAGGCACCCAAAGATGGTGTAGTCAGCCGTATCAAAGTCAATGTCGGTGATAGTGTAGAACAAAATCAAACGCTCCTGAGTGTGTTGTGATGGAATATCAAGAGATTGAAATAAAGCTTTACGTGAAAAATTTAGGCACAATTGCAGAATTTTTGCAGCGCAATGAGGCACAGGTACTTCAGCCACGAACCCATGAAATCAACTTGCGGTTTGATACAGAAAAGGGGGAGTTGACCGCCAGCGGAAGAGTGCTACGGTTGCGTAAAGACCGCAACAACTTGTTAACCTACAAAGGACCTAGTCAGGTTAATAATGGCGCGCGAATTCGTACTGAAATCCAAACCGAGGTGGCTGATTTCGATGCAGCTAAAGCGATTCTGGAAGCATTAGGGTATCGCGTTAGCCTTATTTATGAAAAATATCGGGCGGAATATGAATGGCATGACACCCATATCTCTTTAGATGAGATGCCTTATGGAACTTTTGTCGAAATTGAAGGTCGAGATGCGGTTCAAATCCATCGGGTTTGTACTGAGTTGGGTTTGGATTGGGAACGCCGTGTTCCGTGGAGCTATGCCGAAATATTCTCCAGAATTTGCGTGAAAGAGCAAATAAACCCTCAAGAATTAACGTTTGCGGTATTTCAGAACCGCCAAATCGTTCTGGAAGAATACGGGATTTTGCCAGCCCAGCTATAGCGCAGCAAATACGCTAATGATGTAACTTCCTACCATTACAGATTGCGCTGATAATTTGCTGCGAAAACCGCCCACGAATGGGCAACGAATAACTGAATAAGTATATTCTTTTTAGATTACAGGAGGAAGGTATGAATCAAACCACAGAAGATCACTCAAAAACATATCATCGCATATTACGTCAGAAATATGCCCAAGATGACCAGTGGATAAGTGATTTTCTCGTCTATGCTCAGGTTGGGCATGTCGCTAGCCATTGGGAAAATCAACCGTTTATAACCCCTTTGCTATTCTGGTTCGATGCAGAAAAGAAAGCCCTTTATTTTCATACCAATATTAAAGGGCGTTTGTTAGAAAATAGCAAGCATTTTCCAGAGGTATGTTTTGAAGCGAGCGAGATGGGAAAATTATTGCCCTCGAATGCTGCCATGGAATTTGGAATGCAATATGCGAGTGTGGTTGTTTTTGGGAAGTTATTTAAAGTGGAGAATGATGATGAGAAGCGGCATGCTTTACAGGAATTGCTGAATAAATATTTTCCCGATTTAACGGCTGGGGTCGATTACCGCCCAATTACGCAAGAAGAGTTAGATTGTACGGCAGTTTTAAGGATAGATATCGAAAGTTGGAGCGGAAAGAAGAATTGGAAAGAGCAGGTAAAACAGATAAAGGAATGGAAATTATTAGATGAAGCGGTGATTAAGAAATATCTGGGGTAAGGATTATTGACGATTTAGGGAAATTTGCGGTTTATTCATGATTGGAATATCAATTGCTTCCCTTGCCACGATACTGGCAAGATGTTTGTTGATTCGAAGCCAAGCCGTTGGAGCATATTTTGGAAATTTGCCACATTCCCACTGGTCAGGTAATAATGATAAGGGGTGATTGAGCCAGATTGATTTCTTAATTGAAATTGATCCAGTATGCGGGCAACCTGCTTCGCAACCGCCGGGGCAGGATCGATAACACGCACGCCTGCACCAGCCAATTGCTGAATGAGTGGTATGACAAAAGGGTAATGGGTGCATCCAAGTACAATTGTATCAATACCAGCTGCGAGCATGGGGTTAAGTGCGTTTTCGAGTATTTTTCTTGTTTGGGGTGTATCGAGCTCGCCTGCCTCAATCTGATTAACTAACCCAGGACAAGTATCTTGCAACACGGTCACGCCTTGTGCGAATCGTTCTAGAACCGAGGCGTACAGCGCCCCCTGAAAAGTAGCTGGGGTAGCCAGTACGCCAACAACACCGCTTTGGGTATGCTCCGCCGCAGGTTTGATGGCTGGTTCCATACCAATAAATGGGATGTTCGGAAAGCGTTGACGCAGATAGTGTAATGCTGCCGCAGAAGCCGTATTACATGCTATGACGATTATTTTGGCATGATGGGTTAGAAAGAATTCCGTTATTGCAACAGCAAATTGACGAACCTCTTCGAGCGGACGGGGGCCGTAAGGTACGTTTGCTTGATCAGCGAGATACAATGTGGGCTCATTAGGCAGGAGTTGCTGTATTTCACGTAAAACGCTCAGTCCACCTATGCCAGAATCAAAAATTGCGATCGGTTGAATATCAGGTAATGCGATGGAATTCATTCTTTTTAGCACAAAAAGGGATGGATAAAAGCGATTGCCAATCCATCCCAGATTCAATCTTTTGAATGTTGCTGGAACTATATGTTGAATTTGGTTTTAAGGCGGGAGCTTTTCCCAGTTCTCCCTCGCAAAAAGTATAGCTGAGCCCGCCGCACATGGGCATGGCGTTC
>JGI24721J44947_10000573_pt1 | contig 49894 bp, 35 predicted proteins | sample YelNatPaOPGAMG01_FD_44947 | JGI IMG/M metagenome (IMG submission 44947) | reverse complement strand
GATAGGCTGTGGCTTATTTAAAGTGATTCGCGGCTTGACCAAAAATCCACCAGAGGCATACACGTTCATCGTCCTTAAAATTTGAATTGGAGTGGCTGAAATTTCATAGCCGATGGCTACGCGAAGAGAAGTGCGCCGCCATTTTTCCAGAGGATGAATGATTCCTGATTCTTCACCAGGAAGATCTATCCCGGTTTTTTCTCCAAATTTAAAAGTTTTAAACATCCGATAAAGATTTTCTTCACCAATAATCTCTGCAATTTTTATTGAGCCAACATTAGAAGAGTGGATAAAAACTTCAGGAAAGCTGAGAATGCCCATGCGAACATGGTCTCTAACTGTAGTCCCTCCAAGGATAATAGCTCCCTGGCTGCAATCGTAATAGGTATTGAGGCTGATATTTGCCAGTTCCCGAGCCGCTGCTACCGTGACCAGCTTGGCTGTAGAACCCGGTTCATAAGTATGTTGAATAGCCTGATTAACCATCAAATTTTCTGGGGGTGGGAAATCATTGGGATCATAGGTCGGATAGTTAGCCAGGGCCAAAATTTCACCGGTCTGAGGGATGGAAATTATTACCGTTCCCCAGCTCGCCTTAAATTTTTCCACTGCCTGTTGTAGTTCTTTTTCGGCCAAAAACTGGACAGTAGAATCAATGGTTAAATAGAGATCTTTTCCTGGTCTGGTTTCTTTGATAGTTTCAATAAAATATTCTTTTCGCCGCGCATCTTTCATAATTAACTGCTGGCCTTCTTCTCCCCGAAGCACGGAATTGTAAAGATATTCCACTCCGGCCAAACCATAATCATCAATATTAACTCCACCTAAAATATGAGCGGCCAGCTGGCCCTGGGGGTAAAAACGTCTGTTTTCTTCTAAAAGGTAAATGCCAGTTAATTTCAATTTCTTAATTTGTTCAGCTACTTCCAGGGGGATTTTTCTTTTAATCCAGGTGAATCTTTTTCTTTTTTCAATTGAACTGGTTATTTTTTTTAAATCTGTTTCATTAAGCTGAAGAAGATTACGAAGTCTGTAAATATTTTGAATTTGCTTTTCTAAAGGCTCTTCTCTGGATGGTGAAAAAAAGACGGAAGCAGCCGGCAGGCTGCGGGCAAGAATTTTCCCCTGACGGTCGTATATTGTTCCTCTGGTAGGAAGGATGGTGATCAGGTCCTGACTCTGTTCAATAACTTCCGCTTTCAGCTTTTTATGCTGGATAACTTGCAAATCAACTAAACGGAGAATAATTATCAAAAACCAGAAAAGCAGAAAGGTTAAAAACAATCTGTTTTTTTTCCGGTTCTGACCGAAAATTTGTGTTCCTTTCTGTCCTATAATTTTCATTTGCTAATTTGTTCCTCAAAAATTATCTGACCAGGCATCGGATCCTGAAGGTTTAATTTTTCTCTGGCCAGTCGATCCACTCTTTCCAGCGATAATAAAGATTCTTTTTTGGCTTCCAGAGATTTAATTTCTTCCTTTAATTGTTCTACTTTAATTTCCAGTTCATGGATTTTATAGCCAAGTTGGATCGATTCGCTCTGGTACCAGATGTAAAAAGTCAGGTTACCCAGGAAAAGAAGAATTATTCCTGCTGCCAGGAAAATCTGTTTCCAGCTATATTTTTTCCTAACCATGGCTATAACCTTTCTGCTGCTCTTAGCTTGGCTGAATGACTGCGAGAATTGGCTTCCACTTCTTCTGAGGTAGGAATAACCGGTTTTCTGGTCAAAATTTTAATCAATGGATTCTGGTCGTCGCTTCTGGCCAATTTTTGGAAGGTCTTTTTTACCAGGCGATCTTCAAGAGAGTGAAATGAGATGACTACAATTCTTGTTCCAGGTTGAGATAAAAATATCAACTTCTCCAGGAATTTATCCAGTCCTTCGAGTTCCTGATTAACTTCTATCCTTAATGCCTGGAATACCTTAGCTGCCGGATGTAGATGGCCTTTTTGTGGTACCCAGTGATAGGCTTCTTCCACTAATTTTTTTAAATCAGTAGTAGTTTTAAGCAGCCCCAGCTTCCGCTGATAGACGATTTTTCTGGCTAAGAGACGGGTATGATGAAGCTCTCCATATTTTTTGAAAATTTCAGCCAAGCGAGCTTCGGGGTAGNTCAGCAGAATTTTCTCGGCTGTTGTTTTCTGTCTGATATCCATTCTCATATCCAGTGGGCCTTCCTGATTAAAGCTGAATCCTCTCTCCGGATTATCAAGCTGAAAAGAAGAAATTCCTAAATCAAGCAATACACCTCTCAGTTCTTCAAAATTAATAAGCTGTTCCAGCTCTCCTAAGTTCTTAAAATCTGCCTGAAAAAGCTTTACCCGAGAAGAATATTCAGCCAGTCTTTGGGCNGCTTCTTTCAGGGAAGCTTCATCTTTGTCCAATCCGATTATTTTGGCTTCTGGATTTCTTTTTAGAAGCTCCAGAGCATGTCCCCCTAAACCGATGGTACAATCTAAATAGACCCCCGGCCTTGAGCTTTGAAGAAATTTTATAGTTTCTTCCAATAAAACTGGCTTATGCCCGTAATCTTTCATTCAGTCTTTCCTCGGGGGACAAGACGGGCGATACTTTCAAAATCCTCCTCGGTCAGGGGTTTTTCTTCAATTACTGCATTTAAAGCTTCTTTGTTCCAAACTTCCAAATGATTATTTAGACCTATCACCTCCACTTCGGTATTAAGCCGTGCTTTTTCTCTTAAAGTTTGGTTAATTAGAACTCGCCCTTTACTATCTATCTGGTGGTGACTGCCTTTAAGGTTTACCCGTAACAAAAATCGACGGACATCAGGTCTGAGATGAAGAGCTCCTTCGTTAGCCACGCTGGTCATTTCTTCCCAGACGGAAAGGGGATAAATCTGAACAGCCTCATCAGTTAGTGAAGTAATGAAAACATCCTGTCCNTAGAAATTTTCAATAACATCCCTGAATTTTTCCGGAATTTTTAGTCGTCCGCTGTTGTCCAGCCGGGCTGTGTAACTTCCTATCAGCAAGTTATTAGCCACTTCTTTTCCCATTTTATCCCGTTTTATCCCGTTTTGACTTAAATATAAGAAAGAAAAAAATAAAAGTCAAGAAAAAAATCCCTTGTAAGGAAAAATATTTTTAAGGAAAGATAGGCAGGATTCAGACTTTATTTTCGGTCTTGGGAAGGGAATATTCTTTCAGCAGGTTCTTGGCTTTTTCCCAATCTTTTTCCAGGACCAGAATGATGGTTTCTCCCAGTCCATCCATGGTAAAAGGATAAATCGAATGGACTATCTGGCCCTTAAGAAGGCACATAACTCCATTGGTTTCCAAAAAGCTCTTAATTACTTCGGCCTCGGCCAGACTCCACACTCGGCAGAGCTCGGTTAGAGGCCCCTCATTTGTCTGATTTTCTTTATTTTCTTCTTCTGAATTCTTGAGGTTGATTTTTTCTTCCTGGCTAAGGGGATTTTTTTGTCGCCAGGCAAAGTAATCTTTTAGAATCTGGGCATGATCAAAAGCTAAGGGAAAATTTATCTCTTCATTGGTGAAGATTCGAGCTGTCTTCGCATCATCTCTGCCTTGCGGTTGGCCGGAAGCTCGAGCAATGAAAACTGTAGAAATCGTGTGGAACCTCGGGTCGCGCTGTGGATCGGAATAGGTATGAAACTGACCAACCAGTTCCACCTCCAGATTGGTTTCTTCCCTGGCTTCTCGGATGGCAGCTTGCTCCAGGGTTTCGCCATATTCTACAAAACCGCCGGGTAGAGCCCAACCTGCAGGTGGATTTTTTCTTTCAATCAGGACCACACCTGTTTGGCCAGAGGGAAGCTTTACCTCGATAATTATATCCACTGCTGGAACTGGACTTTTTCTTTCCTTCATTGTCCTTAGCTTTCTTAGCTAAAATACAGCCAGAAGTTAAAAAAGTCAATCAGTGAGGATAAACCTTTTTTCCAGCTCCCGGAGCTTTTCCACGACTCCGCCATATTCCAGTTCTGAATAGGGCAACATTGACGGCCCGCAGAATCCCTGCCTTCTTATTTCTGTAGCTTTCTGAGCGATCTGAAAGCGGATAGCCTCCCAGTAAGGGTGATCGAAAACATCCACTGGTTCTGAAAGATTCCCTTCTTTCATAGAAAAGGCTGCTCCTGTAATTACCGGTGGGCCGTCAAAATAAGAAATAGTAGAATTGAGGCGGCAGGGCATAAGTGGACCGATATGGCTACCTCTCATAAATCCGGCGACATAATGGCCAATATTGAAAGGAGCCAGCACTTCACCCGTGGCCGGGAATTCTCCCTGAACTCTGACCAGGGCTATGGGGTCATCTTTACCTGTATATTTACCGGCGATGTTGTGTAGCCTCTGGGTGGAAATAGCTACGGCTTGATTCCCCGTGCTTCGAGAATAAATGCTTTCAATCACATATTTTTCTGTATCTCTGAGCAATGCGGCCAGATCATAGAGCTCTTCAGGAGCATTGAGTTCAATAATCTTGTTTTTCTCAATATAGCTAACATCAATAAGGCGAAATTTATATCCCCGACTCATCTTTGGACTGAGAATGAGACCTGAACAATACATCGGATCGGCAAAAGCTAAATAAAAGGGTAAATTATAAGCTCCGGGGTCGGTTTTGTCGGCTGCAAAAAATATGAAAGGTTCATTTTCTCTTTCCTCAATTTCCATCTCAGCTACTGACGGCCAAGGCCTTTGACATTTCCAGAAAAAGCATCTTTAAGCAAGTCTTGCCCGGCTCCATATAGCCCGGTCTTTTTAGCTACTTCAGTTCCAGCCAGAAAAGCTTCCCAGGCTAATTGATGGATCTGGCAATCTCCAGTCCCTCGAGTGTGAGTACAAAGTATAGCTATATCATCACCGGTCGAGCTGAGGTAATAATCGATCAAGAGACCTTTAGCGCGCCTACTTATAAAGTTTTTGACTTCTTCCATTAAGGCGCGGCTCGGTTTAAGATGCCCGCCGATGCTCCCCACATCGGCTTTTAAGACACTAATAGTTATTTTCATGGTGGGCCTCCTTACCCTTTTTTTCTGACGATTAGATTTTAAATAAAAAAGCCAGTGGAAGTCAAAATTAAAGTGATTGCCTTTTAACGATGTGCTGGTCGAGCAATTAAATACAAAGCAACTTTCTTAGATTAAAATTAAAGAGGAATAAGCAGTAAGAGCTGGCTCTTGGTTTCAATTCCAGAAGATTAAGTTTAATGGTAACAAAAGCAAGTAGCGTTTGACTTTTACCAGATTTCTAAATATTTCCATATACTTTTTTTCTAATGGCTCAGCCGGTTTAAATTTCCAGCCCAAGGGGTTTACATATTGGCCATGATAAATGATTCTATAGTCAAGGTGGGGACCGGTAGATTCACCGCTTGACCCTACATAACCAATGACCTGTCCGCTCTGCACCCTGGTTCCAACACTTAATCCAGGAGCGAAAGATTGAAGATGAAGATACATAGTTTCATAAGCATTATTGTGTCTGATTTTGATCAGGCGACCGGCTCCGCCGTTCCAGCCAGCAAAGGTAATTACTCCAGCAGCTGTAGCCTGCACTGGTGTGCCAATGGGAGCGGCATAATCAACTCCATAGTGGGGCCGATAAATTTTATAAATAGGGTGCAGCCGGCTATAGCTAAAACGGGAAGTAATACGGCCGTATCTTAAGGGCGATTTGAGAAATTCTCTTCGAAGAGAGTTTCCTTTGCTGTCAAAATAATCAGCCTGGCCGCGTTCAGGATCTTCAAAGCGGAAAGCCTCATAGAGTACTTTTCTGTTTAAAAAATAAGCTCCGAGGATTGGTCCATAACCGCAAAACCGGCCATTTTTATATCTTTTTTCTACCAGCAATCTGAAGGTGTCACCTTGACGAAGATCAAGATAAAAGTCAATGTCCCAGCCAAAAATTTCAGCCAGGCTCAATGCCAGGATGTCCTGTTCGCCGGCCTGGTTAATGGCGGCTATAAGAGAGCCCTCAATTGTTCCTTCAATTAGAACCAGTCTCTTCTCTATCGGATAGGATTTAATCTCAGCTTTTACCGGTTTGGAGGAGAGGCTGATCTCAAGATAATGTTCAGCATCTAAATCTATTTCCAGTCCGGTATAAAGGTTATTTACCTTTATCAATCTCAGCTCTTGGCCTGCAGGAATTTTAGCCAGATCATAGACCGGTCTGACCTTTTCTCTAATTTCTATCACCTGAGCCCGGCTGAATCCGTATCTGGTTAAAAGATCAGTAATATTTTTGCCGGCCATTATAATTGTTTTTTCAATTGTGGGTGGAGGAGGTTCAGGGGTTTTCCCCAGGTCAGTTACTCGGGGTGCTGGGGGCTCGACTTTTTTTGGTGGTTGTTGGCGGAAAATCAGGAACAAAGCCAAAAATCCGATAAAGAGGATAATTAAAAAATACAAACCTTTTCTTTTTTTTATAAAACTCAAATTCATAAGTGGTTAAGTTAGTTGTTGAGATTGACCGGTCGGGTTGATTTTTCGAGGGGATGTTTTTTCCGCCATCCTTTTTTGAATCTAAGGATTAGAAAATCAACCGGACCATAAAACACATTGGCCGTGAAGAAAATCATCAGAAAATATCTGGGTTTGAAAAGAAGCCCAAAAATAATAATAGCCAGAAATAGAGCATTCCTTATATCAATTGGTCGATTAAGAAAAAGAGTAATAAAGTTACGATAGCGCAGGGTACTTACCATTAACAGGCTGATTAGGAGTACTATGCCTGCTAAGTAAAAAGAGGTTAAACGCTCATAGGCTGGAGCTGGATGGAATAGAACCAGAGAGGCCAGAAAGATAGCAGCAGAAGGCACAGTCAACCCCTGGTAGTAGCGACGGTCAGTCTGGGTTTTAGTCCTGATATTATAACGAGCCAGCCGCAAGACACCGCCAACAGAAAAGAGAAAAGCAAAAAAGACGCCGGCTTTTCCGGCTGTTTTTAATCCCCAAAAATAGATAAGCAGAGAAGTTGCAGTAGCGAAAGATACAGCATCAGCCAGAGAATCTAACTGAATACCAAAATCAGAATTAGTTTTGGTGGCTCGAGCAATCAAGCCATCTAACCCATCCAGACCGGCGGCAAAAATTATCCAGAGGGCTGCCCAGCGGTATTTGCCGTAGAAAGTAGCAGTAAGACTTAAAAACCCAAAGAACAAGTTAGTCAAAGTAAATAGGCTGGGGAGAAAATAAAGCCTGGGAACTTTTTTATTCAATTTTACCTTCATTTTTAATTTCTCCTATGATCGTGAGGCCGCCTTTTACTTTCTGATTCAAGTTGACTTTGAGCTCGATATTATCGGGAAGATAAAGGTCAACCCTGGAACCAAAGTACATAAGTCCAATTTTCTGCCCTGCCTCAACTTTATCTCCAGGCTTAACATAGCACTTTATGCGTCTGGCGGCAATCCCCACCATTTGCTTTATGAATATATTTAGCTTCTGATTACTCAGAAGGAGGCTATTAGATTCATTTTGGGAACTGGCTTCTTCCCGATAGGCCGGGAAAAACTTTCCTGGATGGTAATCTACTTTTTTTATCTCTGCGCTAAGGGGAGACCGGCTGAAATGAACATCAAGCAGGGAGAGAAAAATGCTGATAACCTTTCCCGAACCCATTAATTCTGGATGATTAGAGTAGTCAGCAATTTTAATTACCCGACCATCAGCTGGTGAAAGCAATAAGTTCTCACCAGAAGGAGGTTTCCTTATCGGGTCACGGAAAAAGAAGGTGAAAGCAGCCGATAGCAGCAAAAAGAATATTCCTCCAACCCACCAGCCCGGCAGAAAAAGCAGCAGCCCTAATGCTAACGCCGGCAGGATAAAAATTAAACCTTCTCGGGCGATTTTCATCTTTGGCCTCACCTGTCAGCCAGATAATAAGCACTGAGTAGAGCAACTCGGGCAATATTCCCCATAATTTCGGGGTTTAACCGATAAATTGTATCTCCGGTAGTGTGATATCCAAAATGGGGTCCGTTAGAGCCAAAGCTGGCGCATGGAATTTCCTTCAGGAAAAATGGAGCAAAGTCAGAACCTCTGACCCCAACATTTCTGATGACGCTCATTCCTTTAATTATATTAACATAATTATTAGCCTTTTCTAAAATCTCTTTTAATTCTGGAAGAGTAGCACTGATTCCGCACCAGGCTCCATCGCCCTCTCCCTCCATATCAAAATTAAGCATAGCCGTTATCTTACTGATTTCTGCGGGCAGATGGTCAATAAAATAACTCGAGCCCTGAAGGCCCATTTCTTCACCGCCGAAAAGGACAAACAGCACAGATCTTTTTGGCCTGATAGAGGAGGAAGCCAGGGCTTTAGCTGCAGTCATAACTACAGCTGAGCCACTGGCATTGTCATCAGCTCCTGCAAACAGCAAGCCAAGATGCTGACCGCAATGGTCAAAATGTCCTCCTACTACCACCATCTCTTTCTTCAGGTGGGGATCCGAACCTTCAATCCAGCCAAGAATATTATAGCCTATCCCATCAGGAAAGTGCCTGGAAGCAACAGAGTAGGATAATCTGGATTTAAGTGGAAAAGAAATTGGTCTTTTATAGGTTTGAAGAGCCTTTTTCAGCTCAGCTGTGGTAGAACCAATTTCCTTAAAGATTAAATCAGCAATTTTTTCTGTAATCACTCCGGGCATGAAACCTGAAAGCCAATCGCCATTGGGATTGGCCTGCACTTCAGGATATATATAGATCAGTCCTAAGGCCCCTTTTTCTTTAGCTACTTTCATTCTGGTCCGGTGTTCGTCATAGTACTGAAATTCTTGTCTGAGTGGATCGGGTGTACCTCGGAAGCAAAGAACAAATTTTCCCTTAACTTCCACACCGGCATAATCGTCATAATTTAGTTCGGGGGCGGAAATTCCCCAACCGACAAATACCAGCTCAGCAGATTTATCTCCGCTATCAGAAAAAAGAAGGGGTAAAAAATCTTTTTCTGGTAGCAGTTCCAGTTTTTGATAGGCAATTTTCCCTTCTGAATCTGATTTTTCAGGGATAAAAAGATTCATAGAAGCCTGGTCAATTATAGTGTAAGGTGAGGGATAAGGTTGCAAGTAACCATGCTGGCTATCAATAGGTTTTAGTCCCCATTCTTTAAACCTGGCCGCAGCCCATTTAGCTGCTCTGGTATAACCTTCACTCCCGGTCAACCTTCCAGCAAATTGGGCCGAAGCCATAGTTCTTGCTAACTGATACGGGGTAAGTGGATCAATTGAATCAACCGCCTTTTTTAATAGAGGAGGTAAATTTTCAGTGGCCAGAGCGAAAGACACAAAGATTACTACGAACAAAAAAATGGCGGAAGCCTTTAATAAAATAACAGATTTTTTCATTTAATACCTCTTTTCACCAAAATCGAATTATAACACATTTTTAAGGCGTCCCTCTAATAGATATAAAGCTGTGGTTCTCTTTTTTCCGCCTTAAATTTAAATTTTTTTCTTTTTGTCACTTTTTCTTTTTCTCTTTATTTCCTTGCGAACGGCTGGATGGAGAACAATGAAATAATAAATTAATAAGAAAGACAGCAAAATTATACCTGACATCCAGTGGCCGGTTAATAATAGGAAAATGGAATAGAATAAAAGTCCAACGAAAAGAATTAAATGGACAAAGGCAAAAATCCAGCTAAGCATACCTTTCTTTTTAGACAATTAAAAAATTATTTTAATGTTATATTGCTGAAAAAATTTTTACTGGATTCTGCTCACTGAAATAATGATAATTGGTTCTACCGGAACATCCCGGTACATTCCTTTTACTGTGGTAGGGGAGGCACCAATAGCGTCTACGACCTCCATTCCTTTTATAACTTTGCCAAAGACTGCATACCCGAAATGGGCTGGGTCATTGGGGACATGGTCCAAAAAGGGATTATCCACCAGATTAATAAAAAACTGACAGGTAGCACTGTCAATATCGGCTGTCCTGGCCATGGAAATGGTGCCCCGGAGATTCTTAAGACCATTACTGGCTTCGTTTTTAATCGGTGGTCTCTTTTCTGATTTAGTTTTCATATCCGGGGTTAAACCTCCCCCCTGGATCATAAATCCTTTGATTACCCGATGGAAAATTGTCCCATCATAAAATTTATCATCAACATAAGCCAAGAAATTTTTGACCGTAATAGGTGCTTTATCAGGATAAAGCTCAATTATGATATCTCCCTTACTGGTTTTCATCAGGACCTTAGGGTTGGCCGCCAGGAGAATTCCAGCAGAAAAAAGAAGGAAAATAGAGATAAAAATGAGAATTAATTTGTTCATTTCACACCTCCATTATGAGCTTTAAGATAACAAATAAGCTGTTAATAATCAAATAAAATTCGGAGTAATTACTTAGAGCGCCCTTTTATCATCAGGTAGTAAAATGTCGGGGTAGCAATAAGAGAAAGGAGTACTGAAATGGTCAAGGCTCCAATTACTGCTATAGCCAGAGGCTTAAGCATATCGGCTCCTGTGCCTATGCCATAAGCTAAGGGCAACATTCCGAGAGCGGCCGCCATAGAAGTCATCAAAACCGGACGGAGCCGACGGCGGCCAGATCGGACAAGAGCCTCGGCCAGAGGCATTCCCTGAGTTCTCAGGCGGCCGGCGTAATCCAGCATCAGGATACCGTTTTTGGCTACAATACCAATGCCGATTATTGCTCCGAGGATAGAAATCACATTGAGCGAAGTCCTGGTTAAATAAAGAGCCAGAACTGTTCCGAAAAGGGCCAGGACAGCTCCCAGAACAATAGAAAGTGGTTGATAGAAACTTCGAAATTCAGCCAGAAGCACGGTAAAAACCAGAACTATGGCCATCAACATTACGATCAGTAAATTGCGGAATGATTCTTGTTGCTGCTGGTATAATCCGCCGTATTCAATCGTTCCTGGAGGTATAGNTTGATCCTGGCTCATAACCTTTTTTATTTCGTTCATAGCGCTGCCCAGGTCTCTTCCTTCCAAACGAGCAGTTACCGCTATATCCTGACGGAGGTCTTCACGCCTAATTTCTAACTGACCGGCTTCTTCTTTGAAATCCACTACCTGCGACAGCTGAATAATTCGGCCATCGGGTGTTCTTATGGGCAAGACCTTTAACATTTCCATCGTGGTCAGACTGGCCGGGTCTGCTTTTACTCTGATGTTAATGACTCGATCTCCCTGAAGGACGCTGGAGGCTGTACGGCCAAGCATAGCAGTCTCTACTGTCGCTGCTACATCATCAGCTGTGAGACCGAAACGCTGGGCTTCAACAGGTTTCATCCTTAGGCTGAGGGCTGACCCGGTATAAACCAGGCCATTAAAAGTNTCAACCACGCCTTTAATCTGTTTTAATTTTTCTTCTATTTCTGGTGCCTTTTTTTTAAGAAATGCAGCGTCTGTAGAAAAGATCTTGACTTCGATGGGCTTAGGAGCCCACATTAAGTCTCCGATTAAGTCACTCAAAATTCCAGGAAATTCCCAATTAATTTGGGGCAGGGCTGCNTTCAGACGCCTTCTAAGTTCTGATATTACCTCTGCAGTTTTCCTTTTTCGGTTGGGCTTGAGTTTGACCAGGAAGTCTCCCGTATTCGGTTCGGCAATTGACAGTGCCAGTCTGGCTCCAGTGCGGCGAGAATAGCTCTCNATTTCTGGTATGCTTTTGAGAATTTCTTCAGCCTGCAGGAGCTGACGGTTAGTTTCAGTCAGGCTGGTACCTGGTGGAGTAAAATAGTCAATAACAAATCCTCCTTCGTCCATCGGCGGCAGAAATTCACTTTCTAAATGACGATAAATAAAAATTCCAGCAGCCACTNTGAGCACACAGATAAAAAGCAGCCAGTGATAATTTCTGATAGCCGCTCTTACTCCGAGTTCATAAAGCTTGATTAATCTTTTTAAAATAGTGCCACCCTCAACTTCTTCGGACTTGACTAAATGGTCTTTTTCCTGTTCTGACCTTACCCTGATAAAAATGGCAGCCAGAGAAGGAGTCATAGTTATTGCCAGAAGCAGTGAAGTCAACAGAGCTACTACCATAGTCATTGCCAGAGCCCTAAAGAAAACGCCGGTAATTCCAGTAAGGAAAGCCAGGGGAATGAAAACTACGACCGGAGTCAGGGTAGAAGCGACCAGAGGCGGAAAAATTTCGACCACTGATTCCCTGATGGCCTGAAATCGTTCTGTTTTTAGAAGCATTTTGGTGTGGATGGCTTCGGCCATAACAATGGCATCATCTATAACTAGGCCTATGGCTGAAGCAATTCCTCCTAAGGTCATCAAGTTAAAAGTTAGACCAGTAAGCTTCATAGCTACAAGAGTAGTAAGCACGGTCACCGGAATGACCAGAATGGTAACCAGAGTTGTGCCCCAATTTTTAAGAAAGAAAAACATAATGAACATAGAAAGAAAAAAGCCAAAAATGATGGCTTCCCAGACACTGCGAACTGAAGTGCGGACGATTTCAGATTGATCATAGAAAAAAGCTAATTTCAAATCAGGAGGAAACAACTGTTTTATANTTGATAATTCTTTTCTCAAAGCGCGGGCGATATTCAGGGTGCTGCCATCTGGCTGGCTATAGATATTAAGAAGGACCGCATTTACTCCCTCTGCAGTAACCACATTGAAAACCGGCTCAGGGCCGCGTTCCACTCGAGCTACATCCCTGATTAGAACTGGATGGCCATCATTTATGGCTACAACCAGTGAAGAAATTTCTTCTGGATTATGCAAGCGTCCATCAACAACGGTGAGATATAGAAAATAATTTTCTTCATGCATACCGGTGGAGGCAACCAAATTATTTTTTTCCAGGGCAGAAATAATCTCGCTAAGGCTGAGATGAGCAGCCTGTAGTTTTAGGGGGTCAACTATTACATGAAATTCTGGAGTTCGCCCCCCTACGAGGTTAACTCTGGCCACTCCGGGAATTCTGATGAACCGGGGTTTAAGCTCATAGCGGGCGATTTCCCAGAGTTCAGTTAGGTCACGCCTGGAGCTAGTCAAGCTGATACCAATAATAGGAAACGCAGAAAAAGTCAGGCGATATACAGAAGTGGTGGCAGCAGCAGGAAGAGTGCTTTTAATCTGGGAAAGACGTCCGAGAACATAAAGCTCTGCTTGAATCATATCAGTTGACCAGGTAAAGAAGACACTGATTTCGGCTGACCCCCGACTGGTAGCAGAACGAATGTTGAGGGAGCCAGGGATGTCTTTCATAGCTTCTTCTATCGGCCTGGTGATTGTAGCCATCATTTCTTCCGCTGGCATCACTCCGTTATCTACGAGGATAACTACACGGGGAAAATTGGTCTGAGGAAAGACAGAAGAGGGAAGGTTAAAAGCAGCATAAATTCCAGCTAAACATAGGCAGCAGCCAAAAAGATAATAAGCGAATTATGCTGGAGAGCAAGGTCTCCCGGCCTAATTTTCTTCTCCCCTTGGTGATTAAAATTATTCTTAGCTTCAGTCATGGTATTTTCTTAGAATTATTTTTCAATTATTCTGATGTTGACTTCATCAGGTAGAGCATAAGCTCCAGTCGTGACTACAGCCATTCCTGCTTTTAGTCCATCGCCTTTTATTTCTACTAAACCCTGGTCGCGCAGGCCTGAGGTAACCGGTATTCGACGTGCTTTAAGGCCTTCCACAATGAATATGCTTTCCCCTTCACCTGGATGGCTTACCAAGCTTGCTATCGGGATGGCCAGACAATTCTGATGCTCCTCAGCAACCACTTTGAATTGGAGAAAGGTTCCCGGCAAAAGCCCAGAGCCTGCGGGCAGCTGGACGCGAACAAGAATTGTATCAGTTGAAGGATCAATATCTTTACTACATAAATAAGGGTGCCGAAGGAATTAAGTGCCGGCGTTAAATCTACTTTCTGACCTGGTTGTAAGCAGCTAACTTCCGAGCTGGGAACCCGTCCGGTAACAACCAGGCGATTCAGGTCAATCACTTCAGCTAATGGAGCATTAGGGTCAATTACTTGCCCCAGCTGGACGTTTATTCTGGTTAGAAGGCCTCTTAACGGAGATTTAATTTGCAGGTAAGATAATTTAGTTTGAGCTGCTGCTAAATTTTCTTCAGCAGTACGCAGCTGAGTTTCGGCCTCTTTAAGGCTTTTTTCAGAAGTTGCTTGGGTTTCTAAGAGCTTTTTTTGACGCTCATAATTCTGCCGGGCAAATTCCAGCTCTTTTTTAGCTCGAATGATGTCAATTTCAGCCATCCGGGAATCAAGTTTAAAAATTACCTGTCCTTCATCTACTCTCTGTCCTTCCCTAACCAGAATTTCGGTAAGGATTCCCCCCACTGGAGAGGAAACTAAACCCACGGCCGGTTTCCGCCCTTCAACAGGAGGTTCAGGTTCAACATGCCCATAGGCAGGCACATAACGATGCAAGGTCGTCTTTATAATTTGGCCAACTTCTACAGCCACTTCAGGAACAATCTGTTCTTCTTGCGATTTGGAATTTGCCTGGTTTTTTAGCCATAAAAACAGTACGACTAACAAAATGAAAGTGAAAATGGAGAGAGCAATAAATCTTTGTTTTTTAGTGAATTTTTTTCCCATTTGCTTTTTCCTTTATTGCCTCTGGTTCACCAGGCATCCGGTCAAGAGTTAATACCCATTCTTTGACCTGAAGCGGGCTCTGGAGAGCATTTTCCAGATGGTCATAAGCTTTTTGAGCTTGNATCAGAGTTTCTAAGCGGAGCAAAGCTGTATTTTGTAATTCGATCTCTATGTTTAAAAAATCAGGTTTAGAAATTTCTCCAGCTTGGTACTGACTTCTGGCCATTTGTTCCCGGTCCCTGATGTTTTCTAAAAGGAAGTCGGCTGTCCGCATTTTTTCCTTAGCAGCCTGGCATTCCTGGATAGCCATTTCCAAATCGGACAGGACCCTGGATTGAAGAGCTAAAAATTCNGCTGCCTTTTCCTTTCGTCTAGCCTCGGCTTCAGCTATCGGGCCACGATTATGGCTGAAGACTGGCAATTCTAAGCTTAGTCCAATCGTCCATTTATTATCTGTCTGATCAAGCTGATAGGTGGGCCCAAAGTGAAGGTCCGGGTATTGTTTGGCTATTTCCAGGCGTAAAGCTGCCTCAGTGGCTGCATATTCTGATAAAGAGCTAAGAATATCGGTTCGGTTNAGCAAAGCCTGGCGTCTGATTTCCTCAGGAGGAATATCAAAGTCAACTTTTTCCAGGTCATCAAAGGAGATAACTACTCCTTCCAGGGCTTTAAGTGGAATCCCAAGAATTGAAGCCAGGCGGGTCCGAGCTTCCTTTAGAGCTCTTTCTGCTTCTACCTTTTCTAANTCGGTCGAGTTTAAGGCCATTCTGAACTGGCTCAATTCATAACCTGATATTTCTCCAGCTTCTTTTCTTATGTTGGAAAGTTTAACCAGTTCAGTTAATAACTTGTATTTTTCTTCATAAATTTTTTTTCTGTTTTCAGCTGCGTAAAGGTCTATCAGAGCTTCTCGTAATTCATATCTGACCTTCCAGGCGGTGGAGAGAAGATTCCAGCGGGCAGCGGTAGCCAGGTGGGATGCCTGGCGAAGACGTAGTCCTCTTTTTCTGGCCACTTCTAAGGGAAGATCCAGCGCCATTTCTGGTATCCAGGGAGGCATCAAGCTAATAGGCGTAGTTGAATTATAACCCAGCTTTGGATTTATTGTAGGGTTGGGAATTTCGCCCGCGGTTATTTTCGCGGATCTGGCGACACTCCAGCTGGNTCTGGCTACATCCAGTTCTAGATTGTAATAAAAGGCTACCAGAGTTAAAGATTTGAGATCCCAGGAATTCGGAGGCCAGTAGCTTACTTCTCTGTTGGCCTTTAAAAAATTAGCTAAATCTTCTGAATCCAGCCTTCTATCTTCAAAAATCTTCAGGTTCTTTTCGGGTGAAAGTGGGCGGGGATGATACTGTATACAGGAAGAAGTGAGAACAATAATTAAGATGGCCAAAGCAAAACCAGGGGAAAGCAGATTAAGTAGGGCTAAAATGCTGACCCGATTGTTTTTTCGTTTGGACGAAGACATCCCTTTCCTCTTATTTGAATTTGTTCTCTAAAGTTACGCTGAATGTCATCAGTTTTGATCTAATTTTTACCTTTATAAAGTTTTTTTTCACCTTTAATCGGCAATATAATAAGTTTTTTTAGTTTGTAAATAAAATTCTTTTTTCATTTATTTTAATATTTTAATGAATTTTATTTATACAGCTAAGATAAGCACAGAATAAACCTTTGTCCTTACTAACTTTATTGACTTGCATTTGTGGAATTTCTTCCTGATAAGGATGAATGATTTCTTTAAAAATTTTACAGCTTAAAGCCAGCTCCGCCAGGAACCGGCCATTTCTGACCGGTTCGCTCTGGCGAAACATTAATTAAAATCAGAAAGGTCCTCAGTGAAAAGATGGTTACTTTATTTTTTCATCTTCCTGAGCTATTACCTGACCGCTTACAGCATCCACATGGACTTCATGAATGGTCTGGCTCCCGGGGAAAGGTAAAAGGTCAAAAGAAAAAATAATCTTTCCTTTTTCTTTTTCCAGTTCAGCAGAAATAACCTGGCCACTACCTGCAGCTTGGGCCGATTTTAAGGCTTGAGCCAGTGATACTTTTGCGGCTGCAGCCAGGTCTTTTAGAGAAAGATGGGCTTCTTCCTTTTCTACTTCTTTTTCTTCAGTCTTTTTCTCTTCCTTTTCTTCAGTTTCTTCCTCTTCTTCGCCGGCTTTAATTTTTTCCAGAGTTTGGTCCAGGAGCTTTCCACTTATGGCGTCTATGTGGACTTCGGTAATGGAAGAACTGGTCAGAGAAGGAAGGATATCAAAAGTATAAATCAATTGGCCCTTTTCTTTTTCCAGCTCCCCGGCTACCGCCAGACCTGGAGCAGATTTAAGAGCTTTGTCCAAGGCTTCAGCCATGGTAATTTTAGCTGCTGCTACCATTTCTTTTAATTGCTCGGCTTTAGACTTTTGGGCATAAATTGCAGACAAACCCGTCAGGCAAAAAGTAATTACCAGCAAAGTGGCAACTGACCAGAAACGTTTTTTCATTGAAACCTCCTTAAATTATATATTTTTTAAAACCATTCTAAGGCTGGCAAGATTAATTTAAGATTAATTTTGGAGAAAAAAATTTATTTTTTAAAGTTCAAATCAGAAAAAGGGAAAATATTAAGGCTGGATTTATCGATTGCCCGGCTGGCAAAAGAAATCTAACTCATTACAGAAGGAAAGGAAGGGTAATTATAAAAGAAGTTAGTCCACCCTCGCTTCTGGCCTTGATTTCTCCTTTATGAAGTTCCACAATAGCTCTGACTATGGGCAGCCCCAGGCCTGCTCCTTCCACTAAACTGGAGTGAGATTCATCACCACGATAAAAACGGTCGAAAATATAGGGAATTTTTTCTGCTGGTATTTCTGGGCCGTCGTTGATGATCTCGATAATAATTTTGTTGTCAATTAGCTCAGCTTTTACCCATACATGGCCTTCCGGCCTGTTATAGTCGATGGCATTCTTAAAAGATTAAGGAAGACTCTTTTTATTTTGTCAGGGTCAATTTTAGCTTTAAAGTCTGGTGAAATGTCATTTGAAAAAGTAATATTTTTTTGCCTGGCCTTATTTTCCAATAATTTCCAAGCATCATTTGACAGGGAAAATAAGGAAACTTCTTTGAGCTGGAGTGGACTTTTCCCGGCTTCGATTCTGGCCAGCATCAGCAGGTCTTCGATGATATTCTGAAGAGTTAAAGACATTTTTAAAATTTCCTCGTTTGCCTCCTGATATTCTTCACAGGTCCGATGGCGCCTCTTTAGAACTTCCAGAGAATTAATTATAGCCGTGAGCGGTGTCCTTAATTCGTGAGAAGCATCGGCGGTAAATTGTCTTTCTCGCTCAAAAGCCTTTTCCAGTCTTTCCAGGGCTTCATTCAGTTGCTCAACCAAAGGAATTAACTCTCGGTCGTAAGAGCTGGGCGGGATTCTGGCTTTCAGGTTCGAAGCAGATATGTTTTTCAGGGTTGAGGAAATAGTTTGGACAGGCTTAAGTGCTCGTTTAGAGATGAAGATTCCACCAGCCAGGGCTGGCAATAACACGACTATTCCGCCTATAATGATTATTCTTAAAATTTCTTCCAGCTCTTCATCTATGGGGATAGTGGATTTTAAGCCTAATAGGTAAATAGATTGCGACGTAAGACCGTCTTTTCCCGCTTCTCTTTCCTCATCTTCTTCCTGAGAGATTGATGTTTTAAAAAGCAAAATTCGCCAGCTCTTTTTATTTTCTAACCTAACAGTTTTAATAAGAAAGTTTCCTTCGGCCGGCCATTTTCCCTGACCGGCAAAAGTTAAAATAGCGAAGTTGGCAGGTTTAGCTGTATCATCTTTGATTTCATTTGGCCAATGCTCAAATATAAGCTGGCCGGCGGAGTTAAATATTCTGAACTTTATTGATCGGCCGAGAATAGAATTTGCTTCTGAGCTTATAGCAATTTTTTGATTCTCTTCNAATTTTAAACTTTTAGTCAGAGTTACAGCGGTTAATTTTAGTTCGGAATCAAGCTTTTGATAAAGAGCTGCTCTGTGGCTTAAAAAGAAATATAAACTTAAGGAAACATAAACAAGTAGCAGCCAAACTGAAAACCAGGCTATTAGCTTGATTTTTAGCGATTTTAATTTAATCAGCTTTAAGGACATAGCCTGCGCCTATTATGGTTCTGATTAACTTTTTCTTGAATCCCCGGTCAATTTTTTGTCGAAGATGGTAGATATGAACATCAATTACATTGCTGGTAATTTCAGAGGCCCAATCATAGAGATGCTCCCATAACTCTGTTCGACTGATTACCTCTTCCGAATGGAAGGCTAAGTACTCAAGAATAGCATATTCCTTTGAGCTCAGGAGAATTTCTTTTTTGGCTCGCCAGACTTTTCTCTTTCTGATGTCAATTACCAGGTCGGCTATTTTCAGAACGGATGTTTTTTGCTGATGTTCTCTTCTAATTAAAGCTCTCAGCCTGGCCAGTAATTCTTCAAAATGAAAGGGCTTAACCAGATAATCATCTGCGCCCGCATCTAATCCCGCTACAACCTGTTCAGGGGAATCAAGCGCTGTCAAAATCAGGACTGGCATTAATAGCCCTTTTCCCCGCAATTTCCGGAGGAGGCTGAGACCGTCAAGTTCTGGAAGCATTAAATCAAGAATGATGACATCGTAGGGATTATTTTCTGCCATAAAATAGCCCTCCTGTCCGTTAAAGGCGAGGTCAACGGTATAATTTTCTTCTTTAAGCCCCTTAGCCAGGCTAAAGGCCAGCTGCCGGTGATCTTCAATTAGCAGAATTTTCATTTTCTCTGCTTTATTCTCTTTTTCTAAGGATCTTTTATATTAACAGACTTCAGGCTAAATCATAATGTTTTAACTTATTTATGATAATTCTTTTGACATTAATTTAAAATTAATTTTATTAAATGAACTGAAAAATTTCCTAAAAAGGGAAGAAAAAAAAAGCTNATATGTCTAAAGTAGACGGACATTTATGTTAATATTAAGAAAGTTAATCNATATTTAGTTTAGAGAGTCTTAGTTCGGATCTTATGTTGGAGGTTATTGACTTATTTTAAAACTAAATCGTAAAAAGAAAGCCTGTAATAAGATAAGAAAAGATAAAAGTGGCTGATGGATAAAAGCTGGATATATAAAAAGCCGTCTTCCTAATTATTTAAGCCCAGGAGGTAGAGTTTGATGCGGATAATGAATAAGCTTCTGATCAGGATGTCAAGACCGAACTACCAAATTTTGTTTTTGGTGTTCGGTTGTTTTGCCCTCAATATCTTAGCCCCTGAACTTTTCCCCCAATCCCAGGAACAGAGTGTTTTAACCTTGAATGAGGCGGTTAAATTGGCCTTAACCCGGAATGAAAAAGCCTTACTGACCTATCAAGATGAGCAAATAGCTCAGTCAAAGTTTGTTCAGGCCAGGTCTTATTTTCTACCCCAGATTTCAGGGACGGGCACCTACACCCGGAGGCCATTTGAAGTATCTCGTCAGGTAGGGAGCCAGAATATAGTCATTCAAAGATATAATGCCCTGGCTGGAACAGCCCAGTTTAATTTAAGTCTTTTCAACCCTCAGAATATTCCAACCTTAAAGCAGTACCTATCTGAACGAGAAGTGACCAGACTTACCGCCATGGAAACCAGGAGGCAGCTGGCTTTTGAAGTCTGCCATGCTTATTTATCCACTCTCAGCTCTCAGTATCTGCTTGAAGCTGCCCGCCACCGGTTTGACTATGTCCGTCAGGCTCTGGAAGCAGCTCAAGCCAGGTTTAAAGCCGGGCTGGTTTCTTCCAATGATGTCACTCAGGCCGAGTTGGAATATGCTACAGCCGAGCTGGGAATTACCCAAGCTGAGGGACAGGTCAAAAATAGTTTCCTCCAGTTGAGTTATTTGCTTAATGAGCCCGATATTATCAATAAAACCTTGGCTTCACCAGATTTTCTCATTAAGGCTTCAGAGGAGAATTTTGCCGAATCAAAACAATTAATTGCTGAAGCTCAAGCCAGGCGCCTTGATATTAATTCTTTAAAATATCATTTACAGGCACTTCAGGCTTTGACCTTAATACCTACTCTTAGCTATCTGCCCTCACTGAGCTTTACCGGCCAGTTGCGTTATACCAATGAGCCCGGTTTAACAGGCAGATATATCAACTGGAATCTGGGTATGTCACTTAGCTGGAATTTATTTGATGGCTTTAATCGCGAAGCCAGCTATAAGCTAACTAAAGCTCAGGCAGCTGAAGCTGATCTTAACGTTAAAGCCGCTTTGCGCCGGGTCGAAGTGGATGTTCAGGACGCTCTGGTGGCCCTGGACAATCAGCGAGCGGCGTTAAAGCAGGCCACTGTGGCTTATAACATAGCAAAAAAAAATGCTGATGAGACAGCGGAACTGTACCGCCAGGGTTTAACTTCTATGCTTCAGGTGGAACAAGCCAATCTTAGCTTGTTCGAAGCTGAAGTTAGCCTAATTCAACAGCGTTATGGCTTGGGTGTAGCCTATTTAAACTTAGAAGCAGCTTTAGGACTTGATCCTTTTGGTCAGGAGCCTAAAAAAGAAGAATAAGGAGTTATACTATAATGAAAAAGTCAGGAATAACTGATAGCCGAAAGTACCATCTGATAATATTGATTCTTGGTTTTATTTTCCTGGTTGGCTTTAGCTTTTTTAGCTGCCGAAAAACTGATAAACAAAATCCTTTGCCAGTAGAAAACCGAAATTCTGGAAAACAGACTGGCGGACTTGCAAGACGGTCTGGGCGGGGTGAAGGGGGTATCCCCTTTAAGCCGCATGAATATTGTTTATCCCGTAGAAGCTACAGTAGTTCAACTTCAGAACTTAGTTTACACCGTCAGTGCCGTGGGCTCAGTTGAAGCTTTCGAAAAAGTTCAAGTGACAGCCAGAGTTCCCGGAGTAGTAGAAAAAGTCCTCTTTTCGGAAGGAGACCACGTTCAGATTAACCAGGTTCTGGCTGAAATTGAGCCGGAACGCTATCAACTGGCTGTGGAAGCAGCTCAAGCAGCTTATCAAAAGGCTCTGGCAGCTAAGGCTGATGCTGAGGCCGGATTGAATCGCCGGGAGTTAGTGGCCAAAGAAACACCGGGATTGATTCCGGCTGAAGAAATTGAAACCTGGCGCACCAAGCTTCGTCTGGCTGAAGCTGATGTAGCCCAGGCGAAAGCGGCCCTTGACCAGGCCAATCTTAACCTGCGTGATGCCTATGTCCGGGCTCCATTTTCTGGAATNATTCAAACGAGAACAGTAGAAACGGGCCAGTATATCCAGGTTGGGGCTGTACTGGCCTCTTTAATCAGAAGAGACCCACTTTTATTGAGATTTAAAGTTCCAGAAAAGGATGCCAGCAGAATCAAAGTGGGAATGCCGGCCAATTTCAAGGTAAGAGACGTGGATAAGGAATTTACATCGACCATAATTCATGTGGCCGCTTCAGCCGAAGAGGCCTCGAGAATGGTNGAAATTGTAGCTAAGGTAAAAGATACAGGAGATGAAGCTCTGCGGCCGGGAGCTTTCGCTGAAATTACCGTCCCTGTTTCTACTCCTCGGCCGGCTGCGGTTATTCCTCAAACTGCCATCAGGCCCAGTGAGAGGGGGTTTCTGGCTTACGTGATAAAAGATGGCAAGGCGTTAGAAAGAATCGTCAAGATTGGAATGAGAACTTCTGACGGCCGGGTGGAGGTTGTTTCGGGGATAAATCCGGGGGAAACAGTGGTAGTAAGAGGAGGAGAAGCTTTAAGAGATGGTGTTAATGTCAGAGTGGTCAGTAGCTTAGAAAAAAGCCAGCCTCAAGTACCTGATTCCTCTGGCCAAAAAAGCCAGGCTCAACCTCACTCTGGAGAGAAAAATAATAAACAAAGCTCAGAAAATAATTGAGACTGGAGCGAGAGGTAAAGGCTATGAATTTAACTGAAGTTTGCGTTAGAAAGCCAGTCTTGGCCTGGATGATTATGGCTGCAGCCGTAGTTTTTGGGCTGGTTACAGCCAACAGAATAGGTATAAGCCAGTTCCCAGATGTTGATTTTCCAATGATTTCTGTTTCGGTAACCTGGGAAGGTGCAGCTCCCGAAGTGGTAGAGAATGATGTAGTTATTCCTCTGGAAGAAGCCCTGGCCCAGATTGAAGGTTTGAGAACCATAACTTCTTCTGCCCGAATGGGCTCAGCTAATATCTCCATAGAACTGGAACTTTCCCGCAATGTAGACCTGGCCCTTCAGGATGTGCAGGCCAAGGTATCACAGGCAGCTCGAATGTTACCCAGAGATATTGACCCACCAGTAATTTCAAAATCAAATCCTGAGGACCAGCCTATTATGATGCTTGCTATGAGTGGTCCTTATCCTAACCGGGTTATAAGTGATTATCTCCAGTATGGATTGGCGGAAAAACTCCAGACCATTCCGGGGGTGGGCGAAATAACTATGATGGGATTTCAGGCTCGAAACATTCGGGTCTGGTTAGATGCCAGCAAACTGGATGAGAAGGGCCTGACAGTTATGGATGTAATAAATGCTCTGCAAAGAGAACACGTGGAGTTACCAGCAGGTCGAATTGAATCGCCTGGTAGAGAGATCAACGTCCGGGTTCTGGGCGAAGCAATAGATCTTGAAACTTTGCGCCGGATTGTTATTAGAGAAATTAACGGAGCGCCAGTTTATATCGGGGATGTGGCTCTGGTGGAAGATGGCTTTGAAGATGTCCGCCGTATCGCCAGGTTAAATGGCGTTCCAGCCCAGGGCCTGGGAGTAAAAAAGCAGCGTGGGGCCAATGCTGTTGCTGTGGCCAAGGCCGTTAAAAGCACGGTGGACGAATATCAAAAAACCCTACCCGAGGGATTAAGGGTGGATCTGGTTTATGACGCAACTAAATTCATTGAGGATTCAGTAAAAGAAATTGAATTTGAACTTTTGCTATCTATCATCCTGACAGCCCTGGTTTGCTGGATGTTTCTGGGGTCTTTTTCCAGCACTCTTAATGTTATTCTGGCTATACCCATGTCACTTTTGGGCACGATAGCTATAATCTACTTTTTGGGTTTCACCTTCAATACTTTTACTCTTCTGGGTATGGCTCTGGCAGTAGGAATTGTGGTTGATGATGCCATTATGGTCATGGAAAATATTTTCCGCCATCGAGAAGGGGGGAAGAGTCTGGTAAGGGCAGCTCTTGATGGAACCAAAGAAATAGCTTTTGCTGCTCTGGCCGCTACTCTGGCAGTAGTGGCCATTTTTATCCCGGTAGTCTTCGTCAAAGGAGTCATTGGCAGATTTTTCCTTCAGTTCGGGATAACTCTATGTTTAGCCGTGCTGCTATCCTACTTAGAAGCAGTTACCCTTGCTCCAGCGAGGTGCTCTCAGTTTCTTAAGACTTCAAAAGAAGGCAGGAGTAAGTTAGGGCTTTTAGTTGATCAGAGTTTCAGCCGCCTTTCAGAATTTTATGGAAAATCGCTTCAAAAAAGCCTGAAGCGCCCGGGGCTTGTTCTGATTTTGGCTGCGGTGCTTTTTATCATTTCCATCATAATCTTTATAAAGATGCCTTCGGAATTTGTTCCCTCTCAGGACGTGAGTCGGTTGATGATCAGGTTGCAAACAGCAGTGGGCTCGGATATCAGCGAATCAAATCGTCTTGTCCAGAAGGCTGAAAATATTGTAGCTTCCCGTCCTGAAGTTAGATTGATGTGGAGCAGTGTGGGAGGAATGTTTGGCGGAGGAGTAAATCAGGGCTTTATCATGGTAACTCTGGTTCCTCCAAGGGAGAGAAAAATTACTCAAAATCAGCTGGCTGCTCAGCTCAGGCGAGAGTTAAATCAGATTCCAGGATTGAGGGCGGTAATTCAGGACCTGTCGCAACAGGGATTTACTGCCCAGCGCGGATTTCCGGTAGAATTTTCAGTAAGAGGCGCTAACTGGGATGAACTGGTAAATATAAGTATGGATGTTATGGATAAATTACGGACAAGCGGACTGGTCACTGACTTAGATACTGATTATCAGGTCGGAATGCCTGAACTCAGGGTAGAACCTGATAGAAATCTTTGTGCAGATTTAGGAGTCTCCATTGATGAAGTGGCTACTACTCTGAATGCCCTGGTAGGCGGAGTTAGGGTCGGCAAATACAGTACGGGGGGCCGGCGGATAGACGTCAGATTAAAGCTTATGGCCATGCAGCGCTCCCGACCAGAAGATATAGCCAGGTTAAGAGTGCGTTCCAGGAATCAAGAATTGATCCCTCTTTCTGCTTTGGTTACTTATAAAGAAGAGCCGGCTCTCCAGGCCATAACCAGAAAGGACAGGGAAAGAGCTATTTCCTTTTTTGCTAATGTTGCTCCCGGTCATTCACAGAATGAAGCATTAAAATACATTGAAAGTCTGGGGAAAAGCCTGCCTGTCGGCTACCGCATAGTTCTTGGTGGTTCTTCCTTAGCTTTCCAGGAATCTATGAGCAGTCTGTTGTTTGCCATGTTGTTAGGTGTTATTGTGGCCTATATGATTCTGGCCTCTCAATTTAATTCCTACATAGACCCGGTAACTATAATCACCATTTTGCCTCTGTCAATGGCTGGAGCAGTCTTCGCCCTTCTTATTGCCCATCAAACCCTGAATGTTTTTAGCATGATCGGCTTACTGCTGCTGATGGGAATTGTGAAGAAAAATTCAATTATTCTGGTTGACTATGCCAATGCCTTCCGTGAGAAAGGAGCCAATGCGCGGGAGGCAATGGAAAAAGCTGGACCTATCAGATTGAGACCTATTCTGATGACAGCTACTGCTACCCTTATGGCGGCTATTCCGCCTGCTCTTGGATTGGGTTCCGGGTCGGAAATAAGAAAGCCAATGTCCATTGCTGTTATTGGAGGACTGGTTCTATCGACTCTTCTCAGCCTGGTAGTTGTTCCTTCTTTTTATGTCCTGGCTGATAAGTGGTTTAAACGGAAGAAGAGAGTGGTAGAAGAAAGTGAGATATTGGCTCAGGTATCAGCTCCGGCCAGCGATCCTTCCCTTGACAATTAAATTGAAAATAAGATAAAAAATAAAGCACCAGAGTAATTTTTATTCATATCGAGAAAAGGCTGAAATAAAGGCAGGTGCTTATGGCAAAAAAAATTCTGGTGTGAACATCTTTTATTTTGTTTTTCTTCTCGGCACATCTTTTGGCCGACGGAAACTTTGAGTTCAGCTTTCATTATTCCTACTGGACGCTTAATGTAGCTAAGAGTCTGGTAGAAAATACTGTAAGCAGTGCCCTGGAAAGTGATCTGAAGGACAGATTTATCAAACAGATTCAACAGGATTATCCTTCTCTAACTGAAAGTGGTTACAATCAACAGGTGGTATTTGATGCTCCTGGCAATAATATCGGTTTCGAACTCAGGTTTTACCCAGGAGGCCGAAAAGGAGCTTTCAGCCTTGCTCTGGGTATCGAGCAGACAACCATGAAGGTTTCTTTTCCCCAGGTATCTGCCAATTTGCAGATGACCGATACCAGCAGCGGTCAGATGGCCAATTTCCAGGGGCTGGCTCATGGTCAATTTGTAATTAAGCCTTTGTCTTTTCATTTCAATATGCGCTGGGAACTTTTGCCTTCCAAGGTTATCTCTCCTTATTTTGGTGTTGGCGTTGGAATTTCTACTTCAGGCAGCTTTTTTGATGCTAAATACGAATATGCTTATAACGGCATATTAACTCTTCCAGATGGCTCTACCAGACAGTATTCACAGTCGGACACCAAGACTTTAAGACAGATAAAGGATGACCGCCTGGCAGAAGGGAAGAGTTTTCCTCTGAATTTTTTACCCATCGTTCAATTAAACTTCGGACTTCGGGCCAGATTATCTCAAATGATTAGTTTAACAGCCGATGCCGGTTTTTTTGATGGCTTTCTCTTCAGAGGAGGGCTGGCCATCAGGATTTAATTAGGTGAAGTAGAGTAACTTTAAGCGGTTCTGACTGTTCACGAATTGTACTGGAAGAAAATGATTTTAACGGGAGAAATGAGCGAACTCCTTTAAATCTAAAACCGGTCTTATCAGAAATGCTTAATTACTCTATGATATATGAATAAAAGTTCATATGTCCTGTAAAAAGCAAAATTAATTGATTAGCCTGCTCATAGCAATCCTCATCCTTTTGAAGCCAGCTGTAAAAGTTAAATAAGTTTTTTACTCTTTTTCCCCGTTGTGATAAAAATATTATCTCTGATAAAAAAGTTCAAGAAGGAGATGTCAGATGAGAAATTATCTAAAACATAACCGGGCTAAGAGTCTTTTTTTAATTCTGTTTTTCCTCCTCGGCCTTAATCCAATATTTCCCTTATCTCAGGCCAGAAGCAATAATGATTATCAGGAACTTCCGCCAGTTTTTCATTCCATTTCCAGCAATCAGCTTTTGGAATATGTTAGAGAATTAAGTTCGGAAAAATATGGTGGTCGCCTGTGTGGTACTCAGGAATTTAACCAGGCAGCAGCCTGGGTTTCTTCTCTTCTTTCCAGCTGGGGAGTGGAGCCGGCAGGTGATAATGGGAGCTATCTTCAGGCTTTCCCTGATCCCTATACTCTTGTTCTCGATAAAGGGGAGGTTTCTCTGCACTTTTTTGTGGGGAAAAATCAATCGAAGAATTTAGACGAAATAAAAAAGTACTATAAATATGAAGATGATTATTTTCCTGGAGCAACATCTGCTTCAGGTGAAATCACGGGTGAAGTTGTCTATGTTGGTTATGGGATAACTGCCCCAGAACTTGGCTATGATGATTATAAAAACGTTGATGTCCGGGGGAAAATTGTCCTGATGGAAAATGAGGTTCCAGTGAGTCCAGAAAAAGATCCGGAACTTTTCAAGAAGTGGCGGCCCTATTCTTTTCATCAATATAAATTGCAGAATGCTGCAGCCCATGGGGCGAAAGGTCTACTTTATTTTTATGGGCCGATAATAAACCCTAATAATGATTATATTGAGGGTTTTATTTATAGTCATGTCGGGCAGGAAGTAGTCAACGACATATTTGCTGGAACTGGAAAAACTTATCAACAGACAGTCGAAAAAATAAGAAAGACACTTAAGCCTCAATCATTTGCTACCGGGAAAATATTTACCATAAGGAACAGGACTGAACATCATCCAGAAGGAATAGGCTATAATTTGCTGGCTAAAATAACCGGCACCGATCCCCAGCTGAAAGATCAGGCGATTATCATTGGCGGTCATCTTGATCATGTTGGACGCTGTCCGGAGTTAATGCCCGGAGCCAACGACAATGCTTCAGCGGTAGCAGTTATGCTGGGCCTGGCTGAGGCGCTAAAAAAAGGACAGATAAAATTAAAAAGAACGATTCTTCTGGCATTTTTTGGTGCCGAGGAACAAGGGGTAAAAGGTTCGGAATATTATCTCCAGCACCCGGTTTTTCCCCTCAGAGAAACTGTAGCTTTTATCAATATGGACGGGGTGGGCTCAGGTGAGGAGATTTTTGCTCTGGCTGGAAAGAATTTTCCCTGGTTATTTTCTCCCTTCGAAAAAGCTAATAGTTCTTTTATCCATCGAAAGCTGGAAACCAATTACTGGGCTAATTTGGCTAGACCCCGATTGGACGCAGCCAGATTTATGGATAAAAACATACCTTCTATTTCCTTTTCAGCTTCCGGTTCTAATATTTCCTACCCGGCCTATCATAATACCAGAGATAATTTGAAGATTATTAATCCTGAAATTATGGAAGATATGGCCAGGCTTCTTTTTCTTGCCACCATAGAACTGGCCAATTCTTCGGTTTTATCTATCGAACATAATTAACCGACCGGAATTTAAAGGTGCAGTTCCACTACATCTTCATCATTAAGGATATAATCGCGATTAACCCGCAAACCGGAAATAGTTCCGGACTTGTTCCAAACCCGGGCATAGTTTAAATTTTCGGCAAAATCTTTGTGGATAAGCCGGGCCAGTTCCAAAATGGTGCTTCCTTTTTTAAGGATAAAGGGAGAATCAAGGTCAGGTTTTTTTCCGGGAACTTTACTGTAAAGCCGAACAATCTGAAGAAGATTAAAAATTTTTTGGCGTAGCAAATTTAGGTTTTCACCTGTTCGGGCAGAGACAGAAAGGATTTCAAATTCTAACTGGAAAAGAATCCTTATTTCCTCAAGAGTTCTATCTGATTGGAGCAGGTCATTTTTGTTCAAAATCAGTAGGGTCCTTTTCCTGAACTGGAATTTGTCAGCTGGAATTAAAGATGACTCAGAGACTGGTTCTATCTTTTTTTCCTGAAGATGATTAAGAATTATAGATAGCTGCTCGCAGGCTTCATCATGGGCAGAATCTATTACTATTAACATAGCCTCAGCAGCTTTTATCATTTCGGCCAACCAGGGTTCAAAATAGTCCCTGGTAATGGGGGGAGTATCGATTAATTGAATTTTTATATTCTCATAAGGCATCATGTAGGGAGCGGCCTGACGGGTGGTAAAGGGAAAGTCAGCCACTTCTACTTCTATCCCTGTTAAAGCCCTGATCAAAGCGGATTTTCCGGAATTGGGCGGGCCAATTATTATCACCTGGCCGGCTCCTGATTTTTCAATTCGGAAAAGAGGACCTTTCTTGGTTATGGCCGGCCGGTGCTCCAATTCTTCTTTAAGTTTGGCGATTTTTGCCCGATATAAAGCCACTAATTTTTCTGTTCCTTTGTGGCGGGGNATTATTGATAGCAATTTTTCTATGATGGCCAGCTTTTCTTCCGGTGTTCTGGCCTGGCGAAGGCTTTTTTCGACTTCATAATATTCAGGGGGAAGATTGGCTGGCACTTTCCTTTCCTTTCGCCCTTATATTTTAACTGATTTTAATTTAAATTTTAAGCTTGAAAATCACAGGCAAGGCTTTTCTGCTGGTAAAATAAAAGCAAATTTGGTTAATTGGAGCCTTTTTTTATCAGAAAAAGCCATTATTGCTCTCAACATATTGATAATAAATAATTTATTGCCTAAAAAAATTTAATTTTTTATGCTTTTTTTCTTTACTTTCAGAGTGATTTCGGCTATAATTTAATCTAAAAATGTCCTTCAAAAAAGAAGACTTTTCCTTCCACTTGAAACCCGATATTTTTTTCACAGGAAGTTAAGATGAAAGATGAAAAATATACAGCTGAAAGTATAAAAGTTTTAAAGGGTCTGGAAGCTGTCCGCAAGCGCCCGGCTATGTATATTGGCAGTACCGGACCAGACGGATTGCATCACCTGGTTTATGAAGTAGTTGACAATTCGGTGGATGAAGCTCTGGCGGGTTATTGTACCAGGATTGAAGTAATTATCCATGTTGATAACTCCGTAACAGTTATAGATGATGGCCGGGGTATCCCTGTAGAAATGCACCCGAAAGAGAAGCGACCGGCGGCTGAGGTTGTTCTGACAGTGCTCCATGCTGGTGGTAAATTTGATGATAAAAGTTATAAAGTATCTGGCGGTCTCCATGGAGTTGGTGTCTCGGTAGTTAATGCTCTATCGAAGAGGCTGGAGCTGGAGGTAAAAAGAGACGGAGGAATTTATACCCAGGTATATGAACGAGGAAATCCGGTTACTCCTCTAAAAAAAATCGGCAAAACCAATAAAACTGGAACAAAGATAACGTTTTGGCCCGATGATGAAATCTTTGAAACCACGGAGTTTAATTTTGAAGTTTTAACCCAGAGAATGCGGGAACTATCTTTTCTTAATCGGGGATTGAAGATTACCATCACCGATGAAAGAATCAATAAATCGCATGAGTTTCAATATAAAGGCGGTATTCTGGAATTCGTTCAGTATCTCAACCAGAATAAAACGGTGCTTAATCCCCGGCCCATTTATTTTGAGGCTCAGAAAGATGACATCATAGTGGAAGTGGCTTTTCAGTATAATGCAGGTTATACCGAAAATATTTTTACTTTCGTTAATAATATCAATACTATTGAAGGGGGGACTCATCTTATTGGTTTTAAATCAGCTTTGACCAGATGCATCAATAATTATGCTGAATCCCACAATCTTCTCAAAGACCTTGGGACAGGCAGCATTTCCGGTGATGATACCAGAGAGGGGCTGACTGCCGTTTTAAGTATTAAAATGCGCGAGCCACAGTTTGAGGGTCAGACGAAGACCAAGCTGGGCAACTCNGAAGTGAAAGGAATTGTGGAATCGCTGGTCAATGAGAAATTAACTGCCTATTTTGAAGAAAATCCAACCAACGCCAAAAGAATTGTAGCNAAAGCTATTGATGCTGCCAGAGCCAGGGAAGCTGCCAGGAAAGCCCGGGAACTGGCTCGCCGGAAAAGCGTTCTGGAAACCACTTCTTTACCCGGGAAACTGGCTGATTGTCAGGAAAGGGATCCAGCTCTGGCTGAGTTGTTTATTGTTGAGGGTGATAGCGCCGGTGGCTCGGCCAAACAAGGACGGGACCGGAGATTTCAGGCTATTCTGCCTCTAAAAGGTAAGATTCTTAATGTCTGGAAAGCCCAGCCTGATAAGATATTTCACAATGATGAAATAGGAACTATTATTGCTGCTCTGGGCACCAGTGCCGGAGAAGAAAGCTTCAGCTTGGAAAAGCTTCGTTATCATAAAATTATCATTATGACTGATGCTGATGTAGATGGTTCTCATATCAGAACCCTGCTTATGACCTTTTTTTACCGCCAGATGAAACCCTTAATTGAAAATGGTCACCTTTATATTGCTCAGCCGCCTCTTTATAAGATATCGCGAGGAAAAGAAGTTCAGTATCTTAAAGAAGAAAGAGAATATGAAAGATGGCTTGTCAAAAAGATATCAGAGGAATTCAAGCTTAAGGTAAAAAATCAGAAAGAACTGTTGGAAGGGGAGAGGTTCAGAAAATTTATTCTGAAAATAATACAGAAAAGGAATTATCGGAATTATATGGAAAGAAGGAATATCCCCATTCACCTGATAGAATTTCTAATTCATGAAAATATAGCTGATCTGGAAGCGCTTCAGGATAAAAAGAGGATGAAAAAATTGCAGGAAGGAATTTCTGCTCTCGATAAAGACTTCCGTACAGAACTTATTCATGATGAAGAATACGATGCTTATGAAATCATAGTTGACTACAAAGTTAATGGGTTTGCCAGCCGGACAAAAATTAATCTGGATTTAATTAATTCTATTGAATATAAAAATCTTTACCGCCTTATGAAGGAATTGGAGCAATACCTTCCACCCTTCGATGTAATTAATACTACCGAAACGATAACCATAGATAATGAAAGCAAATTGCTGGAATATCTTTTTGAGAAAGGCAAAAAAGGAGTNACCATTCAGCGGTATAAAGGCCTTGGTGAAATGACTCCNGAACAGCTCTGGGAGACAACTATGAATCCAGAAAAGCGTTCTCTGCTTAAAGTCTCCATCCAGGATGCAGTAGAAGCTGATAAAGTTTTTTCAATCTTAATGGGAGAAGAAGTTGAACGGAGAAAGGACTTCATNGAGGAAAATGCCTTGCTGGCTCAGAATCTTGATATTTGAGCCAGAAATCAAGTTTACTCAGAAAGGTAATGGCGATGCCGGGTAAGAAAAAGGAAGAAAAAAATAAGGAAAGACAAACCAACCAGGAGAGAGAAAAAGAAAAGGCAAAAAAAGAAAAACCAGAAGAAATAGATAAAAAAGAAGAAAAAACTACTCCACCTTCCAGCCAAAGGAATAATCCTTCTTCCGGGAAAAAAGCNGAAGATAACCAGNCTCAGCAAGCAGTGGTTATAGCTCAGAATCTTTCTACAGTCAGCCTGGAAGAAGAAATGAAGAAGTCCTATTTGGATTATGCCCTGAGTGTCATAATTGGACGGGCTATACCAGATATTAAAGACGGTTAAAACCGGTTCATCGCCGTGTCCTTTATGCCATGTGGGAAACAGGGACTACCCATAATAAACCGTATAAAAAATCAGCCAGAATAGTTGGTGATGTTATCGGTAAATACCATCCCCATGGAGATGCAGCTGTTTATGATGCCCTGGTTAGAATGGCTCAGGATTTCAGTTTGCGCTACCCCCTGGTTGATGGGCAGGGTAATTTTGGTTCTATTGATGGCGACCCTCCGGCTGCTATGCGTTACACCGAAGTTCGGATGACCCGTCTGGCGGAAGAACTTCTGGCCGATATTGAAAAAGATACGGTTAATTTTGTTCCCAATTACGATGAAAGCTTATTGATGCCTGAAGTTCTACCGGCCAAAATTTCCTAATCTGCTGGTAAACGGGGCTTCAGGAATTGCTGTGGGTATGGCTACCAATATCCCCCCACATAACCTGGGAGAAGTTTGTGAAGGTCTGATTTATTTAATTGATCATCCTAAAGCCAGCATTGATGACCTGATGAGATTTATCCCCGGTCCGGATTTTCCTACAGGTGGCTATGTATTTAATCGTCAGAATATTCGTCAGGCTTACCTGGAAGGAAAGGGAGTCATCCATATAAGGGCAAAAACAACCATAGAAAGGGCAGATAAGGGTGAAAGAGACCGAATTGTCATTACTGAAATTCCTTACGGGGTTAACAAAGCCCGGCTTCTGGAAAATATAGCTGAGCTGGTTAATAATAAAAAAATAGAAGGGATCGCTGATATCCGGGACGAATCCGACAGGGAAGGAATAAGAGTAGTAATCGAAATAAAAAGAGGTGAATTGCCGGAAATTATTCTGAATAATCTGTACAAACATACCGCCCTTCAAACCTCCTTTGGCATTATAATGCTGGCTATTGTTGACAAGCAGCCCAAACTCCTTAATCTGCTGGAGATGATGAACTATTTTATTGCTCATCGTCGCGATGTGATTATCAGACGAACCAAACATGACCTGAAAAAAGCCGAGCATCGAGCCCATATTTTAGAGGGATTGCTTATTGCCCTCGACCAACTGGATGCCATTATTGACCTGATTAGAGCTTCAAAAACAGTGGAAGAAGCTAAGAATGGACTGATGACTAAATTTAAGCTGACAGCCATTCAAGCTCAGGCCATTCTGGAGATGCAGCTGCAGCGGCTAACCGGACTGGAGCGGCAAAAAATTGTTCAGGAGCACCGGGAGCTGATCGAATTGATCAAGAAGCTCAAATTGATTTTGAAAAACCCGGAAATGGTCATGCAGATAATCAAGGATGAGTTGAAGCAGCTTAAAGAAGAATATCAGGATGAACGTAGAACAGAGATTCGGGATGAAGTAATTACTGATATAAAAGCTGAGGATTTAATCAAAGAAGAAGATGTGGCCATTGTTTATACCCAATCCGGTTATATCAAGCGAACTTCGCTGAGTGCTTATCGCTTTCAGAGCCGGGGCGGGAAAGGCCGGAAGGGAATTGAGATGAAAGCTGAAGATGTGGTGGAAAACCTGTTTGTTGGCTCCACCCATTCATATCTTCTGGTTTTTACTAACATCGGCCGGATGTACTGGCTTAAGGCTCTTGATGTACCTGATGCCGGGCCTTCAGGCAGAGGGAAAGCGATTGTCAATTTGCTTGAACTTCAGCCAGAAGAAAAGGTCAAGGGCATCTTAGCTGTGAAGGAATTCCGAGAGGATCAATTTATTGTCATCATGACCAATAATGGGCTGATCAAAAAAACCAGATTGAGTGAATTCAAAAACGTTAGAAAAGGTGGGATTATTGCCATAAATCTCAAGCCCAAGGATAGTCTTTTTACCGCTGCTCTAACTGATGGCAAGAACGATATTATCATTGGTACCAAGATGGGAAAAGCTATTCGCTTCAAAGAAACTAAGGTCAGGCCAATGGGGCGTCAGGCTGCCGGGGTAAAGGCCATAACTTTGAAACCAAAAGATCGGGTAATCAGTATGATAGTCATAAGTCCTGAAGATAAATATATTTTCACTGCTTCTGAGCTGGGCTATGGCAAAAAAACGCCAATAGAAGATTACCCGGTTCATAACCGCGGGGGTCAGGGGGTTATCAACCTCAAAATTACAGAAAAGATTGGTCAGGCTCTGGCCATGGTTGGTGTTAATGAGGATGACCTGCTGATCATTACGGTGAGTGGTAAAGTGATCCGGATTAAAACCACAGCTATCAGACCTTTGAGCCGGGCAACTCAGGGAGTCAGGCTTATCCAATTAGACCCTGGAGATAAAATCTGTTCTATCGCCAAAGTTCGGGAAGACTGAGTATTGAATATTCTCGGCTAAAACTAATTGTTGATTTAAGCCCAGCCTTTTTTTACAATTTCTTCGGATTATAAAGAGGAGATAATTAATGATAGAGACCCTGGCTCACCTTTTTTTAAACACTGTTAGAAGTTATCCTAAAGATAACCTCATGCTCTATAAAAAAAACGGCCGTTACCTGCCAATCTCTACTGCTGAACTGGAGAAAAAAGTCACCTACCTGGCTCTGGGTTTAAATAATATAGGGCTGTCCAGGGGAGATAAATTGATTATCATTTCTGAAAACCGACCGGAGTGGGTAATGACTGACCTTGCTGTCGTCTGTCAGGGCGGATTAACTGTTCCTATATATACTTCTTTAACTTCTTCCCAAGCTGAATATATTATTCAAGATTCTGAGGCCTCAATAGTGGTGGTCTCTGACCAGTGGCAAAGGGAGAAAATCGAAGAAATCAAAAACAGACTGAATAAGGTTAAATATTTTATTACCTTTGAGGAAGAAGCTATTTCAGGATACCTTAACTTCTCTGAATTGCTAAAAATTGGGGAAAAAGTATTCCTTGAAAAGCCGGGCAGATTTGAAGAAATGATATTAAGCGTAGCTCCGGAAGATGAAGCTTCTTTGATTTATACTTCAGGGACCACCGGTGTTCCCAAAGGAGTTATTCTGACCCATCACAATTTTATCAGCAATGTTAAAACCTGTGTTTCCATGTTTGATATAACTTCCAGGGATACTGTTTTATCCTTCCTGCCTCTGTCTCATGTCCTGGAAAGAATGGTAATGTTTGCTTATCTTTATGCTGGAGCAACTATAGGCTTTGCAGAAAGTGTAGAAGCTGTGGCTCAAAATTTGCTTGAAGTAAGACCAAATATTATGGTCAGCGTTCCTCGGGTATTTGAAAAAATTTATGCTCGGGTGATGGACAGTATTTTAAGCGGCTCTCCCCTCAAGCGGAAAATCTTTTTCTGGGCTCAAAAGGTGGGGAAGAAATATGGGCAGAGAAAGTTGCTCGGGGCAAAAATTAGTCCGTGGCTGAAAGTAAAAAGAAGCCTGGCCCATAAATTAGTTTTCAGTAAAATAATTGAGAGAACTGGTGGACGTATCAGATTTTTCATTTCCGGGGGAGCTCCTCTATCAAAAGATATAGCGGAATTTTTTTATTTTATAGGTCTGGTAATTTATGAGGGATATGGCTTAACTGAAACTTCGCCAGTGCTGGCGGTAAATAGACCAGGAGCATTGAAATTTGGGACTGTGGGCCGGCCCATTCCTGAAGTGGAAATAAAAATTGCTGAAGATGGGGAAATTCTGGCTCGTGGCCCTAACATAATGAAAGGGTATTACAAGAAAGAAGCCGAAACCAGGGAAGCTCTGAAAGGAGGCTGGTTTCATACTGGCGATATAGGTTATTTGGATGAAGATGGTTTTTTGGTAATAACAGATAGGAAAAAGGACATAATCGTAACTTCGGGTGGGAAAAATGTAGCTCCACAGGCTATAGAAAATTTGCTCAAGACCAGCCCTTATATCAGTAATGTAGTGGTTATCGGTGACCGCAGAAAGTTTATTTCTGCCCTGATAGTACCTAACTTTGAGAAGCTGGAAGAATTGGCCCGAGCTAAAAATGTTAAATTTAATAATAGAAAAGACTTGGTTAGTAGAAGAGAAATTATTGATTTTATTAAAGGAGAGGTTGATCGGGCCACAGTTAACCTGGCCTCCTATGAAAAAATAAAGAAAATTGCCCTGCTGGAAAGAGAGCTGGAAATTGAAAAAGAAGAAATTACCCCTACTCTTAAAGTAAAGAGAACCTCAATTGAAAATCGTTACCGGGAATTGATAGAGGGCCTTTATCTGGAGGACTCTTCTGCTTCTTTGGAAGATTCTTCTGAAGAGGGTTCGAAATAAAGAATTCGGCCACAGCTTTCGCAGAGATGAATTTTGGAGTGGTCTCTGATTTCATTTAACATCTGGGGCCTGATTCTCATCTGGCACATAGAACAAAATTCACCCACTACCGGGGAGAGGGCTACACCTCCGCGCTTTCGGGCAATATCGAGATAAAGCTGTAACTGGCTTCGAGGAATAGATTTAGTGAGCTCTTCTCTTTGCCTTAATAGTAGAGATTTCTTTCCTTCCAGTTCTTTTTGATGTTGATTTAGAGCAGCTATTTCTTGCTTGAGATTTTCTTCCTGGTTTTTTTGCTTCACGGTAGCCGTTCTGATTTCTTCTTCGATTTCATCAGCCACCAGCAATTCCTTGATTATATTCTCTTCTAAAGCATCGATTTTAGCTTGAGCTTCCTGAATTTCTTTAAGCAGGGAAGTATATTCTTTGTTGGTCTTTACATCATTCAACTGATGCTTAAATTTGGCCACCATTGATTTTAAATCTTTAACTTCGGCCTCAAGATCACGGCGTTTTTTTTGATTATGAGTGAGTTTTTCTTTAGCTTTAAGAACCTGGTCAGAATCGGCTTTAATCTTGTTTTCAACCTGTTCGATTAATTTAGGGATATCAGCTAACTCTGTAGAAACCTGCCTTAGGAGATTATCAACCTCCTGCAGTTGAATTAATTTTTCAAATTCGACTTCTTCTCCATCCACTTTATTTCTCTATTCTTTTCGCCGATTTTAAGTGGGCCTACCAGGATTCGAACCTGGGACCTGCCGGTTATGAGCCGGTAGCTCTGCCGCTGAGCTATAGGCCCTTTCTGATTTTTATACCAGATAAAAGAATTTTAGTCAATCAGCTTCCGGTTAAAAGCTATTGGTAAAAGATCTCAATTTCTTGCTTCTGGTGGGATGCTTCAATTTCCTCAGAGCTTTAGCTTCTATCTGCCTTATTCTTTCTCTGGTGACCTTAAATTGCTGACCGACTTCTTCCAGGGTATGCTCATTACCATCCCCCAGGCCAAATCTCATTTTCAAAACTTTGGCTTCCCGGTCGGTAAGAGTTTTCAGGGCNTCTTCAATATGTTCTTTAAGACTCTGGTGAATAACTGATTCGGGGGGAGAGGGGAGCATCTTATCTTCTATAAAATCTCCCAGGTGACTGTCTTCTTCTTCTCCTATCGGGGTTTCCAGAGAAATTGGCTCCTGGGCGATTTTGATAATTTTCCTGACCTTACTGACGGGCATGTCCATTTTTCTGGCAATTTCCTCGCAAGTTGGTTCCCGTCCGATTTCCTGAACTAATTGTCGGGAAACTCTCACCAGCTTGTTTATTGTCTCAATCATGTGAACGGGTATTCTGATGGTTCTGGCCTGGTCAGCNATGGCTCGGGTAATTGCCTGGCGTATCCACCAGGTGGCATAGGTAGAAAATTTATAGCCGCGGCGATATTCAAATTTATCTACTGCTTTCATCAATCCCATATTACCTTCTTGAATCAGGTCGAGAAACTGAAGGCCCCTATTGCTGTATTTCTTAGCGATTGAGACTACCAGTCTGAGATTGGCTTCTACTAATTGTTTCTTGGCTTGCTCGCTGGTACTTTTACCCATCATAATTGTTCTTACTGCCTTTTTAAGGGACTGGGAATCNAGGCCAACTTCCTTTTCTATTTTTTTTATTTCCAGATTGAGCTTTTTGATTTCATTTTCTATATATTTTTTATTTTCTTTTGTTTCTTTTCTGGAGCTTTTCTTTTTAGCGCTAATTTTGGTTTCCTTTTTTCTTTTTTCNGACTTTTTATTTAAAGAAGCTTCCAGTTGTTCACGTTGGTATTCAAGTTCATTTATTTCTTTTAATTTGTCTTTGAGTTGCTCTATTACCACTTCTCTCAGGTTGGTCTGAAGATTCAGGTCGCGAATAAGACGACTGAGCTTGACGATTATCCGTCCACGGCTGAAGCTGTATTTTCTACTGCGGGGCAGAGCTTCTAATTTTTGNGTCAGGTCTTTTATAGTTTCAATTTTTTCCAGAAGTTCCTGCTGTTTTTCCAGTAATCTTTCGTCAGCCAGCTCTTCATCATTAAAATCAAAATATTCCTGGATTATCTCCGGGTATTCCCTTATTTTTTGTTCTATTTTCAAAATGTTGTTTATAACTAACCGGGTTTTGGAGAGCGCTTTAATAATGGACTTTTCTCCCCGTTCAATTTCTCTGGCAATAGCAATTTCGCCTTCCCTGGTTAGAAGGGGAATATTCCCCATTTCTCTCAAATAAAGTTTAACCGGGTCAGTAGTTCTTTCGAGTCCGTGAGTACAAATCGAGCTCTTTTTAGGTGGGTAAGGAATAATTTCTTTCTGGTGAGAATCAAGTATTTTTATACCATAGCTGTCCATAGAAGAGAGAAAATCGTTAAAATCATCATCTACTCCAAACTCTTCACCAAAAGTTTGATCGATTTCTTCCCAGGAAAGGAAGCCCTGCCTTTTGCCTTTAGAAATTAGCTGAAGAATTTCTCCCTTTTGATATTTTTCATCAGATGACACGGTCTGGCCTCCTTAATGGGCTATTTTTCTTAATGCTTTTTATATGTCCATAATAGTTATTCATAATCCTAAGATCTGCTTGGTTATTTCGTGTTTTTGATATAGAAGATTCATTAACTTTTCTTTATCTCCCTTTTTTTCAGTTAGACTTATTTCTGTTTGAAGTTCTTTCAACTTTTTCTGCAAAGCATTTTTTTTCAGGGTGTTAAGGCAATCCAGGGCTTCTCCTACTGAGCCAGCAGGGATCTCTTCCTGTAAGATGCGGGAAAGCTGACCAAGGAGCTGGGGAGGGATCAATTCCTGAAGACCGGAAAAATTCCAGGGACGGTCATTATTAAAACATTCCAAAAGATATTTAAAAATGGGCTCGCTAATTAACCCTTCAAAGCAGGTGGCATCAAATTCATTAATGACCAGGGGCAAAATTTCTTGCTGGTTAAACAGCAGTTGTAGCAAACGTTTTTCAGCTGGAAGGAGGAATTCTTTTTCTTCTGCCTTTCCGCCTAAATTTCTATTTCTATAATTTTTATCTATCATTCGCCGCAGCTGATTTTCGTTGACCCGGAAAAAATCAGCTACTTGCAGCAAGTATTCATTTTGAACAATGGAATCAGGAATCCGGGCAATTTCCTGGATAACCTGCTTCACCAGGCGGCTTTTTTCTTCCGGAATGTTGAGATTCCCGGTTTTGGCGTATTCATGCATCAGAAAATAGAAACCATCAACGCTTTTCTTCACCAGAGACAGATATTTTTCTGCACCATATTTTTTTAAGTAGTTATCGGGATCAAGTTTTTCAGGCAATATTAAAACACGGGCTTGAAGTCCTTTTTCTAAGCAGATAGGAACAGCTCTCAGAGCGGCTTTTATTCCCGCTTCGTCTCCATCGTAATTGATTATGACCCTTGGGGCATAACGAATAATTTGGGCCACCTGTTGCGGAGTAAGACTGGTTCCCATTGAGGCTACTACATTTTGAATTCCGGCTTGATAGAGAGAAGCATAATCAGCATATCCTTCAACCAGAATAGCTTCTCCACTGTTACGAATCTGCTCTCGGCTAAAATTAAGACCGTAAAGGAGATGCCCCTTAGTGAAGGTTTGAGTTTCGGGAGAATTCAGATATTTTGGCTGGGCCTCAAAAATTGTCCGGCCACCAAAAGCTACCACCCGATTAGTAAGTGTAAATATGGGGAAAATAATTCGGCCGCGGAAGCGATCCCGATATTCTCCTGGCTTTTGCCCGGGAATAATTAACCCGGCTTTTTCCAGATCCTGAGGGCTGTAGCTCTGCTTGAAGGCTTGGAAAAGGGAATCCCAGCTATTCAGAGCATAGCCAAGGCGAAGTCTTTTAATAGTTTCTTCTGAAAATTTACGTCCCTTTAGATAGTCCAGAGCTTTTTTCCCTTCTGGAGTTTTAAAAAGGTTGTTTCGAAAATAATACAGGGCTTTTTCATTGATTTCAAAAATTTTTTCTTCCAGCCTGGCTTCTTTATAAGAGATTCGGGTTTCAGGAAGTGGAATATGATACTTTTCCGCCAAAAATCTTATTGCTTCTGGAAAAGTCAGATTTTCCTTTTCCATTACGAGAGAAAACAAATCGCCTCCAATCCCACAGCCGAAGCAATGAAACAACTGCTTTTCTTCATCAACGGTAAAAGAAGGATCTTTTTCTGAATGGAAGGGGCATAATCCCACCCATTTTTTCCCTCTTTTTTTCAGGGTGGTGTACTGAGAAGCTATCTCGACTATAGAAGCTGCCTGTTTTATCTTTTCAGTAATCTCCATTAGGCTAAACGAGGCTCTTTATTCTCATATAAAATAGGTTTCAACCTTATGCTTGTCAAGATAATCTATCCAAAATTTCAATTTTTAGCCTGCTTGGTCACAAATGGTTAATCTGACTGGCCAGGTATCCGGCTCCAAACCCGTTATCAATATTAACGACGGCTACCCCGCCGGGACAGGAATTGAGCATGGCCAGCAAAGCTGATAATCCCCGGAAGCTGGCTCCATAACCAATGCTGGTAGGAACGGCAATAACTGGGGCTTTGAACAGACCGGCTACCACACTGGGAAGAGCGCCTTCCATTCCTGCTACTACTACCATAACTCGAGCCTGTTTAAGGGCATCATAAAAACTGAAAAGACGGTGAAGTCCAGCTACCCCGACATCATAAACTCGCAGAACTTCATTGCCAAAAAATTCACAGGTGATAGCAGCTTCTTCAGCTACTGGAATATCTGAAGTTCCAGCGGAAAGAACCGCAATTTTCCCCTTTCCTTCTAACGGCTTGGTTCTTGTTATGGTTAAACACCTGGCCTCCTGGTGATAAATGGCTGCCGGTAATACTTTTTTAATCTTTTTATAAACCTCGGGAGAAAGCCTGGTAATAAGCAGGTTGCTTCCATTTTTTAAAATGGACCGGGAGATTTTTATAATTTGCTGGGGGGTTTTACCGGGGCCAAAAATAACTTCAGGATAGCCCTTTCTTATTTCCCGGCTGTGATCAATCTTGGCAAATCCCAGGTCTTGGTAGGGAAAATCTTGAAGCTCTTGCAGGGCCTGTTCTGGAGTTATCTCCTGCCTGTACAGCCTGGAGATAATATCTGTCAATAACAGCTTCACTCCAGAATTTTAGCACAAAATAAGGGTTTTGGCATTAGCTTTAACAAATTTTCTTCAGATAAAATCGGTTGCTTGTCAAACTTACTTCTATATTGTAAAATAGCAAAGACTTAAGCTTTGATTTGTCAGGAGAAAGCAGTGAGCGAACCCAGGAAAAAAGATGATTATCAAAAAGCCCTCAGCCTTTACAGCCAGGGCATAAAAGATTTCAGGCGGGGAGATTATGAGAAAGCAGCCTCTTCGTTTGAAAATCTGTTAGAAAAATACCCGGAAGAATTTGAACTTATTGACCGGGCTAAAGTTTATTTAAGCATCTGCAAAAAGGGTACACATAAAGAGACTATTTCTCCTAAAACCATAGAAGATTATCTTTTTTATGGCCAGATGAAAATAAATCAGGCCGATTATGAAGGAGCTTTAAAACTGTTAGAAAAAGCCCTGGAATTAAAAAAGGAAGAAGCCAGAGTTTATTATCTTATGGCTACTGCCTATGTCCAGAGTAATCGTTCTGATGATGGCCTGGAAGCCCTGAAAAAAGCGATTCAGAAAGATAAATCTCTGGCTGTTTTAGCCCAGAACGAACCGGATTTTGAACCTCTGCGTGAGGATAAAAGGTTTAAAATTCTGGTCAAGCTTTCATGAAAAAAGAATTGCTGGTCGTCATTAGCCGGGTTGATTATTCAGCCAGCCTTCCCAAATTACCCTTGCCTATTGTCTCTGAGCCAAACATTCTGAATCATCTTGTAAGTCTTGGTAAGAGTTTAAAACCAGCGGTTATAGGCCTGCTGATTGAAGAGCTGTCTGATTTTAATTCTTTTAAGTTTAAAGGCAAAGCGACAATTATAAAAAGAAAATTAGCTCCAGATCTTTCTCGGATTATCAATATTTTACAGGGGAAATCATTTGTAGGTGACTTGATTCTTCTATCCTCAGATTTATTTCTCTTGGATTCCAGCCTTCTGTTGAGGTTGGTTAAAAATCATCAGGAAGCAGGAACACAGTTAACTTTAGCAGCTAAAAAGGTCAAGAAGGGAAATGATTATTCTGATCAAGAATATTTTGTCCTCCCTGGCCTGGCTGCTGTTCACATCGATAAAGATGCTGATTGGCTGAAAAAGGTAAATCCCTTTAAACCTTCTGGCCAGGTTGATATAGTAGCACTGGTTGAGGCTCTGAATGCTGATGATGAAAGTCCCGGGTTTATGTGGCTGGCTGAGGGGGAAGAAGAAGCAATAGCTCTTAATGAGCTGGAGAGCCTTTCCCAGGTTGCCGCTTTTCTAAATAAAAGAAAAATAGCTGAGCTTGAGCAGAAAGGCGTTTTTTTCTTATCGCCTGATGAAGTCTGGCTTGGTCCTGAAGTTAAAATTGGACGGGGCACAGTAATTTACCCTTCTGTTATTATTGAAGGGCGAACGTCTATCGGTAAGGATTGTTTGATTTATCCTCATTGTCATATTGTTAACAGCAAAATTGGGGATCGAGTTAAGGTGCTGGGGGCAACGGTGATTGAGGAATGCCGAATTGAAGCCGGGGCTCAGGTTGGTCCATTTTCGCGGCTAAGACCAGAAACAAGATTGGGACCCGGAAGCAGGGTTGGTAATTTTGTGGAAATGAAAAAAACTAATTTTGGCCCTGGCTCCAAAGCTATGCATCTCAGCTACCTGGGTGATGCCACAGTTGAAGAAAATGTTAATATTGGAGCCGGAACAATAACCTGCAATTATGACGGCCAGAAAAAAAATAAGACCTATATAGAGAAAGAAGCTTTTATCGGTTCCGGCACAGAACTGGTAGCTCCGGTAAGAGTTGGGAAGGGCGCCTATATTGCCGCAGGTTCAACTATTACTGAAGATGTAGCAGCTGATTCTCTGGCAATCGCCAGGTCAAAGCAGGTGGAAAAGCCGGGCTGGGCCAGAAAACGCCGGGAAAAACTTGCAGCTGAGAGCAAAGCTAATAAAAGTCGAGCAGGAAAATAAAGAAGAAAATTGCAAAGCTAAGGGGAATCAAGAAGAGCTTTTCTTTTTGCTTTCAAATTTATAAACGTAAAAAATCCTCTGAAAGGCTGTAAAATTTGACATGGCTGCCAGAAATAAGATGGCAATTATGAGGGCCAGATCATATTGACGAAAAATCATCCCGGCTACAGTTCCCAGGATTAATAAGACCAATCTTTCTGCTCTCTGCATTATTCCTATTCGGCAATCGATCCCAAGGCTTTCGGCTCTTGCCCGGGTATAGCTAACCATGGTTGAGCCGAGAAAGGCAAAGGCCAATCCCCAAAGGATCCAATGGTTTCGAAAATGGTAGGCCAGGCCCAAATAGATCGCAAATTCCGAATAACGGTCAAGGCTGGAATCAAACATCGCTCCGAAAATAGTCCTTCTGTTTCCATTGGAAGCAACCTTGCCATCAAGTATATCCAGCATGCCGCAGAAAAAAANAAATAACAGGGCCCAGCCAGGCCTATTCAAGCCGTAAAATAATCCTACTAAGATACCGGAAAGCAGGCCAAGAAAACTGAGGTAATTAGGATTAATATTAAACTGAACAAAAATAAGAGATAATCGATCAAAGACTTTCAGAGTAAAAACAATCAGCCAGGCCGGCAGAAACCTAAATCCCTTATTTTCGTAGTTAATCATCATCAACGAATTATATGTTTTAACTGGCTAAAAATCAAACAGCTTGAACCATGTTTAAGATTGGTTTAATAACTTATTTGCAGCCATTTTTGTTGGCCTTGATTAGATAATTATCAATGGCCCATAATAATATTAACGACATTGAGATCAGCTTGATGGGAATTAACTTGAAGGGGAAATAACGCTGTGATATGCTTTTGAATATAAAACCTCAAAATTTTTTTAATTTTAGGAGAAGGCAATGAAAGATAAGATTGAAATTAAAAAACCTGAAGGAAAATTAGGAGTAATGATTCCCGGTTTGGGAGCAGTAGCTACCACCTTTATTGCCGGGGTGTTACTGGCCAGGAAAGGATTAGGCCGTCCCTTTGGGTCCTTGACTCAGATGGGGACGATCCGCTTGGGCAAGCGAACAGAAAAGAGAGTACCTAAGATAAAAGATTTTATTGAGCTGGCTGAGCTCGATGATCTGGTTTTTACTGCCTGGGATATTTTCCCTGATAATGCCTACGAAGCAGCGGTAAAGGCCGGGGTCCTGCGAAAAGAACATCTGGAACCAATAAAAGACGAACTGGAAAAAATAAAGCCACAGCCTGCAGTCTTTGATAGGAATTATGTAAAAAAGCTTGATGGCCCAAACAAAAAGACCGGAGCTAATAAATATGAACTGGCTTGGCAGTTGATGGATGACATAAGAAAATTCAAAGAAGAAAATTCGCTCAATCGCCTGGTGATGATTTGGTGTGCCAGCACCGAAATTTTTATGAAACCTGATCCTGTCCATCAAACAATTGAGTCCTTTGAAAAAGCTATGAAGGAGAATCATCCTGCTATTGCCCCCAGTATGATTTATGCATATGCTGCTTTAAAATCTGGCGTTCCTTTCATCAATGGGGCTCCTAATCTGACAGTTGATATTCCCGCTATGGTTGAACTGGCTAAACATAATAATTTACCCATAGCTGGAAAAGATTTTAAAACCGGCCAGACATTGATGAAAACGATCATAGCTCCTGGTTTAAAGGCCAGACTGCTGGGACTTAACGGCTGGTTTTCTACTAATATACTTGGAAATCGCGATGGCGAAGTTCTGGATGATCCTGAATCCTTCAAGACTAAAGAAGAAAGCAAGCTCGGCTCCCTNGAGTACATTCTTCAGCCTGAATTTTATCCCGAGTTGTATGGTAAGTTTTATCACAAAGTGCGAATAAATTATTACCCGCCAAGAGGAGACAACAAAGAGGGCTGGGATAATATCGATATTTTTGGCTGGCTCGGTTACCCCATGCAAATCAAAATTGATTTTCTCTGTCGTGATAGTATTCTGGCTGCTCCTATTGTGCTGGATTTGGTTCTGTTTATGGATCTGGCTCAACGTGCTGGCTTTCGGGGAATTCAGGAATGGCTCTCTTTTTATTTTAAAACCCCGATGTGCGCACCTGAGCTTTATCCAGAACATGATCTCTTCATCCAGCTAATGAAACTGAAAAATACTCTACGTTACCTGAAAGGTGAAGAACTTATTACCCACTTAGGTCTGGAATATTACGATTAAGTTGAAAGACCCGGCTAAAACCCGGACCAAAGGAAGAAACTTTTTTAAATTCTATTGAAACTTAAATTCTATTTTTGAATTTAATAATTATAGTGAAAGATAAAAGAGGGAGATTATTGACACCCGGCTTCTTTTATGAATTAATTTATTTTTGATCAGCTTAAAAAGCGAGGCCTATCATGAATAAAACGAAGGTAATTTTAAGAAAAATAATCGGGCACCTATCAGCTTTAATTTTTCTGGTATTTTCCGTCTTTTCCTGGAATATGGCCTGGGCCCAAAATCATCCAGACCTGAGCAAAGAAAAAATTCTTTTTACTGTGGGCTATGCTCATCTTGATACTCAATGGAGGTGGGATTATCAAAAAACAATCAGGGAATACATCTGGAACACAATGGTCGATAACTTTCGTCTGTTCGATAAATATCCCGATTATGTTTTTAACTTCAGCGGGGCTAACCGCTATAGAATGATGGCTGAGTATTATCCTCGTGAATTTGAAAAGGTGAAAGAATATGTAAGCAAAGGGCGCTGGTTTCCCGCTGGATCCTCTATGGAAGAAAATGATGTTATGTCTCCTTCCTTTGAATCGATAATTCGCCAGATTTTATACGGAACTCATTACTTTCGCCAGGAATTTGGTTTCAGCAGCAAAGAATATATTCTGCCTGATTGCTTTGGCTTTCCAGCTTCTCTGCCTTCCATTCTGGCACATTGTGGTTTAAAGGGTTTTTCCACCCAAAAACTTTCCTGGGGTTCAGCAGTCGGGATTCCTTTTAATTTGGGAGTGTGGGTCGGGCCAGATGGTCAATCAGTGGTAGCTGCTCTCAATCCAGGTGATTACACCGGCAAAATTACAGGCGACCTTACCCAGAACGAAACCTGGAAAAAAAGGGTACTGGAAAATGGTCAGAAATATGGTGTATATGCCGACTATATGTATTTTGGCACTGGAGATGTAGGTGGTGCGCCTGAAGAAAATTCAGTTCGGAATTTAGAAAAAAGCATTGAAAGTAGCAAGCAAAGCGAAATTAAAGTGTTTTCCTCCAAAGCTCAGGATCTTTTTGTGGATATAACTCCCGAACAAAAACAAAAACTGCCTGTTTATCGCGGAGAATTTCTTCTGACTAATCATTCGGCTGGCTCAATAACTTCACAAGCAGCCATGAAACGTTGGAACAGAAAAAACGAGTTTCTGGGCTATAAAACGGAAGCCGCGGCTGTTATAGCTGATTGGCTGGGTGGAGCAAAGTATAATCAGGCAAAACTTAATGAAGCTTGGCGCCTGGTGCTTGGAGCTCAATTTCATGATATTTTGCCAGGAACCAGTATACCTCGTGCCTATGAATTTTCTTGGAACGATGAGATTTTAGCTGCCAATTCGTTCAGCTCAGTTCTTAGAGATGCTGTTGGAGCAATCAGCCAGGCTATGGATACCAAGGTATCAGGTCTGCCTTTGGTAATTTATAATTCCTTGGCTTTTGACCGGGAAGATGTAGTAGAAGCCGAGATTAAATATGCCGGGACGGTCAGGAATTTTCGAGTATTTGATCCCAGTGGGGTGGAGGTTCCCTCACAGGTAGATAAGATAGAGGGAAATAGGGCGAAAATAGTTTTCCTGGCAAAAGTTCCATCCATGGGCTTTAGTGTCTACGAAGTTAGACCATCGAATGAACCATGTCGCTTAAATACGGGATTGAAAATCAATGGGAACTCCATTGAAAATAGCCGTTATCTAATAAAAATTAACAGGGATGGAGATGTCTCCAGTATTTATGACTTAAAAGAAAAGAGAGAACTTCTCACTTCGCCAGCCCGGCTTTCCTTTCAACATGAAAAACCACAGCAGTGGCCTGCCTGGAATATGGACTGGGAAGACCGGATTAAACCTCCATATGCTTACGTGGAGGGCCCAGCCAAAATAACAATTCTGGAACAGGGGCCAGCAAGAATAGCTCTTCAGGTTGAGCGTGAATCCAGGCATTCAAAATTTGTTCAGATAATAAGACTGGCAGCAGGCAATGCCGGGGAGCGGGTTGAGTTCCAGAACTATATTGATTGGGCCACCATGGAATCTTCTCTTAAGGCTGTTTTCCCGCTGAGTGTTTCCAATCCCCTGGCGACTTACAACTGGGGTGTGGGTACTATTCAGCGGGGCAATAATGATCCTAAAAAATTTGAGGTACCATCTCATTTATGGTTTGATCTGACTGATAAAAGTGGAAGCTACGGCGTTTCTGTTCTTGAAGATTGTAAATACGGTTCTGATAAGCCGGCTGATAATATAGTCCGCCTGACTCTTTTATATACCCCTGGAGTTCGCAGCTGGCCCAAAGAACAGGCTTATCAAGACTTTGGCCGTCATGAGGTACTTTATGCCCTTTTTGGACATAAAGGAGATTGGCGTTCGGGTAATACCTACCAGCAAGCTTTAAGGTTGAATCAGCCTTTAATTGCTTTTCAAACTGTTCCGCATGGTGGAAGCCTGGGGCGCAGTTTTTCTTTTATCAGGTTATCTCCTGATGATTTAATGATCTCGGCTGTGAAGAAAGCAGAAAACTCTGATGAGATTATAGTCAGGATAGTAGAAAATAAAGGCCAGCGGGTGAAAAAAGCTACTCTGACCTTTTCCTCTTTAATCATGACTGCCAGAGAAGTAAATGGAGTTGAAGATGAGGTCGGACCAGCAGTGGTCAAAGATGGACAGCTTGTTTTTGATATTGATCCTTATGGGCTAAAAACTTTCAGCTTGAAGTTAGCTCCGGCCAAAAGCCAGGTCCTCCCTCCTGTTTCTGCTTTTGTTGAATTACCTTATAATTCAGATGTTTTTAGTTTTGACCACCATCAGGCTGATGGATCTTTTGATGCTGAAGGTAGGTCTTATCCAGCTGAACTTGTTCCTGAGGTAATTAAGGCCGATAGCTTGAGTTTCAAAATGGGGCCGAAAGTTGATGGAGCCTGTAATGCAGTAACTTGCGAGGGCCAGACTATCAAGCTGCCGGAAGGAAAATTTAATCGCCTGTATATTCTGGCTGCTGCTTCTGAAGAAAATCAAAAAGGAATATTTAAAATTGGTGATAAACAAATAGAAATTCCGGTGGGTTATTGGTCAGGCTTTATTGGCCAGTGGGATAACAGACTTTGGGCAGAAGGCCAGGCTTCAAAAATTGATTTCGACCGGGATAAGTTTACCTATATTGGTGTTATCCCGGGCTATACCAAGCAAGACAATGTAGCCTTTTTTACCACTCATCTCCATAACCGCACAGAAGGTAATGAGCCGTATATTTATGGATATATTTTCAAGTATGCTATTGATCTGCCAGCAGGAGCTGAAGAAATTATTCTTCCGAATAACCCCAAAATCAAAATTCTGGCAATGACTGCTGCCTGGAATGAGAATGATAATACCTGGCCCGCCACTAACCTTTTTGATGTTCTTAAGCGGGACGCAAAGGATTATGAAAGGTTTGCTGTAGTGCCAGCCCCGATTATTGCCCCATTAACTGCTCATGTTTCAACTGAAAATCCGGTCACAGTTGTTATTCAGGATGGACTGGAAGGAGCAGAGATTCATTATACTCTGGATGGTAGCGAACCTAACGAAAAGTCTCCAGTATATACTGAACCCCTGACCCTGAAGACAACTGCGGTGCTAAAAGCTATTGCTTACCATCCCATCAGATTGGCCAGCCCGATAACCACTGCTTTCTTCAGTCAATCTTATCCCATCAAAGACATCATCTATTTCAGCCCGCCTTCTCCAGCCAGACCGGGAGACAAGGATGAAAAGACCCTGATTGATCTGGTTAGAGCCAGCGCAGAAGCCGGTGATCCAGCCTGGCAGGGATTTGAAAAAAATAATTTAGAAGTGGTTCTTGATCTGGGAGAGAAGAAGAATATTTATGA
>JGI24721J44947_10000559_pt1 | contig 50388 bp, 49 predicted proteins | sample YelNatPaOPGAMG01_FD_44947 | JGI IMG/M metagenome (IMG submission 44947) | reverse complement strand
AAAAAAAAGCTAAGTAGTTTTCAACATTCTTCTTTTATGTTTGACTCTTCATTCAGATAAGAAATAAAACGATTATTCTTATCAACGAGAATTGTTTTTGGTCTCTCCGGATTATCACAAATTTGAAAAGACATAATTATGACTTCATCCCCTTCCTTAATAAGATGCGCGGCAGCTCCGTTAATTCCTATTATACCTGAATCTTTTTTACCTTTAATTACATAAGTCTCTAATCTATTTCCATTTGTCGTATCGACTACTAAAACCTTTTCGTATTCATCTATATCTGCAAGTTCCATTAATTTCTCGTCAATTGTTATTGAACCTACGTAGTGCAAATTCGACTGTGTTACAGTAGCCTTGTGTATTTTTGATCTTAAGTATACTCTCATTTATACTTATTTTTCCTTTCGTATATATTCAAATTTAATTAGAAGTATTCGTTTATGCAAAAATGCCTTTATTTTTTTCTCATATAATAGTTCACTAACTATTGACAAATATATAATATGCTAGTATGGCAAATTATTTGTTGTTTTTTACTCTAAGTTTTGCTACCATACTTTTTGAAAAACTAAGTTTTTATTAAATGAAAAGAGCATATCTAAATTTTTTCTGCATTTTCATTTCATTTCTGCTTACAGCCAGAGGCGAGGATAGCACAGTTGTAGTATTGTTTGCGGGAGATCTAAATTTTTCAGCACATTTTGAAAATTCTTTCAAAGAAGGTATACCAAATATATTTGAAAAGTGGAATAATGCTGAAAATTATGATTTAATGATGGTAAACCTCGAGAATGCAATAACGACGTCGGATGATCCTGTAAAAAAAGAATTTGTATTTAAGATGAAACCAGAACTTCTTCCATTGCTAAAAGAAGTTAAATCCATTGTTAACTGTGCAAACAATCACACGGCAGACTTTCGTATAGAAGGAATCTTAGAAACAATTAAATATCTTGAGGATTATAACATCAACTACGTTGGTATAGGAAGAAATCTGGAGGAGGCACGCAAGCCTGTAATAAAAAACATAAATGGCATAAAGATAGGCTTCCTTGGTTACGCGGAAATAGGAACATATATAGCAAAACAAAATTCCCCAGGTAGGGCGCCATTGAGAGTGAAATATATGATTGAAGATATTAAGAAACTCAAAGAACAAGTGGATTATGTTGTTATAAACCTGCATTGGGGAACTGAATTAGCAAAATACCCAAGTGTAGATCAGATTAAAATAGCCCATAAAATCATAGATGCAGGTGCTGACCTGATTATTGGTCATCATCCGCATATATTACAAGGAATCGAAAAGTATAAGAACAAAATAATTGCATATTCCTTGGGTAATTTCATTTTTGGGGGTAACAAAAATGCTGAAAATAGTGAAACAGCAATAATAAAGGCAAAATATTCAAAATTCGATATGTTAATAGAAGTAATACCAGTAACTGTAAGAAACTGGAAGCCAGAAGTTGCTGACGAGCAAACAAAAAAGAAAATTATTGCAATTATAAAAGAACGCTCTGAAATATTCAAAGAAAATAGTATATTTTACATAGATGGCAAAAGTAAAATAAATTAAGAGAGAATTAAAATGAAGAAAATCCTATTATCTTTCTTAGCAGTTATAATCACAATTTTAACTGTAAAAGCGCAAACGAAAATTCCAGAACTCAAACAAAGAGTTACAGACCTTACAAACACTCTCAATTTTCAAGAATGGCAAGCACTGGAAAATCAATTCAAAGCTTATGAAGATAGTCTTAATGTACAGATTTCAGTTCTCATTGTGGGCTCATTGGATAATGAGAATATAGAAGACTTTACAGCCGAGACATTTGAACTAAATAGGATCGGTCAGAATAATAATAACAGAGGATTGTTGCTTGTAGCTGAAAAGGCAAACAACAGATTTCGAATTCAATTTACAAAACCATTGAAAGATTTATTCACAAATGATTTGATAAATAGCATAATAGGCAAGGAAATTGAGCCTTACTTCAAGTCAAACAATTACTTTGGTGGACTTGTAACAGGGATTGACGCAATTATAAATCAAATTGCAAAAACAGAGACGCAAGGTTCAAAAGCTGGCATCTCAGTGCTTGTCTCAGTAATTCTGCTCGTGGTAGCTATAATTATAATAGTTTTTGTTGTAATTCCCTATGTGAGGAAAAAGCGTAAGAATGCCACTACAAATTCCGAAGAAAAAAAATAGGCTTCTGAAACAGAAAAAAGATAATTAGAAAAATTTCAGGAGATTTTAATGATATTAGAAGTTTTGAAGGTACTGTACATTAGTTCAAAGGAAAGCGACGCTGAATATTTGCGTAATTGTCTTAACAAGTTTGAAGGTGCAAAATTTAATATTGAATGGAAAGAGAGCGGAGAAAGTGCACTTACATATCTTGAGACTAATCCAAAAATAGATATAATAATAACAGAAGATGCACTAACAGGAATGGGTGGTATAGAGTTTACTCGCAAGTTAAAGGAGTTTAAGATAGATATACCTGTAGTTTTTCTTGCATCCAGCAAGGAGGTTACATTTGCTGTGGAAGCAATAAGAATTGGTGCCAAAGATTATTTTCTAAAAGAAGATATGAGTAGTAGAGTTCTCCCTCAAGCACTTTTACGCATTGTTGAAACTCAGCGACTCAAGAAAGAGTTTACTGAGCTTGAAATAAAAAAGAGAAGGTTAGAAGCAATGCAGGAGATTGTTGTAAACATATCTACAAAAATTAGCGAGCCATTAGTTGAAATGAATAAAATAGTAAATTCGCTTGAGCAATATGATCTTCCGGAAAAAGTATTAAAATACTTGAATCTTATAAAAGAAAATATAGAAAGAATGCAGAATAAACTTGAGAAACTGCAAAATCTGAAAGACGATAAGACGGTAAAATACATAAAAGATATAAAGATGATCGATCTTTCATAGAAATGATTTTTGTCATATATTATTAATTATTAGAAATCCAAATGAATGTTTTTCTAAATCTAATGAATGCAATCTATTATATTATGAGGGGATATTGCAAATTCTAAATAGTTTTTTAATATTTAACATAAATCCTTACCATCTAAAACTATAAAAAGGAGGGATAAAAAATCATGACAGACGAAAAAAAAGAAATGAAATTGCATTGGAAATGGGTTTTGTTGTCGGTTGTTGTAGGCTTAGCAATAGTCGGCTCGTCGTATTATTTGGTTGCGCCAATGTTCCATAGCAAAGAAATACTCGCCTTAGTAATGCTTGTTGGTTTTATCTTGATGGGAGCAATAATAGGATATTTCTCTCCTGGAGTTACAATAAACGAAGTAACTTTGGGGGGTGGCTTTGTTATGTTGATTATGTTATGGCTTCTGTATTTCTTTAAATCGGAATTACGTTACTCCCCGATTATAAATCTATTGCTTTTCCTGCTTGGTTTAGCTTTTTCATGGGTTGGTGGATGGGTCGGTGAAAAACTTCAGGGAGATCAAACAAGCGAAGAAGAAGCACAAAGCAAAAAGTTTTTATGGAAGTGGGTTTTAGTCGGTGCTGTAGTAGGATTTGCTTTAAATGTACTATTTGTTGCTATTTTGGCAACGCTATTCAGCGCTTACTTGTATAAATTTGCTTTTACTGGATTTGTGGTAAGCTTTATAGTAACTGGCTTTGCCGTGGGTGTTAAATCGCCAGGTGTTACGCTTAAAGAGCCAGCCTTAGCGGGCTTGCTTGTTGTTTTACTTGACTGGATTTTCTTAAACTTTATTATTCATCTCAGGCTATCTTCACTGTTTTTGACAACTGGATTAATAATTGGATTTTTGTTTACTCTTTTTGGCGCCTGGCTTGGTGAGAAATATCAAGAGAGCTTGAAACCCAAACAGGCTCAGTAGTATTTGGACAAGGTTTTGCCTAAGCCTCTTCAAAAACCTTTGAAGAGGCTTTTTAGTCAAGAGTAGAAGTATAAAATATTTATTTGAAACTTTACATTATAAAAAACTTCTTGGGTGTCACATGGATTTGAAAAAGATAGGCATACTGACGGGCGGTGGAGATTGTCCAGGCTTGAACGCAGTTATTCGTAGCATTGCAAAACCAGCTATGATGCAATTCGGTGCCACTGTTATTGGTATTCTAGATGGATTTGAAGGATTAGTTGAAGGGAGGATGAGAGAATTATCTCCAAAGGATGTAGCGGGAATTGTAAATCTCGGGGGCACTATTTTGGGAACATCAAATAAAGGAAATCCATTTAAGTACCCGGTTGAAACTCCAAAGGGTATAGAAATACTTGATTACTCAAAGCATGCTATTCAAAACTATAAGGATTGGGAACTAGATGCGTTGATAGCTATTGGTGGAGATGGAACCATGCATATAGTTGATAAATTTACTGATATGGGCTTGAATCTCATTGGCGTTCCCAAAACTATAGATAATGACTTAGCTGCTACAGATGTTACTTTTGGATATGATTCTGCTGTTTCAGCGGCAACAGATGCAATAGATAGACTGCACACAACAGCATCGTCCCATCATCGTGTTATGGTTGTTGAAGTAATGGGACGCTATGCTGGTTGGATTGCGTTGGGAGCCGGAATAGCTGGTGGCGCAGACATGATACTGATTCCAGAAATTCCGTTTAAATGGGAAAAAGTATATGAACACGTGCTTTTGAGAAGTAAACAGGGTAATAGATTCAGTATAATCTGTGTTGCAGAAGGAGCAAAACCAGCGGAAGGCGGGGTAGTTATAAAAGAAATGGATCCTAAACGTACCGATCCAGTTCGTTTAGGGGGAATTGGTGAACTTATTGGACGCAAAATCACAGAAGAAACCGGACTGGAAACAAGAGTAGTAGTACTGGGTCACATTTTGAGAGGTGGCAGTCCAACTGCTTACGATCGCGTACTTTCGACCCGATTTGGAGCAAAAGCACTTGAATTAGCTGCAGAAGGGAAATTCGGACATATGGTTAGCTTAAGAGGCACGGAAATAATTGCTGTTCCAATAAAAGAAGCTATTAGAGGAATACGCACAGTACCTCTGGATTCTCAATACATAAAATCTGCAAAAGCAGTTGGGACTTCTTTTGGCGACTAACCAATTTAACATAAAATAGTATTCTCTGCAATAAGTAATCAGCTAAACTTCTTACATAACTTAAAATCTAAGCATTACTTACTGGCATGAGTATAATTTCCATTAAACAAAGATTGATAGATCCAGAATTATTGCTCACCGCTTATTGTAATGGTTTTTTCCCAATGGCAGAACCACAAACAGGCGAGATTAGATGGTATTCACCAAATCCACGTTGCATATTCGAGCTCGATGAGTTTCATGTACCGAGGAGTTTAAAACAACTGATTAAAAAGAGAAATTACGAAATTAAAATCGATAAAGCATTTAGAGATGTAATCGAAGGTTGTGCAAATAGAACGGAAACCTGGATATCTGATGTAATAATAAACTCCTATATAGAACTTTATAAACTGGGTTTTGCTCATAGTGTCGAAGTTTGGATTAATAATGAATTGGCGGGTGGATTGTATGGAGTAGCAATAAAAGGGGCATTTTTTGGGGAGTCAATGTTTACGAAGGTTAAAAACGCTTCAAAAATTGCATTGGTTCATCTCGTAAATAGACTTAAAGAAAGGGGATATCTATTACTCGACACTCAATTTATAACTCCACATTTGGCAATGTTTGGAGCAAAAGAAATACCAAGACAAGAGTATTTAAAGCGCTTGAAAGAAGCAATGAATATTAATTGTTCATTTATTTGAGGGAGAATGATGAGTAAGAATTATCAAGAAATTATTGTAATGGAAACCAACTTTCCAAAACTTATTTTGCTGAATAGAGGGAAGGTAAGGGATATATATGACTTTGGTGATAAGTTGCTTATAGTGGCAACAGATAGAATTTCTGCATTCGATGTTGTTATGAACGACGGGATTCCCTTCAAAGGAAAGGTTTTAACACAAATCTCAGATTTCTGGTTTGAACAAACGAAAGATATCATTAAGAACCACGTCATTTCATCCATTATTTATGATTTTCCATCTGAATGCAAACCTTACTGGGAGGTTTTGCGAGACCGGTCGATGCTTGTTAAAAAGGTCAAGCCTTTGCCTGTTGAGTGTATTGTACGTGGTTATCTAAGCGGTTCTGCCTGGACTGAATATCAAAAAAGCAGGAATGTCTGCGGTATAAATTTACCAGAAGGACTTTTAGAGTCATCGAAACTGGAGGAACCAATTTTTACTCCAACGACAAAGGAAGAAATAGGAAAACACGACCAAAATATTACTTTTGAACAAATGCAAAACATAGTTGGAAAAAAAGTTGCTGATAGAATTAAAGACGTTTCTTTGAGTGTGTACAAAAAAGCATCAGAAATCGCAGAATCGAAAGGAATAATTATCGCTGACACAAAGTTCGAGTTCGGACTGGATGAAAATGGAGAAATTATATTGATAGACGAATTATTAACTCCAGATTCATCACGTTTCTGGCCAATGGACAAATATATGCCTGGAAAATCCCAGCCCAGCTTCGATAAACAATTTGTAAGGGATTATCTTATTTCAATTAATTTTAATAAAAGACCTCCTGCACCTAAATTGCCGGAAGATATAATACTTAAAACATCAGCATTATACCTTGAAGCACTAAAAAGACTTACTGGTCGAACNATTGTCTAATGACCTATGGAAAAGCNATATAAAATTCTTGAACACCCAGCTGACATTGGATTGGAAGCCTACGGAGCTTCTCTGGAAGAAATGTTTGTTAACTGTGCGTTAGGATTGATAAATATTATTGCGGGCGATGTAATTATTAATAATTCCGAATCGCTTGAAATAAGTATATCTGCATTAAATATAGAGAATTTGCTGGTTAAATGGCTTTCTGAAATACTCTACCTATTTGATGCTAAAAAGTTCCTAATGTCCTTTGCTAATATTGATTATTTGAGTGATACTTTTCTTAGAGCAAAACTCTCAGGTGAAAAATATAATCCGGAGAAACATGAACTAAAGCTGTATGTAAAAGCCGCTACTTATCATAAATTAAAAATCGAGAAAAGAAACGGAATATGGACTTGCTACGTCTATTTTGATGTATAGGAGTACTGGAAATGGATGTAAAACAAATTGACAAATATCGCTTCCTTATACAAAAATCATTTCAAAAAGGTATGTTGATAGAAGGAATGATTTATGCGGACGAGGAATTGATGGAAGCTATTCAACGGGATGAAACAATAAAGCAAGTAGCAAATGTAGCAACATTGCCTGGATTGGTCGGACGTTCGCTTGCAATGCCCGACGCTCATCAGGGCTATGGATTTGCAATAGGCGGAGTAGCAGCAGCAAACATTAATGACGGAATTGTATCTGCAGGAGGTGTTGGATTTGACATAAACTGTGGCGTCAGATTAATGGCATCTGACTTCACAGTCGATGAGGTTAAACCGAAGCTTGATGCACTCTTAAATCAAATGTTTAGAGATGTGCCCTGTGGTACTGGTAAATCGGGAGTTATAAATCTTGCTTATAATGACTTGGATCGAGTTTTAAAAAATGGTGCAGTCTGGGCAATCGAAAATGGGTTTGGAAGCCCAGAAGACCTTGAGCATATTGAAGAGAATGGTAAAATGCCTTCGGCAGAGCCTTCTGAAGTAAGTGACCGAGCTAAGGAACGGGGAAGAGATCAATTAGGAACATTGGGCTCTGGCAATCATTTTGCAGAAATTCAATATGTGGTGGAAATATACGACGAAGAATCTGCCAGGATTTTTGGTTTAAGAAAGGATCAGGTAACAATATTGATCCACAGTGGTTCACGTGGATTAGGGCATCAGGTATGTACCGATTATCTCGATATAATGCAAGAAAGAATGCCGAAATATGGGATAAGAGTTGTTGACAAACAACTTGCCTGCGTACCAATTAAATCAACCGAAGGGCAGAATTACCTAGCAGCGATGGCAGCTGCGGCAAACTTTGCATATGCAAATAGACAAATGATTGGGCACTGGATTAGACAGGCATTTGAAAAAGTAATGGGCTCAGGTAATTTAAAACTTGTTTACGATGTACCACATAATATTGCAAAATTTGAGGAACATATAGTTGAAAATAGAAAAATGAAAGTTCTAGTACACAGAAAGGGAGCAACAAGAGCATTTCCCAAACATCATCCTGAAATTCCCAAAGATTACTATGAAGTTGGTCAACCAGTTTTAATACCCGGAAGTATGGGAACATGCTCATATGTTTTGGTAGGCACGGATAGAGCAATGAAAGAAACTTTTGGTTCAACATGCCATGGTGCAGGTCGCGCAATGAGCAGACATGCAGCAAAGAAGAACATCTCTGCCGACGAGTTAATACGACAACTTTCTCAAAAAGGTATACATGTAAAAGGTGCATCGAAAAGCGGCTTAACAGAGGAAAAACCCGAAGCATACAAAGATGTGAGCAAAGTGGTCGATGTAGTTCACAATGCCGGAATAGCTCTAAAAGTAGCGAAAATGGTGCCTATTGGAGTTATTAAGGGTTAATTTTATAAAGATTTCTGAAATTTCAAACCTTGATTGTCATTGATAGTGTTTTTATGCAAAGCAGTTTTATTATTTTATACAGATTTGAGGAATTGCTTCGTCGCTCCCTCGAGATTCTCCGCAATAACTATAATAAAAGATTTGTCAGATATCTCTTTTTAAACATTATTTTAATATCTACAAAATGAAATTCGCAAATTATCAGTTAAAAAATGAATCTTTCAAAGAGAAGTTCGATTTTTACAATCACTAAGTATCAAATTATTTCAATATTAGCGATAGCATTTGTTATAAGAATTATAATTGCTCTGGGTATTGATACGCCGGTAATAAGTGATGATGCTGTTTATCAAGAGCTGGGGTTATCAATCCACGGTGGAAATGGGTTTTCCCTTTCAGGGACTCCGACTGCATATAGGCNGCCGGGTTACCCTTTTTTCCTCAGCCTATGTTATTCAATTTTCGGATTTTCAGTGTCTGCGATAAGATTAATACAAGCTTTTTTGATACTATTACTTGCGTTTTATTATTTTTTATTGCAAAGCATATTTTCAATATAAGAGTTGCTTCTTTAGCCAGTACCTTTTTCGCAATATTCCCTTTACATCTAATGTACATTCCGAGATTCCTTTCGGAAATATTGTTTACTTTTTTCATAATGCTAATATTATCTATGGATAGCCATTCACCGCTGAGAGGGGAAAAGAAAGATAACTCAAGAATATTAGTTGGTATATTACTTGGACTGGCAACATTTATCGCTGAATACTTTAAATAGTTATTATGTGCTATTCTAGAGTGCGTATTATACCAATAATTCTTATATTATGAGCAATTGGTGCGCAAAATCTTAGATATGGTAAAGTACTATTTAAAAGTGGACGAAGATTTATATCATCATTGGCAATTTTATTATTCTTGAGCATTTTTGTAGCAGAATATATTATGTTAAACAAAAAAGTAAAAATCAATTAAGAAATAACAGTGAGGTTTCTTATAATGTAAAAATGAACGAATTTGTTTATACTAATAATGTTTCACATATATTCTATTTAATAATTTCAGGAACAAGAAATATGCTAAATCTTACTGAAGAGAATATTTTAAAGGCACTCAAATCGGTTATTGATCCAGATCTTGGTAAAGATATTGTAACATTGGGATTTGTCAAAAACATAGATATTAATAGTAATAATGTAAAATTTGAACTTCAGCTTACTACTCCAGCATGCCCTTTAAAAAATCAATTTATGGAGGAGTGCGAAAAAGCTATTAAAAGTCTCATTGAAAATGTTGGTAAAATCGAAATAAAGATAACTTCCAATGTTCAAAGTCACTCAAGGCAAATTGGGAAAAAAGATTTTTTACATGGAGTTAAAAATTCAATTGCAATTGCGAGTGGTAAAGGCGGTGTGGGAAAATCAACAATAGCGGCAAATATTGCGCTTTCACTTGCAAAAGATGGAGCAGAAGTGGGCTTGCTTGATGCAGATATATATGGTCCCAGTGCACCCTTGATTTTTGGAATACAGGACAAGCCAGAGGCTAAAAATGGAAAGATTATTCCAGTAAGTAAGTACGACATAAAAATTATGTCGATTGGTTTTCTTATTGATCCGATGGACGCTGTAATATGGAGAGGTCCTTTGGCGAGTGGAGCTATAAAGCAATTCATGTCTGATGTTGATTGGGGAGAATTAGATTACCTTGTGTTCGATTTACCACCGGGCACAGGGGATATTCAACTTACTCTGGTTCAAACAATAGCATTAAGCGGTGCAGTTATAATTACGACTCCGCAAGAGATGTCACTGGCAGATGTAAGAAAAGCAATAGTAATGTTTCAAAAGGTTGATGTTCCAGTGCTTGGCTTAATTGAAAATATGAGTTATTTTATTTGTAAAAAGTGCGGACATAGAGAAAACATTTTTGATAGCGGAGGTGGAAAAAGAACAGCCGAAGCTCTTGGTATTCCTTTTCTAGGAGAAATACCGATTGAAACAGAGCTCAGAGGAGCAAGTGATAATGGTAAACCAATTGTATACTATAATCATGAATCTGAAATTTCAAAAATAATACAGGATATTGCGAGAAATATTGCTTCTCAAATAAGCATACATACTTTTTCACAACAGTAATAGAAGACAATTAACATCAAGTTATTAAGGAAAAATAAAATGATAACAGCTGAAGGCATTGAAGCAACGTTAGCAAAAATAAAAATATTTTTAGGGATAGACAATGGCGGGGTAGAGCTTGTAAGAATAAGAGATGATGGAATAGTTGAAGTAAGATTAACTGGTTCCTGCGCCAATTGCCCTATGTCCTTGATGACAATACGAGCTGGAATTGAGAGAGCTATTATGATTGATCACCCTGAGGTCAAAAGGGTGGAACAAGTAAAGTAGCTTATACGGTATTTCTTACTATAGCTTTTTAATATCAACATCTTTTAATGTTCCATCTTTTAACTGTACCACTCGTGCCGGGTATTTTTTTACTAAATCGTAATTATGTGTAGCCATTAGAACAGCGGTACCACGCAGGTTAATTTTTACAAGTAAATCCATTATTTCAGCAGATGACATAGGATCGAGATTACCTGTAGGTTCATCTGCAATTAATATAAGTGGTTCATTAACAAGAGCTCTTGCAATTACTACTCTTTGTTGCTCACCGCCTGATAATTCATTAGGCATTTGGTAGCACTTATGGCTTAAGCCCACATCAGCAAGTGCATGCAGAACCTTCTTTTTTATGTTGCTACTTCTGCAATTAGTAGCATAAAGAGCAAAAGCTACATTTTCATAAACATTCCTATCTTCAAGTAACTTAAAATCTTGAAACACAATCCCCAGTTTTCGTCGCAAATACGGTATTTGATCAGATGTAATTGTGGAAGAATCATAGTTTGCAACCTTAACTTTGCCGCTATTAGGGAAAAGATCGAAATACAATAACCTCATTAGTGAGCTCTTGCCTGCGCCAGTTTGACCAACAAGATAAACGAACTCGTTCTGACTCATAAAGAAATCTACATGGTTTAGAACACGCTGATCCTCAAATGAAACTGTAACATTTCTAAGTTCTATCATTTTCCTTCCTATTATGGACTATTTGAACGGCAAGTTTAACTGCTTCCAGCATGCTTGATATATTTGCCTTGTTTTTCCCTGCTATGTCATAGGCTGTTCCGTGATCTGGAGAGGTTCTTATTATCTCTAATCCAGCTGAAAAGTTCACCCCCTTATCAAATGCATACATTTTAAAAGGTATCATGCCCTGGTCGTGATACATAGCAATTACTGCATCGTATTTTTTATATTGTTGCGTTCCAAAAAAAGCATCAGCAGGAAATGGACCTCTTACTTTTATTCCAGAGACTTTAGCGCTTTCAATAGCCGGCTCAATAATTTGTTTTTCTTCATTTCCAATCAAACCATTTTCGCCTGCATGGGGATTAAGTGCCAAAACCGCAATTTCTGGTGACCGTATGTTAAAATCTTTTTCTAATGATTTATTTATTATTGCTATTTTTTCGTACAATTTTTCCTTTGTAATATTCTCAGCTACATTCCTTATTCCTGTATGTATTGTTACTAGTCCAACTTTAAAAGTTTTTGTTACAAGAAACATTGCTACTTGTTTCGAGCGACTTAGAAGAGCGATCATCTCAGTTTGTCCGGGGAAGTTATAACCAGCAAGATGTAAAGCTTCCTTGGATGCTGGAGCAGTAACAATTGCATCAATTTTTTTCAATAAACAAAGTTCAACAGCTCTTTCTATGGCAGCGCCAGCAGACCTGCCTGATGCCTTTGTTGGTTTACCATAGTTAATATCAGCCTCGATGCCATCGCCTACATCAATAACAGGTACACTTGATTTTTGAGGTACAGGTATGGTTAACTTTGTGAAATTGCATTTTATTTTGTAATTCCTTGAAACTGCTTCAAAAATGTTTAAAGGGCCTATAAGAGCAGGTACACATATCTTTTTGATGGATGGTTCATTTGCCACCTTAATTGCCAATTCAGGCCCAATACCATTAAAATCTCCAATTGTGATTCCTATAATAGGCTTCAATATTTTTCCTCTCTTATTAAAACGTAATTTCCAGTCCTTTCGTTATCTATAAATATAAACCTTTGCTGCAGTTTCTCATATGTCCATATTTCCTTAGGTGGAAAATCAGGTTTTAGTATTCGATTTATTTTTGTTGGTGATCCGAATAAGATTAATATTCTACCTCTATCGGTTTTGTATCCATTTTGTTCGTCTTTTGTTGAAAATCGTCTTATGGCCTCGTCAACCCTGCGGTAATATTCAGCCATAACAGGGTTGTAGGCGCATAGCGTATCAGGACTACGCTTTTTCCAGAATTCTTTAAAAGCTTGCCTTGATTTTGCCTGATTCATACTCTTCATCTCTAGCATTTCTTTCTCAGTAGCAATATGATGAAGCGCGTCTATAGCTAAGTTCATATTTGATAGCGACCTTGGTTGGTTAGGCCATATAACCTCGAAGGTTTCTTGAAAATTCATTTTCATTGTGTCAATAGATAATGTAAATTCCAGTTCGTACTTTCCTGTCTCAAGTCTCTCAAATGGAATTGGTATTCGCAATACCTTGCTTAAGTTTGAGCTGTCAAGAATATGAATATACAATTGTCTATTAATTTTCTTAATCGAGGGTATTCCATCAATTATACTAAAATTGGAATCACTAAGTATAGTAGTATATTCTTTATCGGACTCGAATACCCTTTGCTTTATTTTCCAAGAAAAACCAGAAATATTATTGGTATCGAGAATTAATTGTAAAAGACAATCGGTTTTTTGACCTATTATTACGTTTCCACCGTAATTTGTTAATTTAAATCCTTTTATTTTTTCTTCCAATTTCTGATCTGCTGAATGAACGTAAAAAATACTAGACGATTTTAAAATTTTATCTTTAAAAGCAGGTAATTGTAAATTGATGTTTCTATCAATGAATATGTTATTTGTAGCAAGATCTTTTACTTCGAGCGTCATTGAATAATTGGCTGGAGGTAATTTAAATGAGAAAAAACCTTGAACTTCATTTGTGTAAGGTTGTATCTCTGAATTTGGTTGATTGCTTTCAACATAAACTGGATTGAATTGTCTGGCTAGGCTTGTTCCTTTATCATCAAAAACTTCAACGATTATTTCAGCTTTTGCTATATAAACCTCCTGTTGTGTTTCTTCATTTTTTACAAATGTAAGAAATTTTGGTTCTAATCTGTAAATTATGTATAGCGTAATTGAATTCTTATCTTCGTTATAACAAATTAACCCTTCGAATATAACTGGCTTGAAAGACCATAACTCCGGCTTCTCAGCACGCGGAAAATTTTGATTAAAAACCTGGGCTGACAGATTTAATGATAGCCCAAGTGCGAGCATAATGCAAATATGTAGAAAAAAAATCTTGATTATCGTCACAAGGCTCCTTTTTTTATTCATCATTTTAATAAAATAATGATAATGAAATGGAAAGGCAAATTCAGCTTAACTTAATTTAAAATCCACCCTCAATGCTTAAATAGTATGTTCTAAAGGGTGCAATGTTCCCAAGCATTTCAATATAATAATAGTTTGTCAGGTTCTTTATCACAAAACTTAATCTCGCAGGAATACCGATTGATAATAAGTTGTATGAGGTTCTCAAATCTATCACTTTAATTGGGACGCGCTTGTCGCCATCTATAATTGGAGCAAATTTTACAAAGTCTTCATCAATAGTCTCGACTCTACTTACATAACGATAATCTAATCCTATTTGAACTTTCGATAGATTTAACTCCATTGAGCCATAAAATAAGTGACGGGGTCTGAATTTTAACGTAACATTCTGAGTTAAATCAACTGGATCCATATAAGTGTAATTAAGATTGGTCAATAACGTTCGTTTTATTAATTCATACTGTATACCAACTTCAAAGCCTTTTATTCTTGCTCTAGTTACATTGGTGAACTGTATTTCATTTCTTTTATTTACTCCTGCTTCGATTAAGTCAAAAAAATCATTCTGAAATATTGATACATCCAGAGAGCTGTGTTCACCTATTAGTTGCAAATAACCTATTTCATAGGAATTACTTCGTTCAGGCTTAAGTTCTTCGTTAGGTACTACTGGAAGGCTACTGGCGCTTTCATATACAGATGTAAATAGTTCACTTATAGATGGATAACGGAAACCCTTTCCATATGAGGCACGTATTGTTGATGATGGAGTAATAGAATACATTATTCCTAATTTGGGATTTATTTCTGATGGTGATATTGAAAGGGGAGTATGAAAATTGTCTTTCCAGATTTTTTGCCAGTCATATCTAATTCCAGCATTAATTCTAAAATTCCTTGCTGGTACGATTTCATCCTGTGCATAAAAAGCCGCTCCGATTGAAGAACGATAGCCAAATATATTGGCAAAAACCCGATCATAATTTATGAGCATTCCAGTGGTCAGGATATTTTTCTGGGAAAAAGTATAAGTAAACTGCGATTCTAATTGTGCAAAGTGAGACGCTGAGACATAATTAGAAAGTCCTGAACTATCATCTTTCCAGAAATTTCCATGGTAAATACCTTTTAACGAATAAAAGAAATTATTTGAGATAATACTGTTATAAGAAACACTTACGTTCCCGCGAGTAGAATTTACCACCCAGTTCAATTGTTTATCGGCTGGTCTGGTGGCTTCATTTAAACTTTTCCACCAGAAGAAATTTTGATGTCTTCGCCATTGAACATTGCTTATTAGCGTTAGATTGTTAGATTCCGATAGAATATAGGATAGCTTTGAGTAAAGTCCCCAGCGATGATATACGTCATTCGCACGGTAACTTTCATCAACCGATCTACTAACACTTAATAAATATCCCAGAGAATCTATCCAGCCTGAATAGCTAAGTGTTAATCCGCTATTAAATCTTGTTTTATTTGACCATTTCCATTCTGAGTATTTAGCCTGGTCGTAAATTCCACAGAATAGCTTATACTGAAATTCTGGACTTGCATTTATTTGCTTCGTAATTATGTTTATTACCCCTCCCAGAGCATTAGAGCCGTATAAAGAAGAACCTGGACCTTTAACAACTTCGACTTTATCAATTTGATGGGTTGGAAAAGTTTCCCAGGTAATCTCACCAGTGTCACCAGTTAGATAGGGGAGACCATCTATTAAAACTAACACACGACTACCAACACCTCTGCTATAGCCACTTGACCCGCGGATATTTACCTGGTCCATTGTCATATTAACTCCAGGAACATATCGCACAACGTCATCGAGCCTGACTGCTACACGGTCAGATATCATTTTTGACGTTACAGTTGAAACACTAACAGGAACTTCCCGAAGGCTTTGTTCTCGTCGACTTGCTGTTACTATGACTTGTTCAGTTTGAATAGTTGTTGGAGTTAAGAAAATCTCTAAATTTATTTCTGTACCAGGCTGAACGTCAATTTTTTTAATTATATTATTGTAACCCAGAAGAGAAATTCTCACATCATATGTTCCGGGAACAATCTTTTTTATCTCAAAAATTCCTTTGGAATTTGTAACTGCTCCTTTGGTAGTTCCTTTTACGTAAATATTAACTCCGGGTAGTGGCTCTTTCGTCTTTTCATCGTATATAGCACCCTTTATAATGCCTCTGGTTGTCTGTGAAATTACAAACTGAGTGAATAGAAAAATAGAAAACAGAATATTTATGTATTTGTTTTTCAAAATGGTTGCTTTACAAGATTATAAAAATCAATATATATGTTTATTCCTTTGATTTGTTCATATTCATTGACTATAACGGTCCCTGGTAAAGTATCATTTTCCGGGTTTTTATAAAATCCAACGACTCTAAAAACACGAATTCCTTTGTTTACAAAGTCGGTGTCTATTTGTTGAACAACGCCTACGTAATTATAGATTCCAGCCTCAAGTGGGAAGGAATACGAAATTGAGTCGAAGCCTAATGGAAGAGATTCATTAATGCTGGGATAGAGAAAAATTCTTTGAGGCAATTTCATCAATCCATTGTAAACTGATGTAGAGTCTAAAGGGTATATTTGCGAAGCAAACAGCAAAAGCCTGATAATGCTATCTTGCTGAGGCCAAGATGACATTGCATAAATAGTACCTGCAAAGCCAAGTTTTGGTTTTGAGGGTTCCAGGCCCCTATCGCAACCTATAAAAACAATACATATTATAATTAAAGATATTCTTTTCATAATTTTTGTTTCTAATTGTAATAATTGTATTTGAAATATGCAAATTCGGTAGTAATTAATAAATGGTATATAATTCATATTATTCCTTTTGCCTTTGGTTTCAAACTTTAATAATTTTATTCTTAATAGGAAATCATTGTTATTTAACCCATCACAAAATAAAAGGAGGTCTAATATATGGCTAACGTAAAACGATTAAATTATTTAAAAATAAATCTGAAAGACGAACCAGGCTCTTTGTTAAAAATTATGGAGGAACTAAAGGAAAAAAATATTAGCCTAAAAGCTTTATGGGGATATGGCAAGGCAAATGGTGAAGCGGAGGTATTTGCAATTCCAAAAGATGCTACAAAGCTGAAAAACATTTGGGCCAGCATGCTTGTAGAAGAAGGAGAGGTTTTTTTTATAAAAGGAACGGACAAGACTGGAGCTTTATTGAAGCCACTTAAAGCCCTTGCAGACGAAAATATCAATATAAGAGCTATTCATGCATTAGTTGTAGGCGACAAATATGGGTCTGTTATTTGGGTTAATTCGTCGGATGTTGATAAGACTGCAAAAATTCTGGGTGCTAAATAAATCACTAACAAGGGGATGTAAGATTTGGAATCTATATAGTTTTGTTTAATATGTTTTGCAAATTCTTAAACTTTTCTGTATCTTAATATAAAAAATAAAGAAGGAATAAAATGAAGGAAGGAATACATCCCCAGTACAAAAGAGCTATAGTAACCTGTGTATGTGGAAATACATTCGAGACTCGTTCAACAGCTGGTAACTTGCATGTTGAAATATGTTCTAATTGTCATCCATTTTTTACAGGCAAGCAAAAATTAGTTGATACAGCTGGACGAGTCGAAAGGTTTAAGCGCAAATATGCGAAAGCAGAGAATAAGTCAACAAATGAATCAAAAAGTTAACCAGGTTTTTAGCTCGTTTATAAAGCGGAATGTGTTATAAAGGAATACATTCCGCTTTTTTGTTGTAAATAACATAAATCAAAGACAAACATATTCGATATACATTATGGAAGAAAACGTTACTATAGAAGAGAAATCTCAAGGCGAACAAGTAAATTTGAATAATAAGGTTTATTCTGGTCCACGCGGTATAGCGATAAAGATTCTTAACCGTATAGAGAGGTCAGATGCGTACCTGGACAGATTGCTTGAGAAGGAATTGCAATCTGAAGAAATGAATGAATTAGACAAGGGACTTTTAAATGAGATAGTAACGGGTGTTGTTAGATGGAAGATGAAACTCGATTGGGTATTAACTGGCTTTTTTCATGGTAACTTTACAAAGGCAGAGACTAATATAAAAAACGCTTTGCGCGTAGCATTGTATCAAATTCAATATTTAGATCGCATTCCACATTCAGCTGCAGTTTATGAAGCTGTTGAATTTGTAAAAAAAATGGTGGGCCAGAAGGCGGCAGACCTTGTAAATGCTGTTCTGAGAAACATAATTCGTAATCTCGAAAATATCAGATATCCAGATCCCAACGAAGACAAAATAAAACATCTCGCTGTAGTCGAATCTCATCCAATATGGATGACAAAGAGATGGGTAGAGCGTTATGGTTACGAAGGGGCAAGACGACTAATGCAGGCAAATAATAAAATACCTGACCTATCATTGCGAATAAATAAATTAAAAGTTGATGTAAATTATTTCTTGTCTTTGCTAGATAGACATCAAATTCAATATGAGCGTTCGAAGTACATAGATAATTTTGTCAAGGTACAGCACATGTCAGGAATAGGCAGTTCAGAAATATTTCAAAAAGGATTTTTTACTATTCAGGATGAGAGTGCTGGCCTGGCTGTTTTATTGCTCGATCCAAAATCCGGAGAGAGAGTTATTGACCTTTGTGCTGCACCTGGCGGAAAAACTACATTCATTGGAGAATTGATGAAAAATCAGGGTGAGATCATAGCTATAGATAGATATGAATCCAGATTAAATTTAGTTAAAGAAGCTTGTCAAAGACTTGGTGTACTAAATGTATATTTAATTGCGGATGACGCAACTACAATCGATATTCCACCGGCTGACAAAGTGCTTTTGGACGCACCTTGTTCGGGACTAGGTGTTTTAGCTAAGAAACCAGATGCCAAATGGCAAAGGCAACCTGAAGATATTAAGAGGCTCGTAGATACGCAACGAAAATTGTTGGAAAATGCTGCTAAACTTGTAAAACCCGGTGGTGTTCTGGTCTATAGTACCTGTACAATAGAACCAGAAGAAAATTTCGAATTGATTAAAGAATTTTTGATTGATCATCTTGAATTTGTCATAGATCCAGCTTCTAAATTTGTTGACAAGGAATTTGTGGGAACACAGGGACAGATAGAAACTTTTCCACATATTCATAATATGGACGGCTCCTTTGCAATTAGATTAAAGAAAAAGTAATATATACTTATCTTAGAGAGATTCAATAAATGGAAACACAGTTATTGTTAATATTGCTGCTTTCTTGTATAATAATTATAGTTGTTTTTCTTCTGTTGCGCCGCTTTTTACAACAAAACAAAGAAAACATCCAGACTGTATTATTATTTCAGCAACAGGTCGACTCATTAAAACAAGAAATAAGTCAGAATCTTAATAATGTAATTAGTCTTGTATTGAATCAATTAAACAATGTAAGAGATCAATTACAAGTAAATGCAGGGCAGGTCGGCTCAAGACTTGACACAGCAGCAAAGGTTATTCAGGATGTTCAAAATAAACTCGGTGAACTTAGCAAGGCAACACAGGAAATCAAGGAACTTGGACAAAGCGTTTCAAGTTTGGAAGAAATGCTTAAAGCCCCTAAACTTCGCGGTGGATTGGGAGAATTACTGCTGGAAAACATGCTTAAGCAAGTTTTGCCTTTAAACGCATATGACATTCAATATACATTCAAGAACGGACAGACTGTGGATGCAGTTATACATACCCCTGGCGGGATGATACCAATTGATTCCAAATTTCCGTTAGAAAACTTTCGTAAAATGCTGGATGCTAAAAATGAATCAGACAAAAAAATCGCATATCGGCTTTTTAAAACGGATGTTAAGAAGCACATAGAAACTATTGCAAACAAATATATATTACCCGAAGAAGGAACTTTAGATTTTGCACTAATGTACATACCTGCTGAGAATGTTTATTATGAAACAATAATAAAAGATGAAACCAATAATGACGATGAAAGTAGTATTTCTAATTATGCTTCGAAACGAAGAGTTATACCCGTTTCTCCGAATAGTTTCTACGCACACCTGAAGATTATTGCCATCGGTTTAAAAGGTCTACAGATTGAAAAAAGCGCTCGAGTAATTTTTCAAAATATTGAGCAACTGGGAATAGAGTTGCATAAGTTTGAAAATTTGTTTGAAATTTTAGGTACGCATTTAACAAACGCCAAAAACAATTATGACAAAGCAGACAAGCAACTTACTGGACTAGTAGAGAAATTCAAATCTGTACAGCATGTACAAGATGGAAAAACGGAAAAACAGCTGAATAATCATTCTTAGTTCATAGAACATCAAATTATATTTGATTTTATATTTCATTACTTTTATTTTTGCAGGATATGATAGTTAGGGCACACATCATTGTAAGTGGCATAGTACAAGGTGTAGGTTTTAGATTTTATGCCCAGTATTGGGCAAAGAAACTTGGCTTGTTTGGTTACGTGAGAAACCTGTATTCCGGTGATGTTGAAATAGAAGTGGAAGGTGATAGATCTTTAGTAGAAGAATTCATTACACAAATGAAAATAGGACCAAGGTCTGCTCACGTCTCGGAAGTTAAAATCAACTGGCTTGAGAAGACAGGAAAAGATAAAGATTTTCAGATCAGGTACACTGCATGACAAGAAAAAAACTGATCCGTTGTGGAATTGGTTATGATATACATCGCCTAAAAAAGGGCAGAAAACTAATCTTGGGTGGTATTGAGATACCTTCAAAAAAAGGATTAATAGGCCACTCTGATGCAGATGTATTGTTGCATGCCATATGCGATGCACTTCTTGGCGCAGCTGCTTTAGGTGACATTGGCATGCACTTTCCCAATACAAATAATGAATATAAAGGTATATCAAGTTTAGTCCTTCTTTCAAGAGTTAGAAAGATCATCGCAAAGGCAGAAATAATTAATATAGATGCAACGATTATATTAGAAGAACCAAAAATAAATAGTTTTGTGGAAATGATGAAGAAAAAAATAAGTCAGACGCTCGATTTACCCATAGAAAGGATATCAATAAAAGCAACTACTAATGAAGGTTTAGGGCCAATTGGCAGGTGCAAAGGTTGTGCTGCGATTGCAATTGCGACAATCAGTTTTTGAAGAAAGGAAGCATTTGGAAGATTTAATAAATAATCTGTTAAACGTAAATCCTATTATAATTTATCTTATAGCTGCCCTTATAGCCTATATCGAAAACATATTTCCTCCATTTCCAAGTGATGTTATTTTAATAGGTGCAGGTTATTTATGTGCTGCAGGAAAAGTTGATTTCATAATTGTTTTAATTTTATCAACAATAGGAAGCTCACTTGGTTTTATGACAATGTATAAGATTGGAAAATCATTTGGTATAAATATAGTAGAAAAGAACAAATTTCGTTTTCTTAAGCTAGATAAACTAAAAATAGTTGAGACATGGTTTAATAAATATGGTTATTATGTTGTAATAGGGAACAGATTTCTTGCAGGTACGAGGGCTGTTATCTCTTTTTTTGCAGGTATGTCCCAACTGCCATTTTTGAAGACTACCTTTTTTGCTTCGCTTAGCTCGCTAATATGGAACTTTATATTGGTATTCAGTGGTAAAAAAGTCGGAGAAAATTGGGAATCAATAGTTGTGTATTTAGAAAGATATGGACAGATAATAACCGCCTTAACTATTATGATAGTTCTGGCAGTAATCATAAAAGCTTACTTCAGGAAAAAAAGAAATGTTAATTAAAAAATTAGGTTAATACCTGATTTAAAAAATTAGACAGAATAGATTTTTAACCTGATGATAGATTTTCTCAATTCAATAGATATTAAATTATTTTATTTTATAAACAGAACAATAGCAAATCGAGTGTTTGATTTTCTAATGCCAGTAATTACAGATTTGAATAAAAATATTTTAGTACAATTTCTTGTTTTAATTTTTCTTTTACTAGTATTAATTCGCGGAAATTCGAAGATAAGGATAGCAGTATTTATATTGATATTAGGTGTTGCAGTTTCCGATCAGCTAAGTAGTAGTATTATTAAGTATATTTTTTTGAAACCTCGACCATGCCATATTTTAAGCAACGTAAGGCTTCTGGTTAGCTGTGGTAGCGGATATTCATTTCCCTCTTCACATGCTGTTAATAATTTCGCATCTGCAATTATTCTTTCGTTCTTTTTCCCTCGTGCATTCTGGTGGCTTTTTGGTTATGCTTTTATTATCGCATTTTCACGTGTATATGTCGGTGTTCACTTCCCATCAGACGTAATAGGTGGAGGTGCTCTGGGTATTATAATTGGAACTGCAATAATGGCTTTATATCTCCAAGTTACTGAAGTCTGGCATAAATATTTTAAAAAATCTAAGAAGATTCGAAGCAATGGATAAGAAGAAAGAAGCGAAATCTTTTTCTATTATGCTTTCAGTTATTTCTGGTGTTTTAATAGGCCTTGCCTTTCCTCCTTCACCTCTATATTCATTAGCATATGTTGCTTTTGTTCCCTTTTTATATGTTCTCGCTAAAAATGAATCGTATCTTAAAGTAGCTTTTTATTCTTATTTGTTTTTACTTGTCTTTCAATTAATTACTCTTTACTGGGTTGGTGGATATGTAGTTGGGAAAGACATATGGATGATGATTGCTGGTGCTGCTTTAATTATATTCCATCCGATATTCTATATTCCATTTATTCTGTTATCTGTATTTATAAGGAAAAAGCTCGGATTAATAATTGGCATGTTATCTTTCGCTTTGCTATGGGTTTCGTTTGAATACTTGCATTCTATTGGTGAATATTCCTTCCCATGGCTTACAATTGCAAATAGCCAGGCTTATGATACCAATAGAATTCAAATTATCGAATATATATCTGTTTATGGACTGAGTTTTTTGATAATACTTTTTAACCTTCTGGGATTTTTCACTATATGGTTAATTGCCAACGGATATAGCAAGAATCGAATGAAAGTTACCATTCTTTTATTAATCATGGCTTCATTTTATTTCGGGTTAGCATTTTACGGAAAAATGATGGTTGAAAGAGAATCAGTTAAGGATACTGATCAAATACGAGTAGGAATTATACAACCAAATTTTGATCCATGGGAAAAATGGGAAGGCAAAGGTAATAGATGGGAATCTTACAATTTTCAATTTAATACATACATAGAATGGTCAAAACATCTAAGTGCACAATACCCGGATATAATAATATGGCCTGAAACTGCTATTCCGTTTCATATCCTTCTTCCAGGCAATCAAAATTATCTGTTGAAACTTTATGAACTTGTCGATAGCATAAAAATACCGATTTTGTCAGGCTTCCCAACCTGTGAATATTACAATTCCAGCAATCGACCAGCGACTGCACAAAAAATAGATCAAATGGATTTGTTCTTTGAATCGTACAATTCAATAGCATTGTTTATGCAAAAAGGCAAAGTAAGCCCTATCCATAGAAAAACAATTTTGGTGCCTTTCGCTGAACGTATCCCATATGCAGAGACTTTTAGATTTCTAATAGAACCTTTAAAATGGAACGTTGGAATTTCAAGTTGGGGCAAAGGAAATGATACAATAGTGTGGACATTGGTAACAAAAAATGGTAAAAACATTTGCTTTTCTGGAATGATATGCTACGAATCTGTTTATCCAGACTATGTGAAAGAATTTGTAAGAAAGGGAGCTCAATTCCTTGTTGTTATAACTAATGACAGCTGGTGGGGTAATACTTCAGGCGCATATCAACACGCAGCTTTTGCTTCACTGAGAGCAGTTGAAACAAGACGCTGGATAGTACAATGTGCAAATGGTGGAATTTCTATGCTTGTGGATCCAGCTGGTAGGCAAATTTTAAAAACAAAACTTTATACACAAGCAAGATTTACAGATGAAATTGGAATAAGAAATGATCTAACTTTCTATACGAAATATGGTGACATAACTGCTCATAGTTTATTATTTTTATCATCATTACTAACAATTTATGCAATAGTATATAAGAGAAAACTCGAAAAGAAAAATTAATCTCTTAAGGAGATAAGATATGCAAAAAGATTACTTAGATAGAACAATATACGATATGATTCAGGATGAACAGTTAAGAAAATTACTCTCTGCACAAGATGACATATGGCGGGTGTTTCGAATAATGGCTGAATTTGTTGAAGGGTTTACTATGATGTCACAGCAGAAAAATCTCGTATCTATATTCGGTTCTGCAAGAATTCGACCTGGTTCAGAATACTATCAACTGACAATTGAAGTTGCTAAGGAATTAGTGAAAAGAGGATTTAATGTTCTTACAGGTGGTGGACCGGGCATTATGGAAGCAGCCAATAGAGGTGCACAGGAGGGAGGAGGCAATTCTGTAGGTGTTGCAATAGAGCTTCCACATGAAGAATGCATAAATAATTATATAGACAAAGGTCGACTACAGAAGTTTAGACATTTTTTTGTTCGTAAGGTTATGTTTGTAAAATATGCTCATGGATTCATAGTAATGCCTGGGGGTTTCGGGACACTCGATGAGCTATTCGAGGCACTGACTCTGGTTCAAACTAAGAAAGCCAAAAAGTTCCCCATAATTCTCATGGGATCAAAATATTGGGAAGGTTTGATAAACTGGATAAAAACCAAAATGCTCGAAGAGGGTATGATCTCAAATGATGAGTTAGAAATCTTTCAAGTTACTGATGACCCAGCTGAAGCTGCTGATATTATTGCTAAATTCTATAAAGAACAAGTAATGGTAACAAATTTCTAAAGGTTACTCAGAAATATTCAAACTCACAAACAATTCAGTATTAAAAATTGGAATTTACTCGTAAAAAAGCACATTATTGCCGTCTTTTAAAGTAAGCCTTGACTATTCGTATAAGGTTATGTATATTTTATATAAGTAAAGCTTGTAAATAGCCCGAAAGTTACGGGCTATTTTTTTTAGATTGGTATAAAAATGAGCGATTTAATTAAGGAAATAGAAGCACTCGCTGCACCATATATTGACGAAATTAATGGATTCATCGTTGATTCGCAGATATTAGAGAGTAAAAAAGGGAAAATAATAACTCTTTTTATAGATACAGATACGGGTATTACGGTTGATCAGTGTGCAGAAGTAAGCAGAAAACTCATGAGCGCAATGGAACAGATTAACCTGATAAAAGAGCAATACATATTGCAGATATCTTCACCAGGTTTAGATAGACCATTGAAGTTAATAAGACAATACAGGAAAAACATTGGCCGGATGTTTCATGTTCGTTTTAATGATAATGGTGAAATAAGGGAAATAAGTGCTAAACTTATATCGGTTGAGAATGATATATTAAAGTTCGTAGCACAGGAGAAAATATATAATATAAAATTTGACTCGGTAATAGAATCAATTGAAGAATTACCCTGGTAATTTTAGTAAATTATTAATCGATGGAGCATAAAGCATATGAATCAAGAGATTGTTGAATCATTCGCACAAATGGCACGTGAGCGGGGAATTGATAAGGATATTCTTGTAGGAATAATAGAAGACGTTTTTGGGTTAATGGTAAAGAAGCGCTTCGGCCCAAATGCTAGGTACGACATTGTTGTAAATATGGACAAAGGTGATATTGAAATATATCTTGAAAAGGATGTTGTTCAAGAAGTAAAAGATCCAGTCACAGAAATTTCTGTAACTGAAGCAAAGAAAAAATCAGGTTACGAATTAAGTGTGGGTGAAGAATATGTTGAAATAGTTCCATTAGAATCCTTCGGGAGAAGGTTGATAATAAACGCCAAGCAAAATTTGAATCAGCGCATCAAAGAGATAGAGCGCGATGCGGTTTACAACGAGTACATTAATTCAATAGGTGAAATAATAGTTGGCGAAATATATCAAATCCGCAAAGGCAAGGGTGATATACTGGTAATGCACAATAAGAATGAACTTATATTACCAAAGAGCGAGCAAATAGCAAAGGAGCGATATAAAAAAGGAGACACAATTAGAGCCATTATAAAAGAGGTTAAGAAAACCCCTGGTAACCCAACGATCATAATATCAAGAACCGACCCACTTTTTCTCTTACGCCTATTCGAACTTGAAATTCCCGAAGTATATGATGGTATAATAGAGGTAAAAAGAATAGCGCGTGAACCCGGCGAAAGGGCAAAAGTCGCAGTCTTCTCCCATGATGAGAGGATTGACGCTGTTGGAGCCTGTGTAGGAATGAAAGGTGTACGAATACATTCAATAGTTAGGGAGTTAAACAACGAGAATATTGATGTAATAAATTACTCAGATGATCCTGAGGTTTTTATTACCAGAGCCCTTGCGCCTGCAAAACTGAAGCAAGTTTCTGTAGATAACGAAAACAAGGTCGCAACGATAATCGTACCAAAAGATCAGGTTTCTTTGGCAATTGGTAAAGGCGGACAGAATGTTCGACTAGCATCAAAATTAACTGGATATGAGCTAATTGTTCAGAAAGAAGGAGGCGAGGAAGAAGAAGAATATGATATGGATTTGTCAGAATTCAGAGAAGAACTTGGGGATGTTTTGTATCATAAATTCTTTGATGAAAACTTTCAGACTGTACGTGAAGTCCTTCAGACTCCAAAAGAGGAGTTAGTCAATATTTTAGGAATTGAAGTGGAAAAAGTAGACGAAATAATAAATATGTTAAGGAAAGGATTGGAAGAAGCGGAGATCGAAAACGAGGAAGAAGCAAATGAATACTTGAAGGAAGTGAAAAAATCAAAAGAAGAAGTCAGTGGACAAAATTAGAAATGCATGAAAATCAACAGAGCACAATATGAATGCAGCTGATAAAAAAGAAAAAAGAATAAAAGTTTTTAATCTGTCTAAGGAATTAAATATATCCAGTGAGACAATTATAGAATTTCTCAAGAAAAAAGGATATGATGTAAAGTCCCACATGTCTATTGTCACTGATGAAATGTTATCTCTCGTAATGGGTCATTTTAAGAAAGAAAAAGAGATAGCAGAAAGACATCAGCGAAAAATCCAGGAATTTCGATCGACTAAGAAAAAAACCGCTCAAGAAAAAGCTGAGAAACCAGCAAAAGCCGATAAAAAACAAATCGAAACTGTTCAAGAAGAAGCAAAAGTTGTAATAGAAGAGGCAAGCAGTGATATTCAGGCAAAGGAAACTGAAGAACAACAAGTTGTTGAGTTGGCTCCACCTCAGGATCAGACTTTTATTTCTGAAAAATCTGCAGAAGAACAGATAACTACGCAAGAGCAAGCTGTGCAACAAGAGGAACTTACTGAAACAAAGGAAAAAGAGGAAACAACACAAGAAATATCTGTTCAAGAAGAGAAAGCAGAGCAAACAAAAACACCGTTAGAAACTGTTTTATCAAGACCTCAACGCGGTCTAACTATTAAGGGAAAAATTGACTTAACACAGGCTCTGAAGGAAGAAAAAGAAGAATTAAAAGAAAAGAAAAAGAAAAAGAAGAAAAAACTACGTGAAGAGATTAAGAAGCAAAAGGCACCGGGCATCGACATTGAAGATGAAGAAGAGATAAAAACAAGAAAACGTAAAAAAATTCGCAAAGCAGAAGTTGATATGGAAGAAGTAGAAAGAGCAATTAGAGAAACGCTGTCTGACGAAGGAGATGATATTTCTGTTTCACGTGCAGCAATAAGAAGAAAGAAAAAGGAAAAAAGGCAAGAAGAGGAACAAAAAAGATTAGAACAACTTGAACAGGAAAAAAAGATTGTTAGGGTTACGGAATTTGTTACGGTTGGAGAACTAGCAAATCTCATGCGCGTTACTGCAGCAGAAGTAATCCAAAAGGTTATGAGTTTGGGTATAATGGCATCCATTAATCAAAGGCTCGATAAAGATACCATAACTTTGGTGGCTGATGAATTTGGATTTCAGGTAGAATTCGAGGATGAATTTACAGCAGATATACTTACAGATTCTCCAGACCCTGAAGATTCCCTGCTACCGCGCCCACCAGTTGTAACAGTTATGGGCCATGTTGATCATGGTAAAACATCCCTACTTGATTATATTAGAAATACAAATGTTGTTGCTGGTGAAGCAGGCGGAATCACCCAACATATTGGAGCATACGAAGTCACTTTAAAGGACGGAAAACAGATAACATTTTTAGATACCCCGGGGCACGAAGCTTTTACTGCTATGCGAGCTCGTGGCGCTCAAATGACAGATATTGTTGTGCTTGTTGTTGCTGCTGATGAAAATGTTATGCCTCAAACACTTGAAGCAATTAGTCACGCACAAGCTGCTGGTGTTCCAATAATAGTCGCAATCAATAAAATTGACAAACCTGAGGCAAATCCTGATAGGATAAAACAACAGTTAGCTGAACATGGTTTATTAATCGAAGAATATGGGGGAAAAAGTCAGGTCGTTGAAATTTCTGCAAAGAAAGGTATAAATATCGACTTATTGCTTGAAAAAGTATTACTCGAAGCTGAATTACTTAATCTCAAGGCAAATCCGAATCGGAAAGCACGTGGGAGAATAATAGAGGCAGAGCTTGATAAGGGCAGAGGAATTGTGGCAACGGTTTTGATACAAAAGGGAACGTTAAGAATTGGCGATCCTTTTGTTTGCGGAATTTGGAGCGGAAAAGTAAGAGCTATGTTCAATGAAAGAGGTCAACGGTTAGAAATTGCAAAACCATCCCAGCCGGTTCAAGTCATTGGTTTTGATGGAATCCCCCAGGCAGGTGACGAATTTGTTGTTCTGGAAGATGAAAAGCAAGCACGTGATGTAAGTATGAAGCGCCAACAGTTAAAACGCGAGCAAGATTTTAGACAGCGTCATCGTNTAACCCTTGATGACTTATCTAGAGATATAAANGAGGGTAAGGTAAGAGACCTTCCAATAATAGTTAAAGCAGATGTTGATGGATCCGCAGAAGCCTTATCGGACGCATTAATGAAGTTATCGACGGAAGAAGTAAAAGTGAAAGTAATATATAAAGGAGTCGGAGAAATATCAGAATCTGATGTTTTGCTTGCAATGGCATCCGACGCAGTTATAGTAGGCTTTCATGTCCGTCCAAATATGAAAGCAAGACAGCTAGCACAAAAAGAAAACGTCGATATAAGAAATTACAATATCATTTATGATGCAATAGATGATGTTCGCAAAGCCCTAGAAGGGTTACTCAGACCTACAGTAAGTGAGGAAGTATTGGCAACCTTGGAGGTCAGGGAAGTTTTCAAAATATCAAAAATTGGGACCATTGCAGGATGCTATGTTCGTGAAGGCAAAATTGCAAGAAATAATAAGGTTAGACTTATACGTAATGGCATTGAAATTTATGATGGAACAATTTCATCTTTGAAAAGATTCAAAGACGATGTGAAAGAGGTGGAAGAAGGATTCGAATGTGGAATTGGTCTTGATGATTTTAACGATATTAAGATTGGTGATGTAATAGAAGCGTATAGACTAGTGGAAATAAAACGTAAATTAGAATAGGTGTTTACAATGAGTGTTAGAATGGAAAAAGTGGGCTCTCTTATAAAGGAGCAATTAAGCAAAATATTCCAGAAAAATTTTAGCATGTCCGAATACGGATTCATAACAATAACGGATGTTTTAATGACTCCTGATTTAAAAATAGCAAAAGTGTATATAAGTGTTTATGGGGATAAAAATAAAAAAAGAAAAAGTTTTGACATGATCGAAGCTCAAAAGCCAATGATTCGTTCTATGCTCGGTCATTCAATCAGATTGAAATTTACACCAGAGCTCATTTTCTATCTAGATGAGACTATAGACAAAGTGATGAGACTTGAAAAATTGTTTAGGAAAATTCATGAAGAAAAAGGAAACAACGATGACTCTGCAGAATTATGATAACAAGAAATAACTTTAAACTCGATTTACAAGACGAAGGAGAAATTCTATTAATTGATAAGCCGATAGATTGGACATCTTTTGACGTTGTTAGGAAAATTAAATCTATTTTTAACATAAAAAAAGCCGGGCATGCAGGTTCAATCGATCCAAAGGCAACTGGATTACTCATAGTATGCACAGGTAAGAAAACTAAAGAATTACGTAATTTTATGGAACTGGATAAAGAGTATATTGGAAAATTTCAACTGGGAATTACGACACCCAGTTACGATACTGAAACTGAAATTGTTGAAAAAAGAGATACATCAAACATTGAAGAGACTAAAGTTAAAGAGCTCGCAAAATCTTTTATTGGCAAAAGAAAACAGTTTCCACCAATATATTCAGCTATTAAATACAAAGGCAAGCCACTTTATAAATATGCCCGTAAAGGAAGAAAAATAGAAGTTGAACCACGCGATATCAGAATTAATGAATTCGAGATAACAAACTTTGATAATCCTTATGTGGATTTTCGCATATCCTGTTCAAAAGGAACATATATAAGAGCACTGGTGAATGAGTTTGGAAATATTTTGGGTTGTGGAGCTACACTTTTAAGCTTAAGAAGAGTTCGAATAGGTAACTATTTCGTTGATGATGCAATATCCATTAACGAATTAATGGAGTCTAAACAAACAGAATAAGAAAAATAGATTGTCATGGTGGTAATTAGATCTGTTAATGAATTAAAATATAACAGAAATACAGTATTGACTGTAGGCACATTTGACGGTTTACATCTGGGGCATCAAAAAATAATTAACTATCTGGTAGAAAATGCCCGTAGTTTGGACTGCAGAAGCCTGGTCATTACATTTGAACCCCACCCCAAAAAAATTCTTAATGATCCAGAAACCTTAAATATCCTTTCAACTACTGATGAAAAGAAAGAATATTGCGAAAAGTACGGAATTGACTATTTTCTTGTACTTGAGTTTAATAAGGAATTTTCTCTAATTAATTTCCGTGATTTTTACGTAAATTATATAATAAAACCTATAGGTTTAAAGCTTGTCATTGAAGGATACAATCACCATTGGGGAAAGAATAGGGAAGGCAACCCGAAAACTTTAGAAGATTTAGGTAAAGAATTCGACTTCAAAGTTATATGCATACCTCCTGTGACTTATGAAGGTGAAATTGTCAGTAGTTCATTAATACGTAAGGAATTGATCGACGGCAATGTTGAAAAAGTGGAAAAATTATTAAACAGACCATATTCATTAGCTGGCAAAGTTGTAAAAGGAGATACTCGAGGCAAGGTTTTAGGCTATCCAACTGCCAATATAGAGCCCGACAGTGACGAAAAACTAATACCCAAAAATGGCTCTTACTTCGTTAAAGTATTGATACATGGACAAGTATTATTCGGAATGGCAAATGTAGGGATCAGACCAACTTTTGACAAAAACGGAAAACGTAGCATAGAGGTAAACATACTGGACTTTTCAAAGGACATTTATGGTAGTCACATCAGAATCGAGTTTTTGAAAAGGCTGAGAGACGAGTTAAAATTTGAATCTGCGCAAAAATTAGTTGAACAAATTGAGCGAGATAAACAACTAAGTGAAAAGTTAAAATTTGAGTATTTAAAAAAATCAGAATATATTCACAAATAATAATTCAACAAATGAGGTGCTAAAATGGGAATTACATTAGAACAAAAAAAGGAGCTGATAAAAAAATACGGAAAACACCCAAATGACACGGGAAATCCAGAGGTTCAAATAGCTTTGTTAACTCTAGCTATTAATAACCTTTCAAACCATCTGGAAACAGCAAAAAAGGATAACCATTCAAGGCTTGGATTGATAAAAATGGTTGGCAGAAGGAAAAGGCTTCTAAACTATTTAATGAAAAAGGACATAAACCGATATAGAAAAATAATCGAAGAGCTTGATATAAGAAAATGAATCCATTTTCCTTTTTAAGTGGAGAAAGCAGTTAAATATGATAATTAAAAAAGAATTGCAATTAAATGGAAAGACTTTTTCTTTCGAAACAGGAAAATATGCCAAGCAAGCTGATGGCGCTGTTATGGTCCGTTATGCCGATACAATGGTGCTGGCTACCGTAGTTGCAGAAAGCGAACCTAAATTTGATCAAAACTTTCTACCTTTGCAGGTAGATTACAGAGAAAAAACTGCAGCAGCAGGAAAGATACCCGGAGGATTCTTTAAGCGAGAAGGCAGGCCTTCTGAAAAAGAAGTATTAGCATCAAGACTTATCGACAGACCATTACGGCCACTATTCCCAAAATATTACCGAAATGAAGTCCAGATTCTTGCTACGGTATATTCATCAGACATGGAACATGATGGAGATGTATTAGGAGCTTGTGCAGCTTCTGCTGCTCTGATGATATCTGACATTCCTTTCGACGGGCCAATCGCAGAAGTCAGAGTAGGTTTTGTTGATGGCAATTTTATTATAAATCCAACATTTTCCGAATTAGAAAAAAGTCTAATGGATATAACTGTTGCAGGAACTTTAGATTCAATTGTTATGGTTGAGGGAGAGGCTGCTGAGATCTCCGAGAAACAATTGATTGAGGCACTTCAGTATGGACATGAAGCTATAAAAAGAATATGTGAACTCCAATTGGAACTTGCTCGCGAAGTAGCAATTCAAAAAAAGGAATTACTCCATCCAGAAGGAATAGAAGAAATAATAAGCGACCTAAGAGGTGTTTCCGAAATAAAATTATACGAACTCAGTAAAATGATTCTCAACAAGCAACAGAGATCTCAAGCTATAAAGGAAATATATGAAGTGGCAAAAAATTCATTAATAGAAAAATATCCTGAAAAGGAATATTTAATTGAAGAAGCATTCCACGAGATAGAACGCAAAGTAATGCGTCAGACTTTAATAAAAGATGGTAAAAGACTTGATGGACGAAGCCCTGAGGATATAAGGCCAATAACTTGCGAGATAGGAATTTTACCGCGCACACATGGATCCGCGCTATTTACCCGAGGCGAGACACAAAGCCTGGCTACTGTTACACTCGGAACCAAGATGGACGAACAAATACTTGAAGGACTAATTCCAGAAACAACAAAACGTTTTATGCTTCACTATAATTTTCCACCTTTTTCAGTAGGAGAAGTTGGAAAGATTGGTGCAGCAAGCAGGCGAGAAATAGGACATGGACATCTTGCAGAACGAGCATTAAAGCGACTAATCCCTGACGAAAGTATTTTTCCTTACACGATACGTGTTGTTTCGGACATTCTTGAATCAAATGGTTCTTCCTCGATGGCAACCGTATGCTCAGGTTCACTTGCATTGTTTGATGCAGGTGTGCCAATGAAAAGTGCAGTAGCGGGTATAGCAATGGGTTTGGTAAAAGAAGAGGATCAAATAGTCATATTGAGTGATATACTTGGAGACGAAGACCATCTTGGTGATATGGATTTCAAAGTTGCAGGAACAAGAAATGGGATAACTGCTTTTCAAATGGATATAAAGATTAAAGGAATAACCTTCGAAATCATCGAAAGGGCACTCAGGCAAGCTAAAGAGGGAAGAGCAAAAATTCTTGATATTATGTCAAAGACAATACCGGAGCCGAATAAAAACATTTCTCCTTATGCACCACGGCTTAAAGCAATAAAGATTCCAGTTGAAATGATAGGCACATTGATAGGCCCAGGTGGTAAGAATATTCGTCAAATAATTAAGGAAAGTGGTGCTGAAATAAACATCGAAGACGATGGTACTGTTACTGTAGCTGCAGTTCAACAAGAATCTGCGGATAAAGCCATCCAGCAAATTAGATCTCTCACGGAAGTACCAGAATTAAATAAGGTATACAAAGCAACTGTAAAGAGAATAACAGATTATGGTGCATTTGTTGAATTCTTGCCTGGAAAAGAAGGTTTAGTTCACATATCTCAATTAGATGTAAAGAGAGTAAACAAGATAGAAGATGTATTAAAAGTTGGTGACACTATAGAAGTCAAGCTAGTCCATATAGATGAAGATGGACGAATGAGTTTGAGCAGAAAGGCTCTTCTTGCTGGAGGTGAACAAGCATCTGAAGAAATTCGAAAATCAAAAGAAAGAAAGAAGGACGATACATTCAAAAAATCAACTAAAGGCTCTAAATCCAGGTACTGATTTACTTTCTAAGAAAACATGAACTTAAAAATAGAAACAATTAATAGATTACAGGGGGTTAAGGAAATACCTGGTGACAAATCTATTTCACACCGTTCGCTAATGATAGGAGCTATTGCCAATGGGTTGACCGAGATAGAAAATTGTTCTACCGCGGCCGATCCAATGAGCACATTAAAGTGCATTGAACAGCTTGGAATTAGCGTTGAAAATAAAAGTGGGAAGTTGCAAATAAATGGCAAAGGTCGATTTGGACTAAAAAAATCCTTGTCTCCATTAGATGCAGGTAATTCAGGAACCACAATAAGATTACTTTCTGGAATTCTGGTTGGGCAAAGCTTTCCTTCAATAATAACAGGTGACTTCTCATTAGTTAAACGTCCTATGAAAAGAATTATCGATCCGCTAAGATTGATGGGGGCAAATATTAGAGGAAGCGATAAAGATACAGCACCGATAATTATAGAACCCGTTAATAAATTGAAAGCGATTTCATATGAATTGCCGGTTCCAAGCGCTCAAGTAAAATCCTGCATAATATTTGCAGGGTTGTATGCAGAAGGAACAACAACAGTAATAGAAAGAATCCGAACACGCGATCATACAGAACGAATGCTGGGACTTGATACCCATGAATCCAACGGCTTTTATTCAGTTTCAGTTAGTCCCGACCATAAAATTGAAGGGAAAAAATTTTTCGTTCCCGGTGATATATCTGCCGCTGCTTTTCTAATGGCTGCTGGATTGTTGGTTAAAAAATCAAAAATCATAATTAAAAATGTGGGCTTAAATCCAACACGTAAGAAAATATTAGATATTTTTATAAGTATGGGTGGCAAAATTGAAATAGAAAACGAAAAGATGATCGAAGGGGAACCGATTGCTGATTTGGTTGTTCAAAATTCTGAACTTCATTCTAACATAGAGTTAAGAAAAGCTGACGTTGTTGATTTAATAGATGAAATACCAATTCTTGCTGTAACATGTATGTTTGCCGATGGAAAACTTACTGTAAGAGATGCCAAAGAATTAAGAACAAAGGAGACAGACAGAATATCAGCTATTGTAAACAATCTGAGACTACTAGGATGCGAAGTGGAAGAGTATGAGGACGGCTTTGCTTTTGAGAGTAAGAAGAACTATAAGCCAAATATTTTACCAAGCTACGGTGACCATAGAATTGCCATGGCTTTTGGAATTGCCGGCTTACTCATAGAAGGTGTGATTTTAGAAAATGCAGATTGTGTAGATATTTCCTTTCCAAATTTCTGGAATATTTTGCTGGGGAAATAAAAATCACGATCAAAGATAAAGTGGCTTACTACTCTACATCAATAACTTGATGCATAAATTTATCTATTACTACTTCATTCATTAACCATTGAATAAATTCTAATCCATATTTGTTCAAATAGTAAATAATATTGAGCTGTCTTTCCTGCAAACTCGAATTAGGATGAATATGGATCGACACTTTGTCTAGCTGCCGCAATGAAATTTCATGCTGTCGCTTTCTAGCTTCAATAGTTTTTTGCTTCAAAGAATTTATTGCCTTATTTACTTTACCCACAGCATTTTCTAATGAATAAATCAATGTGTGATCTATTGCCTCTAAGTTATTCCGTAAATTCATAAGTTCTGCGTCAACTTTCTTTATAATTTCGGAATAGACAGCATCAATATTGAAATCTTCCGTATTACTCACAACCTTACTTTTGATTATTTCAACATCAGAGAGAAAATCATACACATTAAGATTAAACTTGTCTATGATTTTTCTTATGTACTCTTCGACAAGCGTTACACTAGCTCTAGGATAGATTATTGGTTCAGGAACATCAAAATAATCATAAACAGGCTTTAATTGGGCGAAATATGCGACTTCAGTTGGTCCCGCTACATAAGCTATTGTAGGAAATAGAAAGTCCTGACATATAGGACGCAAAATAACATTCGGGCTAAATACATCAGGATTTTCATGAAGTTTGTTCATTAACTCATTATATGAGAACGTGTTTCTGGTTCCTTTTAAAGTGAATTCATTCAGTTGAGGCTCTATTGCGTATCTTGCACCATTCAGGAACATGAATAAATTAATTGCTCGAGGTTTAATCTGTGCATGGTAATTTCTTTCTAAAATATCGCTTTGCGAAATTACCAGTTGACAGGTATGGGAAACGGACGAAATTTCTTTTTCAAAAATAGGAGACATTAATTTCTTACATTCAGGATCATGAGGATCAAAGAAAATCAGACCTTTGTTTTCAAACAAGTTGTTTAAAAGTAATACAAAGGCATCTCTAAATTTCATGTTTGTTTTGTAAGATGATGCGAATAGATCCATTATCTTATTAGTAAATTCGGTCTGCACTAAATTCTGACCAAGTTGTTCAAATATTTCTTTCATTTGTTCATCTATGTTAATTTCGCCCACAGGCATGCGATTTCCTTCTGTGGGTTTCAAGGACAAGTTATATCTTATTGTGAAAAGGCTATTTGATTTGTCAATAACCTTTATATAACTTACTTCGTTAAAATCATGATCCTCGCTTTCCAACCAAAAGATTGGTACAAAATTGCACTCGGGATATTTGTAATTTAAATTATCAACTAATTTCAACAAAGTAATAATTTTATAAATTGTATAAAGTGGGCCACCAAATATGCCTAATTGTTGACCAGTAATGACAGCGAGTGTATTATCATTTATTAAATGATCTATATTCGCAAGTGTTTTTACTCCGCATTGAAAGTTTCTATTTTGATTCATCAGAATTTTAACAAGAGTGGTTCTATTTATATTTCTATTTGCCACAATTTCAATTTTTTTTCGCCATTCCTTTTTATCTTTAAAGTTCGCCGAATAAAAATCCTTAACTTTTTCGTAATTTTCGACGTAATCTATAAAAAGTTGTGTGATTCCGACATCATTGGAATAAAGTTCGCTGTAAGAAATCCATTTCATGCCTTATCCATGTTTCTCATTTTTAATATTCTGTTAATTTCTTAACAAGCCGGGTGGTTTGAAGATACGGTTATAGTTTTTAAAAATATATAGAACATTAATGTGATAATCAATTTTATAAAAACGTGAAGTTGTATATAAAAAAGTGGGGGGGGATTGAAAAAAAGAAGGGTTTACCCTAAGATAGAAGAAAAAGATAAAATAAGAAAACTATCAAAGGAGGTAAACCCTTATGGAAACAATAGACAAGATAAATTTACAGAAGTACCAGGAAGAAATCAACAGGTATGAGAGAGAGCTGGGGGAGCGACACAGAGAGAGTCAGAGGAAAGAATTAAGAGAATTTTTTGAGGAAATGGATAGAGAAGCATCAAAGGAGTTATTGAAGTTTGGGGGATATAGGAAAAAATGGCTGATCTTATTGTAAAAAAACGCATGAAGAGACAAGGTATGCGTTGGACTAAGGAAGATGCAAACAACATTTTAGCCTTGCGTGCAAAATTCTTTAATAAACACTCTCTTAGAGTAAATCCCATAGCCCAATTAATTTGATACAACCGCATAAGGATACTTTAAGGTCGATTCGTGAAACGTTTTTTAATTATTCCACCTTCTCTACGTTTATTGTATCTGTTGTACCTTTAGCTAAAAGTGGTAAACCAGCCGTAAATACTACAAAATCTCCTTTCTCCATGTAACCATCCTTTTTTAATATTTCCATGGCTCTTCTGAAAGCTTTATCTTTATCTTGTACAAGATCTTTAATTACAATTCCACGAACACCCCATACAAGTCCCAGCCGGCGTACTACACTAGAATCTCCTGTAATAGCAACAATCCTGGCAGACGGTCTATATTTACTCAAACGAATTGCAGTAGCACCAGAATGCGTTATTGGTATAATTGCCTTTGCATCCACTTTTTTTGCCAATATGCATGCTGAATACGCAACCGCATCAAAAACGTTTTCCTCTTTTCTATTTAGATTATTTAAAAACTCGGTTTCGTGGTACTTTGTAATAAGATTTTCGAACAATTGAGTCTCTGCACGTCTTACAATCGTATCCATGGTCTGCACAGCTTCTACTGGATACTTACCCACTGATGTTTCTGCACTTAGCATTACTGCATCTGCACCATCCAGTACTGCATTAGCCACGTCGCTTGCTTCAGCACGAGTTGGTCGCGGGTTATTTATCATTGATTCAAGCATCTGTGTGGCAATTATAACCGGCACTCCTGCATCATTACATTTTTTTACAATCATTTTCTGCAAAATAGGAACCTCTTCAGGCATCATCTCGACCCCCAGATCTCCTCTGGCAACCATAACTGCATCCGAAACGCTTATTATTGAATCGATAGACTCAATAGCTTCTTTCATTTCAATCTTTGCAATAATAGGAATTTTAACATCATTGTATTGCTTAATAACTGAACGCAATTGTTTAACATCTTCAGCTGATCTTACAAAAGAAAGAGCTATATAATCCACTCCATTAGCAATTCCAAATTTCACGTCTTCAATATCTTTGTTTGTAAGAGATGGTGTACTTAACTTGACACCCGGTAAATTCATTCCTTTGTTACTCTTAAGTATACCTCCGTTTAATACCAGACACTCTACCTCTTTTTCTGATTTATTCAATACCTCAACAGAAAACTTACCATCATCTATAAGAATAATATCCCCAACATTCACGTCATTCACCAAGCCTTTATAATTCGTGGATATATATCGACCATCTCCTTCAATTTCTTCAGTAGTAAAAACGATATGATCACCTGATTTGATTTCCACATATCCATTTTTGACTTTTCCCGTTCTAATTTTAGGACCACATAAATCCTGAATTATGCATATCTCCTCTTTCAGCTTCTCACTCACCTTTCTAACATTTTTGATGATCTCGAGTTGTTCTTCATGACTCCCATGCGAGAAGTTCAATCTTACAACATCCATTCCAGCATTAACTAACTTTTCAATAATATCCTGTCTGGACGTAGCCGGCCCTAACGTACATATTATTTTTGTCCTCGTGAAGGAATTTTTATTTATCATAATTATGCTCCTCTCAGCTCTTCCATAATCTTAACAATTTTTGGTAATATTTCGCCAGCCTTGCCAAGTAAAATTTCGTCGACCATATCAGAAATCTCTGTTGTTTCAATATTAATCTCTACCACATAAGCACCATGACGTTTAGCGGTCAATGGCAAGCCTGCTGCTGGAAATACCACAGCAGAAGTGCCTATTGAAAAAAATAATTCACTCCGACATGCAGATTCGGTTGCCTTTTTAAAGGCATGTTCTGGTAATGGCTCACCAAACCAAACAACATCTGGCCTTACCAGACCATTGCAGAATGGACAGCGTTTAACTTCGCTATTGCTTTCAGTAATTTCCACATCATTAACGAACTTACCACATTTAATACAATAACTGCGTTCTATGTTACCATGAAGCTCCAGCACATTTTTGCTTCCTGCCCGATTATGCAAATTATCTATATTTTGTGTAACAAGTGTAAAATCCTTTACCAGAGTTTCCATTCTTACAAGAGCATAATGGGCAGGGTTTGGTTTCACTTCGTGCATTATTTTTTTCCTGTAATTGTACCATTCCCATACGCGTTCTGGATTTTGCAAGAAAGCGTTAAAGTTTGCGAGCTCTTCAGGTTTAAGTTTAGACCATAAGCCGTCCACGCCGCGGAAAGTTGAAACTCCACTTTCGGCTGAAATACCAGCCCCGGTTAACACACATATTGAATTTGCCTCTTTAAGCAAATATTTTAATTTTTCAGATATTTTCATTTTTCTGGTTCCAATATCAATAGCTCATCACAGCTAGATTCTATTGCCGATTCATCCATTGTTCTAAGCTTATACCCCCCGTTCAGCCACATTATAATCTGGTCATTATAATGTTTCGAAAAAGGTTGCCCACTTTGTCCAGGGGGCATAACAGTTCGCGTATCATTAATATTAGCTAAATTAAATATCTGTCTCATAGAAGGACCAACCGTACACTCGAATGAATGGGCAATAAAAAAATGTCCAACATTTATGGTAGCATGAGAGCCTCCAACTGAATATGGTCCCAAATTGAAAACTGGCGCAAGCAATTTATTGTTGCCGAATATATGTCTAAAAGTAATTTTATGCAATTTTCCCCACTGCCATTCCTTCAATTCCCCACCCAATTCGTTTTTTAGATATTGCAATGCGTCCGTTACACTTTTCCTTATCATATCATCTCTCGTCTCACGCACATNTGTTTTTGGATTATCAAACCAATATGATTCTGGATTTTTTAGTAGATTAGATAAAGCTGTTAAGGGCAAACACGCTAATGTATCATACAATCCATAAAGTCTATCTCCCATTTTATCATGAAAGATATTATAGATAAGTTTAACAATAATCGTCTGGAACAAAGTAGTGCTTACATCTTCTTCCCTCATTTCATAATTCCAGTTCTTAAAATATTTTATCATGGTATTTACATTTTCATCATTTATAGAAATGCTATCGTATGCATGAATGATATACGGTACAACCTCGCGCGCTTGCAAAGATATTAAATCTAACTGCAGTCTTTGCATGTCCTCCATGCCAAACTTATCCTGTTCACTTAAAACTTCATTTATACGAATTGATCTCCATGGTGATTCCCAATGATGAGAAACATGATATGGATATGAGTCATCCACTATCTTATTATTCGCGGTAGATATGAAACCTTGATCTGGATTTTTAATATTAGGTAATTTTTCAAAAGGCACATACCCTTGCCATTCAAATTGGTCTGTCCAACCAGGAAATGGTAATGTAGGTCCTTTGCTTGCTCTTATAGGCAATTTGCCTGCCATACGGTAACCTATATTGCCTTCATTATCAGCGTAAACAAAGTTCTGGGCAGGTGTTGAAAAATATTTTAGGGCATTTTCAAATTCTTTCCAATTCGATGCTTTGTTTATTTTATAAAAAGCAGTTGGCTCATCTGACAATTCTAAACCCACCCATTTTAACGACACAAGCCAGGGAATATTTTGCGCCGTTGGTTCAATCCTATTGATTATTGGACCACGATGAGTTTTGTATATTGTAATTACCACTGGCAGAGAGCCTTTCACTAAGATCGTATCTTCAAACTCAGTAATTGGTAACCATTTACCATTATATTTATAACAGGTGGGATGTAATAACGAATCCACTTCCTCAAGGTAAAAATCTGCATCGTCAAGCATTGCATTTGTAACGCCCCATGCAATGTTCTGATTTCTTCCCAGCACAACAAAAGGAACACCCGGAATCGACATTCCCGCTACATTCAGTCCCGGCGACATAATATGAAGCTCATACCACCTACCTGGAACCATCAGAGTTAAATGCGGATCATTAGCGAGGATAGGTTTGCCTGTAACAGATTTTTTGCCTGATACCACCCATGCATTGCTACCCGAACCAATTGGGCTGAACCCAAAAAGAGTGTGATACTTTGTTTCTATTTCAAAAAGGGGGCGCAGACCTTCAGCAAAATTCCTGCCCTTTAATTCTTTCGGTATTATAGTAGGTGCATCGTCAGGCCAATTGGGGAATATCTCTTTCGCTGTTTCTTCTCCAAACCGCTGAACCAGTTCTGCAAGCAACATATCTACCCAACGAGCATAATTTAGTTCCCACGACATCAATCGACTCACCATTATTGAATGTTCCACTTTCCAAGGTTCTGGCTCAAAATTTAACATATCAAATTCCACAGGATACTTGCCTTTATGGGTCTTAATAAATTCATTTACTCCATCTGCATAAGCCTGCAAAGCCTTTATCGTATTTGTATCTATTCTTGCCGAAGCCATTTCCGCATATCTATAAATGCCCAACGTCCTGAACATTTTATCTATACTTAAAGTTTTATCACCTAAGATTTCCGACAGTCGTCCCATCCCAACCCTGCGTGTTAAATCCATCTGCCACAACCTGTCTTGAGCCTGAACAAAACCCACCGCAAAAAATGCGTCGTAATCCGTTTGCGCAATAATATGAGGCACACCGTATTGATCTCGATACACTTTAACCTTTTTGGATAAGCCCTTTAAGCTGATCGTTCCCGAAGTCTCTGGAAATGAGCGAGTTATGAGATAATATGAAATAATTAAAATCGTGATAAACAGAATGAAAATCATAAGTAGAACAACAGTTATCCGTTTATACTTTCCCATTGTTTTGCCCTGTAATCGATTTATATAAAAAATCCGTCATACCAAAAATATATGACGGATTAATGTAAGCAAAGTTGAAAAAGGTTTCAACTACGGTTAGAATTTCTGTGAAAATGTTATATTGATGGTAGTTGTAGAGACTTTCTCGTCCGTTTTAGAGCCAGGTACGTTGCCCAAGTAATAGTTTACCCTGTAGGTCTTGAAACTGCCCATCGCATATGAGAAATTTATGGAACTTCCCTCATCCGAATATCCTATACCGAATGTATAATTCCATTGGTCAAAGTCAGACGGATCTCCTTTCCACGGAGATGGTTTCCATTCAAATCCTCCACGGAGATTAATACCCCACTTCCATAATGTCAGCTCCGCACCACCACGAAATGTCCAGGTATCTCTCATCCAGGCCTTTATATTTCTGTTTTCTCGCAGGAGCTCCATGTTATCAGTATCGAATCTCATCTGTGTCCAGTCCACATATTCAGCATCACCGGCAAGCATGAGCCAGTCTTTTGGACGAAAAGAGATTCCACCGCTTAAAACGTATGGTGTAATTACGTTATATTTTGTCCTCCCCTCATACAATACAGAATAAGAATCGCCGTTATCAAAAAAGCTCCTTCCTTCATCCGTAAAAACTTCTGAAACCTCATAATAAGTTGGTATTCGTACTGAAAAGCCCACTCTCAACCTATCCTCTTTACGAACCATCAAACCGAGCAAAACATTGAAACCACTGATATCTCCATTGATAGTACTTGTATAAGTCCAATAATCCAAATCATCTGGGGTGGAATTATGGACATTTCTTGAATCCACTTCAGAAAATTCACGATCGTAGGAATAAGTACCCGTTATGTAGTTTAAAGTAACTCCCAGAGACATATTGGGCGCAATATCAATACCACCGCCAAACGACCAGCTATTCAAACCTCCACTTTCTCTCACCCTAACCACTTGATTTACATCACCTCTTAGTATTGTGTAAAGATAGTCGTTTGATGTATCCGCGAGAAAAATCTGGAAAGGTATATTATTATTCAATAAATCATTGGCATCTTCAAGTGATAAATTCAGTAAGTCATAAGAATTTCTTACTCCACCTGCATAGGAAAAGGGATAAAAAGACTGAACAATAGAATTATTCGAGTTGTACCCTTCAAAGGTAGCAACTGAGGCATATCTTGCTATGCGACCGAAACCAAAAGCAAATGTGAGTCCACCTCTAATTGTAGGTATTGGCCAGACAAAGCCAATGTTGTCCAAATTGGTAGCATTGATTTTGTCATCTGTAAGGGTACCTAGATATCTTACTTCGTTCCCATAACCATAATTAGATATGCCAATAGTCAACTCATAACTTTTCTGCGTGGAAAGTCCTGCAGGATTGCTGAAGAGAGCAAAATAATCATCCGCCAAACCAACACCAACATTTCCCATTGCTTGTGAGCGAGCTCCAATCCCTGAACTGAATTGCGACAATCTCAACACATCCTCTGCATATTGTGCGAACGCAGTTTGAATCATGATTATACTCGATATAAGAAAACAAACGAACCTGTTTATGAAATATCTATTGAACTTACATGTATGTTTCAATGTATTTGACTGTTTCATAGTTTTTGACTCCATTTTTAAAGACTCTACCTACTTCTACCACTGCTTCTAGTACTCCCCGAATTCCTTCCACCACCGTCACTGCCTGGTGCAGGTGAACTGGGTGGAGGAGTACTGGTTCTTTGCGGTGGCGTATAACTCGGCTCAGATGGTCTTTGTGATTCATCCGACCTTCGAGGCAACGCAGTTTGTGCCGGTGTTGATTCATCGTCAGAAGAACTTCTTCGTCCGCGAACACTACCACCTGTTCTTGTCCCTTCCCTGGAATTTGTCGAGCGACCACTATTTGCACCTGTTCCATCACCACGATGCACCCTATCTTGTGTTATTGTTGTTTTTGACCGCTCTGTACTCGAACCGTTACTTCCGCTATCTCTACTTACTGCAGTTGGCCTGGAAGGATCCAAATAGAAACTGCGGGCCCCCCTATCATTCTCAATCCTTGTTCCATCGCTTCCCGTACTAACTCTTAAGTCCCTGTAATCACGTGCAGATTCATAGCTAGATCGTGTATTGCCGCCTCGCCTATAACCGGAGGTCCTTGTAACATATGAATCAACCTTATAAACGTAATAACCCGGGTAATACGGGTAATATATGTAATAACCTGGATAATAATACGAGTAATAATAGTACGGATAATAAAATGGATCATACCACCAGCTCCAGTAGGTTGGATAAAACAACGGATCCCAGTACCACCATCCAGGGTAATAAAAATTAAACCCTAAATAGCATCGAGAGTGCCATCTGTCATAATCGTCATAATCATACTGGTATTGCCTTTCCGAATACTGCTTTTGCTCATTGCTTTCATACTCACCTATTTCCTCCTCATCCTCTGATATCGCCAGTTTGGTATAACATCCATTTAAAGCAAGCAGGGAAATAATTGCAAAAAAGGCAATTATTAAAAATTTAAAATTTTTCATTTTCGTTACTCCTTTTCTATATATTATTAAACGCATAAAAATAAATACAAGTTTCTTGCCAATCGCTCACCCATTAACATGCTTAAAATTACTTAATTGGGGCATTTTTTTGGAAACTAAACTCAAAGCACAACCAGGATTGTACACATTATGGGAATAAACGTATAAATTTTGCTACAGCCTTCCCTTTTAGTTAACACGCTTGCATACCAGTAATTTCTTCTTTCAAAATGAACCTGTATAATCTATCTGTAAAGTCCTGTTGCCAAAATGAATATCGTTCTGGTTTCGGGTAATGTTTTTAAGATTAACGCCCATCACCAGACCTTTACCCCATGACCATCTAAAGCCAAAGTTCAGGTATCCATTACCTTTGCCAGCAGCGTTGTTATTATCATCATTGAATGCAAAGTCGTATTCAAAAATTACCGAAATATCTTTCCCTAATGATTTTTCAACACCCAGGAAAACATTCAGGTCTTTGTCGCCATCTTTTGTTTCAAGTGTTTTATTAATACCGCAATGCAGGCTCAAATATCCTAGCAAGTCGTAATTCTTGCTCGCAACAAGAAAAAGGCCAGGAGACTTTATCGTGTATCGCTCGAGAGAATCTGCATCCATATATGGTTCCCTGCCTTGCGAGTCGAAACCTACCGCTATGGCTGGATTAATAGCACCTTCATCAAATATGCGAAGTTTAGCAAGCACTCCTGGCAATGGATTCATATGCACTACATCGTGACCTATTATATCAGTACCGCCATATGATATCCCAAAAGTGAATGGCTCAAATACTCCGACATATATCCCAAATAAAATTCCACCTCTCTGAAAAAAACTACCGGAAACTGCATAAGTTCCATGTTTAAGTAACCCTGCTGTGGGCTTATCCACAAGCATCATCAATTCAACACTTGCTTCCGACCCTGCATAGCTTTGTGAAAATAAATAACACGGTAGAAAGTATATCATAAACGCGAGAGAAATAATAAGCTTATTGATCTTCATAATATCCTCTCTAGCTTATATTGGATGTTCAAATTCCTATCCTTTGCAAAACAAGTACACCAAGGCTTAATTCATATCTTATTGAAAGTTAATAAATTTTTTTCCAAGTTGTTCCGTCTTTTTTATCTTCCAGAACAATTCCGAGTTTTTTAAGTTCATCCCTGATAAAGTCTGAAAACTGCCACAACTTTTGCTGGCGTGCTTCATTTCTAACCTTTATTAACAACTCAACTAAATCAGATTCTAACTTTAAATTTTCTTGCATTTCGGGTAATTGTTCTGGAATTATACCAAGAATTTTCCCGCCCAGTTCGGTAAATAATTTATCAATTTGCTTTAGTTCCTCTTTGATTAGCGTTTCTCCCGAATTAAGGGATGCGTTTACATCTTTACTAAGCTCAAAAAGGATAGCTACAGCCAGCGGTGTATTAAAATCATCATCCATTGCCTCAAGGAATCTACTTTTGTAGTTCTCTATATTCAGAACTGCTGGATTGCCAGAAGCCTGATCACTCATTTTTTCAATCCGCTCTCGCAGATTTCTCAAAGTATTTAACAAGCGTTCATAACCCGTTTTGGCAGCTTTCAGGGCTTCATCGGTGTAATCCAGAGTACTTCTGTAATGACTTTGCAATATAAAAAATCTAATTACCATTGGGTCATATTTTTCAAAAGCTTCCTTTAGGGTTATGAAATTTCCAAGTGATTTCGACATTTTTTTTCCATTTACCGTAACAAGATTATTATGAATCCAGTATTTTACGAATGGTTTACCCGTTCCTGCCTCGCTTTGCGCAATTTCACATTCATGGTGAGGGAATTGGTTATCAATACCTCCCCCATGTATATCAAAAGTTTCACCTAGATACTTCATTGACATCGCGGAGCATTCAATATGCCAGCCGGGGTAACCTTCGCCCCAAGGACTTTGCCATCTCATAATGTGTTCAGGTTCGGCTCTCTTCCACAGAGCAAAATCTGCTGGATGTTTCTTCTCGGTTCTAACTTCAACCCTTGTTCCTTCCATTGCATCCTCAAGAGATCTTCCCGAGAGCTTTCCATATCCAGAAAATTTGCGAACATCATAGTATACGGAACCATTAACTTCGTATGCAAATCCCTTTTCAATAAGCTTTTTAATCAATTCAATCTGTTCTATTATATGCCCCGATGCCCTCGGCGAAATATCCGGTCTCAAAATTCCCAATCTGTCCATATCTTCAAAATAACTTCTCGTAAATGATTCGGCTATTTGCATAGGATGAACACGAGCAAGTTTCGCTTGCTTCCCAACTTTATCTTCTCCTTCATCTGCGTCATCGGTTAAATGCCCAACGTCCGTTATATTTTGAACATATAGAACCTTGTAACCCAGATAACGAAAATATCGAACAATTACATCAAATGAGACATAACTTTTTGCGTGACCGAGATGAGAATGGCTATACACTGTGGGCCCACACACATAAATGCCAACAAATTTATCTCGTAAAGGTTTAAACTCTTCTTTCTGCTTGGTTAAAGTGTTATAAATTTTTAATCCCATAAGCCCCTATCTTTCAAATTTATTTCGATTTAACAAGCTCTCTTGCGCTCTTTAAACTAGCTTCTGTTATTTCCTCTCCGCTCAATAATCGGGCGACTTCTCGAATTCTTTCATCTTCATTTAGTTTACGGATTCTAGAAGTAGTGCGGTGACCAGATTCAATCTTCTCCACTAAAAAGTGATTATCAGCAAATCCTGCTATTTGAGGCAAATGCGTAATTGCTATTATCTGATGAAATTTAGAAAGTTCTTTTAAGCTCTTTCCTACTGCCTGTGCAATTCTACCACTTATTCCCACATCTATTTCGTCGAAAATCAGGATTGGTAACCTGTCTGCTTTTGCGAGTATCGATTTTAAAGCAAGCATAATACGAGAAATTTCGCCTCCGGATGCAACTTTTGCAAGTGGCTTTAAATCTTCACCTATATTAGTAGTAATATAGAATTCAACAAAATCTATTCCTTTTGGAGTTGCTTCGTATGAATTGTTCCCAAGCCTAATATATGTAATCCGCGAATCATCATCTTCTTTTACTTCCTTGTTCATTATATTAACATCAAATCGTGCATTTGGTATTCCCAGTTTTGCCAATTCCGAGCTAACCGCTTTGCTGAGCTCATCAACCAGTTCGCGCCTTTTTTCTGAAAGACGCTGAGCCCTTATGGCGCACTCCTGTCTTTCCAGCGAAATTTTCTTTTTTAAGGATTGTATTTCTTCATCAAAATTTTCTGCTATTCTAAGTTCCTCGCTTATTTTAGTTCTTAAATCAACGACAGCCTTTATTGATCCGCCGTATTTCTTTTTCAGTAATGCCAACTGGCCAAGCCTTTCCCTTATTCTTTCTAGTTTATCTGGATCGAATTCTATTTTTGAGTTATAGCTCTGGACAAATTTTGTTAATTCACCGACTATTGCTGCAGCAGTGGCACATTCATTTTTCGCTTCTTCAAATTTTTTATCTATCTGTGCCAAATCTTCAAGCTGGTTTCTTGCTTTCAGTAAAAGCTCGTATACAGACTCTTTCGAGGCTGATTCACTATCCTGTTGAAAGGAGCCACCGTATAATATTTGATAAATTTGAGACGTTGCTTCAAAAAGTTTTTCTGAGTTCTCCAGAATCCGTAATTCATTCTCTAGTTGCTCTTCTTCATCAGCAAGTGGATTAACTTCATCTATTTCTTTTAATTGAAAAGCATATAATTCTTGCTTTTCCTTTACTTCCTTGACCTTGCGTACCAGTAGTTCTAATTGTTTAATAAGTTCTAAAAGCCTGTTGTAAGAAGCCCTATATTCTTCTAGTAAGCCATATAACCCTCCAAATTCATCTAATAGATCTATGTGTGTATCAACTCTTAGCAAAGATTGATGTTCATGCTGGCCATGGAGATCAACCATGTGGTCGCCTATATCTTTCATTACATTAAGTTGAACGGGTGTATCATTAACAAAGCATCGTGACAATCCCTTAGATGAAACTTCACGTCTCAGAATTAAATCATTATGATAATCAAGTTCATTCTTTTCAAGAATTGTTTTGATTCGTTTATTATCTTTAATGTTAAATATTCCTTCTACTATTGCTTTATCAGTACCTTTTCGAACTATTTCTGTTGAAGCTCTATCTCCCAATATAAGACTCAATGCATCGATAATGATTGATTTGCCGGCGCCTGTCTCTCCAGTAAGAATGTTTAATCCAGAACCGAACTCGATCTCAATTGATTCAATCAATGCGTAATTACTTATTGATAGAAGTTTCAGCATATTCTGACTCTTACTTATCGATCAAGAACAGGTTTAGATAATAGTATAACTCCAATAATTAAAAGTCAAACCAATAGTTAAGTATCTGAGATTGTAAAGAATCTTATATCTGGAATATCGCCAATAATTCCATAACAATACGCATAATAGAAAAACTCTGAAATGCTTTCTTTTTGACTCTCCCCAAAATCGTAAGAAAATTCAGTTAAATAGTTATCAACAGCTTCGTAATCCATGTTGCTTTCATTAGCTATTTTTTGAATGATACTTTGTTTTGAATTCAGCCATTCTTGTTTTGCTTTTTTTAACGCTTGCAGTTCAGATTCTAAGGTTTCATTTTCCCTGCCAACCCAGAATCCAAAAACGTATGGAAGATCTGTCATATCTGTCCATTCCTCAACCAAATCCAATCTAAAAACACCAGGTTCCTCTATGAAGCGAGGAACATCATTAACAACAAGAACTGCATCTACTTCTTGCAAAAGTAGATCCAAACTCTTTTTTATCGGAACAAATTGGAGCTTTTCATGCTGCTGCAAGCTTTTGTACTTTTCTTTTAAAATAATATTCGCAAGTATAATTTCAGAAGTATACCGTACATCTATACCCACGTTTTCAATATTACTAACATCTGACCTGATTATTAACTCGATGGTATTTCTGCTCTGGTAGGAGGATACACAAATTTCGGGGACAATGCAATATTCTCCACCGTACTTTGCATAATCTATAGGAGACAAAAAAGCGTTCCTGACGTTCTCGGAACGCTTACTTAATTTGATTGCATTTAAGGCAGGAAAATCGTAGAAGACTTCAAATGGGGAANCAGGTTTATCTAGCCCCACTAAAAGCGGCTTTAAGTATAGNGCTTTAGAAACTGCTAGCTTTGATTTCATCAGGCTGATGTTTTCTGTGCCACTGCCTTGGTTGCCAGTTTTCGAATATAATATATTTTTGCCCGGCGCACTTTGCCTTCCNTTACCTTCTCTATTTTAACAATCCTAGGAGAATGTAAAGGAAATATTCGTTCGACCCCTACACCATCTGATATTTTTCTTACAGTAAATGTAGCATTTAGACCAGAGCCACGTTTTCTAACGACTATACCTTGAAATTCCTGAATTCGCTCCTTATCACCCTCAATTACTTTCAGGAAAACACTAATTGTATCACCTGCTCTAAAATCAGGAATATCTGATCTTAATTGAGTAGCTTCTATAAGTTTAACCTTATTCATTTTATATCTCC
>JGI24721J44947_10000502_pt1 | contig 52557 bp, 43 predicted proteins | sample YelNatPaOPGAMG01_FD_44947 | JGI IMG/M metagenome (IMG submission 44947) | reverse complement strand
CGAGCCGAGTCAGGGAGGGTCATATCTCGTCTCCTGGGCGCGGCGGCGGTACGGACGACCGGTGCCGTCGGCATCGCCGCCGCGTGCGCTCACATGCTCATCTTCTTAGCCATTTTTTCTTCGAACATCTTGACCTCGGCGGGGTTTTTCAGCAGCGCCTTGGCCTGTTCCATGTTCAGGCCTCCCATCTCCTTGCAGGTGCCCGTGGGCTTGACCGCGAAATCACCCGGGTCATAGCTGGTAGTGCTCGTACCCTTGCACGAATGCAGACCGGAAATGCCCGCGCAATCGTTCTGGCCAGCCTTGGCGATGCCGAAGCATTTGTCCATGCTCTGAGCCTGCGCGGCAGGCACGAGCGACAGCACGCCCATGGCCAGCAGGGAAGCGGCGGCGGTATGGAGGAGTTGGCGTTTGTTCATGGTGAATCTCCTGAAAGTGTGGAAGGCGACGGCAGACGGTCTGCCTGCTCAAACCCGGTCAACAAGACGTCTGGGCTGCTTCTTGGTCGTCTTGCGGCGTCGTTCCTGACAGCTCAAAACCTGGTGGAAACTCGCATGCCGTGCGCCAGCGAAACGCTGAAGGCTGTGGAAGAATGCGCGGGCTTTGATGAACCGCGCGCACCGGCCCGGTCGCCCCAGCGTTCGTATTTCACCCGCCATGTCCGATTCCCTGCCACCAGCCGATCTACACGGACACCTGCAGGCCCTGCGCCCCACGCTGCTGCGCCTGGCGCAATTGCAACTGCGCAATGCGGCCTGGGCCGAAGATGCTGTCTCGGAGACCATGTTGGCCGCCCTCGAAGGCGCGTCGCGCTTTGCCGGCCAGTCTCAGCTCAAGACCTGGGTGGTGGGCATCCTCAAGCACAAGGTGCTCGACCAGCTCCGCCTGCGGCAGCGCGAGGTGGCGTATGACACCGACGATGATGGCGAAGTGCTGGAAGACCTGATCTTCGTTCCAGACGGCCATTTCCGCACCATGCCACAGACCTGGGATGCCCCGGCCNACGCTTTGCAGCAGCGCCAGTTCTTCGAGGTGCTCGAGGCCTGCATGGATGCGCTGCCCGGCCAGATCGGCCGCGTGTTCCTGATGCGAGAATGGCTGGAGCTCGACACCGACGCCATCTGTCAGGAACTGCGCATTTCCTCGACCAATGTCTGGACCATGCTGCACCGCGCCCGCATGCGTCTGCGCGAATGCCTGCAACTCAACTGGTTCGGAACCCCTGCAACGTGAACTACCCATTCCGCCGCACCTGCCGCGAAGTCGCAGCGCTCATCCTGGCACGGGAAGATCGCGCGCTCGACTTTCCCGAGCGCCTGGCCGTGCGCATCCACTTTCTGGTCTGCAAGGCCTGCCCGAACTTCGCACAGGAAGTGGCCGTCATGCGCAGTGCCCTGGACGGCTGGAAGAATTACCGCAATCACGACGAGGCATGATCGGCGGCGGGGCGGGTTGACGCTCGAAGCTCAACCCAGGCGCAGCATCACCGCGCCTGCGGCGATGAGCGCAAGGGCGATCCAGCCATGCAGATGGGGCCNTTCGTGCAGGAAAATCCAGGCCAGCAGCACGCCGAACAGCATGGCCGTCTCACGCAGCGCCGCGACCTGCGCCACAGGTGCCACGGTCATGGCCCACAGCGCCAGGGCATACGAGCCCAGACTGCTGGCTCCGCCGCCCAGACCACGCAGAACGGGATGCAGGCTGGCCCGCCACCGAGATGCCGCGCCGCCCCTGGGCAAAGGCAGATCCAGGGCGAGAAGCGCAGTCAAGCCGCGGCGTCGAAGCAGCCAGGCCAGGGTGGGCAAGGCGGTCAGCGGAAAAGTCCACAAGGCATAGGCCACGGGGGCCCCGGAGACGCGGGCTCCAGCGGCATCGTTCAGGGTATAGGCCGCGATGACCGCCGCGTTGAGCAAGGCATAGCCCACGGCCGAAGATTCGCCGGGCAGAAGCCGTACCCGCATGAGCAGCACGCCCAGGCCCACCATGCCCACACCGGCCACCGCCGGCAAGGTCAAGGGCTCCTGGAACAGCCAGACCGCCGCCAACAGCACCAGTAAAGGCGCCGCGCCGCGCATGAGTGGATAGCTGACCGCCACGCGAGCCCGGGCATAGGCTGCGGCCAGCAGACCGAAATAAACCACATGCAGGATCGCCGTGATCGCCAGATGCGGCCAGGCCGCCGGGGCGGGTTGCCGCATGAAGGGCAGAACGGCCGCGGCCACCACGCTGCCGCCCGCGACGAGCCGGGCGGTCTCCATGCGCCGATCGGTGCCGCCGCGAATCGCCACATTCCAACTGGCGTGCAGCAGCGCACCGGCGATCACAGCCAAGTAGGCCAGCGCGGGGAATTCGGTTTGCATCCGGAGTGAAGGCGCCGGTTCAAGCGCGATGGGCACCCACGCCGTGCGATGGGACGAAAGTCAGCAGTCGCTGCGGGCAACGACCGGGCAGCCGCCGCCAACCTGCCGAATCAGGGCGTCGAGCGCGAGTCTGCCGTGCCTTCGCTGCGCTCGTCGCCTGAAGGCTGGTCAGGCTGGGGCGGCGCATCGGGCGCGCCGCTCTCGGATTTGTTGGCCTTGCGCTGCAGCTTTTCCTGCTTTTTGCGCTCTTTGGCCAGCTCTTTCTGGCGTTTCTCGTAGGAGTAATTCGGCTTGACCAATGGGATTCCTGGTGAAAGGGGAAAAGATGCAGCGCGTCTTGAGGCAACGCCGCGGCACATGGCGGTAAGGCCACATGCTATCGAGGATGCGGCCACGCCGCGCCGGATCAAGCACCGGGCGCGGGTTCGCCGTCCTGCGGCTCACCGCCGGCGCCGAGACCGTGGTGCGCCGCCAACCGCATGATGCGTTCGATCTCCGCATCGCGAATGCCGATGTCACGTAACGCGTGTGCGGTACGCGCGACGTAATCGAAGGTCGTACCGAAACGGCCGCGGCAGGTTCGCAGAATGTCGAGCAGTTGCCCNTCGTCGAGCGTGCCGGTATAGCTCGGGCTACTGGGGGCCAGGGTGAAGGCCAGCGCCTGCACCACGCCCTGCGGGGTGCGGCAGGCCAGCCAGCGGGGGTCGTAGACCGCGCGAGGCATTTCGCGCTTCCACAACTGGCGCAATTCGCGCTCGGCCCGATGCTCCGGCACGCGCAAGGCAATGCCGCTGCAGGAACCGCCCGCCATCAGCGCGAACACCAGGCCGGGCGCGTCTTCCGTACCCCGGTTGATGCGCGACCACATGCGCAGTGTGCGCCGCCAGCCCCAGACTCGCGCGGCGCGCACTTCGTCGTGCGCCACCTCCGGATTCCAGATGAGCGATCCGTAACCGAATACCCAGAGGTCGCCATCGGGCCGGGTTGCCAGCGTGGCCTCCAGCATGTCCTGCGGATCCCGCCCCGGGAATTGGGGCAGGCCATGATCGTCATCGGCTTCGCGCATCATCTCCGCATTGTGCAAAAAACGGCTGTGCCGGCTATGCACAAATCAAAAAATCGGTGAAGCCCGGGCGCTGGTTCATCTCGGCAGAACGGTGCTGCCGGTGAGGAAACGGTCGACCTCGCGTGCAGCTTGGCGGCCTTCGCGCCCGGCGGCCCGGTCTGGCCGCCATCCTTCCATTCGCCCACTTGGGAGAGCCGCGAAGGCCGGGCGCTGGTTCATCTCGGCAGAACGGTGCTGCCGGTGAGGAAACGGTCGACCTCGCGTGCAGCTTGGCGGCCTTCGCGCCCGGCGGCCCGGTCGGGCAGCCATCCTTCCATTCGCCCACTTGGGAGAGCCGCGAAGGCCGGGCGCTGGTTCATCGCGGCAGAACGGTGCTGCCGGTGAGGAAACGGTCGACCTCGCGTGCAGCTTGGCGGCCTTCGCGGATCGCCCACACCACCAGGCTCTGCCCGCGGCGCATATCGCCCGCAGCATAGACCTTGGCCACATTGGTGGCATATCCGGTCTCGTCTTCAGTGCCCGCCTTGGCATTGCCGCGCGCATCCTTGTCGACGCCGAAGGCTTCCAGCACGCTGGCCACGGGATGCACGAAGCCCATGGCCAGCAGCACCAGATCGGCGGGCAGGGTGAACTCGCTGCCCGGCACTTCCTGCATGCGGCCGTCTTTCCACTCCACGCGGCAGGCCTTGATCTGCTTGACCTTATTCTTGTCCTTGCCGGTGCCCGGGATGAACTCCTTGGTGGCGACGGCCCAGTCGCGCGAACAGCCTTCTTCGTGGCTGCTGGAGGTGCGCAGCTTGATCGGCCAGTAGGGCCAGACCAGCGGCTTGTTCTCCTGCTCGGGCGGCTGCGGCATGACCTCGAACTGAGTGATACTCGCCGCGCCATGACGGTTGCTGGTGCCCACACAGTCCGAGCCGGTGTCGCCGCCGCCGATCACCACCACATGTTTGCCGGTGGCCATGATCTGGCCCTTGAGCTTGTCGCCGGCGTTGACCTTGTTCTGCAACGGCAGGAATTCCATGGCGAAGTGAATGCCGTCGAGCTCGCGTCCGGGCACCGGCAGGTCGCGGGGACATTCGGCGCCGCCGGTCAGCAGCACGGCGTCGAACTCGGCCTGCAACTGGGCGGGAGTGACGGTCTCTTTCGCCCAGTTGGCGACGGTGGCGCCGGGGCCATCCTTGGGCAGTTCAGCCACCAGCACCCCGGTGCGGAAGGTCACGCCCTCGGCCTGCATCTGCGCGATGCGGCGGTCGATGTGGCTCTTTTCCATCTTGAAGTCGGGAATGCCGTAACGCAGCAGGCCGCCGATGCGATCGTTCTTTTCGAACACCGTCACGGCATGGCCGGCGCGGGCGAGTTGCTGCGCCGCCGCCAACCCGGCCGGGCCGGAGCCGACGATGGCCACGGTCTTGCCGGTCTTGTGCGCGGGCGGCTGCGGGATCACCCAGCCTTCGCTCCATCCCCGGTCGATGATGGCGTGCTCGATGGACTTGATGCCCACCGGCGCCTCGTTGATGCCCAGGGTGCAAGCGGCTTCGCATGGCGCCGGGCAGATGCGGCCGGTGAACTCGGGGAAGTTGTTGGTCGAGTGCAGCACGTCGAGCGCGTGCTTCCAGTCGCCCTGCCAGACCAGATCGTTGAAGTCGGGGATGATGTTGTTGACCGGGCAGCCGTTGTTGCAGAACGGAATGCCGCAGTCCATGCAGCGCCCGGCCTGGGTCTTGGCCTTGTCTTCGGGCAGTTCGTGGACGAACTCCTTCCAGTGTTTGAGCCGTACGGCGGGCGCTTCGTACTGCTCTTCCTGCCGTTCGAATTCCATGAATCCGGTGATTTTTCCCATGATCAATCCTTATTTGATGTCTGGACGCTGGAGCCAATGAGGCGAAACCCGCCGGGCCGTCCCAAGGGTTTCGCGCCCCTAGAGGGGGGAACCCAGCGCAGCGCAGGTTCTCGGGGTGGGTCTCATTTCGCAGGAACGCTGGCATGACCTGCAGGTGCCTTGGCTTTGGCCGTGGCGGCCTGTGCCTCGCGCTTGGCGGCCATTTCGCCCAGAGCCCGCTTGTATTCATGCGGGAACACCTTGACGAAGCGGCCGCGCGCTTCTTCCCAGGTATCGAGCAGTTCACGCGCGCGCTGCGAGCCGGTCCAGCGCAGATGGTCCTGCAGCAGCTTGCGCAACTGGGCCTCATCGGTCTGGCCACGGTGCCACAGCGCTTCGGCCATCTGCGCCTTCTGCTCGGCCGCGGGCAGCACCTTGTCGAGCGCAACCATAGCGGTGTTGCAGCGCTTGGCGAACTGGCCGTCCACGTCGTACACATAGGCGATGCCGCCGCTCATGCCGGCGGCAAAGTTGCGGCCGGTCTCGCCCAGCACCAACACGGTTCCGCCTGTCATGTATTCGCAACCGTGGTCACCGGTGCCTTCGACCACCGTGGTCGCGCCGGAGTTGCGCACGGCGAAGCGCTCGCCCGCGACGCCGCGGAAAAAGGCCTCGCCTTCGATCGCGCCGTAGAGCACAGTGTTGCCGACGATGATGTTGCCCGGCGCATCGCCGCGGAAGTCGAGGCTGGGGCGCACCACGATGCGTCCGCCGGACAGGCCCTTGCCGGTGTAGTCGTTGGCTTCACCGATCAGGTAGAGGGTGATGCCGCGGGCGAGGAAGGCGCCGAAACTCTGACCGCCGGTACCTTCCATCTGAATGTGGATGGTGTCGTCGGGCAGGCCGTCATGGCCGTAACGCCGCGCCACCTCGCCGGAGAGCATGGCGCCCACGGTGCGATTGACGTTGCGCGCATTCTGGATGAACTGCACCTTCTCGCCGCGCTCCAGCGCGGGACGGGCGCGCTCGATCAGCACATGGTCGAGGGCCTTGGCCAGACCGTGATCCTGCTCCTCGACCTGGCGGCGCGGCACGTCGGCGGGCACATCGGGCTGATGGAACACGCGGCTGAAATCGAGCCCGCGTGCCTTCCAGTGCGCAACGCCCTTGCGCGCGTCGAGCAGATCGGCGCGGCCGACCAGATCGTCGAACTTGCGCACGCCGAGCTGGGCCATGATGGAGCGCACTTCTTCGGCGACAAAGAAGAAGTAGTTCACCACATGCTCGGGCTTGCCGGAAAACTTCTTGCGCAGCGCCGCGTCTTGTGTGGCCACGCCCACCGGGCAGGTGTTGAGGTGGCATTTGCGCATCATGATGCAGCCTTCGACCACCAGCGGCGCGGTGGCGAAGCCGAACTCTTCGGCACCGAGCAGCGCGCCGATGACCACGTCGCGTCCGGTTTTGATCTGACCATCGACCTGCACGCGGATGCGGCCGCGCAGGCGATTGAGCACCAGGGTCTGCTGGGTTTCGGCCAGGCCGATCTCCCATGCCGAACCCGCATGCTTGATGGAAGACAGCGGCGAGGCGCCGGTGCCGCCGTCGTGTCCCGCAATCACCACATGATCGGCCTTGGCCTTGGCCACGCCGGCGGCCACCGTGCCCACGCCCGACTCCGACACCAGCTTGACGCTGATGGACGCACGGGAATTGGCGTTCTTCAGGTCGTGGATGAGCTGGGCCAAGTCTTCGATGGAGTAGATATCGTGGTGCGGCGGCGGCGAGATGAGACCCACGCCCGGCACCGAGTAGCGCAGCATGCCGATGTATTCCGACACCTTGCCACCGGGCAACTGCCCGCCCTCGCCGGGCTTGGCACCCTGCGCCATCTTGATCTGGATCTGGTCTGCCGAGGCCAGGTATTCGGCCGTGACGCCGAATCGACCCGAGGCGACCTGTTTGATCTTGGAGCGCAGCGAGTCGCCGCTTTTCAGCGGAATGTCGCTGACGATGCGCTCGGTCCCGAGCACGCTGCCGATGGTGTCGCCGTCCTGGATGCCACTCGAGCCGGTGCGCATTTCCGCACGATAACGCAGCGGGTCTTCGCCGCCCTCGCCGGTATTGCTCTTGCCGCCGATACGGTTCATCGCAACGGCCAGGGTGGAATGCGCCTCGGTGGAAATGGAGCCCAGTGACATGGCGCCGGTGGCGAAACGCTTGACGATCTCAGACGCTGGTTCTACCTCGTCGATGGCGATGGCCTTGCTGGGGTCGAGCTTGAACTCGAACAGCCCGCGCAGGGTGAGCATGCGGCGCGACTGGTCGTTGATGAGCTGGGCGTATTCCTTGTAGGTGTTGTAGTTGCCCGCGCGGGTGGAATGCTGCAGCTTGGCGATGGCGTCGGGTGTCCACATGTGCTCTTCGCCACGGGCGCGCCAGGCATAGTCGCCGCCCGCGTCGAGCATGGTGGCCAGCACAGGCGAATCGCCGAAGGCGTCGCGGTGCATGCGCAGCGCTTCCTGCCCCACCTCGAACACGCCGATGCCTTCGACCTGGGTGGAGGTGCCGGTGAAGTATTTGTCCACCAGCTCGCGCGACAGGCCCACGGCCTCGAAAATCTGCGCGCCGCAGTAGCTCATGTAAGTGGAAATGCCCATCTTGGACATGACCTTCTGCAGGCCCTTGCCGATGGCCTTGATGTAGTTGGCCATCGCCTTGTCGGCACTGAGCTCGCCCGGCAGATCGCGCGCCATCTCGGCAATGGTGTCCAGCGCCAGATAAGGATGCACGGCCTCGGCGCCATAGCCCGCGAGCACCGCGAAATGGTGCGTTTCGCGCGCGCTGCCGGTTTCCACCACCAACCCGGTCTGCGTGCGCAGGCCCAGTGTGGTGAGATGCTGATGCACCGCGCTCATGGCCAGCAGGGCCGGAATGGCTACGCGCTCGGCGCTCATGTGGCGGTCGGTGATGATGAGAATATTGTGGCCGCCCTTGATCGCATCCACGGCTTCGGCACAAATGGAGGCAATGCGCGCCTCGATGCCCTCGGCGCCCCAGGCGACCGGATAGCAGATGTCGAGCTCAAAGCTGCGGAACTTGCCGCCGGTGTGCTGAGCAACGGAGCGCAGCCGCGCCATGTCGTCAAAATCGAGAACCGGCTGGCTGACCTCCAGCCGCATGGGCGGATTGACCTGATTGATGTCGAGCAGATTGGGGCGCGGGCCGATGAAGGACACCAGCGACATCACCATGTTCTCGCGGATGGAGTCGATCGGCGGGTTGGTGACCTGCGCGAACAGCTGCTTGAAATAGTTGTACAGCGGCTTGGCGCGATTGGACAGCACTGCCAGCGCGGCGTCGTTGCCCATGGAGCCCACGGCCTCATCGCCCTTCTCGGCCATGGGCGCCATCAGGAACTTGAGGTCTTCCTGGGTGTAGCCGAAAGCCTGCTGGCGGTCGAGCAGCGGGATGGGCGAAGGCTCTGCGCGGCCCAGGTGATCGAGATCGTCGATGCGGATGCGCAGGTTCTCGATCCACTGACCATAAGGACGGGCGCTGGCGAGCTGGCTCTTGATCTCCTTGTCGTCGATGATGCGGCCGGCCTCCATGTCGATGAGGAACATCTTGCCTGGCTGCAGGCGCCACTTCTTGACGATATGGCTTTCGGGGATGGGCAGCACGCCCGACTCGGACGCCATGATGACCAGATCGTCATCGGTGACGATGTAGCGCGCCGGGCGCAGGCCGTTGCGATCGAGCGTGGCGCCGATCTGGCGACCGTCGGTGAAGGCGATGGCTGCCGGGCCGTCCCACGGCTCCATCATGGCGGCGTGATACTCGTAGAACGCGCGGCGGCGCGGGTCCATCAGGGTGTGCTGCTCCCACGCTTCGGGAATCATCATCATCATGGCGTGGCTCAGGGGATAGCCCGCCATGACCAGCAGTTCCAGACAGTTGTCGAAGCTGGCGGTATCGCTCTGGCCCGGATAGATCAGTGGCCAGAGCTTTTGCAAGTCGGCGCCGAGCACGGGCGACGACACCGCGCCCTCGCGCGCGCGCATCCAGTTGTAGTTGCCCTTGACGGTGTTGATCTCGCCGTTGTGCGCCACCAGCCGGTACGGATGCGCCAGCGGCCACTCGGGAAAGGTGTTGGTCGAAAAGCGCTGATGCACCAAGGCCAGCGCCGACACCACGCGCGGATCTTTCAAATCCTTGTAGTACTCGCCCACCTGATCGGCCAGCAGCAGGCCCTTGTAAACGATGGTGCGCGCCGACATCGACGGCACGAAATACTCCTTGCCATGCCGCAGGTTGAGTTTCTGGATGGCGTGGCTGGCGGTCTTGCGGATGACGAACAGCTTGCGCTCGAGCGCATCGGTGACCATCACATCCGGGCCCCGGCCGATGAACACCTGGCGGATCACCGGCTCCTTGGTGCGCACGGCAGGCGACATCGGCATGTCGGCATCGACGGCCACATCGCGCCAGCCCAGCAAGACCTGGCCCTCGGCGCGGACGGCGCGCTCGATCTCCTGCTCGCACGCCAGGCGCGACGCCTCTTCGCGCGGCAGGAAGATCATACCCACGCCATATTCGCCCGGTGGCGGCAGTTCCACGCCTTGCGCCGCCATTTCCTCGCGGAAGAAGGCATCGGGAATCTGGATCAGGATGCCCGCGCCGTCACCCATGAGCTTGTCAGCCCCCACCGCGCCGCGATGGTCGAGGTTTTTCAGGATGAGCAAGCCNTTTTGCACGATGTCGTGCGACNTCACCCCTTTGATATGCGCCACGAAACCCACGCCGCAGGCATCGTGTTCGTTCTGCGGGCCATAGAGACCATCGCGCGACAGAGCGGCGATTTCAGAGGTTGAAGCGGGAGTTTGAGGCGTGGGCATGGCAGGCTCCGCAAGACGTCGATAAGAGACGCGAATTTACTGCATCGCAGCAGTCGATGCAACAAAAACTCTTTAATATGTCCCCAATAAATCTTTCGATCGAGTTTTGCAACAATATTTGAGGGACAGATTAAAAGGCGCACATCGCTTATGCACGTCCCATATCAAGCAATTTTTATGCGAGGCCTTCCGCGTTGGGCAGGCAACAGGCGCCGACCACTGTCTCGTTCAAGTTGCTGCAAAAACGCGGCATCGCCCACTGCCGATCCGCTGCGCAAAGCTTGGTCCAGCGCGCGCACGCTGGCGCTGCTGATCCCCTGCTGCAAACGCTGGCGATAGGCTGCCTCGCGTTCAAACGGGGTATTGCCCAATGCCCAGTACGCCGCAGGGAAGGACAACATGAGCGCGTCAGAACTTGTCTCGCCACAGTGGGCCGCACGACTGCTCCAGGGCCAGATGGCCCCGGCAGAGTCCGCCGCCCGGTCGATCCAGACCATTGCCGCCAGTTCCCAATCGCCCGGCTGGACGACTGCGCTGCGAAATCGCCCAGCCCAGACAGGCGCACGCGCTNGTGACGAGGAGGTTGGGTCATCCGGGACTGTGCGGCCCTGCGCCCTGCTGGTGCGCCGCGCCAGCCCCTGCACAAATGAGGAAAGCTCCGGCGCCGAGTCGGGCGTGACCAGCAACCAGACGGTCTGCGGCAACACCGCATAGGCATGCAGTCGCAGCGTCGAGTTGTCCAGACCCTCGCGCATCCAGAGCAGGAAGCGGTCGCGCTGCATCGCATTTGACAGCGGTTGCGCGCTGACAGCGGCCTGCAACTGAACCAGATACGCATATCCGGGGCAGAACAGGCGAGCCTGACGCGCCATGAAACCGCGTCAGACCTGCGCGCCGCGGCGTAGCGCATCGATCTGATCGAGCAGATCGAGCACCAGCGCCGTGGCCGCCGCGTTGAGTTCCAGATCGCGCTGCAGCCGCACGGCGCGGCGCGCACGGCTCAGCGTCTCGCCGCTGAAGCGCCATTGCGCGCACGGCGCGGCCGAGCGCATGGCAGGCAGAGGCTCTATCACCCCCTCCTCCACCAGATGCACGATCTGCGTGCGCTCTACCCGGCACACCGCGCACAGGTCATCGATGCTGATGTCGACCTGCTCTTCCAGAACGATGCCACGCAGCGGCGTGGTGGTGTCGAAGGTGCTCATGCCTTGGCTCCTTGCTTGAGATGGGCGCGCGGGTTGAACTTGGAAAACTCGCTGTGCAGACGTTGATAGGCTGCCCGCGCTGCGTCGGTGTCGGCTGGCGGCAGCACGATTTGCGTGACCACATACAAATCGCCCGGCGTGGCTCCCGGAATGCCGCGTCCCTTGAGACGCAGGCGGCGACCCGGCGCCGTGGTCGGCGGAATTTTCAGTTCGACCAACCCGTCCGGGGTTGGCGCCTGCACTTCGGCGCCCAGCGCGGCTTCCCAGGGCGCCAGCGGCAGATCGACGAACACATCGCGCCCCTCGACGCGGTAAATGCCGTGCGGGTTGAAGGCGATTTCCAGATAAAGATCACCCGACCCGCCCTCACCGAGACCCGGCGCGCCCTGGCCCACCAGACGGATGTGCTGACCGGCGCGCACGCCCTTGGGAATCTGCACCTGCAGGGTACGCTCGCGCGTCACCATGTGACCTTGCGCATCGATCTCGGGCATGCGCAAGGTCAGGGTACGCGTTGCGCCTCTGTAGGCATCTTCCAGATCGATCAGCACCTGGGCGTGATGATCCTGGCCGCGCAGATGCACGCCCGCCCCGCTCGCGCCCGCTGCCGCCCGCCGCGCGGAACCGCTGCGGGCAAACAGAGTCTCGAAAAAGTCGCTGAAATCGGCTTCGTTGTCCGGCATGCCGCCGCGCTGCTCGAACCCCGCGCCCCATCCTGGCGGCGGCTGAAAGTCCTGCCCGGCGCGCCAGTTGCTGCCGAGCTGGTCGTAGGCGGCGCGCTTTTCCGGGTCCTTGAGGACCTCGTAGGCTTCGCCCAGTTCCTTGAACTTGACCTCGGCCCCGGCTTCCTTGCTCACGTCAGGGTGATATTTGCGGGCGAGCTTGCGATAGGCGCGCTTGATGTCGTCCTGCGTCGCATTGCGCTCCACGCCCATGACCTTGTAGTAATCCTTGTAGTCCATCGTGCGTTCCTGTGCGGGAAATGAATTGTGGAGTAAGTGGGGACGGAAGTTGAATTTACAAAATGGCGAGTGCAATGGACTGATACGTCAGCACCGCGCCACCAGTTGCGTCGCTCGCCTAGAATACACAGCCTATGAATCCGCTGCGGCAGACAGTTGTCCTGCAATCCCTTGGCGGAACTCTGCGTGGGCCTTGACGCCCGCCCGCTGACACGGTCAGCGTCCGAGCCGGTTTCACCTGATGTCCGGCTTCTCCATTCTCCATCGCCGCCATCACACACCGCCCGGATGAACACCACGACACCCCCGACCGACGACACACCTCAGCCCGAACGCTTTTCCGATCTGGCACTCGACGCGCGCATTCTGCGCGCCGTCAGCGACATGGGCTACGAAAAGCTCACGCCCATCCAGGCCAAGGCCATTCCGCTGCTGCTGGACGGCCGCGACATCATGGGTGCGGCGCAGACCGGCACCGGCAAGACGGCGGCATTCTCGCTGCCCATCCTGCAGCAACTGCTGCCGCTGGCCTCGACCAGCGTGTCGCCGGCGCGGCACCCGGTGCGGGCGCTGATGCTCGCCCCCACGCGCGAGCTGGCCGATCAGGTCTACACCAACCTCAAGGCCTATGCCAAGCACACCCCGCTGCGCTGTGCCTGCGTGTTCGGCGGCATGGACATGGCTCCGCAGAAGGCCGAGCTGCGCAACGGGGTCGATCTGCTCGTGGCCACTCCCGGTCGCCTGCTCGACCATCTCGAGGCCAAGACGGTCAACCTCGGGCAAGTGCAGTTCGTCGTGCTCGACGAGGCCGACCGCATGCTCGACATCGGCTTTCTACCCGATCTACAACGCATTCTCGGCTTCTTGCCCAAGCAGCGCACCACCCTGCTGTTCTCGGCCACGTTTTCGCCGGAAATCAAGCGACTAGCGCAGAGCTATCTGCAAGACCCGCTGCTGGTCGAAGTCGCCCGCCCCAACGCCACGGCCACCAATGTGGAACAGCGCGTCTATCTGGTGGAAGAGGATGACAAGCGCGCTACGCTGGTGCAGTTGCTGCGCGACAACCCGCTGCCGCAGGTCATCGTCTTCGTCAACAGCCGCCTGGGCGCAGGCCGCCTGACCCGGGCGCTGGAGCGAGACGGGATCAAGGCGGCGGCCATGCACGGCGACAAATCGCAAGCCGAACGCCTGACCACGCTGGACGCGTTCAAGCGCGGCGAAATTCAGGCGCTGGTGGCCACCGATGTGGCCGCACGCGGCCTCGACATTGCCGAGTTGCCCGGCGTAGTGAATTACGACGTGCCGTTCAGCGCCGAAGACTATGTGCACCGCATCGGCCGCACAGGCCGCGCCGGGGCGTCTGGTCTGGCTATCACGTTGGCCACGGCGCGCGACGCACGCTCACTGGCCGACATTGAAAAACTGATCAAGCGCCAGTTCGAAAAACTCACCGTGCAATTGAAGCCGACCCCATTCCCCCGCCGCGATGCGCAAGCGCCGCGCGAACCGCGCAGCCCACACCTGATGCCATCGCGCGGCGTGTCCGAGAGCCTGGACACGGCGGCGGTGCCGTATCCGCGCATGGGGCGTACGCCCCGCCAGGACCCGTGGTTCGACAAGCCCTACGAGCCCGATCCGAAGGCCCAGCCGGCGTGGGAACAGACGGAGTCCGCGAACGCAGGCCATGGCCAGCGCTCCGTCTCTCCCAGTATTCGTCCGCGCCGCAAGATTGCCGCCCTGCTGGGCGGCCACGGCCCGAAGTAGTCTCCCGAAATCAGACACTCCCGCCCGATGGATCCGGCTTTTTCGGCGCCTCGTCTGCATGGGGAACCAGCTTGAACTCCGAGGACACAGCGGGCTGCTGCATGTCTGCAACTGACGGGGGATCGAGCGGCAGTTCGAAATCGAGGTTCAGCCCTGTGGGTTCCACGCGCGTGGTGAGCTCGATATGTTCGATCGGCGCACTGGTCTGGATAGCGTCCGGGAACAGATCACGGGCCACGGTGTAAAGCATCAGCAGATCGCGGTACGCGGCCAGGTCGAATCCCATGCGGTGTTGCTGCGGATCATCCATCAACATGTGTTCAAGCACCAAAACGCTTTGCGGCTGGCCCCAGGCCAGGGTGATGAGCTTCATCGCGCGGTCGTANTCCATCAGATCGCGGCCCTGCCCTTGCNCGTCGGGTTGCTGTCCCCACGGCGGCACAGCCACGTTGAAACGCCGTTCGAACCGGGTGTAGAGNGCCTCGAATTCCTTTTTGAGCCCGNGCTTGCGGTACAGATCGAACAACAGCAGGTAGGGCAGTGCAAAGCTGTCGCTCGCGCTGTCGTCGAGCGACTTTTCGAGCAGGTCGATGGCGCGCTGGTCATCTCCCATCTCGATGAAATACTCGGCCAGATGACCCGCATCCATCAGCTCGTCGACAAGCACCTGCTTGTCCTGGTTCATGGGTTGCAGGAAACGCGAGTCCCAATCGAAGCCTGAATGGCCCCAGGTGCTCGATGGCGGGACACCGAACGACGCCGCGTCGATTTCCGGCTGCAGAGGACGGCCGTCCACCGAGGGCGGTAGACCAAAGGGCATGACCGGCGGTTGGATGGTGCTCGCCTGGGCCGATGTAGACATGGCGGAGGCGGTGGGCGTCTGCGCGGCAAACGGCATCTCNGCCGCGTGGCTGGCGAGCGGTCTCGCCACAGATGCGGGAACGAAGGGACTCTCCGGCAGGCCGGGATCGACGCCCCTGCGCCACAGCCAGAAACTCAGCGCGCCCAGCGCCACCAGCGCGGCGATCAGGGCGTAGACCACGCTGGCGGAATAACTCTGTGCGCGCACTCGCGCCAATTCGGACTGCGAGCGCTGCAACTGCTGCGAGGCCTGCTCGAACTGCCGCTGCAGCACACTGGCGCGGGCCTGCATGGCATGGATCTGCTGCAGCGTGGGCTGGGCCTCGCCTGGCGCAGCGGTCGCATCCATGATGAGTTGGCGCAGCTGACTGAGTTGCGCACGCTGCTCCGGGCTGAGGTTGGGCAGCGTCGCAGGCAGGGCGGTGGCCAGGCGCAAGTCTGGAGACGCCATCAGATCGGCCGCGCTCAGATCGTCCATTTCCAGACGGCTCTGCGCTGACGGCCGCTCCAGCACAGAGCGGACAGGCGCTCGCAGGTGGTGTTCTTTCTGCCGCACCTCCGGGGGATGCAGCGGTGTTTTTCCGGCATCGCGCACAACCACCGGCTTGCTCTCACGGGGCGGCTGACGCGGTGGCGACTTCTCGATCTGCGCCGAGGGGGCACCGCCCTGCGCGACCTGCTGCACAGGCTTGTCCCGATGTTCAGGGCGCCCGGCAGGCGCGGCAGCAACCGCGCTGCCCGCAACCATCGGAAACTCGGGCGCGGGAGGATCGACCAGCAGGGTGTAGACCTGGGTGCGCTGAAACTGGCAGGCCAGGTGCAGGCGCACGATGAGGATGGGCTCACGCAGCGGCTGCTGGCTGCGCAAGACCAGGGTCAGCCCGTCGGTCGCGGGTTTGGAGGTGATGTCCACCCCCCCCACGTTGCCACCAGACTCCCCTGCCTGCGCCTGCGCCTGCACGCAGGACAGCGGCAGCGCCTCCTGCCCGTCCAGCCGCACCGGAATGTTCATCTGCAGCGTGCGACCCAGTTCAGCCCGGGTTTGGGGCGCGCCGATCATCAAGGCCTTTGCTGAGTGGCTCAGCAGTGCCGATACCCCGAAAGCGACAACGCACAGGCGCAGGGAGAAGGCGAGAAGCGGATGCGGTCTGCAAAACGGGTTGAACGGGCGTGAAACGGTGAGCATTGCAGCGAAAAAGAAGGTGTCGCATCCAAATGTGTCAAATGATTGGAAAGCAATGTATCACGCGCATTTCTGTGCAATTGACTCAGGCCGACGTCTGGTGAAAAGCCTGTGAAAAATTTAACAGTCACCCGATTTTGTGTCGGAATCTCCCCACAGTGCCCAAGCGCATTGCGCTGTCTGCATATGATGCGTGCACTCTTTTGAACAACTGCTTGAACAGACACCGCAACGCATGACTGCCGAACTCCAAGCCGAACGCCAGGGTGACTGCCTCGTGCTGCGCCTGCATCACCCCGAAACGCACAACGCCCTGACCGCCGCGCTCTGTGCCGCCGCGCTGGAAGCGCTCACCACCGCGCAGCGCGATGCCGCCATCCGCGCTGTGGTGCTCACCGGCACGTCACGCCACTTTTGCAGCGGCCTGCACGACACTGCCGCACAGGAGGCGCTGCACGACTGCATCCTGGCGCTGCGCGACTGCGAACCGCTAGTCGTAGGTGCGCTAGAAGGCCAGGTGCGCGGCGCTGGCGCGGCACTGGCGCTGGCCTGCGATCTGCTGGTCGCCGCCGACGATGCGCAGCTGATCCTGACCGATCCGCTGCTGCCCTTGCAGGATGTGGGCGGCGCGCAATGGCTGGTCGCGCAACTGCTGCCGCGTACCGTCTGCAACGAGGCCGCGCTGCCCGGTCTGGGCCTGAGCGCCGTGCGCCTCTATCAGCTGGGTGCCGTCAACCGGCTCTGCTCGCCAGGCAGCAGCCTGCAGACTGCGCTGCAACTCGTTGAGGCCATTCTTCCGTTGCCAGGCACGACGCGCAAGCACTTGCCCAGACCACCGCGGCAAGGCGATGAGCTGCATGTGCATCTGAGCCGCCAGCTTCAAACCCTTCCGAGCGACTGACGGCACCCCAGCATGGAGACCGCCCCCTCTCCCCGCGTCAGCACCCTGCAGACCCGGCTGCACCGCTTCATGCAAACGGTGCTGCAGCCCGCGGAAAGCAGCGTCAACGCCGCTCTGCGCGCTGCGGCGTTGCAGCCGGGCCAATCAGTCCACACCCTGCTGGCGCCGATGCGGCAGAAGGCCCAGCTTGCCGGGCTGTGGAACCTGTTTCTTCCTGCGTCCACCCGCACCAGCCAGGGCCTGAGCCATTGGGAATACGCCCCGATGATCGAGGCCATGGGGCGTATTGCCTGGGCTGCCGAGGTGTTCAACAGCGCCCAGCCCGATGCCGGCAATATGCAACTGCTCGACAGCTACGCGAGCGAGCCGATGAAGGACGCCTGGCTCGACCCTCTGTTGCGCGCCGAAACCCGTAGCGCCTGGGCCGCCGCCGAGCCCGACGCCGACCTGCATCGCCCGGAATCGCTGCAGGTCCAGGCCGACCGCGACGGCGATCACTGGGTGCTCAATGGCCACAAGACCTGGGTGCAGGGCCTTCTCGACCCGCGCACCGCCAGCCTGCTGGTGCTGTGCCGCACTGATGCGCAGGCTTCGCTGCACCGCCAGTTCAGCGTGCTGCTCGTCCCCATCAAGACCGATGGCCTGCATATCGGGCGGCTATTGCATGGCTGGGGAGTGGCGCAATCCCCCCTGGCGGAAGTCCGCTTCGATCAGGTTCGCGTGACTGCGGGCCACATGGTCGGTCAGCCTGGACAGGGGCTGGAGATGTTGCGAGCGCGCCAGCGCATCGTCGGCCTGCATGACGCCCTGTGGTGTCTGGGCGCCGCCGAGCGCGCGCTGGACTTGCTGGTCGAGCGTCTGCAAACCCGGCGCATGGGCGATCATCTTGCGGTCCATCACCCCGTGTGGCAGCAGCGCATCGCGCAGGCCCGCACCGGCCTGGACACCACCCGCATGCTGGCACGTCGCAGCGCCTGGCAGCTCGACCAGAACGACGGCGATCTGCCACCGCAGGAACTTGCCATGTTGCAAAGCTTGGCACTGCCGCTGGCGCAGAGCACAGTGCACTGGAGCACCGTGGCGCACGACGCCGATGCGTTGGGCGACGATCTGCCGCTGGCCGGACTGTCCGCACACCTGCGGCTGCTGCAGCAGATTGCGCCGCCGATCGAGGCGCTGCACGCCCAGATCGCGCAAGGCGAGTTGTTGCGCTGACTGCTGGGCTGATATCGCCGCACGCGATCGGTCGCTGCAAGTCGGCGGTGAACGTCGCACAATGTGATGGCGCTTTGCACCTTCCCGTTCACCACGCTGCGCAGACAGCCCACCACCATGATCGACCTCTACTCCTGGGCCACGCCCAACGGCCACAAGATTCACATCCTGCTCGAGGAACTCGGCCTGCCCTACCGCGTGCATGCGGTCAACATCGGCCGCGGCGAGCAGTTCGCTCCCGAGTTTCTTGCGATCAGCCCGAATAACAAGATTCCCGCCCTGGTCGATTCCGACGGCCCGGACGGCGCGCCGATCAGCGTGTTCGAGTCCGGCGCCATCCTGCTGTATCTGGCCGAGAAGACCGGGCGTTTTTTGCCTGCCGAGCCGCGCCAGCGCATCGCCGCTATCGAGTGGCTGATGTTGCAGATGGCCAGCATCGGCCCGATGCTGGGGCAGGCGCATCACTTCCGCCAGTACGCCCCGGAAAAAATCCCCTACGCCATCGACCGCTACACCCAGGAGGCGCACCGCCTGTATGGCGTGCTCGATCGGCGACTGGCGTCACACGTCTATCTGGCGGGCGACGACTACTCGATTGCCGATATCGCCACCTTCCCGTGGTGCCGCAGCGCGGCCAACCAGGGCATCGACTGGGCTGAGTTCCCGCACGCGAAGCGCTGGTTCGACGCGATCGCCGCGCGGCCTGCGGTGCAGCGCGGCGTGCAGGTGCTGGCCGACATTCGCCCGCAGCAGATGGATGCCACCGCGCGCGAGCATCTGTTCGGCAAAAGCCAATACCAGCGCCGCTGAGGGAGAGCGCGATGAAACTCGTGCGCTACGGCCGCCAGGGCCGCGAACAACCCGGGCTGATCGATCCGCAAGGCCGGCTGCGCAGCCTCGCCGGCGTGGTCGCCGACATCGACGCCAGCGTGTTCGGCCCGGCGGGACAGCGTGCGCTGCGGCGCATCGACCTGGACGCGCTGCCGCTGGTGGCGGGCAGGCCACGGTTGGGCGTGCCGCTGGTGGGCATCGGCAAGTTCATCGGCATCGGCCTGAACTACCGCGATCATGCGAACGAGGCGCAGATGGCCATCCCGACCTCGCCGATCGTATTCAACAAATGGATCACCTGCCTCAGCGGCCCGAACGACCCGGTGCTGCGCCCGCCGGGGGCGCATCAGCTCGACTGGGAGGTCGAACTCGGCGTGGTCATCGGCCGTGAGGCGCGCTTTGTGCGCGAGGCTGACGCGCTCAAGTCTGTGGCCGGCTACTGTTTGGTCAACGACGTGTCCGAGCGCGCGTATCAGCTCGAACAAGGCAGCCAGTGGAACCTCGGCAAGGGCTGCGACACCTTCGGCCCGGTCGGCCCGTGGCTGGTCAGCGCCGACGAGATCGCCGACCCGCAGAACATCGACCTCTGGCTCGAGGTCAACGGCGAGCGCATGCAGACCGGCAACACCCGCGACATGATCTTCGGCGTGGCCGAGCTGGTGGCGTTTCTCAGCCGTTACATGACCCTGCTGCCCGGCGACCTGATTGCCACCGGCACCCCGCCCGGCGTGGGCATGGGCCGCAAGCCACCGCGCTATCTGCAGCCGGGCGACGAGGTCACGCTGGGCAGCCCGCAGCTCGGGATGCAACGCCAGAAAATCCACAGCGCGCCGCAGCGGCCCGTGTGAGCGCAGTGAGGGGCGGGTCAGCCGTCCCTGCCGCCCTCCATCGGCGCCTCGCGCACCGGGTGTTTGAGCAGCTTGCGCTGCAGGGTGCGGCGGTGCATCTGCAGCGCGCGGGCGGTGGCGGAAATGTTGCCGTCGTGCTCGGCCAGCACCTTCTGGATGTGCTCCCACTCCAGCCGGTCCACCGGCAGCGGGTTGGCCGACACCGGACGGTCGGCCTCGGGCGCGTCCTGCTCCAGTGCCGCGAGGATGTCGCTGACCGTCGCCGGCTTGGGCAGGTAGTTGGTCGCGCCGAGCTTGATCGCGTCGACCGCGGTGGCGATGCTCGCATACCCGGTGAGCAGCAGGATGCGCATGTCGGGATAGGCGGTGCGCAGCGGCGCGATCAGGGTCAGGCCACTGTCTCCGGGCAAGCGCAGATCAAGCACGGCGGCGTCGAACTCGGTGGTGCCGATCAGCGCGCGCGCGGCGGGCGCCGAGTCTGCATGCCATACCGTGATGCCGCGGCGTTCCAGGGAATTGCGCGTGGCGGCGGCCAGCGCGACATCGTCTTCAACCAGCAGGAGATTCATGGATGTGTCATTCATGGGGTGCTTTCCAGGCGTGGCCATTGCAACGTGGCGCTGAGCCCGCCGCCGTCGCGGCGCTTCACGATCAGGGTGCCGCCCAGACGCTCGATCCCGGCGCGGGCCAGCGCCAGCCCGAGGCCGCGCGTCTCGCCCTTGGTACTGACAAAGTCGAAGCCTGCGCGAGCCAGACGGTCGTCGGACAGACCGGGGCCGCGATCGAGCACACTCACGCGCAGTTGCGCGGCGTCCCAGTCGGCCTCGACCGCGATCTGCTCGGGGCTGGCGTCAGCGGCGTTGTTGAGCAGGCTCACCAGCGCGGCGTTCAGGCTGGCGTCCACACGCAGCAGCGGCATCTCGCCTGTGCCCCGCAACTGCAGCGGCGCTTGCGACTGCGGGCGCATCAGGTGCCAGTGTTCGAGGATTTGGGCCAACCAGTGCTCCAGGGTTTCGGTCTGGCCGCTGCGCTCACGCGCAGCGCCGGCGGCAGCGGTGATGTGGCCGAGCACGCCGCGGATTTGCTTGACCTGCGCCTGCATGCGATGCAGCGCGGGGCCGAGTTCGTCGTCCCCGGCGTAGTCGGCCTGCAGATCATCCACCGTCATCGCCAGCGTGGCCACCGGGGTGGCGAGTTCGTGCGCAGCGGCGGCGGCCTGCATGCCCAGCGCGAACAGATGCTGGTCGCGCAGCGCGGCCTCGCGGCTGCGGGCGAGTTCCACCTCACGCTCGCGCAGCGCGGCGGCCAGCCGCGCCACCACCGCGGCCACCAGTAGCGCGGTGATCAGGAAGTTGCCCCACATGCCCATCAGATGCTCATCGAGCGCACCCATGCTCACGCCGCACGACGCCGCCTGCGGCGCGGGAAAGAACGACAGCAGCGAATACAGCAGGATCACCATGACCGTCATGATCCAGACATACAGCCCGGGCAGGGCCACGGCGCTGAGGATCAGCGGCACCAGCAGCAGCGAAATGATGGGGTTGACCTCGCCGCCGGTCCAATACACCAGCAGCGCGAGGATGAGGGCATCGGCCAGCAAATGCGCAAACCCGCCGTTCACCCCCAGCCCGCGCGCGCTGCGGCTCTGCCACCACAGCAGCAGCGCCAGCGCTGCCTGCAGCCCGATCAGCCCGAGCACGCGGTAGACCGGCCAGGTGATATCCAGCGCACGGTGCGCCCAAGGCATGATGGCCAATTCGGCCAGCAGCAGCACCACCCGCGCCGCCAGCAGGCGGTGCAAAGTGACGACAGGCAGAGGAACGGACGCACCGCCCCCGCTTGAGAGCGGGTGCGCAAGACGGGCAGAAAACGACATGGTGCCCATTCTAGGAAGCCCCCCGCCCGTGCGGCTTCCGTATTGCTCCGCGCTGCGGCAATGTGTCGCAGGCCCGAGCCTTGCGTGGCGGCCTTAGGGCAGCAGCACCGTCGAGCCGACGGTCTTGCGGGCTTCGAGGTCGCGGTGCGCCTGCGCCGCGTCGGCCAAGGCGTAGCGCTGGTTGATGTGGATCTGTACCTGCCCGCTGCGGATCAGGGCGAACAGCGCGTCAGCCATCTGCTGCTTCACCGCCGGATCGGCCATATGGGTGCCCAGCGTGGGACGGGTGACATAGAGCGAGCCTGCAGCCGCCAGGTCGGTGAGCTTGATCGGCGGCACCGCGCCCGAGGCGTTGCCGAAGCTCACCATCAGACCGAAGGGCTCAAGGCAGGCCAGCGAGCGCTCCCAGGTCTCGCGGCCGATGGAGTCGTACACCACCGGCACGCCGCGCCCGGCGGTGAAGTCTTTGACCCGGGCGACGAAGTCGTCCTGCACATAGTCGATGGCATGGGCATAACCGTTCTCCAGCGCCAGCGCGCATTTCTGCCTGGAGCCCGCGGTGCCGATCAACCTCACGCCCATCGCCCGCGCCATCTGCCCGGCGATCAGCCCGACCCCGCCTGCAGCCGCGTGGAACAAGGCCACATCGCCGGCCTGCAGCGCCCGCGTGCGATGCAGCAGGTAATAAGCCGTCAGGCCCTTGAGCATGCTGGCTGCAGCCACCTCGAAGGTGATGTCGTCCGGCAGCTTGATGAGCGGCGCCACCGGCACGATGCGACGCTGCGCATAGGCGCCGGGCGTGCCGGTGCAATAACCCACGCGGTCGCCCACGGCGACCTCGCTCACCCCCGGCCCCACCGCTTCGACCACCCCGGCGGCCTCACCGCCCAGGCTGCCCGGCAGCGGCTGCGGATACAGGCCGGTTCGGTGATACACGTCGATGAAATTCAGGCCCACTGCCTCCTGGCGCAGCAGCACCTGGCCGGGGCCGGGCGCGCCGAGTTCCAGCTCTCGCCATTGCAGCACCTCGGGGCCGCCGTGTTGATCGAATCGAATCGCATGGGTCGTTGTCATGTCTCGTCCTTTATCGTGCAGGTTCGTGCAGCCCCAGCCAGAGGGCCGGCAGGCAGATCAGCGCCAGTGCGGCCGCCAGTGTGAACAGGGCGCCGGAGCCGATGGTCTGCCACAGCCAGCCCGCGCCGATGGCGGCCAGCAATTGCATCAGCCCGATGGTGAGGTGATACAAGCCGAAGGCGGTGCCGCGCAAGGCAGGCGGCGCGGCCTCGGCCACGGCTGAAGAGAGTAGTCCCTGCGTGAGCCCCATGTGCAAGCCCCACAGCGCCACCCCGGCCCAGAACCCGGGCATTCCCAGAGGCAGCAGGCCGCCGAGAAGGATCATCGCCAGCGCCAGCACGGCCAGGCCCAACGCGAACAGCCGTTTGCGCCCCCAGCGCGCTGCCAGCAGGCCCACCGGGTAGGCCGACAGCGCGTAGGCCAGCGACAGCACCAGCGTGACCATGGCAATCCACACCACCGAGACGCCGACCTGGTCGCCCCGCAGCACCAGAAACGCCTCGGTCAGCCGCGCCACGGTGAACAGCGCCGCCAGGCCGACCACCTGCCAGAACGCTGCAGGCAGCTCGCGGGCCGCCCTCCAGTCCAGACGTTTGTGGCTGGCCGAAGCCGCGCCAGGATCGGTCGTCGCCCGGCGGGGCTCGTGCACGCCGAACGCCAGAATCGCCACCGCGATCACCGCCGGTATCACGCCGAACCACAGCACCAGCCGCAGGTTGTCGGCATAGACGGCCAGCAGGCCGATGGCCGCCAGAGGCCCGAGCACCGCGCCCACTGTGTCCAGGCTCTGCCGCAGGCCATAGGCGGCGTTGCGCTGCTCGGGGAGCGTGGCGTCGGCCACGAGCGCGTCGCGCGGCGCACCGCGGATGCCCTTGCCGATGCGGTCGATGAAACGCGCCGCAATCACCTCGGCGGCGCCCGTGGCCAGCGGAAACAGCGGCTTGGTCAGCGCCGACAGGCCATAGCCGGTCACCGCCAGCCATTTGCGCGAGCCGATGCGATCCGACCAGACCCCAGACACCACCTTGAGCATCGACGCCGTGGCCTCGGCGATACCCTCCACCACCCCCACACTGAGCACGCTCAGGCCAAGGACCGTGGTCATGTAGACCGGCAGGAGCGCGTGGACGAGTTCGGACGACATGTCCATGAACAGACTGACTAAACCCAGCATCCAGACGGTGCGGGGCAGGCGCTTCGCGCCGGAATCTTCGAGAGGGAGCATGGAACGATCTTTTTGGGATTGCTGATCGGCAGCGACCTGCCGCACGTTAAGCGCAGTCTAAGCGCGGGCCGCTACAGTCTGGCGGGTGTGCGATTCACAAATTCACCCTTGCGACCATGCGTTTGCTTCTGGTTGAAGATGACATGATGATCGGCGAGAGCGTGCTCGACGCCCTGCGCGGCGAAGGCTATGCCGTGGACTGGGTGCGCGACGGCGCCCTGGCCGACACGGCGTTGCGCACCGAACGGTACGACCTCGTGCTGCTCGATCTCGGTCTGCCGAAGATGGACGGCATCGCCGTGCTCAAGGCCCTGCGCGCACGGCGCGAGACCACGCCCGTGCTCATCGCCACCGCGCGAGACGCCGTCTCGGCACGCATCACCGGCCTGGACGCGGGGGCCGACGACTATGTGCTCAAACCCTTCGACCTCGACGAGCTCTCTGCCCGCATCCGCGCCCTGCTGCGCCGCGCCGCGGGCCGCGCCGAGCCGGTGTTCAGCTACGGCCGCATCAGCCTCAATCCGGCCACGCATGAGGCCCTGCTCGACGGTGAACCCGTGGCCCTGTCGCAGCGCGAGTGGGCCGTGCTCGAAGCGCTGATCGCGCGGCCCGGCATGATTCTGTCGCGCGCCCAGCTCGAGGAAAAGCTCTATAGCTGGAAGGACGAGATTTCGAGCAACGCGGTCGAGGTCTATGTGCACAGCCTGCGCAAGAAACTCGGTGCCGAACTGATCCGCAACATCCGCGGCATGGGCTACATGATCGCCAAGGAACCCGCGGCGGCGCGACCCAGCCCCGAGGACGCCCCTTCCGAGGGCGGCGCGGGAGACGCCGCGTGAAATCGCTGCGCGCCCGGCTGCTGCTGCTGCTCTCGGTGGCCGTCACCCTGGCGGCACTGGTGCAGGCGCTGGCGGTGTTTCGCAACGCCATGAACGAAGCCGACGCGGTGTTCGACTATCACCTGCAGCAACTCGCGCTGTCGCTGGCCAGCGGTGACATGGGCCTGCCCGGCTTCGGCCCCGACGTGAGCGCGGGCAATGATGTCGATTACGTCGTGCAGGTCTGGGCGCCCGATGGCAAGCGCATCTATGTGTCGCGGCCCCGCAGCGATCTGCCCAGTCAGGCCGTGCTCGGCTACACCAATGTGCAAGTGGGCAATGAGCAGTGGCGCGTCTATTCCATGCAGGCCGGGGGTCGCACCATTCAGGTTGGGCAGAGCACCGCCACGCGGCAGGCGCTGGCGCTGGGCTTTGCACTGCGCTCGATCTGGCCGATGGCGGTCATCGCCCCGCTGCTGCTGCTGGCCGTGGCCTGGGTGGTGCGGCGCTCGTTGCAGCCGCTGAGCGATCTGTCGCTCGAACTGGAGAGCCGCGCGGCGACCAGCTTCGATCCGCTCGACCCTCACCCCGTGGTCAGCGAAATGCAGCCGGTGGTGCGCGCGATGAATGGCCTGTTCGCCCGCACCCGGCAGGCCTTCGAGGCGCAGCGCATGTTCGTGGCCGACGCCGCGCATGAACTGCGCTCGCCCCTGGCAGCGCTCAAAATCCAGGTGCAGATGCTCACACGCGCGCATGACGACAACCAGCGCAGCGTGGCGCTGGCCCGGCTGGAAAGCGGCATCGACCGCGCCAGCCATCTGGTCGAACAACTGCTGCTGCTTGCGCGCAACGAATCCGGCGCCGAGGAGGCGCTCAGCCCGGTGAGCCTGCTCGAGACCGCGCGCCTGGCGCTGTCCGACACGGCCGAACTGGCACAGACCCGCGGCGTGGATGCCGGCCTGGAAGACGCCGAGGACTGCACCGTGCTGGCCCCGCCCAGCGGCCTGCGCATCCTGATGCGCAATCTCGTGGACAACGCCCTGCGCTACACCCCGGCAGGCGGCCGGGTTGACGTGCGGGTGCGCTGCGAGAGGCGCCCTGGCGCGTCGGGCGCGCTGCAGCGCATGGCCATTCTCGAGGTGGACGACTCCGGCCCCGGTATTCCGCCGGAGGACCGCGAACGGGTGTTCGACCGCTTCTACCGCCGTGAAAACGCCCCGGCCGGTGGCAGCGGCCTGGGCCTGGCCATCGTGCGCAGCGTGGCCGAGCGCTGCGGCGCGACCCTCACTCTGGACACCGCGCCGCTCGGCGGCCTGCGGGTGCAGGTGGCGTTTGCGGCGCAGCAAGCGGCCGCGCCTGCGGACGCCGACCGCTTCAGCCCCGGTTAAGCCCTGTCGGCCATTGTCTCGTCATCACGGCACATCACTTGCCGCAGCGCAGCAAGTGGGCTTCAATCGGGCCTTGTTTGCCCTTTTTCACTCAAGGAGATTCCTGATGACCCCAACACTGAGCCTCAAGGATAAAACGGCCATCGTCACCGGCGCCGCCAGTGGCATTGGCAAGGAGATTGCCGAAACCTACGCCCGGGCCGGCGCCAAGGTCGCCATTGCCGACCTGAATCTCGACGCCGCCAACGCCGCGGCCGAGGCCATCAACAAGGCCGGCGGCAAGGCCATGGGCGTGGCCATGAACGTGGCCGATGAAGCCCAGGTGAACGCGGGCTGCGAAGCCGTGGCCAAGGCGTTCGGGCCGGTGGACATTCTGGTGTCGAACGCCGGCATCCAGATCGTGAACCCGATCGAGAACTTCGCCTTCGCCGACTGGAAAAAACTGCTCGCCATCCATCTCGACGGCGCCTTTCTCACCACTAAGGCGGTGCTGCCCGGCATGTACGCGAAGAAGGCGGGCGTGGTCATCTATATGGGCTCGGTGCATTCGCACGAGGCCAGCAAGCTCAAGAGCGCCTATGTCACCGCCAAGCACGGTCTGCTCGGGCTGGCGCGGGTGCTGGCCAAGGAGGGCGGTCCCAAGGGCGTGCGCTCGCATGTGATCTGCCCTGGCTTCGTGCGCACCCCGCTGGTGGACAAGCAGATCCCCGAGCAGGCCAAGGAGCTGGGCATCAGCGAAGACGACGTGATCAAAAACGTCATGCTCAAAGACACCGTGGACGGCGAATTCACCACCACCGCCGACATTGCCAGCCTCGCGCTGTTTCTCGCCGCCTTCCCCACGGCCGCGCTCACCGGACAGTCCATCGTCGCCAGCCACGGCTGGTGCATGAACTGAGGTCACGGTCATGAGCGCCACCACCACCCGCAGCAAGCCGCGCCAGCAAGCCCGGCCCGAGCCGTCCTGCCGCGCCGATGCGGTGCTGCAGCAGGTGCGCCAATACGACCGCATCGCGCTGGTGCTGCAGGGCGGCGGAGCGCTGGGCGCGTATCAGTGCGGCGTGGTGCAGGCGCTGGAGGACTGCGGGGTGTATCCGCACTGGGTGGCCGGTATTTCCATCGGCTCGATCAATGCAGCGCTGATCGCTGGCAACGCGCCGGGGCAGCGCGCCAATGCGCTGCACTCCTTCTGGGAGACCGTCACGCAGCGCCCGCTTCTACCCGCGCTGCCCTGGGAACACGGCGCGGCACTGGGCTGGATTCCCGAGTCCCTGGCAACCACAGCTTGCCGCGTTTCAGGGGCTGCGCACCGTTCTTGAAGGTCAGCGCGGATTCTTTGTGCCTCGCTGGCCGCCGGTCGGCAACAGGGCCACACAAGCCAGCTTCTACGACACCGCGCCACTGCGCGACACCCTGCAGAAACTGGTCGATTTCGACCGCCTCAACAGTGGCGAAACCCGCATCAGTGTGGGCGCGGTGAATGTGCGCACCGGCAACCAGGTGGTATTCGATAGTGCCGAGATGCGTCTCGGCCCTGAGCACATCATGGCCTCGGGCGCGCTGCCGCCGGGTTTCCCGGCAGTGGAGATCGACGGCGAGTTCTATTGGGACGGCGGCCTGGTGTCCAACACCCCGCTGTCACAGGTACTCGGCGGCCACCCCAGCCACCACACCCTGGTGTTCCAGGTCGATCTGTGGAGTGCAGCAGGCGAATTGCCCAAGACCCTGCTCGACGTGGCCGAGCGGCAGAAGGACATCCAATATTCCAGCCGCACCCGCTCGATCACCCACACCCTGCAGCGGGCACAGGAGCAACGCCGCATTCTGCGCGATCTGCTCGCGCGCATTCCGCCCGGCGTGCGCGGGCGCGACGCGCTGTGCAAAGAGGTGGACGCCATGGCGCAGGACAAGCGCTACAACGTCATCCACCTGATCTACCGCGACAAGCCCTTCGACGGCCAGGGCAAGGACTACGCCTTCGGCCGTGCCGAAATGCGCGCGCACTGGCAAAGCGGGCTGGACGACATGCGCCGCACCCTCGACCACCCGGACTGGTTCACCCCACCCAGCGCCGAGCAGGGCTTCGTCACCCACGACGTGCACGCCGAGGCCTAAGACTGCGGGAGATTCTTAAGTCGTGAGCATGGTCACGCCGCGCAGATCGCAGTCCATGATGGCCTGACGCAGCGCAACAATGGCCTCGTGCCTGGTGAAGCTCTTGCGCCACACCAGCACCACGCGGCGGGTCGGCGCCGGTTCAGTGAAGGGCACATAGCAGACGTGGTCGGTGCTGGGGTCTGCCGCGTGCGGCACATTCTGCTGCGGCACCGACAGCTTGGGCACCACGGTGATGCCCATGCCCGAGGCCACCATCTGCTTGATGGTCTCGAGCGACGAACCCTCGAAACTCTTGCGGATGCCTTCCGAACTGGGCGAGAAGCGAGCGAACTCCGGGCAGACGTCGAGCACATGGTCGCGAAAACAATGGCCGGTGCCCAGCAGCAGCATGGTTTCATCGCGGATCGCGTCGGAGCTTAGTTCCTTGCTGCGCGCCAGACGGTGATCGCGCGGCACAGCGATGAGAAAAGGCTCGTCGTACAGCGGCGCGATCGCCAGACCCTGATCGGGGAACGGCTCGGCCAGTATGGCGGCATCGAGTTCGCCAGTGCGCAGCATTTCCAGCAGCCGCACAGTGAAATTTTCCTGCAGCAACAGCGGCATTTGCGGGGTGCGCTTGATGACATTGCGCACAAGTTCCGGCAATAAATACGGCGCCACGGTGTAGATCACGCCCAGCCGCAGCGGCCCGGCCAGCGGGTCCTTGCCGCGCTTGGCAATTTCCTTGATGGCGGCGGCTTGCTCGATGACCCGCTGCGCCTGTTCGACGATTTCCACGCCAATCGGGGTGATACTCACCTCATTGCCGCCGCGCTCGAACAGCCGCAGGTCAAGTTCTTCCTCGAGCTTCTTGATGGCAACAGACAACGTCGGCTGACTGACGAAGCAGGCCTCTGCGGCCCGACCAAAATGCCGTTCCCGGGCAACGGCCACGATATAGCGCAATTCTGTCAATGTCATAGAAAGAATTAAAACAGAAACACGGAAAGATTGTGTTAATCAATGAAAGAAGACCGTTCCGCACGACTGTTCCGAAGGGACTGGCACCCCCGTGGGGGAAAACTGGCGCGGCAAGACAGGGGGCGGTCATCTCAGGCCGACAGCCAGTCGAAGCCCTCGCCCAGCCAGCGCGCGGCGTGCTGCCGTGCGGCCTGCGCGTCGGTGTGCAACAGGCGCTGCGCGGTGTCGCGTGCGGCTTCGAGCAGGTCAGCGTCGTGGGCCAGATCGGCGTAGCGCAGGCCCGGCACACCCGACTGTCGCAGACCCAGCAGTTCGCCAGGGCCGCGCAGTTCCAGGTCTTTTTGCGCCAGCGCGAAGCCGTCGGCGAGTTCGCGCATGGCCGCCAGCCGCGCGCGCGCAGGGGGCGACAACGGCGACGTGAACAGCAGCACGCAGTCGGACTGCGTCGCGCCCCGCCCCACCCGGCCACGCAGCTGATGCAGTTGCGACAGGCCGAAGCGCTCGGCGTGCTCGATGACCATCAGGCTGGCATTGGGCACGTCCACGCCCACTTCGATGACCGTGGTCGCCACCAGCAAGCCGATGTCACCCGCAGTGAACGCCTGCATGGTGGCGCGCTTCTCGGCCGCCTTCATGCGGCCATGCAGCAGGCCCGCGCGCAAGGGCGGCTGGTCCGCCGCGCGCGGCAGGGCGACCAGCGCGGCGCTGAGTTCGGCGTGCGTGGCGACGGCGTTTTGCAGATCGAGCGTCTCGCTTTCCTCCACGAGGGGGCAGACCCAATACACCTGCCGCCCCTGCGCGGCGAGCGCGCCGACACGATGGATGAGATCGTCGCGCCTGTCGGCGCTGACGACGGTGGTGCGCACCGGGGTGCGGCCCGGCGGCAGGATGTCGATGGTGGATACGTCCAGATCACCGAATAGCGCCATCGCCAGTGTGCGCGGAATCGGCGTGGCACTCATCATCAGCAGATGCGGCTGCAACCCGCTGCCCTGGGTGCCCGCGCGCAGGCTGTCACGCAAGGCCAGGCGCTGCGCCACGCCGAAGCGATGCTGCTCGTCCACGATGGCCAGCCCCAGCCGGGCGAAACGCACCTGCGACTGAATGACTGCGTGCGTGCCGAGCACGAGTTGCGCCTGCCCGCTGCAGGCCATCTGCAGCGCGGCCTCGCGCTCTTTTCGCGTCTGACTGCCCGACAACCACGCCACCCGCACCCCGAGCGGCTCCAGCCAGTCGGCCAGCTTGCGCGCGTGTTGCGCCGCGAGGATTTCGGTGGGCGCCATCAGCGCGCACTGCCAGCCTGCGGCAATGGCCTGCGCCGCGGCCAGCGCGGCCACCACGGTCTTGCCGCTGCCCACGTCGCCCTGCAGCAGGCGGTGCATGGGAACAGGCCGCGCCAGATCGGCCGCAATCTCGGCCACGCACCGTTCCTGCGCGGCGGTGAGGGAAAAGGAAATGGCAGCGCGCAGCTTCGCGGGCAGCGTGTCCACGCCGTTGCTGCTGGGCATGGGCGGCGCCTGCCAGCGCTGACGCGCGGCGCGGGCCTGCTGCTGCGCAAGTTGCTGCGCCAGCAGTTCATCGAATTTCAGCCGCCGCTGCGCGGGATGCACGCCCTCCTCCAGCGCGGGCAGCGCACAGGCCGGGGGAGCATGCAGCAGACGCAGGCTGGTCTGCAAGTCAGGCAGATGATGGCGCGCCAGCTCCAGCTGCGGCACGGTGTCGTGCCAGCTCAGGCGCCCCAGCGCACTGTGCACCGCCTTGCGCAAATAGCTCTGCGGTACCCCGGCGGTGGTCGGGTACACCGGGGTGAGGGTTTGCGGCAGGGCCTCTTCCGCACCCACGACGCGCCAGTTGGGGTGCACCATCTCCCAGCCGAACAGCCCGTTGCGCACCTGCCCATGCACCCTCAGGCGCACGCCGGGCTGCATTAGCTTGAGCTGATTGGGGTAGAAGTGGAACAACCGCAGGGTGAGCGTGTCGTGCGGTTGATCGACCGCCTGCAGCCGCACCAGCAACTGCCGCCGCGGCGCTCGACCCTGCACCTGCGTGTCGATCACCTCGGCCTCGGCGGTGACGGTGGCGCCATCGTGCAGTGCGTCCAGCGGGGTGAGGCGGGTTTCATCGTCATAGCGCAGTGGAAGGTGCAACACAACGTCCCAATCGCTGCGCAGGCCTAGCCGGGCGAGCGGCGACGGCCTTGACGGCTTGGCCTTGACCGCCTTGCCCACATCAGGTCCGCTCGGGGTTGGCGAAGGCTCGGCCAAGGGTTTGGGCGGGGAGGGTTTGCGCGCGGCGCTCATGCGGGCATTCTAGAAATACGACGCGCACCCAGGTGCTGTGCTGCACCGCACAGCAAGCCGGTCAAAACCCCCCTGGCGTGCGGGTCATTGTTGATCTGGTTATATTTGTTACAAATTCCTGCAAATCCCCCCGAAACCTCCATGACCGCCGGCTTCTCCACTCTGCGCACAGCCTGGTTTTCCATGCTGATGCTGCTGCTTGGGCTGATGCCGTTCATTCATGGACATCTGGGCCAGCCGGTGCAGAACGGCTGGCACATCCACGCCATGTCGGCCGTGGAGGAAGTGCAGGCCAGCGCGCAGTTTGACGGTCTGGCCTGCCTTGCCAACGACCACAGGCATGCCGTACAGCAAGCCGGGCTGAGCCTGCATGCGCCCGAGCCGAGCGATATCGAACTGGCGCCAGGCATTGCGCAGTCTCGGCTGTCGCAGGTTCGTCTGGCTCACGCCTTCGTCGCCCAGAAAATCATCCCGACGGCACTCACCTTCAGCCTGCCGTTCACGCTGCAAGCTGCATCTGCAGCCCTCGCGGCCACTCACTGGCCGCAGACACCGGACAGCGCGCTGCCGCGTGTCCATCACGGCCAGCCGCCTCCCGGCCAAGCCCCGCCCTCCACTCTGGCCTGATGCGCTAGGGCGGCAGCACGCGCTGCCGCATCACAGCGCCGCAACACGCGTGAAACACAGGTGCAACCTGTCACGCGGATGATCGACCCAGTCCCAGATGGAGCCCGGCGCTGCCGGGATGCACGATGCACAACATTCCTTTGTCGCGCTGCCCGCTGGCATGCGCCCTGTCCGCCAGCCTGCTGAGCCTGACCTTGCTTGCCATGCCCTGTTCGGCGCAAGCCGCCACGCCCGGCCTCATCGCCATGTCTCTCGACCAGCAGACCGCGCTGGGCGTGCGCCTGGCCACGGTACAACCTGCTACCGCTGCGCAGATCGACCTGCCTGCCCGCGTGACGGTGCCGCCGTCGCAGCAAGCGGTCGTGTCCGCGCCCGCAGCCGGGCTGATCACCAAGCTGCTGGTCAACCCGGGCGACATGGTGAAAAGCGGCCAACCGCTGGCCGAACTCAGCAGCCCGCAAGTGGCCCAACTGCAGCGCGAGCGCAGCGAGGCGCAAAGCCGCTTTGATCTGGCGCAGCGACAGCTCCAGCGTGACAGCATCCTGGTGAGTGAGGGCATCGTGCCCAGCGCCCGGCTAAATGCTGCGCAGGCGCAGAGCCGCGAGGCCCAGGCCCTGCTGGCCGAGCGCGATCTGGCGCTCAAACTCGCCGCCGGGGGCACCGCGCTCAACGGCGTGGCCGTGCTGCGCGCGCCCATCGCCGGAGTCATCACTGAGGCCACGGCGGTGCCGGGGCAACGGGTCGATGTGGCCGCGCCGCTGTTCCGCATCGCGCAGCAAGGGCCGTTGTGGCTGGAGATCGACGCCAGCCCGCAGCAGGCTGCGATGCTTCAAGTGGGTGCTGAAGTGGAGGTTCCAGCGCTGCAAGCCAAGGGTGTGGTGCAGGCCAAATCCACCGCGCTGAACGCGGGGCAGAGCGTGCTGATCCGCGTGCGCGTCACGCAGCCTGGCAATTTGCAGGCGGGTGGCGTGGTGCAGGCACGGCTGAGCCTGCCCGCGCAGGCTGGGGTGTGGCGCGTGCCACCTGCCGCGTTGACGCAGATGGGCGGACGCGATGCCGTTCTGGTCTCGACCAAGGACGGCTTTCGCATCGTTCCGGTGACCGTGGCGGGGCGGCTCAATGACGTGGTGATGGTCAGCGGGACGCTGAAGTCCGGCNACAANGTGGCGGCCACCGGCGTGGTGGCGATCAANGCGGCGGCGGGTGAGGTGGCGCCATGAACGTCATGTTTCTCACGCACGGCGCGCTGCGCCAGCGCCTGCTCACCCTCGGCGCCATGCTGGCGCTGGCGGTGGGCGGCATTTTTGCCTGGCGGGCGCTGCCGATCGACGCCTTTCCGGATGTGTCGTCGCCGCAGGTGAAGATCATCATGAAAGTGCCGGGCATGACCCCGGAAGAAGTGGAGACCCGCGTGGTGCTGCCCATCGAGCAGGAAGTGCTGGGCATTGCCAACAAGCGCATCGTGCGCTCGACCTCGAAGTACGGTATTGCCGACATCACGGTGGACTTCGCTGAGGGCACCGACGTGTATTGGGCGCGGCAGCAGGTGGGCGAGGCGCTGGCCAATGTGCGCGGCGATCTGCCCGCTTCGGCACAAGGTGGGCTGGCCCCGATCACCACGCCCCTGTCTGACCTCTACATGTTCACCCTCGAGGGCCAAGCCAGCCTGGAGACCAAGCGCAGCGCGCTGCAATGGCTGATCCGTCCGGTGTTGCGCACCGTGCCCGGCGTGGCTGATGTGAACATGCTCGGCGGCGATGTGCGCGCCTTTGCGGTACAGCCCGACCCGGCGCGGCTGGCCGCCTGGGGGCTGTCGCTGAACCAGCTGCGCACCGCGCTCCAGGTCAACAACAGCAATGACGGCGCCGGTCGCCTGGACGAAGGCGAGGAAACCCGCATCGTGCGTGTGCAGGGCGCCTTCGCCAGCGCCGACGACATCCGCAACACGGTGATCGCCACCGTGCGCGGCACACCGGTGCGCATTGGCGATGTGGCGCAGGTCGGCGTGGACAGCAGCACGCGCTATGGCGTCGTCACTGCAGACGGCAAGGGCGAGGCGGTGGAAGGCATCGTCCTCGGCCTGCGCGGCGCCAATGCGCAGCAGGTCATCCGTGGCGTGAAAGAGCGTCTGGCCGAGCTGGAGCCGCGGCTGCCACTGGGCATGTCGATCAAAGTGTTCTATGACCGCAGCCAGCTGGTCGAGCGCGCCGTGGGCACGGTGACCCGAGCGTTGGGCGAGGCCGTGGTGCTGGTGGTGGTCATGCTGCTGCTGTTTCTCGGCAACTGGCGCGCGGCGCTGGTCGTGGCCATCACCCTGCCGCTGGCGGCGCTGGCGACCTTCATCCTGATGCGCGGGTTCGGCCTGAGCGCCAACCTCATGAGCCTGGGCGGTCTGGCCATTGCGCTGGGCATGCTGGTGGATGCCGCCGTGGTGGTGGTGGAAAACCTGGTCAACCACATGAGCCACGACCCGGAGCACGCGCCGGATCACACGCCTGGAGGCGCCACCACCGACCGGCTCGGGCGCATCCTGCGCGGCGTGTCGGAAGTCTCCGGGCCGGTGCTGTCGGGCGTGGCCATCATCGCCATCGTCTTCCTGCCGCTGCTCACCCTCGAAGGGCTGGAAGGCAAGCTGTTCCGGCCGGTAGCGCTCACTATCGTGTTCGCCCTCGGTGCGTCGCTGCTGATTGCCCTGACCATCGTGCCGGTGATGGCGTCGTATCTGCTCAAGACCATGCCGCACACCGACCCGTGGCTGGTGCGCAAGCTGTCTGCCGGTTATCAGCGCGTGCTGAACTGGAGCTTTGCCCATAGCCGCATCGTCGTGGCCGTCGCGTTGCTGTCGCTACTGGCCGCAGGCTGGGCCTATACCCGGGTGGGCAAGACCTTCATGCCCACGCTCGACGAAGGTGACGTGATCGTGCAGTTGCAGAAGCTGCCCTCGGTCAGCCTGGGCGCCACCGCCGCGCTCGACCTGCGGGTGCAGCAGGCGTTGCTGAAAGAGGTACCCGAAATCCAGTCCATCGTCGCCCGCAGCGGCTCGGACGATCTCGGCCTGGACCCCATGGGGCTGAACGAAACCGACACCTTCCTGGTGCTCAAGCCCGCCTCGGAATGGCGCGGCAGCAAGGACGATGTGATCGCCACCATGCGCAAGGTGCTGGAGCGCTTTCCCGGTGTGGACTATGGCTTCACCCAGCCCATCGAGATGCGGGTGTCAGAAATGCTCACCGGCGCGCGCGGCGATCTGGTGGTGAAAATCTTCGGCCCGGATATCGCCCAGCTTGGCGATCTGTCACAACAGGTGGCACAGACCCTCAAGACCGTGCCGGGAGCGGAAGAAGTGCTGGCCGCCCGACCCGAAGGCGTGCAGTACCTCACTGTGCAGGTCGACCGGTTGGCTGCAGGTCGCGCCGGGTTCGACGTGGACAGCCTGCAGCAAGACCTGCGCGCACTGGTCGAGGGCCAGCCGCAGGGCATGGTGCTCGAAGGGGTGCGCCGCACCCCGCTGCTGCTGCGCGGTGGCACCGATCTGCGCAGCAACCCGCTGGCGTTTGCGCATGTGATGATCACCGCGCCGGACGGCACCGCCTACCCGCTGTCGCAGCTCGCCAAGCTCACTCCCACGCAAGGCCCGGTGCTGGTGGCGCATGAAGACGGCAGCCGCTTCGCTTCGGTGCAGGCCAATGTCAGCGGGCGCGATCTGGTGAGCTATGTGGCCGAGGCCAAGCAGGCCGTGGCCACCCAGGTCAAGCTGCCCGAAGGCACGCGGCTGGAATGGGGCGGTCAGTTCGAAAACCAGCAGCGCGCCGCCGCCCGCCTGGGGCTGGTGGTGCCGGTGGCGCTGGCGCTGATCTTCGTGCTGCTGATGACCACCTTCGGCTCGGTGAGGCAATCGGTGCTGGTGTTCGCCAACATTCCCTTCGCGCTGGTGGGCGGGGTGATTGCGCTGTGGGCCAGCGGGCAATACCTGTCGGTGCCGGCCTCGGTGGGATTCATCGCGCTGCTGGGCATTGCGGTGCTCAACGGCGTGGTGCTGGTCAGCCACTTCAACGAGCTGTTGCAGCGCGGCCTGCCATTGTTGCAAGCCGTGCGCGAAGGCGCCATGCGCCGCCTGCGGCCGGTGATGATGACCGCCACCATCACCGCGTTCAGTCTCATCCCCCTGCTGTCGGCCACCGGGCCGGGTTCGGAAATTCAGAAACCCCTGGCCGTGGTCGTGGTCGGCGGGCTGGTGAGTTCCACCGCCCTGACTCTGGTGCTGCTGCCCCTGCTGTTTGCCCGCTTCGGCTTGCAGCGCCAGGAACGCGACGGCGACATTGCAGCCCAATCGACGGAGAACGTCTGATGAACTTTTCATCCCAACCACACACCTTGCAGGCCTTGGCTGCTGCCCTGGCACTTGCGTTCACCGCCGCCCCAAGCTGGGCTGGCGAGGGAAGTCTGGCGAAATCCGCAGCCGCACCCACTGCGCAAACCGCTCTGCCCAGCCTCAGCGATCTACCCAGCCCCAGCCTGCCGCAAGTCGTCGCGGTCGATCAGCTCCTCGCCTCCACCCCGGCGCTGCACGAAGCACAGGCCTTGCAGCAAGCGGCCGCGCAAAACGGCGACGTGCTGCGCGCCGGAGTCAACGAGTTCACCGCACAGGCGCAGGTGCAGCAACGCCGCATCGAGTCTTTGCCGGACAGTGGACGCTACAACGAATGGCAGTTGCTCATCAACCGCCCGTTGCGACTGCACGCGCAGGCGCAGGCCGATGGCCGCATGGCCGACGCGTTGACGGTCTCTGCGCAGGCCACGCTGTTGGCGGCGCGTCAGCAGCTTCTCGGCAACATGCTGACTGCCTGGTTCTCCGCACAGCGCGCGCAGGCCGAGGCGGCGCTGGCGCAGCAAGACCTTGACCTGATCGATGCCCAGGTCAAGGCGCTGCAACGCCGCCAGTCCCTGGGCGATGCGAGCGTTTTGGAGCTGGAGCAGATGCAGGCCGAGCAGGCCCGGGCGCAATCGGCCCTGCTGCTGGCGCAGGGCATGGCAGCGAGCAGCCGCGCCGCCTTGTTCGCGCGCTATCCGCAGTTGGGACGCCGCGGCGACCTGCAGGGGCAGTCAGACCCCAGTGTGCTTGCGCTGCCGACCCTGAACGCCGAGCAACTCGCTGCGCAGGCAGCCCAGTCCAATCCCCTGTTGGCCGAGCAACGCGCCGCGGTGCAGAAGGCGCAGGCCATGGCGGCACAGACCCATGCCGCGCGCACGCCACAACCCACCGTAGGCGCCTACATCGGGTCCGATCGGGGAGGCAGCGAGCGCATTGTCGGCCTGCAATTCGCCATGCCGTTCGGTGGCGCGGCGCGGGTGTCGCAGGAGCGTGCGGCGCTGGCCGAAGCCGACGCTGCGCAATGGCGGCTGCGTGATCTGCAGGCGCAGTCCGACGCGGATTTTCAGCGCCTTTACACCATCGCGCAGGCACAGGTCGGCGCTGTGAAGGCCACCGAGCAGGCCGCGCAGGTGCAGACCCAGGCCAGCAGCCGCATGTTGCGCGCCCACCAGTTGGGCGAAGCGGGTTTGTCCGATTGGTTGCTCGCCCGGCGCAGCGCGCTGGAGTCCACGCGGCAGGTGCTGCAATCGCGCTTCGACGCGGCAGCATCCATTGCGCAACTCAAGCTCCAGACCGGCCTCCTCTACGCGCTGACGCCCTGACGCTGGGGATTTCCCCCCACCCAGCCTCCCTCAAGCGTGCATGTGGTGCTTTTCTGCCTCTCCATCCATGGCGAGAGCTGGAGTGGAGAAGCCACCGGGCACGCCTCAATACACCGGCCAGTCGCGCATGGAAAACAGGCGCTGGTGTTCGCGGATGGCGTAGCGGTCGGTCATGCCCGCCAGATAGTCAGCGATGGCGCGCGGCTGCCGCGCAGCATCCTCGCGCTGATAGTCACGCGGCAGCAGGCGGGTATCGGCGTGATAGGCATCGAACAGTTCGGTCAGCAGACGCTGCGCCTTAGTGGTGTTGCGCAGCACCTCGGGATGGCGATAGAGCCGGTGCAGCAGCAGTTTCTGCAATTGCTGCAATTGCTCCTGCACCGGCGCGCTGAACGCAGCCAGCGGCGGCGCGGCGCGCACGGCGGCGGGGGAATCCACACCGGCCTGCGCAATGCGCCGCGCTGTTTCCTCCACCAGATCCTTGATGAGCGCGGAGATCATGCGGCGGATGGTCTCGGCCACGACCCGCCGCCCCTGCACGCCCGGATAGGCGCGCCGCACCGCGTCCAGATGCCCGGCAAAGAAGGGCACTGTCTGGAGTTCCTCCAGGTCGATTAGTCCGGCGCGCAAGCCGTCGTCGATATCGTGATTGTTGTAGGCAATGGCATCGGCCAAATTGGTGATCTGCGCCTCCAGGCTCGGCTGGCCACCGCGCAGAAAGCGCGCGCCGACCTCACCCACCCGCTCGGCATTGCGGCGCGAACAGTGCTTGAGCACGCCCTCGCGGGTCTCGAAGCTCAGGTTCAGGCCGTTGAACGCGGCGTAGCGCTCTTCCAAGGTGGTCACCACCCGCAGTGACTGCAGNTTGTGCTCGAAGCCGCCGCCCTCTGGCGCGTGGCGCCGCATGCACGCGCCCAGCGCATCCTGCCCGGCGTGGCCGAACGGGGTGTGCCCAAGGTCGTGCGCCAGCGCCAGCGCCTCAGTCAGGTCCTCGTTGAGACGCAGAGCACGGGCGAGCGAGCGCGCGATCTGCGCCACTTCCAAGCTGTGCGTCAGCCGGGTGCGAAACAGGTCGCCCTCGTGGTTGAGGAACACCTGGGTCTTGTATTCCAGGCGGCGAAACGCGGTGCTGTGGATGATGCGGTCGCGGTCGCGCTGATAGCCGCTGCGGTCGGTGGGTGCCGGCTCGACATGCTCGCGTCCGCGCGAGGTGACGTCGCTGCAGGCATAGAACGCCAAATGCGGCGCCCCTAGCGCCTGAACCGCCACGGTCATGCCGACGGAGCAGGCCGCTGCGGCTGAAGATGTGCGGTAATGCTGTCCTGCACCGTATCCATCGGCGCCGCACGCAAGACCGGCCGCCCAAGCCCTTCGAGCAGCACGAACCGCACTTCGCCGCCCTCGGTTTTCTTGTCCACCTGCATCCACTCGGCCCAGCGCGCCGCGCCCAGATCGGGCGCCTGCACCGGCAGACCGGCGCGGGCGATCAGCCGCGCCAGACGTTCGGCGTCCTTCCGCTCCAACAAGCCCAGACGGACGGACAGATCGGCAGCCAGCACCATGCCAGCGCCCACTGCCTCCCCATGCAGCCAGTTGCCATAGCCCATGCCAGCCTCGATCGCGTGGCCGAACGTGTGGCCAAAATTGAGAATGGCGCGCAGCCCGGCCTCGGTTTCATCCTGCGCCACCACATGCGCCTTGATGCGGCAGCAGCGCGCCACGGCGTCGGCCAGCGCCGTGTCGTCGCGAGCCATCAGCTCATCGATGTGCGCTTCCAACCAGACCAGAAAATCGACATCGGCAATCGCCGCATGCTTGATGACCTCGGCCAGGCCAGCCGACAACTCGCGCTGCGGCAGNCTGTGCAGAGTGGCCAGATCGGCCACCACCAGCCGGGGCTGATAGAACGCGCCGATCATGTTCTTGCCCAGCGGATGATTGATCGCGGTCTTGCCGCCCACCGACGAATCCACCTGCGCCAGCAGGGTGGTGGGCACCTGCACGAAAGGCACGCCGCGCATGTAACTGGCTGCGGCAAACCCGGTCATGTCGCCGATCACTCCGCCGCCCAGCGCAAACAGCGTGGTTTTGCGGTCGCACTGGTGACGCAGCAGGTCGGTGAAAATTTGGTTGAGGGTTTCCCAGGTTTTGTACTGCTCGCCGTCCGGCAGCACACAATGCAGCACGCGGGCAAAATGCGGCGCGAGACTGCGCTCGAGACGGGCTGCATATAGCGGCGCCACGGTGGTATTGCTGACAATCAGCGCGGTGGCCTGATTTGACGCAACGGTGGCGAACGCATCAGGAGAATCAAGCAGCCCGGACGCAATGCGAATGTCATACGCACGGCGATCTAGCGCAATACGGACGGTGGTCATGAGAAGTCCAGTCGGGATCATGCCGCCATTGTAGAAAGCGGGAGCAGATTCATACGGCCACCGCAAGCCCGCGCCATGGCCGCACAGCGACACGGCGACGAACAAAGCAGATCAGGACGGACTGCCCGACGTCGGCAGCACCCCGGCCAGCTCGAGCTGCATCTGCACCATATTCGTCAGCAGCGCCGCGGAAGGCCTCCCGGTGTCGATGACGAAATGCGCCGTCTCGCGGTACAGCGGATCGCGCACGCGAAACAGCTCGTGCAGTTTGGCCCGCGCATCGCCCTGCTGCAACAGCGGACGGCTGCGGTCATGCCGGAGACGATGCGCAAGATCGTCGGGGCTGGCGCGCAGATACACCACGGTCCCACGTTCACGCAGCGCCTTGCGGTTTTCCGCCCGCAGCACCGCCCCGCCGCCAGTGGCCAGCACGATACCTTCGCGCAGCGTCAGCGCGTCGATAGCGCGCGCCTCGATGTCCCGAAATCCCGCTTCACCCACGCGCGAAAACAGGGCGGTAATACTGCAGCCCTGCTCCTGCTCGATCTCATGGTCGCTGTCGATGAACTGATACCCCACGCGGTGCGCCAGGGTTCGGCCCACGGTCGTTTTTCCGGCGCCCATGAGGCCGACTAAGAAGATGCTCTTAATACAGAACCTTTATCAATCACGAGAAATTTTCAGGCATCGGCTCACTGAGCAAGATCTGCCGAAGTGACAATTTTCGGTGTCAGGAAAACCATCAACTCATTCTTATTATACATCTTGCTATTGTTTTTGAATAAGTTTCCTAGAACTGGAATATCCCCAAGCAAGGGAACTTTATCCGTTTGATTTTGTTCCTGCGATGTATAAATACCACCCAGGACTACCGTGCCGCCGTTCTCTACTTGGACCTGCGTTGTCACAGTGTTGGTATTGATGGACGGCACGCCTGCCGTGGACGCACCCGGACTGTCCTTGTGAATCTCCACGCTCATGATCACGTTGCCATCTGGCGTGATTTGCGGCGTCACATCCAGGCTCAAAACGGCCTTCTTGAAAGTCACCGCAGTCGCGCCGCTGGATGTGGCCTGCTGGTAAGGAATTTCTGTGCCCTGCTCGATAGTGGCTTTACTCAAATCAGCAGTAATGACACGAGGTGAAGAAATGATCTTGCCCTTGCCATCAGCCTCCATCGCGGAAAGTTCGAGATTGATAAATCGATTGGCGGCAGCATTAAAAAGACTTATACCTAAAGATGATGGTGTGGCACCGGCAAGCAAGCTGCCTGCAAGCCCGAATGCAGGCAGATTGACAAACTGAGAATCCGTCAGAGAGGCTCCAGTCGCATTATTTTGACCGGTTTGCTGCGAGACACCGAGATAGTTACCGGAAACAGAAATCCCAGGATTGTTCCCTTTCCCGGGAAGATTGTTATTCAGGAAGCCCAGCTTCACACCAAGACTCCGTCCAAACTGATCACTGGCCTCGACGATGCGTGCCTCGATCATCACCTGGCGCACCGGCTTGTCAATTTTGGCGATGAGCTTAGCCACCTCTTCCAGTTTGGAAGGAATGTCGGTGACAAAAATCTGGTTGGTCCGCGGATCGGCCAGTACGGTGCCGCGCGGGGAGAGGATGCGCGAGGTGGGGGCTGCGGCGCTGGGCACACCAGGCAGCAGGATGGGCGACGGGGTGGCGGCTGCGCCAGATTGCACGCCGCCGGCGGCACCGGTCAGCATGGCGACCACGGTGGCCGCTTTCTGGTAGTTGAGCTGGAAGGTTTCGGATTTCACGGGCTCCAGTGCGCTCAGCGACTTCTTTGCCTCGAGGTCGGCCTTTTCGCGGGCGAGGATTTCATCGCGCGGAGCAATCCAGAGCACATTGCCTTCCTTGCGTTCGCCCAGACCCTTGGCGCGCAGGATGACCTGCAGCGCCTGATCCCAGGGCACATCCTTCAGGCGCAGGGTGAGGTTGCCGGTGACGGAATCGCTGACGACTACATTCAGATGCGTGAAGTCGGCAAACACCTGCAGCAGCGAGCGCACATCGATGTTCTGGAAATTGAGCGAGAGCTTTTCGCCGTGGAAGCCGGGGCCGTTGCCTTGCACCAGCGCATCTGGATTGGGCTGCACCCGACGGAGTTCAACGACGAACTGGTCGTCGGCTTGATAAGCGCTTTGCTCATAGTCACCATTGGGCTGGATGACCATGCGCACGTTGTCGCCCATCTGAAAAGTGGTGATGGAGGTGACCGGCGTGGCGAAGTCGGTCACGTCGAGCCGACGCCGCAGGTCTGCGGGTAACGAGGTCTTGAGGAAATCGACCACGATGTTCTGACCCTGCTGATGAATGTCCACGCCGACCTGATTGTTGGGCAGGTTGACGATCACGCGCCCCGCGCCGTCCACGCTGCGCTTGAAATTGATGGCACGCAGCGCAAGCTGCTGGGTATTGAGGTTGTCAGCAAAGTGCACGGTCTGCGCCTGCGGCGCACCGGTGGCTGCGGAGCTGGGAGCGGTCTGCTCATGCGTGGTCTTGAGCAGCACGAGCAGGCGGTTGCCTTCGATCTGTGTTTTGTAGGTGGCGGATTGCCGCAGGTTGAGCACCACACGGGTACGCCCCTGGGCCTGCACCACATTGGCAGAGCGCAGATTGCCCTGCTCGAAGTTGACCGTCTGGCGCTCCAGCGTCGAGTCCACTCCAGGAAAATCGAGCACGATGCGGGCCGGCTGGTCGATGACAAACCCGTTCGGCGCCGCCGCCAGGGGCTGGGCGAGATTGATCTGCACAACGGTTTCGGTGCCCTGCCGACTGGCGTTGACGCTCTGGATGGCGTTACCTGCCGCTTGTGCCGGACTGGCGCAGACACTCAAAACAGCCGCAACGGCCAGAAGTGCTGCCGCCAGATGCCGTTTGATTGGCGTATTCATTGTGTGCTCTCCTGCAATTGAAGGGTTGCCGGGCGTTCGACCCAGTCGCCTGTCGCGTCTTGCACCAGCTCCCTCAAATCGACTTCGCTATCGGTGATTTTGGTGATTTTTCCGAAATGCTGACCGGCGTATTCGCCCACATGCGCCCGGTACAGCAGGTTGCCCGCCTTGAGCAGGGCGTATTGCTGGCCCTTGACCTTGACACTGCCGACCATCTGAATCTGGTCGAGCGAATAGGCTTCAAGCGGCTGTTTGGGCCGCGCCAGTTCCGCCTGCAGCAGGGGGTTGAGCTGTTGCACTTCCTGCTTGACGCCAACTTCGAGCTTTGCGGTGGAAAACGGGTCGGTGCCGGCGGCCGGGTCATAGGTCGCGGGAATGAAAGGCTTGGGCGGCTCGATGGGCTTGATGTGCGGATGCATGCTGGCACGCTGCTGCGCCATCCAGGCGCGCAGGTCTTCATGTTGCTGACCGCAGGCCGACAGGAAAGCAGCCGACAGCGCGGCCAGCGCGACTCGGCGTAGACGCAAGGCGGAGTGCTGTGCGTTCATTTCTTGCCCCCGGTCTTTTTCGCAGCCTGCGCCTGTGCAGCAATTTCATCGGCGTCGAGATAGCGGAAGGTCTTGGCGGTGGCGTCCATCACCATCGGCGCGCCGGACTTGGCGGTGGCGGCGGTCAGGCTGATGTTGTTGAGGGTGACGATGCGCGAGAGCTTGGCAATGTCGGTGGCAAAACCCGCCAGATCGGTATAGCCGCCCTGCAGCTTGATCGAAATGGGCAGCTCGGCGTAGTAGGGCTTGACGTCCACCTGCCCCGGCTTGAACAACTCGAACTGAAGGCCACGGCCGATGCCCGCCTGGTTGATGTCAGACAGCAGCGCGTCCATCTCGGCCTTGCTCGGTAGCTGCTTTTCAAGCAGCGCCACGTACTGCTGCACCTGGGCTTTCTGCGCCTTGAGCAGGTCGAGACTGACAGCCTGTTCGAGCTTGGTCTTGTACTGCTCGCGCAGGGTGACTTCTTCCTGCTGCGCGGAGGTGAGTTGATCGCGCGTGCCCGAAAGCCAGGCATACCAACCCAGACCCAGCGTCAGTGCAAAGGCAGCTGCGAATACTGCGTATCGCGGCCACTTGGGCCAGGCGCCGGGGTCGTTGGGGTTGAGGCCGCGAAACTGGGCTGAGATGTCCTGAAACACACCGTTCAGGTCGATTTTTGATAGATTGGAAGTCGCCATAGATCGCCTCACGACTTCTTGGGAGTGGCCGCTGAGGGGCCAGAGCCCGTGCCAGCACCCGACATAGCACCCGAAGCAGCGCCCGCCGGAGTGGGCCGCTTGAGGGTGGCGCGCAACTGAAACTGCGCCACGACGCGTGCCGCATTGCCTGCACTCGCAGGAGAAATTTGCGAGCGGATTTCGATCAATTCGGGTTTTTCCAGCCAGCCACTCGGACGGCTGAGGTTACGCAGAAAATCTGCCACCCGCTCCTGACTGAGCGCCACTCCCTGAATGAGCACCGTGGCGCCGTCTTGCCGGATTTGTGAGAGTTGCACACCGGCCGGCGTGTCCTGCGTGAGATCGTCGAACAGATGGACGGGCAGATTGCGGTCGGCCTGCAGGCTTTCGACTGCATCTTGCCGCGCACGCAGCGCCTCGATCTCGGCCTTGAGGGAGGCAATGTCCTTGATCTGGCCATCGAGTTTGGTGTTTTCAGCTTTCAAGAAGTCGTTGCGACTTTGCTGCTGGGTGATCATTTCACTCAGCACGGTATAACCCAGCGCCAGAACCAGACCACCCACCAGGATGGACGCGACAACCCCCACATAGAACGCCTCGCGCCGCTTCTTTCGCGTGGCCTCCCGGTGGGGAAGAAGGTTGATCAAGACGATATTCATGACAGATCCCGTTTCTGCCTCATTGCAGGAAACGCCGCATCGCCAAACCGCAGCAGGTCAGGTAGGAAGGCGCCTGACTGCGCAGCTTCTTTTCGCGCACGGTTTCGGCAACCGCCATGCCTTCGAAGGGGTTGATGACCATACAGGCGACGGAGGCTGTTGCCGTGATCTTTTCTGCCAACCCGGGCAAGGCCGACGAACCGCCCGCCAGCAGGATGTAGTCGACCCGGCCGAACGGCGTGGCGCGGTAGAAAAACTGCAGCGCCCTCGCCACTTCCTGTGTGAGGCTGTCCATATAGGGCGCGAGCACCTGGGTGGGGTAGTCGTCGGGCAGGTCGGCAGCGCGCTTCTTGGTCTCGGCTTCTTCCAGCGAAAACCCATAGGTTCGGGCGATCATCTGAGTGAGTTGTGCGCCGCCAAAAGCCTGATCGCGGTCGTACAGGGTTTCGCCGTTGCGCAGCACTTGCAGGCTGGTGGAGCTTGCGCCCACTTCAAACAGGGCAACCAGCAGGTCCAGACCGGCGCGGGGCAGACGTTCGATGAGGCGCTGAGCAGCCAGACGCGATGCGAACGCCTCAATGTCCATCACCACCGGCTTGAGCCCGGCGGCCTCGGCAACACCACGGCGGTCATCCACTTTTTCGCGGCGTGACGCGGCGATCAGCACCTCCTGATCGCCGGGGGAGGTGGCGCTGGGGCCGAGAACACTGAAATCGAGCGCGACTTCGTCGATGGCGAAGGGAATGTACTGATTGGCTTCGCTTTCCACCTGCACCTCGATTTCTTCCTCGCGCAGTTCGCCGGGAAGCACAATTTTCTTGGTGATGACAGCGGACGGCGGCAGTGCCATGGCGACCTGCTTGGCCTTGGTGCCGCTCTTGCGAACGACCTTGCGCACAGCTTCGACCACTTCGTCGAGCTTTTCGATGTTGCCGTCGACCACCGCTCCCTTCTCGAGGGGCTCCATGGCAGCGCGCAGCAAGGTGTACTGACCGCGGTCGTCCATGTCGAGCTCAACGAGCTTGACGCTGGAACTGCTGATGTCCAGCCCGATCATCGGCGCGTGGCGCTTGCGAAACAGACTGCCTAATGTGGCCACTGAAGACCCCCCGATTAGATTTGCAACGTTGTGCGCAGAATCGAATGCCAGCTTTTTGGCGCATCGAAATGCGTGCTGACCCCCGCTCGCGCTACGGATTGTTTGTGCTGCGACTGCATATTTTTTGTTCGATCCTAACAACAAGTCCTTGATTCAATAACGTGTAAACCCCGGCTTGCTGCAAAAGCGTTGCAAAACTCCCACGACGTCTGCGGGCACTGTGTCTTGTGCATTCTGACGGCACAGGAGCGCGGATTTTTATAATTTGCAACAAAACTTCTCGCCGTACCATCCTGACGCCCTGGCGCCAAAAACCCGGCGGGCTCTTTCCTGATGGCGCCGGCCGCTCACCAAAGCAGCATGCGGGCATATTCGTCCACCTGATTCCATGAGCACATCTTCTGCCTCCCCACCGCCCTCAGCGCCCCGCGCGCGCATGCCTGGGTGGTGGCGCGCCCTGATCGGCCTCGCGGTTGCCGCAGTCGGGCTGTTGCTGGCGGCGGCGCTCATTGTGGGGCTGGTGCTGGCGTTCAGTTGGCCGCGCTTGCCAGATATCTCCGAGATGCAGGACTACCAGCCTCAAATCCCCCTGCGGGTGTATTCCGCAGATGGCTTGCTGCTCGGCGAGTTTGGCGAGGAGCGCAGGGTGTTCGTGCCGATCGGACAGATGCCCGATCTAATGAAAAAGGCGGTGCTGGCCACAGAGGACGACCGCTTCTATCAGCACGGCGGCATCGACTGGCCGGGCGTCGCCCGCGCGCTGCTGGCCAATCTCGAACGCTCGCGCAGCCAGGGGGCGTCGACTATCACCATGCAGGTGGCGCGTAATTTCTACCTGTCGCGCGAGAAGACCTTCACTCGCAAGCTGTTCGAGGTGCTGCTGGCGCTGAAGATCGAGCAGCAGATGAGCAAGGATCAGATCCTGCAGCTCTACATGAACCAGATTTTTCTGGGACGCAAGGCCTATGGCTTTGGCGCCGCGGCCCAGGCCTATTTCGCCAAGCCGCTCGATCAACTCTCGCTGGCGCAAATGGCCATGCTGGCCGGTTTGCCCAAGGCTCCATCGGCTTACAACCCGATCAACAACCCGCAGCGCGCGCGGCAACGCCAGTTGCATGTGCTGGCGCGCCTGCAGCAGCTCGGCTGGATCAGCCAGACGCAGGCGCAGCAGGCGCGTGACGAGCCACTGGCGCTGCGCACCGCGCAACCCGACCAGGACATCCATGCGGGCTACATCACGGAGACGGTGCGCCAGATGGTGTTCGACCGCTATCAGGAAGCCGCCTATACCCGCGGGCTGAATGTCTACACCACCATCCGCGCCCGCGACCAGTTCGCCGCATGGAAGGCTGTGCAGGCCGGGGTGCTGGCGTATGAGCTGCGGCAGCCGTATCGCGGACCGGATGCCTTCGTCGATCTGCCCACCGCGCTCGATGCCATTCCCGACGCGGTCGAGCAGGCCTGCGCCGACCACACCCCCGCCGACGGCATGCAGTGCAGTGTGGTGCTCAGCGCCACGCCCACGCTGGTCAAGGTGATGACCGGCGCTGGACAGCTCATCCCGGTCTCGGGTGCTGGGCTGCGCCAGGTGCGCGCGCTCGCGCTGGGCGACAAGGCGCAGCCGAACATGAAGCTGCGGTCCGGCGCGGTGGTCTGGCTGGCGTCCGAGGGCAAGGACGACTGGGTCATCACCCAGTTGCCGCAGGTGCAGTCGGCCTTCGTGTCGATGAACCCGAACAACGGGGCGATCATCGCGATGGTTGGCGGCATGGATTTCGCCCGCAACAAATTCAACCATGCCACGCAGGCGTGGCGACAGCCGGGATCGAGCTTCAAACCCTTCATCTATTCGGCCGCGCTGGAAAAGGGCATCACCCCGCTGACCGTGGTGAACGACGCGCCGCTGTTTTTCTCCGCCGCGCAGACGGGCGGCGAATCGTGGGAGCCGAAAAACTACGACGGCAAATATGAGGGACCGATCAGCCTGCGCCGAGCCGTGGCGCAATCAAAGAACATGGTTGCCATCCGCGTGCTCGATTACATCGGCCCGAAGTTTGCGCAAACCTGGAGCACGCGCTTCGGCTTCGAGGCCAGCCGCCAGCCGCCTTACCTCACCCTGGCGCTGGGTGCGGGCACGGTGACACCCTTGCAAATGGCGCGCGCCTACAGCGTGTTCGCCAATGGCGGCTATCTGCTCAGGCCTTACCTCGTGAGCAAGATCACGGATGCGCAGGGGCAAGTGCTGTTTCAGGACAAGCCGCAGAAGGCAGGGGACGAATCGCTGCGCGTGATCTCGCCGCGCAACGCCTATGTGATGGACAGCCTGCTGCAGGAGGTCACGCGTTCGGGCACTGCGGCGCGAGCGCAGGCCACGCTCAAGCGGCCCGACTTGTATGGAAAAACCGGAACGACCAACGATTTTCTCGACGCCTGGTTCTGCGGCTTCCAGCCGAGTCTGGTGGGCGTGGCCTGGGTGGGCTACGACACGCCGAAAAAACTCGGCAGCAAGGAAACCGGCGGCGCGCTGGCCCTGCCGATCTGGATTCGCTACATGCAAACCGCGCTGCAGGGTGTGCCGGTGGCCAGCTACGAGCAGCCTGCGGGCATCGTGANCGAGAACGGCGAGCCGATTTTCAACAACTTTGCCGATGGCACNGGTGTGCGCAGCCTGGGGCTGAGTGATCCGTTGCCTGCACCCGAGGTCACGCCTGAAGAGCGCAATTCCATCCTTGATCTGTTCAAGGGGGCGAATTGAACCCACACGACACGGGCTCTGATGCCCTGCCCTGTCGTTACAGCGAGGGAAGGTTCAGCGGCGGCGCGTCCAGAGTGTCCATGACCCGGTGCAGCGCCGCGCCCAGCGTTTCCCCGGTGCGGGTGTCGCACCAATGCGTGCCACTCCACACATAGTGGTGTGCGCCAGCGCGCGATGCCAGCCAGAGCTGATGCATGGGCTGCTGCAGGTTGACGATGACCTGATCTCCGCCGTCGAGTTCCAGACGCAGCACAGAGCCGTCGCGTTTGGAATCGAGGTCGGCGGCGTCGGCAGCAGCTTCGATTGCGGCCATCGCCTGTTCGGCGATCTGCAAATAACGGGTATCGTCGAGGGTGTCTGACATGGGGTGGCTGATACACTGATTTTCAATGGACATACAGCTTAATCGACCCCGTTTTTCGCGCGCCATCGCACGCCTGATGGCCGCGACGGGTGTGATTGTTTTGCTCTCCGGCTGCGGCCAGGCCGGGCCCTTGTATTTGCCCGCCGCCCGCGTTCCCACGTCAGCGCCAGCGGCTTCCGCAGCCCATCCCTGAATTTTCGTATCACCACCCTGCCTGCCTGATGAAAACGCAAGTCCTCCCCGCATTGCCCGGCCATCCGCAGATTGCCCATGTCGATACCAGTCTGCACATCGAGCAGGTCAGCGCGAGCGCCATCGCCGAGACCTTCGGTACGCCGACCTATGTGTACTCGCGCGCCGCAATCGAGCAGGCGGCACGGCAGTACATGGACGCCGCCTCGCGCAGTCCAGTGCAGGTGGCACTGCGCTATGCAGTGAAGGCCAATTCCACCCTGGCGGTGCTGCAGGTGCTGGCACGCCTGGGCTGGGGCTTCGACATCGTCTCTGGCGGGGAATTGCAGCGGGTGCTGGCTGCTGGCGGCGACGCGGGTAGAGTCGTGTTCTCCGGCGTGGGCAAGACCGCAGCGGAAATGCGCCTGGCGCTCGATGTCGGCGTGGAATGCTTCAACCTGGAGTCGCCCAACGAATTGGCTGTGCTCAACCGCGTGGCACAGGAGGCCGACACAGTCGCACGGGTGGCGCTGCGCGTCAACCCGGACGTGGACGCCGGAACGCATCCCTACATCTCCACGGGGCTGAAGAGCAACAAGTTCGGCATCGCCCAGGAACAGGCGGTGGCGCTGGCGGTGCAAACCGCCCTGCTGCCGCATGTGCGGCTGGTGGGTATCGCCAGCCATATCGGCTCGCAGATCACCTCGGTCGAGCCCTACCTCGACGCCCTGGACAAGGTGCTCGATCTGGTGGAGGCGATGGAGCGCAAGGGCGCGCACATTGAGCACATCGACCTCGGCGGGGGCCTGGGCATCCGTTACAACCACGAAACGCCGCCCACGCCGCAGGACTGGCTGACGCCGCTGCTGGCGCGCATCGGCGCGCGGGGCTTTGGACATCGCANCGTCATGGTTGAGCCGGGCCGCTCCATCGTGGGCAACGCCGGCGTGTTGCTCACCCGCACGCTATATCTCAAATCCACCCCGGCCAAGCATTTCGCCGTGGTCGACGCTGGCATGAACGATCTGATCCGCCCTGCGCTCTATGAGGCGGAACAGGTCGTGGCGCCAGCGGAATTGCGCACTGGCTTGGCGCTGCACTATGACATCGTCGGTCCGGTGTGCGAATCCGCCGACTGGTTGGCGCGCGACNGCGCCCTCGTCCTGGAGGAAGGCGATCTGCTCGCGGTGCTGTCCAGCGGAGCGTATGGCATGGTCATGGCGTCCAACTACAACTCCCGCGGACGTCCTGCAGAAGTGCTGGTCGATGGCGCCACGACCCACCTGATCCGTCCACGCGAAACCGTGGAACAGCTCTACGCCAGCGAGTTGCTGTTGCCCTGATTGTTTCCCTGTCTCTTGCTCTCGGCGGCCAGATTTTGCAGTGCCTGCGCGCGACGGGTCTGCTCCGCACGCCATGCCCACCACAGCCGCAGCCCCAGCAGCAGCGCGAGAATGAGGGCGTAGACGGTGGGGCTGGCGGTGTTGTTCTTCGCCAGCTTGCCCCACCAGAAGTGGAACACTGCCACCACGCCGACCACGTACACCAGGCGGTGCAGACGCTGCCAAGACTTCGCGCCGAGGCGCTTGATCATGCCGTTGGTCGAGGTCAGCGCCAACGGCGTCATCAGCGCCAGTGCCGTCATTCCCGCAAGCACGAAGGGATGTTTGGAAATGTCGCGCAGCGCCATTTCCACGCTGAAGCCATTGACCAGCCCCAGCCACGCGGTGAAATGCAGCGCTGCGTAGAAGAACACGAACAGCCCGAACATGCGCCGCAACCGCGCGAGTTCTGCCCAGCCTGTGAGCTTGCGCAGCGGGGTGATGGCCAGGGTGAGCAGCAGCAGGCGCAGCGCCCATAGACCTGTGGTCCAGATCACGGTCTGCTCCGGGTTGGGCCCCAGGTCATTCGTCCAGCCGCGCCAAAACAGGTTGATGAACGGGAGCAGACAGAGCGTGAACAACAACGGCTTGAGGACCTTGAGGCGCAAGAGGCGGCGCGGCAGGGACGACGACGCGCTCATGGCGTTCAGAAAAACTTGCTCAGGTTCATGCCCTGATACAGACTGGCGACCTGCGCGCCGTAGCCATTGAACAGTTGCGTGGGCACGCGTGGCGCAAACAGGCCGCCAAATGCTCCGCCCTGCCCGATCATGCGTTCGTTGGCCTGGCTCCAGTTCTGCGGGCTCACATCAGGATTGACGTTCGAATAAAACCCGTACCACTGCGGCACGGCGCGCATCCATGACGTCACGGGCTGCTTCTCCACCAAGCGGATCTTGACAATGGACTTGCCGCCCTTGAATCCGTACTTCCAAGGAATGACCATGCGCATCGGCGCACCGTCCTGGTTGGGCAGCACTTCACCGTAAAGCCCAAAGGTGAGCAGGGTGAGCGGGTGCATGGCCTCGTCCATGCGCAGCCCTTCAAGATAGGGCCACTGCAGGATGGGGTCGTTCTGCCCCGGCATTTCCGCCGGGTCGAGCAAGGTGATGTATTCCACATACTTGGCATTGGCCGTGGGTTCGACCGCCTTGAGCAGGTGAGAGAACGAATAACCCAGCCAAGGCACCACCATCGCCCAACCCTCCACACAGCGATGCCGATAGATGCGCTCCTCCATCGGCGCGAGCTTGAGCAGATCGTCGATGCTGAAGGTGCGCGGTTTGTGGACCTCGCCTTCCACCACCACCGTCCACGGTCGGGTCTTCAGGCTGCCCGCATTCTTGGCCGGGTCACTCTTGCTCGTGCCGAACTCGTAGAAATTGTTGTAGGTGGTGATGTCCTTGTAGGGCGTGGGCGTTTGCGTGGTGGACAGCGCCGCATTCTTCTGCGATGCCAGAGGTGCTAGTTTGCCCGGCGCGGACTGACCAGCGCCTGCTGGCGTGGCCTGCGCATGATGCGCCGCCAGCGCAGCCGCTCCGGCGGCCACACCGACTCCGGCCGCCGCTAGGAAGTGGCGGCGGTCTTTGTAGATCTCCTTGGGTGTGATC